>ENA-UPTA01001523-UPTA01001523.1-activated-sludge-metagenome-genome-assembly--contig:-NODE-1523-length-25657-cov-52.161862_pt1 | contig 25657 bp, 18 predicted proteins | sample MGYA00238184_ERZ773361 | MGnify/ENA primary metagenome ERZ773361 (study PRJEB29100, sample SAMN05720205) | activated sludge metagenome | isolation source: anaerobic digester from wastewater... | reverse complement strand
ACCGCTGGGCAGGTCAGGGAGTGCGTTTTGCCCGCTGTATCGCCCAGACTCCTTTAACTCTCCCTTCCCATACAACTATCATGACCGGCACTTTACCCATCTACCATGGAGTAAGAGACAATGGCGGCTTTGTCGTCCCGGACGAACTTCAAACTCTGGCTGAGTGCTTTCAGTCGGCCGGCTACAAGACAGCTGCTTTTGTTTCTGCCTATGTAGTTGATTCCAAATGGGGCCTCAATCAGGGTTTTGACTATTATTTCGATAGCTTCGACCTTGGCCGTTTCGAAAAAATCTCTCTGGGAGAAGTTCAGCGTCGGGCGGAAGACACAATCGGGGAGACCCTGTCCTGGCTCGAAAAAAATAAGCAGGACAAATTCTTTATCTGGATTCACCTTTATGATCCTCATACACCCTATGACCCGCCAGAACCATACAAAAGCCAGTTAGCTGACCATCCTTACCTTGGAGAGATCGCCTACACTGATAGTCAGCTAGCCCGGCTCCAGGCCTACATTGAGAATAGCAGCTGGAAAGACCGATTGTTTCTGGTGTTAGCCTCTGACCATGGAGAAAGCCTTGGTCAGCATGGCGAAACCACTCATGGTTTCTTTATCTATCAGGAAACCCTCCATGTACCGTTAATTGTCGTTACCCCTTTCCGTGAGTTTTCTGGCCAATCCTATTCAGGTGTGGTTACCCTGACTGATGTCATGCCCACCATTCTGGAATTAAGCGGCCTTAAAATCCCGCCGGAAGTTCAAGGGCAGAGTCTTACCCGCTATTTCTCCGGTCCCAGAAAAACAGACGACCGGTTGGCCTACGCAGAAACTTACTATCCTCGCTTTCACTATGGCTGGTCAGAATTACGTAGCATCCAGAATAATCATTATAAGTTAATTCTGGCTCCAGTACCTGAACTTTATGATCTGACTAAGGACCCCAAGGAAGAAAAGAATCTGGTCTATGTCGAGAAAAAGGTCTATGAAGAATTGACCGCTTTAGCTCAGGAGTTTGAACAAAAAGCCGGAGAAAAGGCTATCCAGGCTGACTTCTCGGTGGTAGATGAAGAAACAAAAGAAAGATTAGCTGCTCTAGGTTATCTGGGATCTTTTGTTGATCCAGCTCGGCTGAAAGGGAAAAAGCTGGCTGATCCCAAGGACAAGATAAATATATTTAATGAAATTTCCAGAGCGAGAGAAATCGGACTGGCCGGAAACTTCGATGAGGCTATCGCCGCTCTGAATAAAATTCTGCAGGAAGACCCCACCATCAGTGACGGGTATTTTGCCCTGGGCAATATCTATTTCAGGGCAAGAAGATTTGAAGAAGCCGCCCGGGCTTTTATTCAGGCCCTGGAACTTAAACCTGACGATTCTTTTGCTGTCATCAATGTGGCTAATTGCTATGCGGCCTTAGGGCAAATGGAAGAGGCGGAAAAATTTGTTCTTGAACAGGCAAAACGTGGCTTTGATGATTCTCAGTTTTATCACGTGCTGGGTACTCTTTACGCTCTGCGGGCGAATTATGACAAAGCCCTTCCTTACTTCGAAGAATGTCTGAAAAGAAATCCGCGTTCTGCCTCAGCCCATAATGCCATCGCCGCTATTTGCTTGAACCGAGATGACCTGGTTTGTGCTGAAAAACATCTGGAAGCAGCTCTGGCTATAAATCCTACTCTGCTTAATCTCCGCTATAACCTGGCCCAGTTGCGTGAAAAACAAAACAGGCTGGAAGAAGCCATTAAACTCTATCAGCAGGAAATCGCTGACTCGCCGAATCATTTTAAAGCCCTCTTCAATCTGGCCCGTCTTTACCGACTCCAGCAGAGAGAGAAAGAGGAGCTGGAAACATTGCTCAAAGCTTTAAAAGCAGAACCCTCCTTCCCCTTAACTTATTTTTACGTAGCTCGAATCTATCTCAGGCAAGGCCGGAACTTTAACGAAGCCATTGAGCTGGTGAAAAAAGGCCTGGAGTTAAAACCAGATAAAGAAAACCTGCCTCTTGGTTACTTCCTGCTGGCGGACCTCTACAATCGCCTTGGTGAGTATGATCGCTCGGAGGAATATGCCAGACAGGGTCAGGCTCTTTTAAAATCCCATTGAGACACCAGGGTATCTGCCTTAACTGGCTTCTTTCTTGACAACCTGCCAGCCTGAACTTATATTAAATTCAGATTCAGAGGGAAAAAGATTATGGAAATAATTATGAAGGTCGGAGCGCTGGTGGTTGATCCGGTGTCAAAAATGCCAGTTCTCATTTTAAAGAATACTGAATCTGACCAGATTTTGCCCATCTGGATTGGCCTGTATGAAGCCAATGCAATTGCCCTCACTCTGGAGGGCATAGTCACTCCTCGCCCCATGACCCATGACCTTCTGAAAAATTTTCTGGATCAGACAAATATCAAAGTGGACAAAGTAGTCATAAATGATGTTCGGGATAATACCTATTACGCGGTCATTTATTGCCATCAGCATGACATTTCTTATCTAATTGATTCCCGCCCCTCCGATGCCATTGCCCTGGCTCTCAGAACAAATTCTCCCATTTATGTAGAAGAAGAAGTCATTAAATTGAGCCGGACTCCCGAGGCTGGACAGAGCCCGGAGGAATCGGAAAGACTAAGGAAACTTCTGGAAAGCCTCAAGCCGGAAGACTTCGGTAAATACAAAATGTGAGATGCTTTTAATCTACCTCGCCAGCTCTAAGTTTTTACCCTGAAAAAAAGATAGAACCCGACGAGAGAAAAAATGACTATCGGGCTCCAGGCAGCTATCCCCGGGTTGAGAATGCCCGCATGTCCCAGACTGCGGAAGGTAGCCACAGTCTGCCAGAAAAGATAGCCGCCACCCAGGGCTAGCCCAAGTGGAAAAACAAAAATTTTTTTCTGACTTAAGCCGGCCAGCGCTACCCCCAGCAGGCACAGGACAAAGACAGAAAAAGGCCAGGCCACCCTTAATCTGGCTTCCAACCTGAAGTTCAGGGCGGGACTGCCGCTTTGCTCCAGGTCGCGGCTGTATTGGTCAAGCTCCTTCCAAGTCATCAAAGATGGTTCTTTCCACTCCTTTACGAATTGTCTTTGAGTTTCCGGCCAGTTAAGTTCAAGAGCGTCAAATTTATAAAAATGGAAATTTTCACTTTTTACATCTCTTTCCCAGCCATTCTCTAAATGAAGGCTATTTTCGCTTATTTTAGCCATCTGGCTGAAAATAACTCTTCTTAGTCTGAAAGAAGAATCATTTTCTGTTTGAAAAACTAAAAGTCTCTGAAGGCTATTCATTTCGGCTGAAGACAGCTCATAATGGACAAACCCGGGCAAATCATCATTTTTAATCCAGTAACGATTTTGAAAAGTAAACGCCCTGACCGGACGATCAGCCAGCTGGCTCCAGATTTTTTCTGCCTCTAAATTGCCCCTGACCACCAGCCTGTCCTGAAGAAAAAAGCTAATCGGTATAATTAGAATCGCCACCCCTAATACCGGAGCAGCCAGCCGCCAGAAACTCACACCAGAAGTAATCATAGCTTGGATTTCATTCCGGCGGTAAAGAAAATTCAGACAGAGAATCGGGGCCAGGAGAGCTGCCAGCTGAATCGCTTGATTGGTAAACTCTGGCAACTTATGCCAGACAAAGGAAAGGAGCAGATAAATTGGCTGCCGGTTTTCTCTGGCCATTTCCCATCTGGTCAGAAAATTAAAAACTACCAGGACCAGGACCAGAGCCAGAAACAAACAGATATATAGAGTAATAAATTTGCTCAATATGTACCGATCATGAAAGCCCAGACCTAAAGCCCGGCGGCTTGATCTTTTTGGTCGTCTGGATGATGAGGCAGTAAAAATCCTGACCGGTTTTTTAGGAAGTGGCGATAGACTTTTAATTCCCGGACAAAACCCGATTTGGACCTCCCGGCAGGCTGAAAGATAGGTCAGACAGCCAGCCACCAGCGCCAGAAAATCAGGCAGCCACAGGCCAACCAGAGGAGCCAGCCGGCCTGCTTCAGCCAGACTCTGACCAAAAACCAGTAGCGTATAATAAATCACCAGAATAATCAGGCTGACTCCATAGCCACCCGCCCGGCCACCAGGCCATCTTCTCCAGCCCAGGCCCAAACCAAGAAAAACAAAAACCAGACAGGCAGCTGGTATGCTGACTCTCTTATTTAACTCAACCTGAATGGCCAGGAGCTCTCCTCTGTTTTTATTCCTATCCATTTTTATCTTTCGCCAGTCGGCCAATAATTCTTTCAGGCTCTTCTCTCTATATTTCTTCTCAAGGGAGACAGATGGAAAGAGGTTTTTCAGGTCAACCAGCTGCTCCTGCCTTTTAAATTGGTTAAAGCCAATCGTTTCAGGCTGACTCAGATCGAACCTGAAGCTATAACCATCGGCCAATCTCAACCAGGCCGCTTTGAGATCAGGGGCTGGCCACATCTCACCTTCTCTGGCCGTAACTACCTGCACTCCATTTTCCTCTTCTTTCCTGTAAAGGAAAATATCATGCCATTTCCCCTGACTATCCTGGCTGTCAATGTAAATCACATTGGCCGGAAAAGATTCATTAAACTGACCGGGAATCACCTGGAAATTAGTTCTGGTCAAAACAGATTCGACCATGGTCTGAAGCCACTTATAATTGGCCCGAGGCGCCAGCCAGAAAGTAAAAGACATAGTTACAAGGCAAAGAATCATGGCCAGTCCCAGCAGGGGCTTCAGCACCTGCTGGGGGCTTATTCCCAGCAGTCTCAGAGCTTCGATCTCCCGGTCGGCATTAAGATGAGTCAGGCCCCCTAGCAATCCAGCCAGAAAAGCCAATGGAATAGCCAGGGCCAGAATCGAAGGGAGCAATAGAAAAAGAACCCTCAGGACAATACCCAGCGGGATTTTTTTACTGATAAATATATCCGTCAAATAGAAGATATCATTTAAAAGGAGGACGAGAATTATCAACCCGAGAGCTAGCAAAAAAGAGATAGCAACTTCTTTAAGCAGATAGCGGTTAAGAATTTTCATCTAAAACTTTTTAGCCAGAAGATTTCCTGTTCAGGCTAATATACCATAAGGGCGAAAAACAACTCAAAAAAAAGGCCGCTCCGGATAACCGGAAGCGGCCTTGATAAACGCCTGTTTGATCTTTAATTAATACATGTCAGCCGGCGGGGTGGGATAAGCTTGTTTCTTTTCATCTTCTGGTATATCTGTTACACAACCTTCGGTGGTTAGTAACAGACTGGCAATGCTCGAAGCATTCTGGAGAGCTGTCCTGACCACTTTGGTTGGATCAACAATTCCCGCCTTGATCATGTCTTCATATTTTTCAGTCAGCGCGTTGAAGCCCATATCCTGCTTCATCTCTCTAACTTTCTCCACGACAATGGAACCTTCGTAGCCGGCATTAGCGGCAATCTGCCGGATTGGTTCTTCCAGAGCCCGCCGAATAATCTGGACTCCGACTTGTAAATCGCCTTCAAGATTGAGCTTATCCAGAGCTTTCTGGCAACGCAGGAGAGCTACTCCACCACCTGGAACGATGCCTTCCTCGACGGCGGCCTTGGTAGCATGCATAGCATCTTCTACCCTGGCTTTCTTATCTTTTAGCTCAGTCTCGGTGGCCGCACCAACTTTGATCAAAGCGACGCCGCCGACCATTTTAGCCAGCCTTTCCTGCAGTTTCTCACGGTCATAATCAGAAGTCGTTTCTTCAATCTGGGCTCTGATCTGTTTGATTCTAGCCTGGATGTCGCTCGGTTTGCCTTTGCCCTCAACGATAGTGGTATTATCCTTGTCAACGACAACCTTGGCTGCTTCACCCAGCCAGTCAAGGGTGACATTTTCCAGTTTAACACCCATTTCTTCAGTTATAACCTGCCCGCCGGTCAGGATAGCAATATCTTCCAGCATGGCTTTGCGCCTGTCACCAAAGCCGGGGGCCTTAACAGCACAGCACATAAGTGTGCCTTTGAGCTTATTAACCACCAGCGTAGCTAAAGCTTCGCCTTCCACCTCTTCTGCTACGACCAGCAGCGAACGACCCATTTTCGCTACATTTTCCAGAAGAGGCAGAAACTCACGCAGGTTGGAGATTTTCTTCTCATATAAAAGAATGAGCGGATTTTCCAGGACACATTCCATTCGCTCAGGGTCAGTAACAAAGTAAGGCGAGAGATACCCCCGATCAAACTGCATACCTTCGACAAATTCCAGAGTAGTTTCCAGCCCCTTGGCTTCTTCTACGGTTATAACTCCATCCTTACCAACTTTTTCCATAGCTTCGGCAATAATTTTGCCTATAGACTCATCATTATTGGCAGAAATGGCGCCGACCTGAGCGATCATGTCGCCAGTGACTTCCCGACTCATACTTTTCAGTTCTTTAACGACTTCTTCCACCGCCCGTTCAATACCCTTCTTAATCAAGTTAGGATTTCGGCCGGCTGTGACATGCTTAATTCCTTCAGCGTAGATTATCTGGGCTAAAACAGTGGCGGTAGTGGTTCCATCACCCGCTACATCAGAAGTTTTAGAAGCAACTTCTTTGACCAGCTGGGCGCCCATATTTTCCCAGGGATCTTTAAGATCGATTTCTTTGGCGACGGTAACGCCATCCCTGGTGCTGGTCGGAGAACCAAATTTTTTATCAAGGATAATATTTCTTCCTCTCGGACCAAGGGTGGATTTGACCACATTGCTCAAAGTATTGACGCCTCTCAAGAGGGCTTGTCTGGCTTCATCACCAAGTAAAATTTGTTTGGCCATGGTTTACCTCCTTATCTTTTCATCTGTTAATAATCGCCAGAATCTCATCTTCGCGGACAATCAGGTGTTCAACACCATCGATCGTGACTTCAGTGCCGCTATATTTGCCAATAAGCACCCGATCGCCCTTTTTGACGCTTAGGGGAATAGTTTTTCCGCTTTCATTTACTCTTCCCGGGCCAACCTCAATGACATCTGCTTCCTGTGGTTTTTCCTTGGCGGTGTCAGGAATAATAATGCTGCCACGTTTGACTTCTTCCTCTTCCACTCTCCTCAGCAGAACTCGGTCATACAATGGTTGAATTTTCATGTTTTTACCTCCTTTCTCCTATCTTTTATTTAATATCCATTATTTAAATTAGCACTCCTGCTTATTGACTGCTAAATTATAAATTATGATAAAAACCTTGTCAAGATCTGAGATGTAAATTTTAGCAGGCAGGAGTAAAGACTGCTATTTTTTTACCTTAATTTTTAAGGCTTTTAACCGGTTATGGAGAGTATTCCGGTGGATGCCCAGGGCTTGAGCGATTTTAGTCTTATTCCCCTTGTACCGGGCGCTGGCTGTCTCCAGATATATTTTCTCGAACTCGGCTTGAGCTTCTTTTAGGTGAATTTCTTTCTCTATCATATCGGCGATAAGATTCTCCAGCTTTTGATGGATATTAAGTTCTTCAAATTTTTTGCTCATTCTCCCCACCTCCCTTGCCCTGAATTTTCTTCCAATTATCATTAAATTTAGCCTTTAAATCAGCCGGAATCAAGTTAATCATAGCTTTGGAGACATGAAGGCAGGCCGGAGCCAATCTGGAACCGATCAAAGCTGGCTGCCCGAAATCAAAAACAACCAGAGCCATGACAATTACGGCACAGATAAGGACTCCTTTAATTAGCCCGAAGGCTGCTCCCAGAAGATGATTGAGCAGGCTGAGCGGCCCTTTCATCAGCTTACTCAGCAATACTCCCAGTAACCAGCCCAGAAGAACAATAAAGATAAAAATCAGCAAAAAACTCAGGCAATTTCTCCAGAAATCAGAACTCACCGAGGAATGAAGCTTCCAGGATAACCAGCCATAGTTTCTGGAGGCCACAATCAACCCGATAATCACTCCGGCCAGACCTAAAACCTGGCGCAGCAGACCTTTGATCAGACCCATGATAAAAGTCAACAGCAAAATGACAATAAGAATAATGTCCAGCCAGTTAAAGTGCATCAGCCCTTCCTCTCTCTCAATTTTTTGACCATGTCATAATTGCCGTCTTTGATCAGTCCGAAGTAAACCCGGGGTTTAATCTGGCCGTGAAAATCAGAGCCAGCAGTGGCCACCAGATCAAGCTCTTCGGCTAGCCGGTGGTATAATTCAGTCTGCTCTGGCTGATGGTAAGAAGTATAGACCTCCAGTCCCTGCAGACCAAGAGATTTAAGTAATATAAGATCTTCTCGAGTAGTCTGCTGGAAATAAGCCCCTGGATGAGACAGAACTGGCACTCCTTCTGTCTCCTGTGCCAGACGTAAGACTTCTTCCAGAAGGATATGATTTTTAGGGACAAAGGCCGGCCTACCTTCCGTAAAATAATCTTGATAGAAGAGATAAGGAGCAAAAACCTGACTATCACTGTCATAATACTTTTTTAGAAGCGGATTTTGCCTGCTTTCTGGTTTTTCCAGCAAAACCCGGGCAATCTTCACCCCCAGAGGTGGAATACCAGCACATTTCTCCCAGACTTCTTCCCATTCGAGGTCATACCCCTGTTCTTTTAATAACTCTACTCGCCGCCTGGCCTCGTTCAATCTCGATTCGGCTACATAATTTACTATGTAGCGAATGGCCTGACTGCGCCAGTTAACAAACGGCAGTTGCAGGTGGAACTCCCGGCCATCAAAAAGAGTGGTTATTTCAATGCTGGGAATAACCTCGACTCCAGCTTCCTCTCCCGTCCTGAGTGCTTCCGGATAAGCTTCTACTGTGTCATGATCGGCAATAGCTATGGCTCTAAAACCATGTTCTCTGGCCATCGAGACCAGGTCTCGCGGCGAATAATCTCCATCACAGCTAAAATAGGAGTGAAGATGAAGATCCACGACACCGTTTGCTGCCATTTTATTTCTTCTCTGCCTGGTTTCTTAAAAATAATCTTCGGGCCCTATTCAGGGCAAGTCGTTTTTGCCAGTTAACAACCTGTAAATTTCCAGATAACGCCGGGACGTTTGCTCTATAATTTCTGGCGGTAGGGGCGGCGGTGGCGGCGTCTTTCTGTCCCAGCCTGTGCTCAAAAGATAATCGCGAACATACTGTTTATCCAGGCTGGGTTGCGATTTACCTGGAGAATAAGTAGCCAGTGGCCAAAAACGTGACGAGTCAGGAGTAAACAGTTCATCAACCAGCATCAGTTCCTCGTTTTCATCCAGGCCAAATTCAAATTTCGTATCAGCAATGATAATTCCCTTAGAAATCGCATAAAGGGAAGCTTTCTGGTAAAGTTCAAGGCTGATCTTGCGGATTTTATCAGAGAGCTCGGTGCCAACGATTTTTTCCATTTCTTTAAAGGTAATATTCTCATCGTGACCGACGTCAGCCTTGGTGGAGGGAGTAAAGATGGGCTCATCCAGGCGGGATGATTCCTGCAAGCCCTTGGGCAGCTTTATTCCACAAACTTTTCCTGTCTCTTGATATTCTTTCCAACCTGAGCCGGACAGATAGCCACGAACAACACATTCGACGGGAATTACCCTGGCTTTCTTCACCAGCATCGAGCGTTTATAAAGAAGATCAGCAGACTGACGGAGTTGGGCTGGGAAATCAGATATTTCGGTTGAAATCATATGGTTACGGCAAACCAGAAAAGTATAATCAAACCAGAACCTGGAGAGCTGGGTCAAAACCTGCCCCTTATATGGAATTAATGAAGGTAAAACAAAGTCAAAAGCCGAAATCCGATCTGTGGCTACAATTAAAAGTCTGTCTCCAAGATCAAACACATTCCTGACTTTACCTTTTTTAAAAATTGGAATGCCTGGCAACTCAACTCCACCCACTGCCATTTGAATTTTGTCCATGATAAGCTCCTTAGCTGTCTATTAAATAGACTGAGCAATAGCTTAAAAAGAATATTTACACTTTGATATATCTTAATTTAAAGCCGAATTGAAATCAACCTGACCAGAAATGTCGATTATAATTTCTATAATTTCATCTAAATTTTCTACTCAGGTAATGAGCCTGGCTGCAATCAGTTTTCCCCTCATTTTTCCCTTTCCTGGCTTGAATTAAAAAGTTAGAAAACACCAATCATAGAGAACTAAAGTAGCTCAATATTTTATATTTCTTATCCCGATAAAATTTATCAGACGGGTTTGGTCAGCTGGCTGGCGGCGGTGAGACAGTAGTTGAGGCTTACAGAAAGTGCATAACTCCAGAGAATAAATATTTTCGGCAGGAAGGCCAATGATCCTGGTCAGAAGCCAGCGGTTAGCAGCCCGGAGATTAAGGTAAAAATGACCGGGCTTATCTCCAGATAAAAATATGCCGTCTGCCGGAAAATCCTGCCTCAGAAAAAAATCATAGACTTCCTGTCCAACTTCATAGCATCTGGCTTCAATGGCGGGGCCAAGGGCAGCTAAAGTCCCCTCAGGACGAGTGGAAAAAGACTTTCTCATCAACTCGAAAGCGGCTTCAGCAATTCGACCACCAGTCCCACGCCAGCCGCCATGGAGAGCAGCTACGACCCGGTGTTTTGTGTCAACCAGAAAAACAGGTAAGCAATCGGCCGTCTTGACGATTAAGAACAGTTCTGGTCTGGCGGTAATCAGTCCGTCAGCCGAGATCTTTGATTCCGGTGGCTGCTCGATCAGGAGAACCCTGGTTGAATGCTCCTGGTTCATCTCGACTGCCTGAAAAGAAGCTAATCTGGAATCAGCTTTGAGATCTTCCAGTTTAAAACCAGCCAGGCCAAAACCGTGAATCAACCAGGGAATACGGTTTAGCTCTTTCAGGCTCAAGTATTTTTTATCATTGATCATGTTCTTCCTGCCCTTCTATTTCGCTATTTTGCTTCTTTCTATCTTTTCTATTTAGTTAGGTCACCTTAAATGTTACTAAGAGGGCCTATTTCTATAATCTCAATTGGTTTCCGCTGTTCTATTAAATTCTGTCAAGGTTTTACCATTAATTTTATGATTTATTTTATAGCCATTCAGCACACAGACTTCAAGTCAAAAAATGAGGCTGATGATCGTTAAGACCTCATAAAATTGTTGCCATGACTGATAAAAAAAGAGGAGATTGAAGGGATTTAACCAGGTTAGAGAAAACGATAAAATAGTAGTTGTCCTGGCTTAGACCAAGCTGGCGGGAAATAGAAGAATAGATAGAATAGATAAATCAACAAAAATTTAAATGAAAAACTGACCGGGATAGAGATGAATGGCGCAAAAAATGAAAATATAAAAAAATCAAACTAATTCCAAGGAGAAATGATGAAATTTGTTCCTATTTTAATTTTGCTCTCCCAGGGTTTACTTTTTTCCAGTCTCAACGGCCAGGAGGTTCGACCTCGGGCCCGCGATCTGGGATTAAAGATAGGGGTATTGGAAACAGGGTCGCTCAATGCCATTACTGATGTGTCTGGAGTCAGGGTCGGCCACCAGACAATTATCAAAGGTTCAGATATCAGAACAGGGGTCACCGTCATCCTCCCCCATGAGGGTAATATTTTCCAGGAAAAAGTACCAGCCGCCATCAGTGTGGCCAATGGCTTTGGCAAATTGACCGGTTCAACTCAGGTAGAAGAACTGGGTTATCTGGAAACCCCTATCGTTCTGACCAATACTCTCAGTGTACCGGTCGCCTGTCAGGCGATTATTGATTACATTCTGAACTTACCCGGCAATGAACAGGTGGAATCAGTTAACCCGGTAGTTGGAGAAACAAATGATGGTTGGCTCAATGATATCAGAGCGAGGGCCGTCACTAAGCAAGACGTGCTGGCCGCCATAAAGGGGGCGGCATCGGGCCCGGTCAAAGAGGGCTCAGTGGGAGCAGGGACTGGCACTACCTGTTTTGATTTTAAAGGGGGTATTGGTACTGCCTCAAGAAAACTTCCGACCCAGAAGGGCGGTTATACCGTTGGCGTTCTCGTTCAGACCAATTTTGGCGGTGTGCTGCAGATAAACGGGATTCCCGTTGATAAGATACTGGGTAAAAATGTCAGATTGAGTCAGAAGGCAGGCAAGAGCCAGGTTGATGGTTCCTGCCTGGTGGTGGTGGCGACTGATGCTCCACTGGATAGCCGCAATTTAAAACGGCTGGCCAAAAGAGCGCTGGCTGGTCTGGCCAGGACTGGCAGTTATTATTCCAATGGCAGCGGCGATTATGCCATTGCTTTTTCCACAGCTACTGAGCTGAGGTTAAAACCCAATCGACCAGGACCGGCCGGCCTGACCATGAAGATCGAAGTTCTTCGCAACGAAGCCATGTCAGCTCTTTTCCAGGCTGCCGTGGAGGCCTCGGAAGAAGCTATTCTGAATTCACTTTTTAAAGCTACTACTGTCCAGGGCCAGAAAGGACGAACCGCTTACGCTCTACCCGTTGAAAAAATAGCAGCTTATCTGGAGAAAACAAAAGATGAATAAGAACAGAAATACTACTAAAACAGTAGGAATTCTGGGCGGTCTGGGGCCCGAGGCTACGGCCAGATTTTTTAAACTCATTATCGACAACACCGCGGCTAAAAAAGATCAGGAACATCTGAAGATTATTATTCTGGATAATCCATCTGTTCCGGATCGGACTGCCGCTATTCTCTATCACGGCCCAAGCCCTCTGCCGGCCCTGCAGGATGGCTTAAAATTTCTGGAAAAAGCCGGCGCTGATCTGGCCGTCATTCCCTGCCTGACCGCTCATTATTATTTTGACCAGTTGAAATCAGCTACCAGGCTAAAGCTGGTCAATCTAATTGAAGAGACGGCTTCTTATCTGAAAAATTTTAACCCGGAGGTGAAAAAAGTTGGGCTGCTGGCCACTGAAGGAACCGTTGCCACTGGCATCTTCCTCCAGCCTTTCAAGAAGAAAAAAATAGAAGTTCTTAATCCCTCAGAAAAGAGCCAGAAAAAAATCATGGGAGCTATCTATGGGCAGCAAGGCATAAAGGCCGGTGGCAAAGGACGGAAGCCGAAAAGACTGCTGGTTGAAGCCGCAGATGAACTGATAGAGGCTGGAGCCCAGGCCATTATCGCTGGTTGTACCGAGATTCCTCTGGTTCTCAGCCCGGAAGACCTAACTGTCCCTCTTATTGATCCGCTGGTCATCGGGGCCAGAGCCATTATCAGAAGAGCTGGCGGGCGATTGAAAGATAGGTCAGCCAGTTAACAGGCTATTTTTCTTGACAACTGGCTGGCAATCGGGTATAAAATTAACGACTTTCCAGATGTAAGGAGGTGACAGTTAGTGGCTTTTGTCGTTGTTGAAGAGGGAGAAAGTTTAGAATCAGCTCTCAGGCGGTTTAAAAGAAGAGTTCAGCAGGAAGCAATTATCAAAGAAATCAAGAAGCATTCTGTCTATTTGAAACCTGGAGAAAAACGCCGGCTAAAAGATGCCCAGGCCAGAAAAAGAATGCGCCGGCGGTTAAAAAGAGAACGAGACTTCGAATACTGAAAACCTTACGCGCCGGAAGGTCTGTCTAATTTCCCAGAAAGTTTAAAAATCAGGTCAGAGGGTTGGATCATTTTAGAAAACCTGACTGGCTGAAAGCCAGGCTGCCTTCTCAGTCTACTTATTTCCAGGTAGCCGGGCTTTTAAAAAAGGGCAGGCTTCATACTATCTGCGAAAGCGGGCGCTGCCCGAATATCGGAGAATGCTGGGCAAGGAAAACTGCTACTTTTTTGATCCTGGGAAATATCTGTACGAGAAATTGTGCTTTCTGTGCGGTTGATAAGGGACAGCCGAAGCCGTTAGATCAAACTGAACCAGAACAGGTGCTGGCCGCAGTTGAGGCCATGGGCCTGCGTTATGTGGTCATAACTTCGGTTACCAGAGATGACCTGCCTGATGGTGGAGCCGAAGTTTTTTACAGAACGATAAAGTTAATCAAGGATAACTATCCCCAGATCAAAGTCGAGGTTCTGGTCCCTGATTTTAAAGGAGAGGAAGGCCCCTTGTTGAAGGTCCTGGCCGCCAGGCCAGAAGTTATCAGTCATAACCTGGAAACAACAGCCAATCTCTATCCAGAAATAAACAGGCCAGTTAACAACTATTACCGGTCGCTTGGTTTGCTCAAGCTAGCCCATGAGCACGGGGCTCTGACCAAATCTGGCTTGATGGTTGGACTGGGGGAAAGCCTGACTGATCTGAAGCAGGCTTTTCTTGACCTGCGACAAAATGGCTGTGAGCTGTTGACCATCGGCCAGTATCTTCAACCCACCAGGCAGCACGCACCCGTCAGACGCTATTGTTCGCCGCAAGAATTCGAAGAGCTTCGACAACTGGCCCTCGAGCTTGGGTTTAAAGAGGTGGCCAGCGGGCCTCTGGTTAGAAGTTCATATTTTGCTGATAAGCTCTACGAAACCGGCAGGAGTTAAGATTGATGCGCTATTTAATTTTTTCCGATATCCATGGCAATCTCGAAGCTCTGGAAGCTGTCTTGAGGGATACTAAGAAAAAAAAGATTGAACATTACCTTTTTCTTGGTGATCTGGTTGGTTATGGAGCTTCGCCTAATGAAGTTATTCAGCAGGTTCAGGCCCTTGGTCCCCGTTCTCTGGTTAGAGGCAATCATGACAAAGCTGTGGCCGGGTTGGATTCTATTCAGACCTTTAATCCAATAGCTGCGGCCGGTATAGAATGGACCAGGAAGTCTTTGAATAAAAAATATCTCCGTTTCCTGGGCAGTTTGGCTAAAAGCCCTCTTATTGTTCACGACACCATTACCATCTGTCACGGCGCGCCTTTCGATGAAGATTATTATATCTTTGGCGAATTTGATGCAGCTGAGGCCTTCGATTATATCAGCACACCAGTCTGTTTTTTTGGCCATACTCATTTCCCCTTCGTTTATGTAGCAAGGGAAGAAATGGTAGAAGGGACCTTCATCGAAAAATTCCCGGCCGAAATTAAATTAGAAAAGGGAGCTCGCTATTTGATCAATCCTGGCTCTGTCGGTCAACCGCGTGACCGTGACCCACGGGCTTCTTATGCTATCTATGATTCAAAAAATAACCGCCTGAAATTTAACCGGGTTGAATATAATATTGCCGAATCGCAAAGGAAAATCCTGGCCACTGACCTGCCCGCAGCTTTAGCTGAAAGATTATCGCTGGGAATTTAAAGCCCGGTATCTAAATCAAAGTTCAGTCTTCATTCTCGCGGAAGAGGCGATCGCCAAGAGTTTCCCCGATAAAGAAATAAAACAAGAAGAAATAAATAGAAACCTGAATCAGCAAGAAGAGAAGTAAGCTGGTGGTGGCTGCACCCAGCAATTTAAAGATGGTCACCTGCATGGAGCCAGCAGCCAGCCAGATGGTCAGAAGCCAGAGTAAAACCATAAAGAGCAGATCGAATACCTTGGCTTTAATAAACGCACCCGGACTTAAGGGGGTCATTCCGCGAGAGGTAGAACCTGCCATACTCTGGCTTTCCTCTTTCCCCAGGCAGACCGTATCTGTCTCAGGTTCATAAAGGAAATCTGTTTCTTCTTCCTCTTTTATTTCCATTTCTAAATCTCGACTTTCTCCGAGCTCCAGCTCGCTTCTGGTGACCTTCTCTGGAAAACCCATTGTTGGCCGAGAGGGGGATTCCTCTTCAGGCAATTCCTCATCCGAGTAAAGTTCATCTATAGCCTTTTCCCCCGGGCGTGAAATCTCCTGACCTCCCTCCAGCCATTCAGTTGAAGCATCTTTAATGTCGGCAACCCAGGGAGGTATATTATCAGTTTCTTCTGCCCCTTTTTTTTCTTTATTGATCTTTATTCTCTCTTTTTCTTTTTCTTCCAGGATTTTAAGAAAGTCTTCGACCTGTCTTTGACCCATTTCTACCGTCGGACCTATGGCTTCCAGCTCAGCTGTGCTGAAGGCATCTGCCATTATTTGTCCTTCACTTTTTTCTTTTTCGCTGCCTTTGCTTTCTTTTTTATTCTGCCCTTCAGTCTCGACTTCTAACTCCTGGACCAATTGAGTCACCAGCCCTGGACCTGGCTTTTCTGTGGTTGAAGCATCTTCTATCTTTGTTTCCTTTTGAAGCTCCTCCACCATTCTGGTCACCAGGCCCGGTTCTATTTTTTCCTCCTGTTCTTCCGGGAAAGGCAGGTCTTCTTCCACTTGAGCAAAAATCAGCTCTTCTGGAGTTTTTTTTGTTTCTCTATTTTCGGCCGATGCCCTGACCGTATCTGAAGGCGTTTTCTGGCCATCAGCAGCCTCTTCATCGACTATGATAACTTCTTCGAGTTCTTCTGTTACCAGGTCTTCCTCCAGTTCGTCCTCTTCATCAAATTGAGCAGCTTCTTGCCCTGGAAAGATCTCGGTCGATTCATTCCCGACTTCAGACTGTTCTTCCTCTCCCTTTGGGCGGCGGTCATCATTGATTATTTTATCGCCTGGAATTTCCTCTTCTATTTCTTCATCTTCAGGAAAAAGAAGTCTGGTACCACAGTTTTTGCAAAACTCATCCAGATCGCTGATTAAAGCCCGACAATAAGGACAGCGCTTTATACCCATTCTCTTTTAACCCTTTTTTATTTATAAAACTAAAAAAATTCCCTGTCAAATGAATTTTTTGTCTGGCTGGTCATTAATACCAGCCTATCGTCTTCTCATTTCTTAATTATAATTTTCCTTAGCCTGAATATAAAAAAACACGCCACTTCTATCAGGTTGACAGTAGAAGTTTTTTCAATAAAATTAAGAGGGCAGTGGAAATGGGCGATTAGCTCAGAGGCAGAGCGCTACCTTCACACGGTAGAAGTCAGAGGTTCGAATCCTCTATCGCCCACCAGCTGACTGCCCATAGCTGGTCGATAATCTACCGGGATTTATTTCAAGATGGCTTTTATCCAAGATTTTGGATTTTTATCCAAATTCATGGAGATCCGGTCTTAGGTCTCATGTTATCATGTTGATAATAAATGCTTTATGAATTTATTTTTTCTGGCACAAAAATTGCAATTAAAATGAATGAGATGAAAAGTAATTTTATGTCTAAGGAGGTGATAGAAGGAAGTAGAAGCTTTTTATGTGAAAAATGTCAGGGTAGGATGATTTGATTTAAAATCATTCCTGGGCAAAGGGAACAAAAATCATTCGAAAGGAGATGTGATTCGAATGAAGAAAAAATTTTTAGTTTTTATGTTGGCTCTCGTTCTCATTGCCGGCAGCACAGCCTTCGCTCAAATTTTGCCTGAAGGCATGATTACAGGGAAGGTTGTCGATGACCAGGGCAATCCGCTGCCGGGTGTAACGGTTGAAGCCTCCAGCCCCAGGCTGGTTGGTAAGGCTGCCACGGTAACTGATGCTGGTGGTTCTTATCGTTTGATGGCTTTGCCATCTGGAACTTATCAGCTAACTTTTAGTCTGCCCGGTTTCAAGACTTTAATCAGAAAGGAAATTACTCTTCAGATGTCTCAAACCCTGGTGATCAATGTCACCATGGAACCGGCGGCTATCGAAGAGCAGGTTACGGTTGTTGGCCAGAGCCCGCTCATCGATGTCAAGAGCACGGTCAAAGGCCAGGTTATGACCAAGGATACATTTCTTAGCCTGCCTCGCGGTCGAACCTTCGATTCTCTGATCACCACGGTACCCGGTGTTTCTAACGAACCGATAGCAGGCGGTATTTCAGTCGATGGTGCTAGTGGTGCAGAAAATATGTGGTATGTGGACGGTACAAATGTCACTGAAATCCACGTTGGCACCAGAGCCCAGAATGTTGTGCTGGAGCTCGTTGATGAGGTCAAGGTAACTGCCTCTGGTTATAATGCTGAGTTCGGTGGTTCAATGGGTGGCGTTGTTAACGTTGTCACCAGATCTGGTGGTAATGCCTTCCATGGTGATATTATCGCTTACTACAATAATAACGCCCTCTGGATGCAGGGCAAATCGCGTGACTATTTAAAGCAGGATCCTTTTGATCCAGATCATTATATATACTGGAACAACGACCGGGATTATTTTAATGATGGTCACGACCGGGATAACATTTACAGGCTCGAAGGTGCTTTCAGCCTTGGCGGATACATTATAAAAGACAGACTGTGGTTTTTCGGCTCATTTAACCCAATTCTCAACTATCAAGAGGCCCTACGAGATTTTAGCGCAAGAACTGGTCCCTGGTTTACTTTCGTTCGGAAGGATTATTACTATAATGGATCTTTCAAACTGACAGCAGCTCCCGTGACCGGGTTAAGAGTTTCGGCCAGTTTTGTTAGTAACTATGCAACCTATAGCGGCAGCATACCGAGTGTGGACGGAACCGGAAACTCTGAAACACCTTATCATCTGGCCGGTTTTGACTATCCTAATTATAGCGTTTCTTTTACCGCTGATTATACTCCTACCAACCGGTTGCTAATTTCGTTAAGAGGTGGCTGGCACATGCAGGACCAGAAAAATCAAGGCCTTAAACCACCGGCCAACATGCCTACTTATTATTTTTCATACACCAACTATATGTACGAAGATGATTATATTGCTGCTGAACTTGATCCTGATACTTACCTCAGGCCAGCCGGTTGGGGTTCAGCTGGCAACTGGCTGGAACTTCGAAAACAATTAAGAGAGAAAACCAGTTTTAACCTCGATGTGACCTACTATATGAACCTGGCTGGCGAGCACGCCTTGAAAGCTGGCGTTCAATATATCCGCTTGCATGAAGATTATAATGAAAGTCCTCTTGGCCCTCGTATTAATCTCTATTGGAACGCGTATTCGCCTTTCGGAAGTGGAACCTATGGTCATTACCGGATAAGACATGGATATAATTCCTATCCATATGGCTGGGTCTGGAACATTCACTCTGATAACTGGGCTCTCTACATACAGGATTCCTGGACCATAAGTAACAAGCTGACTGTCAATTTTGGAGTTAGAGCAGAATCCGAATATATTCCTTCCTTCGATCCTACTTTTGATGTGACCCCGATCGATTTCAATTTTGGCGATAAAATCGCTCCACGGCTTGGCATCGTCTATGATGTGTTTGGAGATTCCAGCTTGAAACTCTTTGGCAACTTCGGAATTTATTACGATGTTATGAAGCTCTACATGGCCGAAGGTGCCTTTGGCGGTTTTAAATGGAAATATAGTTATTTTGCTCTCAACGAACTGGATTGGACCCAAATTGCTGCCAACTTCCCCAACACCTTAAACTTTGAAGATCTGGAAGATCAGGCTCCTGGCGCAAATGAATACCTCGGCACCATTGATTTCCGCTATCCTTCTTTCGATGCAATTGATCCTGATATGAAGCCTGTTTCCCAGATGGAATTTTCTCTCGGGGCTGAAAAAAAGATAATGGAAAATCTATCCTTTACCGTCCGCTTTTCTCATCGGCACCTGCTTAGAACAATCGAAGATATCGGAACATATACAGAAGTTTCTCCAGGAAATTTTGCCGAAATTTACATGTTTGCTAATCCCGGTTATGGTTGGGCCAGGCCACAATCAAAGGGTGGAAGAATCGCCGATGATTACTGGGAAATGCCTAAAGCCAAAAGAAATTATTATGGTGTAAACCTGGCTTTAGAAAAGAGATTCAGCAACAACTGGCAGGGTGGCCTTAACTATACCTGGTCCAGAGTCGAAGGGAACTATGGCGGTCTGGCCAGTTCTGATGAAGAAGGCCGTGTGTCTCCCAATGTTGAGCGCTATTTCGATTATTGGTTCATGCCCTACCAAGCTGATGGCACTGAGCTCAATGGACCACTACCACATGATAGAACTCACTATATCAAAGCCTATGGTTCATATGCTTTCCCCTTTGGTTTAACTGTTGGTTTAACTGCTTATGCCAGAAGTGGCTTACCACTCAGTACCAGAATTAACCTCTGCAATGCCTATATGTGGCCCAATGGTTACGGTGATTTAGGTCGTTTACCCTGGACAGCCTGGGCTGACCTATTCCTTGAGTATACACTTCGTTTCGGCGGGAAGTATTCAGCTGCCATTAACCTCCAGATCAATAACTTCACTAACACCAAGACTATACAGTCTAGAGTCTATGACCTTAACCGAACTGGAACTCGTTACAATGCGGGACCTGCCTTTGACCTGGTTGAATATGAGGAGCTGATGTTGAACGGAACATTTGACGAGCAGTGGGAAACGTTGTTTACTCAGGATCCTGCTGTTAGGCCACACCCCATGTTCAATGAGTGGTCAAGTAGATATGGAACCTGGTCAATGAGGCTGGGCTTCAGGTTCACTTTCTAAGCTGAAGCGGTATCTAAGATTCTCAGAAAGCCCGTTCCCGCCGGCAGGCGGGGACGGGCTTTTTATTTTATTGTCTCTATCTGCAACTTAAATCGCTGGATAAAGAAGGGAATACCATATTCCTGGCCAATCAATTCCCGCCTTGGAAAGATAAAAAGAGCCCCGGTAGGCCAGGAAAACTAGTTTTCAGTTAACTGCTTTTCTAACTTTTCCAGTTCACCTTGAGCCAGCCTGATATTGGCCGGATTATCCCCCTTGGAATTTTCAAGATAAAGTTTATAATACTCAATAGCCTCCCGGGCAAGACCAGCTTTCTGGCAAGCGACAGCCAGATTAAAATAGCCCGATCTCGTAGGTGAGATAGCTATTGCCTGTTTAAGGTAGAAGATTGCCTCGTCATGCTCACCCAGGTAAGAATAAGCAATACCGATAAATTGATAAAAGGCCTGATCTCCAGGATAATCATCTATAAGCTTCTTATAGATTTCAATAGCCTCTCTCAATTTACCGCTTGAGGCCAGGCTCCCGGCGTAAGACATCCTGAGATACTTGCTCTCCGGTTCAATGGCCAGAGCTTGTTCATAGTACTTTTGGGCTTCTTCCTTCCGGCCGGAAGTATCAAGGATGCCAGCACAAACTGTCAGGGCATCAACATTTCTTGGATTTAATTTCAGCACCTGGTTCATAGTGGAAAAGGCTTCAGACAGTTTCCCGCTGACCAGATAAGTATGACCGAGACGAACCAGAAGTATTTCAGAATCCGACAGTCGCTTCAGGCCCTTTTTCAATGTCTCTATAGCTTCTTCCATTTTCCTCTGACGGGCCTGAGCGATAGCCAGATTGACATAACTGGCCGGGGAATCCGGTACTTCAGCCAGAATCTTAAGGTAGAGCTGCTCCGCTTCAGCATAGTTTTCCTGATATTCAGCGGCCTGGGCTTGCTGGATCAGATTTAAAAGGTCAATTTTTTCCTTCGGATCTGGAAAGGTAGACGAGGCTCTGGCAGGTGCAAAACTAAGATAGCCAAGGGAGCGTAGCTTTTCCGTATCAGCTGCGGTCGGGCCGCTACTGCCAGAAGGCCTGTTAATCCCCTGCCCCCCGGCCAGGAGCAGATCAGATTCCAGTTGCTTTTTTAATCTGGCAGTAATCTCTGGTGAGGAATCAAAAAGGTTTTTTCTTTCCTCTGGATCAGCCTTAAGATCATAAAGTTCAGGCCGGGGGCACTGAATGTATTTCCATCTATCTTCGACCAGAGCAACCAGCTCTGACCAGCCAAAGTTCTCGCGGGGATAAAAGGTTTCGATCAAGGCTGTCCTGTCTTTTCTTTCTTTTTTCTCCATTATTGGCAGAAGACTCTTTCCTTGAACAGGTAGTTGGCTGACTTCAGCCCCACAGAGCTCCAGAATAGTTGGGGCAATATCCAACAGCCTGACAGTCTCGTTGGCTGTTCCAGGTTTTGGGAATATCTTTTTATTCCAGATAATCAACGGTACACGCACTGTCTCTTCGTACAGGAATAAACCATGTCCCTTCTCCACTTTATCTCCCAGCCCTTCACCATGGTCGCCAGCTATGATAATAATTGTTTTATCCAGCAAGCCTTTAGCCTGGAGAGCCTCAACTATCTTGCCCACATAAAAATCCATATAGGCAATTTCTCCATCATAGGGCTGGCTGGCAAAATCTTCTTTATAAGGAGAAGGAGGATCATAAGGCAGGTGTGGATCAAAATAATGAACCCAGCTAAAAAATTTATTCTGATAATTTTTTTCAAGCCAGGCAGAAAAACGAGCAAAAGTGGCTTCGGCCCGCCGTTCAGCATTATTGGTTTTAAAAGGCAAATTCTCTTCGAAAGTATCGTCATAGCTTTCAAAGCCGCGATCGAGTCCAAACCTCGAGTCAACAGAAAAGGAAGAAACAAAGGCTGCTGTTTTATAGCCTCTGTCCACCAGAACCTCTGTAATGGTTTTGATTCCGGCTGCCAGGTAGTGACCGTTGTTGCGAACACCATGAGCCACAGGTTCAAGACCGGTCAAAATGGTGGCATGCGAAGGGAGCGTAAGCGGGGCCGAACAATAGACCCGGTTAAAACGCCAGCCTTCGGCTGCTAATCGGTCAAGATTCGGAGTCCTGGCTTGTTTATTTCCATAGCAGCCAAGATGATCCGCTCTGGTCGTATCAAGAGTGATTAACAAAAGATTATAAGAAGGAGCTGTCTTCAAGTCCAGACTGGGTGATCTAAACCGGATCAGAGCCCCCAGCCCGGCTAACAGAAGGATTAACCCGACAATTATCCAAGGAGAAATTCTGGTCTTTTTGGCTTTTCCGCTGGCTTGAGCTTCTCCCTTCTTTGGCTGCTCTTTATTTTCCCCGGCTATCGGGCAGCGGTTAGATTTATTTTCAAGCCGGATTTTCTTCTTCTGTTTTTTCTTCTTGCTCATCTTCTGTTGATTTCGATAACCAATTCAACCTGAGCCGGCCACCTGTAATCCCAGGTCCAGGCTGATTGTCTCTTTTTCTAATTAGTTTAAAGCTGCCCTTATTTCTTGATAGCCTGAAGAATCTGTTCAACCATCCCTACCCGCGGTGAATCCTGTGGTTCCAGCTTCAGAAATTTTTCAAAATATTCTATCGCTTTAGGGATATCATTTTTGTTCAGGAAAACATAGCCAAGCTTAAGCAATGGATCGGGCCAATCAGGTTTAATGCTGGCAGCCAGTTCATAGTATTTCTGGGCTTCATCCAGTTGTTGATTGTTGAAACAAACTTCGGCTACATTAAAAGCTACAATTTCATCCTGAGGAGCTGTATCAACCGATTGCTTGAAATACTTGGTAGCTTCTTCCAGGTCATTTTGTTTGAGATAAACCAGACCGATAGAGGCCAGGGCTTTGGCCTTCATGTTGACACCCATTGCTTTATCATCCCTGGATTTTTCAATCACCTGCTGGTAGATTTCCATAGCTTTATCTAAGTCGCCTTTTTCCCGGTAACAATCGCCGATGTTTAGCAAAACTTGATAGGCAGCTGGATTTTTCTCCAGAAACTCCTGGTAAAGGGTCAAGGCTGTATCATATTTGCCCTCTTTAAAAAACTCATTACCTTCATCCAAAAGCTTAAGAGAAGATTCATCCTCAATAATTGGCGTACCTGTTGTGGCCTTTTTCAATTTAATAGTTAGCCTTGGATTTTTTTCCAGCTGACTGACTACCACCTCTTGTGTATAAGGAGCATAACCATCAGCAGAAGCCATCAACGACCATTTTCCAGAGCCAAGACCGATAAAAGACCATTCTCCCTTTTTATTGGTTTTGGTTTCCATCTGCAAACCACCAGCCGCTTCCTGAATAAAGGCTATCACTACCCTGGCACCTTCAATAGGTTGATCGTTTTCATCCAGAACAACACCACCCAACCGGCCCACACCGCGGCCAGCCTGGGCTAAAAGCAGTGATTCTCCCGCAAAAAATAATATGGTAACTATCAAGACAAGACGCCAGTTCAACTTTTTCATCATAACCTCCATTCTCATAATTAAACCGGGCCGATAGCGGCCTCTCCATGATCTTTTCTTATTTCTTTTCTTTCAAAGCCTTAACCTGAGCCTTTATATTTTCCTGACCTGGTTCAAGCTGTAGCGATCTTTCCCAGGCGTAAAGAGCTTCATCTATATCGCCCAGTGTCAAATAGCATTCGCCGATAGCATTCAGGACATTGATATTTGTTCCGAAATGAGCCAGGTATTGCTTATAGTAATTTATGGCCTGTTCATACTGACCAAGAGCCTGAGCTGCTTGGCCCAGAATTTCCAGAAAATCATAATTTTGCTGTTGACTGACAAAAGGAGTAGCTATCTCCATCACCTCCTGATATTTTTTCAAATCTAAAAGGAGGCGGCAAAAATCCAGAGCGTAAGAGGCCTGACCGGGATTCCGGCGGTAAGCAGTTTCCAGGTATTTGGCTGCTCTCGCCTTGTCCTGCCGATTCCAGTATTGAATCCCAAGAGCATGTTGAACTTCAGCCGAAGCATCACCCTCCATCGGTTGAGTCATTACCCAGGAACGTGAAAGGCTGGGAAGATGGCTGATAAAGAAATTCGCTTTCTGAGTAATCAGGCCGTTGTTAGTGCTATCGGTCAAAGTCACGGTGAGCATATAGTTAGCTGGTGCCCAGTCCTGTAAAGAAATTTCTTCATAAAAAAAGCCCTGTGCCTGATAATCAGAAAGCTTTCTCGAGAAAGACTTAACCTTATCTCCGTTTTCCCTCATGATTTCATAGGTAAGACTTCCCCCCTGCTTTAATTCTGGAGTCAAGCCCCACAACTGGAAGACGACATACAGCGTATCCCCCACCACAAAATCATTCCGCGGAGAAGGCACAAATTGCAGATCATCAAGTAGAAAGGCTTTATTAAGCCCGCGATACTGATTGTTCCTGGTGAGTCGGTTAGCCAGAATAAGTGGGCTCATCTGCAATCCACTTTCTGGAATGTTGAGAGAAGCCTCAAAAGAAGTAAATTCCTTGGAAACATAATTCTTGAGAAGAATGCTTAGTTTGTATTTGCCAGGCACCAACGGGAAAACATCCTGAAAGCTCATCAGTCTGTCTTTAATGCTGTCGAACTGCTCGCCCCGAAGATTAAGCGGCAGGCGGCGGTCAAATTGATAAACCTGACGGCCATTTTCATCTGTCACAATCCCATTAATTAGGATTGTTGTCTGATAATTGTTGCCATTTCTCTCAAGTGATAGCTTTTTGGGCTCAATAAGATAATGAACATAATGAACTCCAGCCTCAGATCTATAAACACTGACCAGGGCATCATTATCGACATAGTTGGCAGAATATTCAACCTCAATAATATCCTTATACCTGAAAAGTTTATCAGCATAGGTATCCTTAACCTTATAGACGGGAGCATAAGGAATTTTCTGGTAGAGAAGAACATCAGAAGCTATCGATGGCCTGATGTCTATCAGATTTTCGCCTTCTATCAAGGATAGAGAAATATTGGCCACATTAGGCTCTATATCTACCAGCTTCTGGAAAGCCTGGGTGTAATCGGTCATGTCGCCACTATAGTGGGGCATGAGTTTCTGAGGACCATCCTTGACCGGTGAATAGAGGACGTATTCATTGCCGCCGTATGGCTTGAAAAAAACAACCGAAAAGGCATTGGGCAAGCCATATTCGGCCATCCCCTGGTAAAACCAGATAATGGTCGGATAAAGATCTGACAGATTATCATATTTCTCAATATAATGAGGTTCACCTAAAATTATATAGATCCTGCCCATATCTGACCGCCAGCCAGGCCCGGGTGATTCTTTACCAAAATTCTGGTTGGCGTATTTTATCCGGCGATAATGTTCATCTTTAAACTCATTTTCTGGCGTGTTAGGGTTTGGATCCCGCTGTTTCCAGAAAGCCTCAATGAACATATCTCGCTGACGGTCATTTTCCAGTCTGAGGAAAACATCCCTTTC
>ENA-UPTA01001517-UPTA01001517.1-activated-sludge-metagenome-genome-assembly--contig:-NODE-1517-length-25760-cov-5.354250_pt1 | contig 25760 bp, 20 predicted proteins | sample MGYA00238184_ERZ773361 | MGnify/ENA primary metagenome ERZ773361 (study PRJEB29100, sample SAMN05720205) | activated sludge metagenome | isolation source: anaerobic digester from wastewater... | reverse complement strand
CTCTAACTTTGTATTGACCATGTTATAAGAACATGATCTCGACCAAGGTTGCCCTGTACCATTACGGTTCAGGGAAATTATCTCCTTAGAAAGGAGGTGATCCATCCACAGCTTCCGCTACGGATGCCTTGTTACGACTTCGTCCCTGTCATCGGTCTTGCCTTCGTCCCATAAATGAGCCTTCGGGCACTACCAACTCCCTTGACGTGACGGGCGGTGAGTACAAGACCCGAGAACGTATTCACCGTGGCATGGCTGATCCACGATTACTAGCGATTCCAGCTTCATGAAGGCGAATTTCAGCCTTCAATCCGAACTGAGGGTAACTTTTAGGGGTTAGCTCCACCTCGCGGTTTGGCGACCCTTTGTATTACCCATTGTAGCACGTGTGTTGCCCAAGGCGTAAGAACCATGCTGATTTGACGTCATCCCACCTTCCTCCCATTTAAAACGGGCAGTCCCCCATGACATATAAAACATAGGATCAGGGTTGCGCTCGTTTCCCGACTTAACGGTACATCTCACGACACGAGCTGACGACAACCATGCAGCATCTGTCTAGCACCCTCGAAGGCTCTCCTGTTTCCAGGAGTCTGCAGCTAGATGTCAAACCTTGGTGAGGTTCCTCGCTTATCGTCGAATTAAACCACATGCTCCACCGCTTGTGCGGGTCCCCGTCTATTCCTTTGAGTTTTAAGCTTGCGCTCGTACTCCCCAGGCGGGATACTTAACGGGTTACCTTAAATTAACAACACTGGCAGGGTCGATACTGCCAATGCTTAGTATCCATCGTTTACGGCGTGGACTACTGGGGTATCTAATCCCATTCGCTCCCCACGCTTTCGTCCACTGAGTGTCAGAACCGTCCTAGCAAACTGCCTTCGCATTTGGTGTTCTTGCTGATATTAATGGATTTAACCCCTACACCAGCAATTCCGTTTGCCTCTTCCGGTCTCTAGTTTGTCCATCTCTCCCGCTGGCCCGAGGTTGAGCCTCGGGATTTAACAGGAGATGCGATAAACCACCTACGGACGCTTTACGCCCAATAAATCCGGATAACGCTTGGGGCCCTCGTATTACCGCTGCTGCTGGCACGAGGTTAGCAGCCCCTTATTCATATGCTACCGTCATTGTTTCGTCACATATAAAAGCACTTTACACCCCGAAAGGCTTCTTCGTGCACGCGGTGTCGCTCCTTCAGGCTTTCGCCCATTGAGGAAGATTCTTGACTGCAGCCTCCCGTAGAAGTCTGGGCAGTTCTCAGTCCCAGTGAGGCGGGTCACGCTCTCGCGCCCGCTACCCGTCATCGCCTTGGTAAGCCATTACCTTACCAACAAGCTGATAGGACATAGGCCCCTCTCGAAGCGTCGGAGCTTTAATGGCAGAACTTATGTTCTGACATACTATCGGGTATTATCCTCACTTTCGTAAGGTTATCCCCGTCTTCGAGGTAGGTTACCAATGTGTTACTCTCCCGTTTGCCATGCCCATATTGCTATGAGCATTCGACTTGCATGCCTTAGACACACCGCCAGCGTTCATCCTGAGCCAGGATCAAACTCTCTGTTTGAATATAGAGATATCATTTTCAAAAAAATGATATTAAAGATTCTGGTTGATTTATTATCCGAATTGATGCCGATTCGCATCAAAATTTTTGTTTATTTCACCAAGTTAACTTTGTTAAAGTTCGTCGAATGAAACATTTTTAGATAGGACAGAAAAAAACAGAGATATCTTAAATACCTTGTTTTAACTAAGCTGTTCTTTTTTTATGTTTCAAGTATCACCATTTTATATCATTTGCGCGGGGCTGTCAAGAGTCTCTTTGGTCCCCATTTTTACTAGGAAAAGACTTAGTTTTATGCTATTATTTGTTTAAGAGATTTTTTGTTAAAAAATTTATTTTGTATTTTTATGGAAGACTCTAAACAGAAGGCTATTGCCGAAATTGAAGATATATTTAGCAGAGCTAAAGAATCTTTATTATCCTTACATAATCAGAAGATGGCGCTTATTAAAAAATTCAAAGACGCTGAAGACGCTGCTCAAGCGGCGGATATTTTAGATAAGCTCAAACAGCTTAATTAGAATTTATTTTATCAATATGTCCACAGAAAAATTAAAAGTAAAAGAGGAAGAATCTTTAGCCTCGTTATTACCAGACTTGGCAAAAATCAAGCAGTGGCAAAAAGATATTAATGCCGTTAAAGGTGATAAGATTAAAACAGCGGAACTGAGAAGGAAATTTAAGAATATTTTTGGCGTACCTTTTGGTCAAAAATTAGTTGCCGACCTTATTCGCTTAGAAAAGGGCGAGGGTAAGGAAAAAGAAAAAGAAGAAAATAAAGAGAAACCGGTCCAGCCCTTAGTGGCGGTAGTTGAGGGGGCAAAAACATTACAGGCAGATGTCCACGAGCAGCAGTCCTTAGAGGTGGCCATGGCGCAAACAATAATTAATCCAGAATTAAATAAGCAAACTTTATATATTGATGAGAAAAAAAGGAAGTTGTCGCTAACGCTATCGATGGGGCGGAGGATGTCGCTTTAAAAGCTTCCAAAGAGGCCGAAGAAGGAGAAACTACTGTTGATAATCAAACTAATGGCGAATTAAAAAAAGAAGATGAGATGGATAGAGTTGATGAAGAGGCCTTACGACAGGAGATATTATCTACGAAGGAAGCGGTTTTAGCGGAAATTAATGCTGGTTATCAGGCGGAACGGAAAGCCCATAATTTTGAATTAGAGGAAAAAATTAGGCAAGCCGATTCATTTGATTCTTTATTAAACATAATTAAAGAATCGGAAGGCATACAAGGATCAAAAGAATTTTTTAGTCCAGAGATGTTGTTTAATGTGCTGACGTCTATACGTTCAGGGGAGGCGCCTTTATCAGCGGCTACCTCGGGATTAGGTTTTAGAGAAACAGTTGAACGGCTTTTATCATCCGAACATAAAATCATGGAAGCCGAGGTGTCAAAGTGCAATTCTTTAGAAGACTTTATTTCTCTTTTAAATAAATTTCCCGAATTAGCCGTTTTGGGCGGAGATATAAAAAATATTAATGAATATGTATCTTATTTTTCCAGAGAAGTTGAATTTACGGAGCAGCTTTATATAGCTGATAATTTTAAAAACGAAGAACATCTTAACAACGCTTTAAATTTTGCCACTCGTCGCTACGGCCTGAGAGATAAGGTTGCACAATATATTATTAAGAAGAACGGTCTTCATTTTAAAGATGATCCTGCTAAAAAAATCAGGGAAGAAGTTAATGATCCCGTTAATAGTGGTTTAGAACATGTAGACGGCCCCAAAGAAAACAAATCTGAAAGCCAAAAAAGAGAGAAACAACTTGCCCCAGAGGCCTTAGATTATTTTTATGACCTTGGTTTGAATGATAAAGATTTACTTTCCATTCCTGGCTTGATCGAATTAAACGGCGTTTCTCAATTATTAATTGCTAAGAGTTTGAAAAATTTAGCCCTTGAGAAGGCTAATAGGAATGTCAGCAAGAAGCAGGCGGATGCCAGCGCCGTTGCTAAGGGTTTTTGGGGTAAATTAGGTACGGGCATTTCTAATGCTTTTAAAATTGGTAAACAAAAGAAGGAGGCTATTTTAGAACAAGCGCATGGCGGTTTGGCTGAACATAAAGTTGAATTAACGCGTTTGGTCGATTGGGCGCAAAACCTTGATTTGAAAGAAATTAAGACCGAAGAAGGAAGATTTATGGCTGATTTTACCGGTCATTTCGATTTGAAGAATATTAATGAAAAGCAGGCGGCGATTGTCAAAGAAATGAATGAGAATGCTAATTGGTTGGCCTCTTGTGCCAAAGAGTACCGTCTCTTTACTTATACTCCGGAGCCTAAGGGTTCAAAGACGCATCAGGAATATTATCAAGCTAAACGGGCCTATGATGATTCCCGCAAACAGATGAGCGCCTTGTTGTCTAATGATTTAAACTGGTCGGAAGCTTCAGTTTTACAAGCTATTAATAAAATGGATGCTAATGTAAACATGGTGCAGTTTATGTCGGCTAATCCTGATTTAGAAAAAGATTGGCAGGAGATGATTAAAAATAAATCAGTTCTGGCCAAAGCTTTTGCCAAGGATAATTGGAAATTTTTTGCCAGTGGTTATGCCGGCCGAATGGCCCTTGGCAGTGTTTTAGGATTTGTTGCCATTCCGGCCGTCGCAATGGCTGTAGGCGCCTGGCGTGGCCGGGAAAAGGGGCGGCAAGCATTGCGTAACGCCGATAAGGGTTTAGAAAAAAAAGATTTGCCTGGAGATAGCCCTTTACTTACAGAAAGAAAAATGGTTTTGAAGGCGATTCAGGAATTAGTGCCGACTGAATATGCTTTCAATAGAGAAGAATGGTTGGCTAAGGTCGCTAATCCGGAGCAGAAATCTTTGTATTATGATTTAAGGGCTAAATTTAACGACCTTGATGCGCGCTGGCGTCAGGAGGAAGAAAAAAAGAAGGGGGAACACAATAAAGAGAGAAATCAAGAATATACATCTGGAAAAAATATTGAGCGCAAAGTGTTACGCGCAGAGACTTTAATGTCTAAGTTGCAGAATTTGATTGATAAAGCGCAGCAGGCCGAAGGTGAAAAAAGAGCGCAACTTTTATTTCAACTTTCCCGACGGGTTAATTTTTCTAAAGATTTAGCTGAAAAGGGGTTAATTAATTTTGGTTCGGTTGAAGAAAGAAGTTCCCGCATGCTCGACTTCTATCAATTATTATCTCAAGGACAAATTTTACAATTAGATAAGGATGTGCAGGTGGCGCTCGTAGCCAAAGGAAAGTATGAAAGTGTTTATGAAGACGTCAACATTAAAGAATTAAGCAAATTAAACGAGCGGGCTGAGGATTTATTAAATTCTTTGGAGTATTTTGCGGAGATGCAATTAGATAAAAATAGGCGGTCTTTCTTAAAGAAAAAGATTTTGCAAGGGGCTATTGTCGGCGGCGTTTTTGCCACTTCTGGCGCTTTAGTCCGCGAATTATCCGGTTCTTGGCTTGAAGACAAAGCCGCTGCCGGTTTCCGTTTTATTTCTGAAAATACTAAATTCGGAGCAGCCGTCTCTGATACTATCTCTGATATTAAAAATCACATCAGCCCTAACCTTAATAATTTAACTAGTTCCAGCGCTGTTGAGACGGTCGCTTGGTCTGATCAAATTAGCAATGAAGGCTTAAAAGCTGGACAATATGATTCTGTTTGGTTATCGACTAAAAATATTTTTGAGAGCCATGCTGCCGAACTCGGCTATCAAGGCGATATTGATGATGTCGCTGCTTTGCGCCATTGGGCGGAAATACAGACTAATCGCACTTTAGCTGATACTGGCGATATCACTGATAAAGTTTTTGTCGGTAATAAAGTGACGCTAGAAAAAAATGGAGATAACTTTATTGTGAGAGTGGAAGCCGGCAGTGGCGCTCAGCCGGGATATTTATCAGAAACAAGCATTGATTTGCCATCTGGAAAAGATGGCTTGCAAGAAACGCCGCCTAATTCGGATGGTAGTCAGCCGATACAAACACCTGACGCCTTTATTGATTCCAAAGGAGTTCCCAATGTTGGCAAGGTTAGAGAAATTTGGGCGGATAGAGCTGGCGCCCGTTTTGGTCTATCAAGCGAACAAGTTTCTTATGCCGACGAGAATGTTATTAAGGCAGAAATTGACGGCTACGATGTCTTTATTGATACTCAGAATAATACTTTTATATTTTTTGACGATAACGCCAATGAAGTATCCGGCTTGTTAGTGGATGATAATGGTCATCTAATAAATAATGCTGAAGAATTTTTAAGGAGTAAATTTTTCTCAGAGGAGGCGTCGGCGGCCGGGGCGCTCGATTATTTATCTGGTGATAATGTTGAACAGGATGCGTCCTCATCTTTACCTGAATTAGAGCCTTCTCTTCCGTCGTCACAGACAGAAGCACCACAATCGCTTAACCAGTCGGACATTCCCAATCAGTTTGATAACATCATTAATAATTATGTTCGAGAGACTACTGGCGGCAGTATTAAAGAAGCTTTAGAGATTATTAATGCTCGAACTAAAACTCCAGCCGATAAAGTGTTGTTAGAATATATTGAAGAAAATCATATTTCTCCCGATGCTTCTTTAAGTGATTTACTCTCCAGTGATGCCAGTTTATTAATGTCGATGAATTTTCCAGAAAATAGTGTCTTAACGGAACTATATGATTTGCGCCACGCTTCTTCCAGCCAGGCTCAAGCCGAAATGTTATATAAATATTTACACACTGCCTTATCTGAAGATTTAAAGGATGCGGGCAAGTTGGCACACTTTAATAAGCTTGCTTCCTTAAATGCTTTTCGGGTTGGTTCAAGTTTGGATGGCAAAGTTGATACTTTGGTGATGCAGGTTGGTGATAATGTCCGGAAAGTCGATTTCTCGGCTAAGGGTATAAGCGAAGTGCTTAAATTTGTAAAACAGCTGATTTAAGGTAAAGTCAGTATAATAAAAACAGGCTAGTATTAGCTTGTTTTTTGTTATATTAGAGATGAATTATAAAATAGCCATTAATTAGCCATTAATTATTGACATATTTTATAAAATATGCTACCCTTAATAGAATCCCCAAAAATTGGGGAAGTTAATTAACAAGATGAACCAATAAAACTAATACATCATGAAACAGATCGTTTTTTTCTTGCTCGCTTTTTTTGTGGCCTTTTCCATTAAGGCTCAGCCGACAGTAAAAAACCCATCAAACGGGATGTCGGTGGAGCTCTCTTATAATGGGCGGCAGATGATTTTGCGGCCGGCCGAGAGTAAGGCGATTTACTTTATGCCGCCATCTGGCGAGGTTCGCAATGTGCGTCTTCGCTATTTCGTGGGGAAAGATATAAAAACCGTTTTTACCACTGACTTAAACATAGTCAGCGGTCAAGAATTAGTTTTACCGCTTTCCGCCCCCGAGAAGACCCTTGCCCACAGCCGCGCTGACCAGCAAAAACAGCCAAACCAGATAGCTGGCTCTTCTATTGGCTCTTCTATGCCCGGGTTTTCGCCCAAGATTCCAGAGGTTTCTGGAGTCTTAGAGGCGAAGAAATTTCCCTTGATTTTGGTTGATTCCACTCAAAAATCAATATTGGTTTTTGAGGGAGACTTCTACGGCGCTGCCTTAGCGCCGAATGAAAAAACAGAACCAATTATTACTGGCCCTGGCATCATCAGTATGAAAATTCTGTATGATGCCGATCCCCCGGCATCTAGTTCCGGTAGGAATCTCTGGCAGTGTCCTGTTCAGGGTATCGTTACCCAGGGACAGGAATATTTTGTTTTACGGGAAAACCATTTACGCAATCTCCAACGGGATGTGGCAAAGGTTGTGTTTTTCAACCCGACACCATATTCCATGGTGCCTGAAGGTTTAGACATTGATCCTATTCCGCCGAACCGAAGAAGTAATACGGTAAGGTTGAACCAGGGTTTTAATAACTTCAGCTTCGTTTATATTAACGAAGCGGGAGTTAAGGTGAGGGCCGTATTCGAACTAGTCGTAACTAAGGGAACCCCAGTGGTTCGTTTAAACCTTAACCCTCTCGGCAATGCCTACGGGGTTACAGGCAATTAAAATATTTGTTTTGTACATTTATTCCGGCTTTCTTCTTAGAGAGCCGGTTTTTTTATTGATTTATGCCCAATTTTTAGGCTTAAATTGACCTGAGGCTTTGGCTCTGATATAATAAAAATAAGCTGAGAGGGCCTATTTTTATTGTATTTATCAATAAATTATTTTTATTTTAGCCTCTAAAATTGTTCGCGATTCTTATTTTTAAGCACTATTTATATGATTCTTACTTGGCTCGGACATTCTTGTTTTAAACTGCAAGACAAAATCGGTTCTGGCGGCGTCACCGTGGTTACCGATCCTTTCGGTAAACAGTTTGGCTTAAAATTACCTAACTGTGAAGCCGATATCGTGACTATTTCCCATAATCATGAAGACCATAATAACGTGGCCGCTTTGCGCGGTAATCCTTTTGTGATTAATTGCGCTGGCGAATATGACATTAAGAATGTCTTGATTGAGGGCATTGATTCTTTTCATGACGACGTTCAGGGTGCGGAGCGCGGCAATAATTTAATTTTTCGTTTGGAAATTGATGATATTTCTGTGGTCCATCTGGGCGATTTAGGCCAGCCTTTAGATAGCGGACAGTTAGAGAAACTTGCCGGAACGGATATTTTGTTGATTCCGGTGGGTGGTAAATATACTTTAGACGCGAAGAAAGCGGTGGAAGTGATTGCCCAGATTGAACCGCGGATTATTGTGCCGATGCATTATCAAACCGATGAATTAAAGATAGAGGGTTTGGACGGGGTTGATAAATTTATCAAAGAAATCGGGTTATCTCCTTCTTATGAAGAAAAATTAAAAATCAGCAAGAAAGATTTGCCGGTGGAAGACATGGAGCTTGTGATACTAAAATATTAATTCCAAATTTTTATAATTCTTAATTATTAATTCCTATGATTACTCATCCTAAGAAAGAAAGAACTTTGGTTATTCTGAAACCGGATGCCATCCAGCGCGGTTTAATTGGTGAATCTATTAAGCGTTTTGAAGCCGCCGGCTTGAAACTTGTAGCTTTGAAGCTGATAATGGCACAAGAAGAAGTTTTGTGGAAGCATTATAATAAAGACGATGCTTGGTTCCAGAAAAAAGGCGAATTGACCGTTAAGAATCGCCAAGATTTAGGTATGCCGATAGAGAAAGAGCCGATTGAATATGGCAAAGATATTATTCGCGCTCTGGTAAAATTTATGAGCTGCGGGCCAATTGCGCCGATGATTTGGGAGGGCAATCAGGCGGTGGCGGTTGTCAAAAAAATCGTCGGCGGTACTGAGCCGACCACTTCCGATGTCGGCACCATTCGTGGCGACCTGACTCTTGATTCCTATGAGCTTTCCAATCGCGATGAAAGGGCGGTGCGTAATTTAGTGCATTGCTCCGATGAAGTGTCTGAGGCAGTGAGAGAAATTAACCTTTGGTTTAAACCGGAAGAAATTTTAGAATATCACCTAATTGCCGAACAGATTTTATATGATGTTAATTTAGACGGCATTAAGGAATAATTAAATATATGTCTAAGCAGGAAAAAAATAATCAAGTGGCCGAGGAAAAAAAGAAGCGTTTTTTCTTAAAGGTGGGCGTCTGGGTTTTTTCCGTGCTTATTCTTAGTTTTTGGCTCTTTACTTTGGTTCATTCTTTTAATAATACTACTATTAGTGTGGGGCAGACTATTGATGCTGACACCGCCGCTTGGCAAGCTGACCTTAACCAAACTATTGATATTATTAGAAATGAGATGGTAGATAAAACCTCGGTAGCTTCTAATACGCCCGCAGTCAGTCAGGATTTTTTAGAGAAAATGAATGCTAATTTAGAAGAGCAGGTAGCTGCTTCAGAAACTGCGCCGATAGTGGAAGAAAATATTACAGACAAATCAAGGGCTACTATCACCCCGGAAGAGCTTATTTCCGATCTGCAAAAGCGTCTTCCGGAATTAGCTTCATCTTCTTGCCCGGAATTTATCGATTGTATGCCCAGTATTGGCGAGGCTAAACCTTGCGTGATTCCGCCGGGCTGTGAAAATATTACGCAAATTGCATATTGATATGAAAAAAGAAAACAAAGATGTAAAAATTGGAAAAGAGGAAAGTAATAACAATACCATTTTACCTAACGGACGGCGCCAGACCGATTTCGGTTTAATCCAGGACCAACCTTTGGTTGAGGAAATGAGCCGCTCTTATCTCGAGTACGCGATGAGTGTTATTGTCTCTCGAGCTTTGCCAGACGTACGCGACGGTTTGAAGCCGGTCCATCGCCGCATTTTGTATGCGATGTGGAATATCGGTTTAAGGGCAAATGGAAAATTTAGAAAATCAGCCACAGTAGTCGGTGAAGTTTTGGGTAAATATCATCCCCATGGCGACAGCGCTGTTTATGAATCAATGGTGCGCCTGGCTCAGGATTTTGCAATGCGCTATCCTTTGGTCAGGGGGCAAGGAAATTTCGGTTCCATGGACGGCGATAGCGCCGCCGCTATGCGTTACACCGAAGCTAAATTGGCCGGCATTGCCGAGGAAATGTTGTTTGATATTGATAAAGATACAGTTGACTTTATTCCTAATTATGACGGTTCTCAAAAAGAGCCGCGTGTGCTGCCGGCGAAATTACCCGCTCTTTTATTAAACGGTACGATGGGTATTGCCGTTGGCATGTCCACTAATATTCCGCCGCACAATCTTGGCGAATTAACGCAGGCGATTTGTCATTTGCTTGATAACCCCGAAGCGAGTATTGAGGACTTGATGCAATTTATCAAAGGTCCTGATTTTCCTACCGGCGGTATTATTTATAATCAAAAAGATATTTTGGCGGCTTACGCCACCGGTAAAGGCAGTATTGTTATCCGCGGCAAAGCGGAAATAGAAGAACAGAAAGGCGGCAGTTTTCAAATTGTAATTTCGGAAATACCTTATCAAGTTAATAAAGCTGATTTAGTGGAAAAGATTGCCGATTTAGTAAAAGAAAAAAAGCTTGACGGCATTAAGGCCTTGCGCGACGAATCGGATAAGGACGGCGTCCGTATTGTGGCGGAATTAAAGAAGGATGCCTATCCCAAGAAAATCCTGAATGCTCTGTACAAACACACTGCTTTGCAGACTAGTTTTCATGTGAACATGTTGGCTTTAGTTGACGGCATCCAGCCCAAAGTTTTAACTTTGAAGATGATTTTAGAAGAGTATATCAAACATCGGGAAGAAGTTGTGCGTCGTCGCACTCAATTTGAATTGAATAAAGCCAAAGACCGTTCGCACATTTTGGAAGGTTTACTGATAGCTTTAAAAAATATAGACGAGGTGATTAAGACGATTAAGGCATCTAAAGATAAAGAAGTGGCGAAAGCTAATTTGATTAAGAAGTTTAAATTATCTGAGCGTCAGGCTATTGCTATTTTGGAAATGAAACTGCAGAGTTTGGCCAATCTTGAACGTTTGAAAATTGAGCAGGAAGGAAAAGAAAAGCAGAAACTTATTAAAGAATTGGAAAGTATTTTGAAGTCCGTGGCGAAGATTCGGGGCATCATTAAAGAGGAGATTACGGCTGTGGCCGATAAATTTGATAATCCTCGCCGGACCGCTGTTGTGGTTCATGGCGTCAAGGAATTTAGTTTGGAAGATTTAGTGCCGAATGAAGAAACAATGGTTATGATGACGCGCGACGGCTATATCAAGCGTTTGGAGCCGGATACTTTTAAGGTACAGGCTCGTGGCGGCAAGGGTGTTATGGGTTTAACTACTAAGGAGGAAGATACGGTTGAATTTATGTTTACCACTTTTACTCACAGCGATATTTTATTCTTTACTACTCGCGGTCGGGCTTTCCAGTTGAAGGCGTATGAAATTCCTCAAGCTTCTCGGGTTGCCAAGGGTAATTCAATCGTTAATTTTTTACAGTTGACCAGCGGCGAACAAGTAACTTCCGTGCTGCCGCTTGATAAGATTTTCGGTAGTAAATATTTATTCTTTGCCACCGAGAAGGGGTTGGTAAAGAAAGTTGAGTTATCCGCTTTTAATAATGTCCGTCGTAGCGGTCTGATTGCCATTAAAATTAAGGAAGATGATCGTTTGATTTGGGCAAAGCCGACTTCCGGCAGCGATCATATTCAGCTTATTACCGCTAAAGGGCAAGCAATTCGTTTTAAGGAAACTGACGTTCGTGATATGGGCCGTAATGCTACCGGTGTTTATGGAATCAGATTACATAAAGATGACGCTGTCGTCGGCATGGGAGTGGCTAAAACCGACAAAGACAAGAAGCGCCATTATCAGATTCTGATTATTATGGCTAAGGGTTATGGGAAGCGTACCGATTTATCCTTATATAAAGTTCAGAGACGCGGTGGTAGTGGTATTAAGACAGCGAAAGTGACTGATAAGACTGGTGATATTACCAATGCTTTCTTAGTTAATGCCGATGTGATGGAGAACCGTGATTTAATTATTATTTCCAATAATGGCCAAGTAATTAGAACTCCTTTTAAGACAGTAAGCACTCTTGGTCGTGATACCCAAGGGGTGCGTATTATGCGCTTTAAGGACGATGAGGATAGGGTATCGGGTGTTACTTGGATTTAATTACTGTTTACGTGGCAATACTCTTTTAATTTTAAGTAGAGAGAAGAATTATCCCCTTAAAAAGCTGTCTTTATAAGACAGTTTTTTGTGAAAAACATAAAACTGGGCTATAATTATAAACATATGGATAACACTATCTTAATTTCAATTTTTGCTTTAATTTTAGCTGGATTAATCTTCGTAATTTTACTTTTATTGAAGAAAAAAACGCCAATTAACGACGCTCAGTCGCTGGCGCTGCTTGAGCGTTTGGCCCAGCAATCAGAAAAATTGTCGCAATTAGCCGCTCAGAACACAGAAATGCGCCAAGAATTAGATAAAAAGCTCAGTGAAACTCATCGCGCCAGTCAGGGACAATTTGAGCAGACAACCAGGGTAATCCAAAATATTACCGGGCAATCGGCTAAATTAATTGCCGATGTTACCGAAAAACTAGCCAAGTTGGATGAGACTAATAAACAAGTAATTAATTTTTCCTCACAGTTGCAAAATTTACAAGATATTTTGAAGAATCCGAAACAGCGGGGTGTCTTGGGCGAGTATTATTTAGAAGAAACTTTAAAGAATGTTTTGCCGCCGAACTCTTATGCGCTGCAATATCCTTTGGGAAAGAATGAGAAGACTGGTAAAGATTTAATTGTGGACGCGGTCGTCTTTGTCAAAGATAAGATGGTTCCTATTGATGCTAAGTTTTCTTTGGAAAATTACGAACGCCTGCTTAACACTAGTGACCCAGAAGCGCGCAAGAAAATTGAGGCGCAATTCAAGCAGGATTTAAAGAATCGTATTGATGAGACCGCTAAATATGTTTTACCTGAACGCGGCACTCTGGAATTTGCTTTTATGTTTATTCCTTCGGAAGCGATATATTATGATCTCTTAGTTAATTCCGTGGGCACGGTCAAGATTAATACTCGCGACTTAATTGAATACGCTTTCCGCGACAAAAAGGTTATTATTGTCTCCCCCACTTCTTTTTTGGCTTATTTACAAACAGTTTTGCAAGGCTTGAAGGCGATGCAGATTGAGGAGAAAGCGAAAGAGATAAAAGCTAATATTGAAAAGCTGGGTAAACACATGCTCAGCTATGATGAATTCCTACGCAAGCTTGGTGGCAGCCTGTCGACCACCGTCAACCATTATAATGACGCTTATCATGAGTTTAAAAAGATTGATAAGGATGTGATTAAAATTACTGGAGGAGAAAGCAATATTGAGCCTTTAAAGATTGAGCGCCCTAAATAAAATCTATGGCCGGCAAGTTTGAGGATTTAACAGAACTAGAAGAAGCGATTTTGAAGATTGTTGTGTTTTTTGACATGTTTTCTTATCCCTTAACCGCTTATGAAATTTGGCGTTATTTGAGTGTAGAGGCTAAGTTTGCTGAGACTGAAACAGCGGCTAAATTTTTACTGGCGCGTTCTTATTTGGGCGGAAGCCAAGGTTTTTACTATTTACCGGGGCAGGATACCCTGGTTACTGTGCGTAAACAACGTTACCATTATACTAATCGTAAGTTAAAAATAGCCCGTCGAGCCGTACGTTTATTTCGTTTATTACCGACCGTTGAATTTGTCGCTTTAAGTAATCTTATCGGTCGTCATAATTTGCGTGATGGCAGTGATATCGATCTTTTTATTATTTCCAAAGAAAATCGTATTTGGATTACACGTTTTTTTTGTGCCGGTTTGATGAAGCTGTTGCGCCAACGGCCGACGCCCCAAAAAAAACGCGATAAGATTTGTCTTAGCTTCTATGTGGATAGCGGACATTTGGATTTAAGTCCCATGGCTGACGGTGCTGATGATTATTATTTTCATTTCTGGCTGGCCGGTCTTTATCCTTTATATGATGCTGGCGCCTATCACCACCAATTAATGCAAGCTAACGCTTGGTTAAAAAAGTATCTGCCTAACGGCGATTTTGTCGTCAATAATCAATCTTATCGCGAGTCTCCCCGTTATTGGCTAAAAACTCGTTTAGTTTTAAAGTTTTGGCAGAAATTTTGCGATTATTTGGAGAGTGTCGCCAGACGTTTTCAGTTGAGAATAATGCCAGCCGCTCTTAAGGATAAAGCTAATTTGGATTCTAGAGTGATTATCAAGCCGGGAATCTTAAAACTATATTTAGTAGACAGGCGTCAAGAATTTACTCGGCGCTATCAAGAGCGCTTGCGCCGTTTATTTAATGTTTAATAAATTGGCAGAAAATTTAAGTTTTATTTTTTTACTGGCCAGCGCTTTGTTTTTGCCTTGGCAGACAAAATTAATTTGGCTGCCCGCCCCCAGTAATTATTGGGAAGTCTCTTTTTTTGCGGCTTCTATTTTTGTTTTTTTCTTTATTATTTTTTTTATTTTATCCGGCCATCTGCGCCGAGCCGATTTGAAGGATATTTTAGAAAAAGAAAGTTCTTTATGGTTGGCAGTTTTAGTTCTTTTGTTTGCCGCTTTTGTGTCTGCTGGTTTTTCTCCTTTGCCCACCCTTTCTTTATTCCGTTTCTTTTTATTGTTTTTGGCTTTTTTATTTTTCTATTGCCTGCGTCTCTCCCCCCCGTCTTGGCGCCGTTATTTTATCGGCCTGGTTCTGTTTTCTCTGGCCGTGCAGGCTTTAATCGGGTTGACTCAGTTTTTTACTCAGCTTTCTTTGGCCAACTCTTGGCTGGGTATGGCCGTACATCATGCCGGTGATTTGGGAGCGGCAGTGATAGAAACCGTTGATGGACGTTGGCTGAGAGCTTATGGTGCCAGCGATCATCCTAATATTTTCGGTGGCTTAATGGCTATTGGCGTTTTACTTTCTCTATATCTTTCTCTGCGCGCTGATATTTCTAAATATAGACCATTATTACTGGCCCTTTCATTTCTTTTTCTAGGCGCTCTGCTTGTTTCTTTTTCCAGAGCCGCTTTCCTTGCTTTATTGGTAGGTTTATTGTTCATGGCTTGGGAATATCGTCATGCGTGGTCATTTTTTCGTCGCCCGCTAATTGTCTGGATGGCTTTTTCTTTTTTGTTGTCCTCGCTTTTTGCTTGGCAATATGCTGATTTATTATGGTCGCGCGCTAATCTTAGTAGCCGCTTGGAAACCATTTCCCTTGATGAACGGGCAGAGTTTAATAAACGCGCTTGGCAAGATTTTAGGGCGCATCCATTTTTTGGCGTCGGCTTAGGGGTTTCAACCTTTTTTGATTATCAGCGTTCCCCTGATTACGGTCGACTGGACACTGTTTGGAAATATCAGCCGGCTCATAATTATTGGCTTTTGGCGGCGACTGAGGGTGGTTTTATCTTTGTCGGTGCTTGGATTTTTATCTGGCTGGCTGTTTATAAAAAAAGCCGGGAGCATTTATTTCTCGGCTTATTTGCGACTGTGTTATTTTTAAGCTTATTTGATCATTGGCTTTTTAGTTTACCCTTGTCTGTTTTTTGGGTTTTAAGTCTATTTGCCTTAATATGATAATTTGTCTGCAGGAGAAGGAGATCATCTATTAAGTCGCGGAAAGCTTTTTTCAGTAACTGGCGTTCTTTAATAGGTGTTTTTTTAATTTCCGAATCTAATCTTTTTTCAATCAGAGAAATCAGAGTTGCCGCCGTTCCGAAATAATCATTATTGTCAACGTGAAACTTGACGCTACTCGCATCTTTCAATAGGCGTTTATTTGCTCGCAATTTATAATTGTTGATCTTTTTATTCATTAGATGATGCTGATGTATTTGTTATTGCCGATAATTAGATGGTCAAGAATTTCAATATCTAAAATATTACCAGCCGCTAAGAGGTTGTTGGTTATTTCCGCGTCCTCACGGCTGGATTTTAAAACACCGGAGGGATGGTTGTGGGCGATAATAATGGCGCTGGCACCATATTCCAAGGCTGGGCGAAAAACTTCGCGCGCCTGCACCAAAGAGGCGTCAATGGTGCCGATGGAAATAATCTCATCATGAATTAGTTGGTAGTGGTTGTTGAGATAAAGGCCGCGGAATTGTTCTTTTTTTAAAGCGCCCATATCTTTAAGATAGGCAAAAGCCTGAGTGGCGTTGCGTATAGTAATCAATCCACCTGGTTTTTTTTGAAATAAGCGCCGACCGAGTTCAAAGCAGGCGACAATTTGGCAGGCCTTTGCTTCTGGCATTTTCAATTCTTTCACGATGGCTATAGGATCTTTCTGGGCCGCAATCGCTTTTTCTCCATATTCACGCAAAAGCCTTGAGGACATGGAAAAAACTTCTTCCCGTTTAGTGCCGACGCCGAGAACAACCGCTAAGAGTTCGGCTAGGCTGAGGGCGCCGACGCCGTTTTTTATCATTTTTTCCCGCGGTTTTTCTCCTTCTGCCATATCGCGGATGCGCTTTATTTCATAAGCACGGCCGTGTCCGATCTGGTTAATATTTTTTTGTAGGCGGTAGGGCATATCATTAAGAAATTAAAGATTTTGACTTCGCTTTTCATTATATCAGAGATGTGTTAAATTTAAAATATAATTATTTATATGTCTAAACATCAAAAAATACTTTTGTCAAATAAAATTCCGTTAATATTAGCACCAATAGTCGGAGCAAAGACTGCCACCGCTTTAGTCATGGTCAAGACCGGATCCAAATATGAAAAAAAAGAAGAAAGCGGTCTATCTCATTTCTTGGAGCACATGTTTTTTAAGGGCACGGATAAGCGTCCCGATACTTTGTCTTTATCGGCTGAATTAGACGCGCTCGGCGGTGAGTATAATGCTTTTACTTCAAAGGAATATACCGGCTATTATGTGAAGACGGCTGCCGGTAAATTAGGTCAGGCTTTGGAAATACTGGGAGATATGCTTAGTAATTCTAAGTTTGACGCTGTCGAGATAGAGCGTGAGAAGGGTGTTATTATTGAGGAATTAAATATGTATGAAGATAATCCGATAATGCATGTCGAGGATGTCTTAGAATCTTGTTTATATGGCGACACTCCTGCTGGCCGGGATACCATTGGCACCAAGAAAAATATTCGTGCTTTTAAGCGATCAGATTTCTTACGTTATTTTCGCCGTCAATATGGAGCGCATAGTATTTTTGTGATTTTAAGTGGTTCCATTCGTCCGGCCGATAAGGCGGCGGCCGCCAAGATTTTTGGCATATTTCCAATTAATACTTGGCGGAATAAGATTGCTGTAAAGGAAAAACAAGAGCAGCCGCTTTTAAAAATAGTAGACAAGAAAACTGATCAGATTAATTTGGCTCTGGCTCTGAGAACAGTGCCGGTCGGACATTCTCAAGAATTAGCCTTAAAACTTCTGAGTGTTATTTTAGGCGGTTCAATGAGCTCGCGCTTATTTATTTCTCTGCGCGAACGTTCCGGTTTAGCCTATTATGTTAAAACAACAGCCGAATTTTATTCCGATTCTGGTTATTTAAGTACGCAGGCGGGTGTACCCAAAGGGCAGACGGAAGAAGCGGTAAAAATTATTCTTTCAGAATATCGCCGGATAGCTTCTGAAGATGTTTCCACAGAAGAATTAGCTCGGGCCAAAGATGTTGTCTCTGGACGATTATTGATGCGGCTTGAAGCTAGCGATGAGGTTGCCAGTTGGTACGGGCGTCAAGCGGTTTTGCGTGAACACTTAAGTGATCCGGATGAAGTGGAGAAAAAATTACGTTCTCTAAAGGTTAGTGATATTAGGCAAGCAGCGAGGATGATTGTAAAAAATAACGGTTTGAATCTGGCGATTATCGGCCAGATTTCTAGCTCGGAAAAGAAGAATTTGCGAGCTGCTTTGAAATTATAAGATTTATGACCACTTATTTTGAATCAAAACCCAATAGCGAACAGGAACGAGCGATAAAACATCGCCAGGGTCCTTTATTGGTGGTAGCTGGCGCTGGTACTGGTAAGACGACAGTTTTAGTAAATCGTCTCGCCGATATTTTATTGAATGACAAATTAGATAGCGATCGGGTGTTGCTCCTTACTTTCACCGAGAAAGCGGCTCAAGAAATGGAAGAGCGCGCTGACCGTATTCTCCCTTATGGTTATCTAGATTTATGGATTAACACTTTCCATGGCTTTTGTGAAAGAATTTTAAGAGAACACGCTTTAGACATTGGTTTGCCTTCAGATTTTCGTGTTTTAAGCGCCACCGAGCAATGGATGATGTTAAAGCAAAATTTTGCATTATTTGCTTTGGACTATTATCGTCCTTTGGGCAATCCCACTAAATTTATTACCGAATTATTAAAGCATTTTTCTCGTTTAAAAGATGAAAATATTACTCCTGATGAATATTTAGAGTATGCCAACGGTTTGCTGGCAGCCGGCGATCAGGCTCTTTCTGGCGCTCCCGGAAAGGGCGCTGAGGATGATGATCTTAGCATGGAGGCTGGACGTTATCGTGAACTAGCGGGTGCTTATCAGACCTATAATAAATTGTTGCTCGATAATAGCTGCTTAGATTTTGGAGATTTGATACTTTATACACTTAAATTATTCCATCAGCGTCCGAACATATTGAAATATTACCGCCGGCAATTCACTTATATCATGGTGGATGAGTTTCAAGACACAAATTGGGCACAATATGAATTAGTAAAACTTCTGGCTGCCCCCGCGAATAATCTGATGGCAGTAGGTGACGATGACCAGGCAATTTATCGTTTTCGCGGCGCTTCTTTAGCTAATATCATGCAATTTAAAGATGATTTTCCGGAGGCCGTAGAAATTATTTTGACCGACAATTATCGTTCTCGCCAAGATATCCTTGATATTTCCCATAATTTTATTCGCCATAACGACCCTAATCGCCTGGAAGACAGGTTGGCGATAAATAAATCTTTGCGTGCTCAGGGCAAGGAGGCCTTAAAAGGATTGCCACCGGCTTTTTATCTTTTGGAAAGCCAAGAAGAGGAACTGTCTTTCGTCGCCGAAAGGATATTAGCTATTTATCAACGTCAGGAAAAAACTAATGCCGGCGCGGCTTGGTCCGATTTTGCCATTTTGGCCCGTTCTAATGATACCGCTGATTTGTTTGTGAAAGAATTGAGCCGCCGCGGCATTCCTAATCAGTTTGTGTCTTTGCGCGGTTTGTATTATAAGCCGATTATTCTCGACTGCTTGGCGTATTTGCGTCTTTTGGATAATTATCATGAGTCATCCGCTTTATTTAGGGTTTTAAATTTAGAGCCTTTTAAAATTTCTCATGCCGATATCATTAATCTTAATCGCTTTGCCCGCCGTAAGGCCTGGTCTTTATTCGAGACTTTGCAGAAAGTTGAAGCGGTTCGCGATCTTAGCCCGGAAGCGGTGCCGCCGATTAAATTTTTAATGAAACTAATTGAAAAACATTCGGCGCTGATTAGTAGCTCTCTGCCCAGCTTAATCTTTTTAAAATTTATTGAAGAGTCTGGGTTGGTAAAGGGCTTAGATATTGACCGTGACCAGGAAATTTTTTCCTATCTCAATCAGTTTTATCAGAAAATTAAGCGTTTTGAGGAAAATGCCCCGGAAACTCGTTTGCCTGATTTTATGGCCGCGATGGAATTGGAGCTTGAATCAGGTGAAAGTGGCGCTTTGCGTCTAGATTTTGACGATGCAGACACGGTAAAAGTAATGACGGTTCATGCCGCTAAAGGTTTAGAATTCCCTTATGTCTTCGTGGTTAATCTGGCGGATAAGAAATTTCCGACCATCAATCGCAACGACAAAATCGCTTTGCCCGAGGCAATCATTAAAGAACCTTTAACCGACAGCAAAGATGCTCATATAGAAGAAGAGAGAAGGCTTTTTTATGTGGCTATGACCAGAGCTAAGCAGGAATTATATCTAAGCAGCGCTAAAGATTATGGTGGCGTCAGAGCAAAGAAAGTTTCGCAATTTATCGAGGAGGCCGGCTTAGTTCCGATTCCAGTTCTACGGGGAGGGAATAAAAATGAATTATGGCGAGATTTATCGCTGAGCGGCAAGACTTCAATATCAACGGAATTAAAGCCGGAGAACCTGCCCAAACGCTTCTCTTTTTCCCAATTAGCCGCTTATAAAACTTGTCCTTTGCAATATAAATTTGCTTTTATCTTGAAGGTACCGGCGCCGGCGGATAAACCCAGCTTGATTTTTGGCCGGGTGATGCATAATGTTTTTTATGATTTTTTAAAGCCTTTAAGTAACGGTCCTCAGGTCAGTCTTTTTGGCGAGACTAATATTGACCCCGATATTTTAAGTTTAAAACGTTTGGAGAAAATTTTAGCCGATTATTGGTTGGAAGATGGTTATGAAAGCGCCGCTCAACGCGAAGAATATAAGAAGAAGGCCAAGCAAGCGATTCGCGCTTTTTATAATGTTTTTTGCGACGCCACCGTCCCTTCTCCTCTTTTTTTGGAAAAAAGCTTTGCTTTTAAAATAGGCGGCGAAACCTTAAAAGGGACGATTGATCGCGTCGATAAACTTGATGGCGGGGTTGAAATTATTGATTATAAGACGGGTAGCCCTAAGAATAAATTAGATTGGGATAGCAAGCGTCAGTTGATTTTATATCATTTGTTTTTGGAGGAGGTTTTACAAATTAAAGTTTTGTCTCTAAGATATTATTATGTTGAAGACGGCAGTTCCCTCTCTTTTCTTCCCAAAGAGGCGGAAAAGGAAAAATTAAGAGAAGAAATAAAACTCCAAATTGAAGCGATTAAGGCACGAAAGTTTCCGCCGCAACCCTCAGAAATGTGTAAACATTGTGATTTTAAGAATATTTGCGAATTTTGTCAGAGATAGTTTAATTAATATTCATATCTATGATAAGGATAGGTAAATCTTTCCACTGGCGCTGGCTATTATATTTTTTGATTTTTGGTGTTTGGTCGCTGTGGTTAGTGCAACAGCGCGTTAATTCTTTCGGTAATTACATAGTTGACGATTGCTTGCATGATATTAAAGGACAAAGGCCGGTTGTTTTAGTTTTAGGCGCCGCTGTCTATGAAAATAATCAGGTTAGTCCTGTTTTTGCTGACCGCCTGGAAACGGCTTTTGAATTATATCAAGCTGGCTTGGTGCGCAAAATTTTGGTGAGCGGTGACCATGGTCACCCTCTTTATGACGAAGTGAATGCCGGTAAAGATTATCTGTTGGCTAAGGGGGTTTTGCCAGCTGATATTTTTTTGGATCATGCTGGCCTTGATACCTATGATAGTATTTACCGAGCTAAAAAGCTTTTTCAGGTTCAATCTTTTTTAATTTCCACTCAAGATTTTCATCTTTACCGTTCTCTGTATATTGCCAAACGCCTTAATCTCGATGCCTATGGCTGTCGGGCGGATAAGCGCTTTTATCAGAATATCAAGCAAATGGAACAGCGCGAATGGCTGGCCAAAATTAAGGCTTGGCTAGATATAAACCTGGGATCAGAGCCACGTTTTAGCGGTGATATTTTTGACCTTGAGGGTGATGGCCGACAAACTTGGGATAAATTATAATTAAATTTATGATGTCTGAAGAGCGCCTGCTTAATCCGCAGGAAACAACCGAAGAAGCCGTTTTAGACAAGTCGTTGCGGCCGCGTTTTTTGCGTGAATACATCGGGCAAGAAAGGATTAAGGCTAATCTGGAAATTGCCCTTTCGGCCGCCAAGCAAAGGAAAGAACCGGTGGAACATATTTTATTGTACGGCGCCCCTGGATTAGGGAAAACTACTTTGGCTCATGTGATTGCCAATGAGATGGGAGCCAATATTCGCGTTACTTCCGGCCCGGCAATTGAAAAAAGTGGTGATTTGGCGGCAATTCTAAGTAATTTAGAAGAAGGAGATATTCTGTTCATTGATGAAATTCATCGTTTACCCAAAACAGTTGAAGAAATATTATATCCGGCGATGGAGGATTATGCTTTAGATATTATTATGGGTAAAGGACCGAGCGCGCGGACTTTAAGGCTTGATTTGCCTCGCTTCACTATCATCGGCGCTACGACTTTAGCCAGCCTTTTATCTGCTCCTTTGCGCGATCGTTTCGGACTTTCCTATCATTTAGATTTTTATCTGCCAACAGAAATGGAAAAAATTATCGTTAGAAGTGCCCATATTTTAGCAATTGATTTGCCGCCATCAGCCGCCACCGCTATTGCCGGCCGTTCTCGGCGTACGCCCCGTATTGCTAATCGTCTGCTCAAAAGGGTGCGCGATTATTGCCAGGTGAAAAATCAGGGAGAAATCAGTCTTGAAGCCTGTGATCAAGCTTTTGCTTTATTGGCGGTTGATTATTTAGGTCTAGATGCGGTTGATCGTAAAATTTTACAAGTTTTGATTGATAAGTTTAAGGGCGGACCGGTTGGTCTTAACACTTTAGCCGCTGCTACCGGCGAAGAAGCTGATACTTTGGAAAATATCTACGAACCCTATCTTTTGCAGTTGGGATTCCTTAATCGTTCGCCACGCGGTCGGTTGGCGACAGCCGCTGCCTATGCTCATCTGGGTCGAAATCTTTCTGACGGCGGTCTTTTATGAAAAGCATCAATTTGTCTTTAGAAGATTTTAATTATAATTTACCTAAGCATCTCATCGCTCAAACCCCAATCAAGCCGCGCGACCATGCTCGGCTTTTGTGTTTAGGCCGTTTCAACGGTAACATTCGTCATCGCCGTTTTGACGATTTAAAAGATGAGTTGCAACCGGGAGATGTTTTGGTCATTAATGATTCAAAGGTTTTTCCGGCGCGTTTAATTGGTCGTAAGGACGGTAGCGGTGGCCAAGTGGAAATTTTTTTACATAAATTTATTAAAGATGGACGTTGGGAGTGTTTGGTTGGCGGGCGTGTTCATCCAAATTTAAAAATTATCTTTAGTCACGGACTATGGGCGGTTTTAGAAAAAGATCAAGGAGACGGCACGTGGTTAGTATTTTTTAGTAAAAGCGGGCAAGAATTTTGGCATTTACTTGACCAGATTGGTCAGGTGCCTTTACCCCCATATATTCAAGGGAGTGGTCGGCAGAAGTTAGACCGTCTTCGTTATCAAACTGTTTATGCTCAAGATAATCATAAGGGCTCAGTGGCGGCGCCAACGGCCGGCTTGCATTTCACTAACAGAATGCTCGCAAAATTACGGCAACAAGGGGTTAATATAGTGCCGGTAACTCTGCATGTCGGCTTGGGCACATTTGCCGCCGTGAAAGAAACGGATATAACCAAGCATCAGATGCACTCCGAGTTTGTGTCTATCAGTGCTGAGGCCACTAAAGTATTGGTGGCGGCCAAAAAGCAAAAGCGGAGAATAGTGGCGGTTGGAACCACTAGCTGTCGTGTTCTGGAGTCTTATGGGCAAGAAATTAGTCGGGGAAGATTATCTTTGGGAGAGACGTATCAAGGATGGACCAATATTTTCATTTATCCTGGCTATCAGTTTATTTTAACTGATGCCTTAATTACCAATTTTCATCTACCTAAATCTAGTCTTTTGATGCTTGTTTCCGCTTTTGCCGGACAGAAGGCCGTTATGGAGGCATATCGCCAAGCCATTCAGGAAAATTATCGTTTTTACAGTTATGGTGACGCGATGTTTATTGGCTAATAATTGAAATTTAATCGATTTGCTTTTTTTACTTTTTTGTGATATGCTCTCTAAGCGTTGCTAACCGTCAGCCTTATTTATTAGGAATATGGCGGCGCTTGTTAGCAATTTTTCATTATGTTTAAGAAAATACTCATTTTATTTTTTGAAGCAGTTAAGGTGGTAGCAATTTCTTTAGCTATCATTATTCCGGTGCGTTATTTCCTTATTCAGCCTTTTTATGTAAAAGGAATGTCGATGGAATCAAGTTTTCAAGATCATGAATACCTGATAATTGATGAAATCAGCTATCGTTTTCGTCCGATCGCTAGAGGCGAGGTTATTGTTTTCCGCTATCCCCTGAATCCTCAGGAATATTTTATAAAAAGAGTCATTGGTTTGCCTGGGGAAAGTGTGCAGATTAAAGACTCGCAAGTAATTATTTATAACGATCAATATCCTGGAGGTTTGGTTTTGTCAGAGCCGTATTTAGACAAAGGGACGCCGACCTACTCCAATAGCGATGATAAGATTAGCTTGGGTGCAGATGAGTATTTCGTCTTGGGCGACAATCGTACCGCCTCCAAAGATTCGCGCAGTTTCGGTGCGGTTAATCGCAGTTTTATTACCGGGAGAGTGTTCTTGCGCGGCTGGCCTTTCAGCCGGATAGCTATTTTTAATCAGCCGGTAGATTACAGTGATTCTAAATAATTATTATTTTTTCTATGTCTCGACAGAAGGTAAACGTTAAAAACATGCCGGCTTTTAAAAAAGCTTTAGAAAGAAGAAGCGTAAAAGCCATTCCTCGCCTTTTAGGCATGAAAGATATTGTGCCTTCAGAATTCCGTTATTTTAGCGCTGTTTCCAATAAGGCCGCAGCTTTAGCTGAGCTTTATAGTTTTAATGCCATCAAGACTCCGATTATTGAGAGCGCTGATTTATATAAAAAATCGACCAGGCACAATAACAAAGAACTGTATACACTCGACTGCGAAAAAGGAGAAAATGGCGCTTTGCGTCCAGAACTTACCCAAGGAATTTTAAGAGCTTATATTGAAAATAATTTTTCTGAACTCCCTCAGCCTGTCCGTCTTTATTCTATTGGTTCAGTCTTTAGAAAAGAAAAAATGCAAACTGGTCGTTATCGCGAGTCAACTCAGTTTAATCTTGAGGTTATCGGCGAAGACAAGCCGATGGCCGAGGCTCTATTGATTACCGCTGCTTATAATTTTTTTCAAGATTTACAAGCTAGTTTTCAGATTCAAATCAACAGTTTAGGTAAAGCCGATTGCCGCAAAGAATACATCAGCAAGCTTAATAGTTTTTATAAGGAACGTGGTCGCCGTTCCAAGCTCTGTAATAATTGTAAGAAATATTTAGGCAATAACATGATGGCTTTATTGGATTGCAAAGAAGAGGCTTGTCAGAATTTATTACATGAAGCGCCTCAGATTGCCGACTGTTTATCCGATGAAAGTCGGAATCATTTTGCTAAAGTGCTTGAATATTTAGACGAGCTCGGTATCCCTTATAATTTTAACCCTTACCTGGTGCGCGGCCTCAGTTATTATAATGATACGGTCTTTGAGTTTTGGCCTCTTAATGATGAAGGGGTTGCTTCTAGTAAATTAGCTTTAGCTGGAGGCGGCCGTTATGATACTTTAGTTGAAAGCCTGGGCGGTCGACCGACACCTTCTGTTGGCCTGGCTATTGGTTTGGAAAGACTGGTAGCCAAGGTAAAAGATCGCTTAACTCTACCCAACTTTAAAGAGGAGGTAATATTCCTTGCCCAACTTGGAGATCAGGCGAAGATTAAATCTTTGATACTTTTTGAGGAATTACGTCGGGCCGGATTCAATGTTCGTCAGTCTTTTTCCACTGACAGTCTAAAAAATCAAATGGAAGAAGCGGTTCGTTTAAATGCAAAGATAAGCTTGATTTTAGGTAAAAAAGAAGTAATGGATGAAACTATTATGTTAAGAGACATGGAGTCTGGAGTCCAAGAAACCGTGGCCTTTAAGAAGATAAAAGATAGGTTAGAAAAAAAAGTAAATAGAAAGGAAGGT
>ENA-UPTA01001516-UPTA01001516.1-activated-sludge-metagenome-genome-assembly--contig:-NODE-1516-length-25766-cov-5.998911_pt1 | contig 25766 bp, 14 predicted proteins | sample MGYA00238184_ERZ773361 | MGnify/ENA primary metagenome ERZ773361 (study PRJEB29100, sample SAMN05720205) | activated sludge metagenome | isolation source: anaerobic digester from wastewater... | reverse complement strand
TCGGCGACTCTCGGCCTGCATCCCTGGTTGATCTCGATCAGGCCCTGAGCCTGGGCCACCCGCAGGGCCTCACGCAGGCTGTATCGGCCCACCCCGAAGCGGCTGGCCATCTCGCGTTCGGCCATGATGGGCATCCCCGGCTCCAAGCCGCTGTCGATGATGTAGTTCTGCAAGGCCCGGATGAGTGATTCCGTTTTACGGGAACTCGGCAGCTTTCTAACGAACTCTCGTACAGGTGCCATAACCAAATGGTAACATATGTGTATATGTCTGTCAAGCAAGCTTTTTTCGAAAAACCGATTTTCCCGACGATTATCGCCCCTTGGATGCGAACGCACCCGACACCTCTGCGGCTCCGCCCTATCCCGGCGCCTCCGCCGCAACGGTCGAAATCCGTCCTGCGTGTTTGCCCGTACCGACCTCCAGCTCGATCCAACGGCCCCGGGAGGTGAGCTTCCCAGGATCAACCAGCCGCCCGTCCAGGTGGATTTCGGCTTTCTCTCCCAGTCGAGGCAGCGAGAGCCTGGCCTCAACCGCGCTGGGCACGTCAAATGTGAAGTCCAGTGAGGCGCGGTTTGCGCCCGATGTCCAGGAAACCGGCACCGGACCGTGCTCTGTGACAACCACGCCGGCGGCCTGTTGCAGGCCGCCCAGATGCGGCTCGATTATGAGACGCTTGTCCATAGCCGGCCCGTCAAGGCGAATCCCCAGGACATAGGCGCTCAGGAGGTACGCCGGAACGGCCCCGGCTTCATGGCAAGTCTCACCCGGGCCAAAGCCTTCCCAGACCGTGCCGGTTTCTCCCTGAGCCATGGGGCCCCACCGCCTACGCAGCAAGTCGAGCACTTCACGGTCTGCCCGGTCGGTATCGGCACGATAGATCTCCTCGAGCAGGAACTGGCACGTATAGGGGAAAAAACCCTCCTTCTGGCAGTTGGCGAGGAGCCAGCGGCGGGCCGATTCACGGCGTTGCTGGGGAACCAGTCCGAAATGAAGGCAGCTCATCGTGGCGTGGGCTGTCGGCGGGGTGGCTTCTCCACCCTGGATGGAACCAGAATAGGCACCGTCGGGTTCATCCCAGAGGTGCAGATTGATGGCGCCGGCGAGTTGGACAGCGGCGCCCGAGAACTGTTCCCGTTGGGCTTCCCGCCCAAGCACATGAGCCAGAAAAGCTGCGTCGCGCAGTGCACCGTAGACAAACGCGTTCAGGGTGGCGCCTTCGCATGCCTTGTAGAGCAGCGGGTTGCCGAAGTAGACAAACTCGCGCGCCTCGACCAGGCCGTTGGCGGTTCGACGCTCCAGGAACCACTGCAGTTGTCCCGTCAGCGCGGGCCACAGCTCTCGCACCAGTTCGGCATCACCCGTGTGGTCGTAGTACTCTCGCAGAGCCCGGACCCAGAGGCAGGCGTAATCCTCGATATAGCCGTGAACATCCCAGCGGTCGGAGGGATGGTGCGCCTTGAGTCGGCCGTCCGGCTGCCGGCTCTGGGCGATGTGCCGCAGGAGATTGCGCAGCAGCCGGGGATCGCTGTGAAAGAACTGCCCATCCGATCCCGGACCGGCCAGCGCGACGCGAGTCGTGCGATAGGCAACTGCGTAGCCATCTGCCATCCACTCGACGCGCTCCCGGGTCGCACAGTCCACATAGGCATCCTCGCTGCAGACGCACACGGTGTGGACGGCAAAGGACCAGAGCTGCTCCAGAAGCGGGTCGCTGCATCGGAATCTGCCAACGATGTCGAAGGGATAGACCCGCTGAACGACGCGAACCTGCTGCAAGCGGATGGGTCCTGACTTCGCCCGGATAACGAGGTATTTGAAGCCGAAGGTGTCGCCGCTCATGTAGTTCTGGCGTCCCGCCCTGGCGATGTACTGATTCGTGCGTCCGTATGAGCCGCTGGGACGCCGGCCCGTATCGTAGTAAGTCTGTGCATACTCCAATTCGAGGATGTTGCCCGATTCCGCTTCGAGTTCCAGGTCGGTGTAGGCCTGCACGAATTGACCGACGTCGACGACCACTTGATCGCCGGAATTCAACTGCAACGGCAGCACCTCGGCCAACGGCCGCGTCCCGGCGTCCTCCACCAACTCCAGTGGGCCAATCTCCGTCTCGCGCAGCAGCGGAATGGAGCGTGCCCGAAGCGGGCCCCATAGCCCCCCCTCAATGCGTACCGTGTTCTCCCAATCGGAGTCGTCGAATGTGGCGAGCGTCCAGTCGCCCGTGTCACGCCGGGCGTCGATCCGGTCCGGAAGACTGGCCCAGCAGTCCTCCCACCGATCCAAGGGACTAGGCGAGAAGCGGGTGACGGCGCTGCCACGCCAAGCCCCATCCGTGCGAACCACCTGCGTCTGTCCGGCCACATCCTTCACTTCCAGCAAGGCGCACAACCCCGGCGCGTGACGCATGATGCGGCCATTGAGCGAGGCCCGATCCGTACGGTCTGATCCATCGTGGAAATGATGCACCAGCACGGCGATTGCGTTGGCGCCGGCGTGCAGATGCGGCCGAATGTCCAGCGTATCGTACTCGGGGCCTTTCGGGTCGAACCGGCAAGGGCCACGCTCGACGTACCGTCCGTTGATCCACAGGATATATCGCGAGTCGGCGAAGATATGGAGGGCCGCGCTCGAAGGTATCGCATCCAGATCGAATCGTCGGCGAAAGACCACGTAGACCTGCTTGCCCTCCGGTGCTGAGGGCAGCCAGATCATGGATTCCCGGAGAGACTCCCCCACGGTCTTCTCGTTTGGATTCTCTACGGCCGATGATTCACCTTTCGCAAGCCGCCCCAGCGAGTCCGCGGCGGGTATCAACGCCATGACGGCAGACAACAACGTTAGACACGTTCGTTTCTTCATCGGGTGTTCCTTCCTCCCGCACCTTGTGCCCGGTCGTCATTTCTCTATGTCTTCGCGGGCCATCTCGCGTTCGGCCATGATGAGCGTCCCGGGCTTCAGGCCGCTGTCGATGATGTAGTTCCGCAGGGCCCGGATGAGCGATTCCGTCTTGCTGGAGCTGGGCAGCTTCGTGACAAAGTCACCTGCTGATTCCATATCCCAGTGATAACGCATGTGCGTGTGTCTATCGAGGCATTCCTTCATTGCCGCGGCACCCTTGCAGGACACCATCTCACCTACCCCTTCATGCCGTGATCGGTGGCGCGGGATAGTGCTCCGGTAGCAGCGAGTCATCCGGGGACCTCAGAGTCTTTTCCAGGTTGGGCGAAAGGAACCGTGAAACGGTAATCCCCGGACCCGAGCGTCAGAACCACCCAGCCGGGCGGGCTCGGCTGCACGTTGATCTCCGGATCCTCACCGAGCGGCCGGCCGGACTCCCGAACCCCATCGGGGCTGGCGGCAGGCAGGAAGACTCGAGTCTGCGTGTTGGGGGGCACCGTGACATCGAGGGCCAGGGTATCCCCACTTCGAGCCCAGTGGCTGATAATCATGCCGTGGACAGAGTTGTAAGAGGCCCTCGCCCAGGTCAGATCAGCGACGACCTCGGGTCTGATGACAAATCGCTTGAAGCCGGGGCCGGCGGGATCGGGCCGAATGCCTCCCAGCGCCCGATAGAACCACGCATCCACGCTGGCGAGGGCGGGGTGATTGTGGGAGGCCTCGATGCCGGGCCATTGTTCCCAGACGGTGGTTGCGCCTTTGCCGAGCATATAGCCCCAGCCAGGATAATCCTCCTGCGTGGCCATCGTGTAGGCCAGATCGCTGTCGCCCTGTTCGGTAAGCTGGTAGAACACATAGAGCGTGCCGACAATGCCGGAGCTGATGTGATCGTTGCGCTTCCGGCGGATGTTGTGGCGGAGCTGCTCCTCCAATAGCGGGCGTCTCTCGGATTGGGCGACATCGAGATACAGCGCCAACGCCGGGCCGGTCTGGCTGTCCTCAACTCGCAGACCCTTGTCGGGATCGAGAAATCGCCGGTCGAACGCCGCACGGATCGACTCGGCCAGTCGGCCGTAATGCTGTGCATCACGCTGGTTGCCCAGCAACGTGGCGGTATCAGCAATGATCTGCGCGTACCACGCGTACGCGGCGGTGTTCGAGAGGGCCGGGGGCGTGCGTTTGGGACGGACGGCGTCCTCTTCGAGCCAGTCGCCCAGGCCGAAGTTGATGCAGCGGTCCTCGGCGCGGGAGGTGAGATAATCGACATACTTCTTCATCGGCTCGTAGCCTTCTTCGAGAATCCGCCGGTCCCCGTAGTATTGATACAGATTCCACGGCGTACGGACGATCGCGCCCGACCACCACGGCCCCGATGCCCAGGTCGGCGCATCGTCCGGCCCGCTATCGCCCCAGCCAGGGTCCGGGGCGATAGCGGCGACGTAGCCGCTGGATTCCTGGGTACCAACCATGTCGCGGAACCACTTGGCGTAGAAGGTGGCCATGGCCATGTTGTAGATCGCCGCCTCCTGGGCCACACAGCCGTCCTGCATCCAACCGACCTTTTCGCGATGAGGGCAATCCGTGGGAATGCTGTGGATATTGCATTTCACGGTCCGCAGACAGATGTCGTGTTCGCGGTTGATCAGGTCGTTGGAGCAGGCGAACGTTCCGGCCGGCTCCGGGTCGGTGTGGACGAATCGGCCGGTGATACTCTCCAGGTCGGGTTTCTTGTCCAGGCCGTCGATCTGGATGTAGCGAAAGCCGTGATAGGTGAACCGCGGTTCGAAGAGGTCCGTGCCACCCGAGCACAGGAACACATCGCGCTGGAAGGGACCGCAGGTGAACTCACGATTGATGGGACTCAACGTCCCGTCGGGATTGAGCCGCTCGTTATAGTGCAGAGTGATCATCTGGCCGGGCCGACCCGCGATCTTGAGCCGGGCCCAACCGGTCATGTTCCGACCCATGTCAACGACGTACACACCCCGCTTGGGTTCGCTGACAGCGACCGGCTTGATCGATTCGGTCATGCGGATGGGCGGCTGATCCTGGGAGACGAGCCGGCCGGCCGGTGGCGCCGTCTTGTCGACCGGTCCCCAGGCGGCATCGTCAAAGCCCGGCTGGTTCCAGCCTGCTTGCCTCTGGCGAGCGTCGATCACTTCGCCGCCGCGGACGCAGTTGTTCAGGATCTCGCTGGACGAGGACTTCCAGGTCTCGTCGGAGACAATCCGGGTGCGTTCTCCATTGGCAAGCTCGACATCAATTTCGAGCCGGAGCCTGGGCGCGGTCGTCCAGGGCGCCTGGTAGAAACCCCAGAGCTCGGCCGTCGGGGGACACAGCCAGCCGTTGCCTAAGATCACCCCGACGGCGTTGTCGCCCCGGCGTAACACATCAGTGACGTCATAGGTGACATACTGCACGCGTTTGCAGTAGTCGGTAAAACCCGGGTCCATGACATGGTCGCCCACCTTCCCGCCGTTGAGATAGAGTTCGTAATAGCCCAGCCCGCACACTGTCGCAGTGGCCCGGGCAACGCCCTGATCCAGCGTCACCTCCTTCCGCAGCAACGTCGCCGCGTAGGGCGTGGGGCTGAGGTTGCAGGGGATACTCTCATCGAGGAGATTGCGGTAGTCGGTCAACGCCCTGGGATTCCATTCGAGATGATCGACGGCGTCCAGGGCGCTGACCGGTTTGTTCAGGGCGATGTTCTGACCGTCGACAATCGCCTCCACCGCGCCCAGGGCGAAGCAGTAATAGGGTTTCTCATCCGTGTCCCGGTTCCACAACCGCGTGGCAGTGATGCGGACGTAACGGGCTTTCACTCCATCGATCGGAAAGACCTGAGGCGTGCAGGCAACCGGCCCATAGTCACGACCGGTGTGATCGGCGATCGTACGCCGAGCGGTGAAGGCCGGATCGGCGGCCACCTCGATGCGAAAACGAATGGGGAAGCCAAAGCTCACCTGTTCGAGCTCGTAAGGCAGATAGGCAGGGTGCAAACGGATCTGTTCGATCTCGGTGGTCTGCTGCAGGTCGATCTGCACCCACTTCTCGGCGTCGGCCTGCGCGGCCGGCTCGCTGTGGTAGCCGTTGAACTTGCGGCCGGGGTAGCTCCAGCCATTGTGGGCTGTGATCCAGAGGCTGCGCCAATCCTGAGGCCGCAGGATGCCCATGGACCAATGGGCCGTTGCGCTCCAGATCGAGGGCTGATCGTCGCGATCCCAGACCCGCACCCGCCAGTGACAATGCTGACGAGACGCCAGCGGCCTGCCGTCGTATGCGACATGAACGGACTGATCGGACAGGATCTTGCCGCTGTCCCACAGGTCCGGCGTGTCCGCGAGCAACGCGTCGGGCGTGGTGGCAACCTGCACCTGGTAGGCACGCTGATACACCGCGCGGCGGTCTGCGGTGAACTGCCAGCTCAGTCGCGGCCGCAGCGTGTCGATGCCCAGCGGATCGACGCGGTACTCGCAACGAGGGTTCACAGGATGAATTGAACCGGCGACACCTGAGGCCAGAGACACCAGGGCCCCCAGGCAAAAGGCGGGTATTCTTTTCATAGAGATGTCCTTCCCCTTTCCTCAGGTGGGCTACGTGCCGCCGACCACCTACAACTGCCGTCTGGCAGCTTTCAATATGGTCTGCTGAATCTCATCCAGGGACGGTACTGCCGCTTGCTCCAATCTCCTGGAGACCGGAGCCGGGATGTCACGACCCGAGACTGTGGTAATCGGTCCATCCAGATGATCGAAGAAAGTCGCCTGGCAGTGCTCCGCGATCCTGGGACCGATAGAGAGACCCTTGGGCGCCTGCTCCACGATGACCAGAATGCCCGTTCTGCTGAGAGATCGGCCGATCGTTCCATAGTCGATGTCGCGCGGGCTGATCGTGCGCAGGTCGATCAATTCGACGCAGACTCCCTGCTCTTGGAGGTCCTGGGCGGCCTGTCGGCACTCCTCGATCATCTTGGAGTAACTTACAACCGTGACATCGCTGCCGGCCTGGATGACCTTCGCTTTTCCGATGGAAATAAGGTAGTCCAGATCGTCCACAGGGACGTCGGACGGAACCGGGTACAGCGCGTGGTGCTCGATCATCAGGACAGGGTCTTTTCCTGTCATGGCGGAATTGAACAAACCGATGTAGTCAAACGCATTGGAGGGAGCGACAACGGTCCAGCCGCTGAACAGAGAGAACATACCGGCCGGGTCCATCGAATGCTGACCACCGTAACCGCAGCCGATGGCGACTCTCGTCCGGATGACGACCGGCATGTCAATCGCATTCCCGTACATATAGCGCAGTCTGCCGATCTGATTGAACAGTTGATCGGCCGCAACGAGCGAAAAATCCGGGAACATGATTTCCACGATGGGTCGCAGACCCCGCATCGCCGCACCGCCGGCAAGCCCCGCGAAACCCGCCTCTGAAATCGGGGTATTCAGGACTCTGTCGGAGTACCGCGGCAACAATCCCTTCGTCGCCCCATAGGGCCCGCCGCCGAAGTTGGCGACTTCCTCCCCCAGGACGAACACACGGTCGTCTTTATCCAGCCAACGGCCTGTGACGGACGCGATACCCTCCACGTACTTGATCTGTCTGCGTTGTGGATAGTCCTCGATTTCACGGAACGTGAGGCTGTGGCGCTCGTTCGCGGGACTGCGCAGTCCCTCTTCGATGGTCGCGACATCCGGCCACAGAGTCTCCTGCACGTGCAGCGTGCCATTGTTGCTGACCGTGCAGGACGCGAGTGCCGTACTCGGGGCAGCATTCGCCTTCTGTCTCAACTGCTGCACCTGTGTGTCGGACAGGAGTCCAAGCTCGATCAGTTTTTGCGGAAACATCACAGTGGGGTCCACACACTGCCAGTTCGACTCTTCCTCCTTCTCGCGATAGCCATAGTTGCTGCCGGGAATGGGGCCCGCATGGTGCAGGTAGCGGTAACATTTGGCCTCGATCAGAGTCGGACCATGGCCCTTACGAGCTTTCTCGACCGCGTGCTGCAATCCCATGTGCACGGACACGGGGTCCATGCCGTCCACGATTATCCCGTCGAACCCATAGGCAACCGCTTTCACAGCCAGGTCGCCTGTGGCGGTGGCATCGTGGATGGAGGTGGCAACCGCGTAGAGGTTGTTTTCGATGAAATACACGATGGGCAGTTTCCAGATCCCGGCCAGATTCATCGCTTCGTGGAACGCACCCTGATTCACCGCCCCATCGCCGAAGAAAGAGACGATGACCTCGCTCCCTCCGCTGCGCTTTGCGGCGAACGCGGCGCCCGTCGCCAGAGGGATCCCGCCCGCGACAATGGCATTGGTTCCGATGACACCGATCTGTCCGTTGCACAGGTGCATCGAGCCGCCGCGACCGCCGCAGCAGCCAATCGACAGACCCATGATCTCACCCATCAGATTGGTGATCTCCGCTTGGAGCTCGTGCGGAAGACTGTCCTGAAGGGCATTGAAGCCTCCGCAGGTGTGGTGTCCCACCGCTTTGGACAGATAATGATGATGGGCGCGGTGGGTGGAAGAGATCTTGTCCGAGGGATCCAACGCCGACATCGCCCCTGCCGCACAGGCCTCCTGACCGATGCTGGTGTGAACCGGCCCGTGAATACACCCGTCCGCCGAGAGTTTCAGCAGCGTCTGCTCGAACTCTCGTATGAGAAACATCTCGAACGTGATATTGGCCAACTGCTTCAGTGACAACCGGCGGTAGTCCGCATCGTCCGTGCATATCTTCTGTATTTCGAAGTTCGTGTTGACCTGAACGCTTCTCATGCTTTTCATCTATACCTGATATACGCGACTTTGTGTTCCGTGAAGAATTCCACGCCGGTGTCGCCTGCCTCGGGGAGCCCGCAACCGGACATCTTCACCCCGCCGAAGCTCAATTGCGGTTCTTTGAATGCGGTGGGAATGTTGACGTGAGTCAACCCGACCTCGGTCCGTTCCACAAAGGTGAGGGCCTTCTCAATATCCTTCGTATACACCGACGAGGAGAGCCCGAATCGGACGTGATTGGCGATGTCAACTGCGTCGTCAAGACCCGTTGCACGGATCACCGAGAGAACCGGGCCGAAGATCTCTTCCTGAGCAATCGCCATATCGCAGGTCACGTCGGTGAAAATCGTCGGCTCGATGAAACAGCCCTTCGCCAGCTCATCGTCTTTGATCTGGCTGCCCCCGACAACAAGCCGCGCCCCTTGATCCTTCCCTTTCTGGATATACTCGAGAACGCCCGCGAGTTGCCCCTTGCCGCACACCGGTCCCATGGTCGTGTCGGGGACAGTCCCTTTGCCCACTTTGATCTTCTTGACGCGTTCCAGGAGCATCGCGACGAACTCGTCATGGATACTCTGTTCCACGATTGCGCGGCTGGTTGACGTGCACCACTGCCCGGCACAAGCATAGGCCGCCACAGCAGCCGCTTCGGCCGCTTCATCAAGATCGGCATCCGCCAGAACGACAAGCGGATTCTTCCCACCCATCTCAAGCTGCGTTCGGGTCAGATTCTTGGCCGCGGTCCTGTGAATCCCTACCCCAACGTCCGTTGAGCCGGTGAAGGTGACCGCTTTGACCGCGGGGTCCTCTACGAGCGCCGGCCCGAGGACATCGCCGCAACCCGTCACGAAGTTCAACACTCCCTCTGGCAGGCCGGCGTCCTCAAACAGTGCGACGAACTCGGCGCCCACGCCGGGCGTCAGGCCCGCCGGCTTCAAGATGCAGGTATTGCCGGTGATCAATGCCGGCGTAATCTTGCGGGAAGGGACATTGAACGGGAAGTTCCACGGGGATATGACCGCCACAACACCCAGTGGAACGCGGACGCCATACGCCAACACCCCCTCTCTCTCCGACGGCATGATCCGACCGCCCAGGCGAATCCCCTCGTTGATCTGGTAGTCCATTTCCTTGATCGCAGAGACAATCTCCGCTCGGGATTCGGCGAGCGTCTTTCCGTTTTCGGCAGTGATGACGGCGGCAATCCGATCAATCCTCTCGCGCATTAGCGAGAGAGCTTTGCGCAGACACTCAGCTCGCCGGTAGACCGTCGCTCGTCGCCAGCCTTCAAACGCCTTGAGGGCCGCCTGAATCGCAGAACGAGCGTCCACTGCCGTGGATCTTGGCCACGTTCCCGTGATCTGCGTCAAGTCGGCCGGATTACGATGGTCATAGACAATCCCCTCTTGCGACGCCACCCACTTGCCGTTGATGTAGTTTCCTTCTCGCACGGAGCAACCTTCAATTCTCAGAATACCTGAATCACTTGGAGCCGGCGATCACCGTGGTCTTGCCCAGCCCCTCCGGTCCCATGCTCTGATAGCCCGCATCGATCGGCAAATCGGTCCCCGTGATGAACGAGGCGTCGTCGCTCAGCAGGAACAGCACCGGGCCGGCACATTCGACGGGCTCGCCGCACCGTTCCAGCATATGATACTGACCCCAGATGGGATCCCACTTCTCGCGTCCGCCGCCGTCTATGTTGGCCGCTTTGTAGACTTCCCGCGTCCATATCCACCCCGGACTGACGCTGTTGACCCGGATGTTGTACTGGGCCAGGTCCAGGGCCATGTTTTTGGTCATCGTATGGACGGCGCCCTTGGCGGAGTTGTACGTCCAGCGATTGGGCTGAGCCTGGAACGCGGAAATGCTGGACATGTTCACGATCGCGCCGCCCCTTGCCTGTCTCATGACCGGAACGACATTCTGCACCATCCTGGCATATCCTATCGGGCCGACGGTATAGGACCGGATCCAGTCGTCCGTCGTGGCGTCCATTCCTTTGGCGATGAACGAGAAGGCATTGTTGACGAGGTAGTGGATCGTTCCGAATGCCTGTGCTGTCCTGTCCACAACACTCTTGCAGAAGGCTTCATCGACCATGTCTCCTCGGCAGAACCGCACGTTGAAGCCGGCCTTTTTCAGTTCTTCGCTTGTCTTCACACCGATCTCGCTGATGCCGGTGAACGCGACGGAAGCGCCCTCTTTGCACAATTCTTCCACGATGGCCCGACCGATGCCGGAAGAACCGCCCGTCACGAGAGCCACCTTGCCTTTGAACCGATCTGCAATTGCCTTTCTTCTGTTCATTGCATGCCCTCTCATGTCACCATGATGCCCAATGACTCACCCGAGTTTTGCCGAAACGCCCAGTATCACGAAGGCCGACAGCAGGATGAGCACGCCGACGATCATGACCATCCTGGACCTGCGACCCGTTCCCTTCCATTCACCCGTCAGCGCGCCGGAGAGATTGCCGGCCAGGACTGCGCATAAGAGCATCATGGGAAACGCGGCATATTTGCCGAATTCCCCCATTTTTGCGCCGGCCATTCCCATGAGGACGATGCCCACCGGCCACGAGATGCCCATGAAGAGGGCCCATAGCCAGTACGCTGGCTTGCCGTGCGTCATCATGCGACCGACCGTCCCGTTCTTAAGCATGAGATACGTCGCATAGAGGAAGTTGACCAGATAGTTGCCCGTGAAAACCAGCGCCCACAGCGCGTTGTTCGCCGAGACGTCCGAAGCCCCAAGCAGCGTCGCGTTGTGGGCGATGTCCGTCCCAAAATGCAAGGACAGATTCACACACGCCGAAAGCAGGCCGGACACGAAACAGAGACCGAGCCCATACGCAAAGGGCACGGAGGACTTTGCATCACTCGCTCCTGCACCCGGGGCAAGTTCCTTTTCGCGTAGTCTTCCCGCTTTTGATATGACGATGATGCCCCCGACCATAACCGCCACGGCCAGCAGAAGGGTGAACCCTCCCGGCGTGAGCAGCTTCTGAGGTTCCTTTATGACCATGGGGCCCAACGATCCAAACACGTTGATGAATCCCATCAGGAGGGACACGCCGAGAGCCATGCCCACGGCGGCGATGGCCTTGCCCCAGAATATGCCGCCGAGCCCCCAACCGACCCCGAAGAGGAACGTCAGCAAGAGCACCCTGTCGGGGACGTTCGCGAACACCTGCCCGAGATGCGGAACCGTGAAGAACGCCACGGGCCAGGGTACGAGAAGCAAGGCGAGCAGGGATCCCAGGCCCCAGATATTCTCCCATTTCCATTGCGGCGTCCGCGTGACGCCCAGAGAAAACAGGCCTTCGCAGGCGCCGGCCAGTATCACCAGTATGATCCCAAGAAGGAATTGGTCCACGGTCACCTCCTGTTCATTGCGACAAGCGCTTGTCCGTGCCAGCGTGATGCAAGCCGCACGTTACCGATATGACTCCACGTCTTCAATCGCCATGGCCCGGACGGGCGAACCATCTCTGCCCTTCAGCGGCAGTGGTGCAGCGATGAAGAACACCTTCTGCTTCTTGATTTTGTTCAGATACGCCAGTCCTTCGACGATCACGATTTCCGCACCCAGCAGAATCTTGTGGACCTTCTCCCACTCGACCGGGTGTACGCCGGGGGTCTCGAGGCCAAGCATCGCGATCTTCTTTCTCGCCAGCCATCGGGCCAACTCCGGGCTGATCATGGGGCCGTCAGAGAAATACTCCTTCTTGGGAAAATGCCGCCACCAGTTGGTGCGCAGGATAATCCGTGATCCCGGATGGATGCGCGATTCAAAGGGCTCAAGATCCCTGGGCTTCAACGAGCACTTGGGACCGACGAGAGCCAGATCCAGGACATGGGCGTCCCCGACACACTTGTTCAAATCCAGCTTGTCGACCGTGATGCCGTCATTGAAGAAGTGATACGGGGCATCCAAGTGCGTGCCTTGATGAGTACTGATGATCAACTGCGTGATGTTGTACTTCATGGATTCGATGGTGTGATGCACGATGACGGCACACTTCGGATCCCACGGCATCGTTGGGGCGCCGTGATAGATGGGCAGGGTCAGATCGATGATTCTCGCCATGTTCATGTCCTCTCGAGTCTCTTCAGATCGGTTTTGGCCATTCTCAGGTGTTCAGACATCGCGGCGACGGCCCCTTCAGCATCGTGAGCCCGGATGGCATTCAAGACTCTTTCATGTCCCTGGATGGCCCGGCTGACGCCGTCGGCCTTCATTGTCTGTTCCCGGGACTCTCGTAGGAGCTGGGCTAATGGGGCCAGCATGATCTCGAAGACCACATTCCCACTGGCCTTCACCAGGAGATCATGGAAGCGCACGTCGATCTCGGCACAGCTCGAGGGACGATCGCGGCTGCCCTTCAGATCTGCCAAGTTCTCCTCCAACGCGCGGATATCCGACGCCTTGGCGCGCTGGGCGGCGAATCGCGCAATCTGGCACTCCAGACACTCCCGGGCCTCGATGAGGTCCAGATAGGACGTTGTGGATCGCTCAAGGGCCACGCTCATGATCTCCGCGACTGCATGCGGAGATGGGTTGGCCACCTGCACCCGCTTTCCGCGACTGACCGTAATGAGCCCCTGGGACTTGGCCACCTGGAACGCTTCGCGGAGACTGAACCGACTCACGCCGAGTTGAGCCGACAAATCGCGTTCGGCGGGAAGCGAAGTGCCCGGCTTGAGCCCGCCGTCGATGATCATCTTCTTCAGGGAATTAACGATTTCCTCGATTTTGTTCTGATTTTGGATGGGGACCATTTTGGGGGTTGTGTTGTCCATGGCGTTATGGTAAGATATCCGGATATGTATGTCAAGGCAATCATGGAGAGTTTTTTTTTCGGTTCCAAGATCGTACTCTGTGATCTTGATGAAGATCAGCGGAACAAGTGGGCTTCTCGGGATCCCTTTGCCGATACGCTATGTGTCTGATAACGAATCTGAACAAGGGGGCCGAAGACGTATGGTGTACGATCTCAGGCCCGTGACCATCCGCAGGTCGGTAGATCGCCGTTTTCGCAGGAGGACCCTGCTGGCATCAGGAGGCGTCTCCAAGTGGAAGTAGTGTTCCCTTATGTGAATGTAGACTCGCTGACCATACCGGACGATATGCATCCTCGGGTGTTTTCTCTGCCGGCATATCAGCCTCCCGCAGAGGGCCTTGAGCTGGTTCAGGCCGCACTGAGCAATCCTCTGGGCGCCAGTCCCCTGCGCGAGTTGGCCGCCCACAAGAATAGTGTCCTGATCGTCTCAGACGACGTCTCGCGTCCGACGCCGGTGCGAGAATTCGTCGAACTCATCCTCGACGAACTGCACCAGGCCGGGTTCCCAACGGCCAAGATCGAGTTCCTGATGGCGCTGGGTACACATCGGGCCATGACACCCAAGGAGATAGTCGCCAAATTGGGGTCCAGGGTCGCCTCCACGTACCGGGTACACAATCATCAGTGGGATAACCCGGAACGCCTCGATTACATAGGGGAGACCGATCAAGGTGTCCCGGTGTGGATCAACAAACGGGTGCGCCAGGCCGATCTGGTGATTGGCCTCGGCTCGATCATGCCCATCGACATCTGCGGATTCACCGGCGGAGGCAAGATCCTTGTGCCCGGCGTGAGCGGCCAGGTCACCGTGGACCAGATGCATTGGACGCGAATCGATGTGCCCTCCCGTCATGTCCTGGGCAAGGCCGACAACCGGATACGAGAGTCCATCGACTCGTTGGCACGGGCCGCCGGTCTGGACTTCATCGTGAACGTCATCTTGAATTCCAGCAACCAGATCGTAGGCGCCGTGGCCGGGGATATGGTCACAGCCCACCGGCACGGATGCGGCATCGCCAGAGACGTATATGGCGTCCCGATTCCCCATGAGTTCGACATCGTCATCGCCGACAGCTACCCTTTCGACAACGAGTTCTGGCAGGCGAACAAGGCGCTGGACACTGCCGGCGAGATCGTCAAACAAGAGGGTGTCGTGATCCTCGTATCCCCTTGCCACGAGGGCTTCAGCCAGACGCACAGCGAAATACTCGAGTTCGGATACCCCCCCATCAAGCAGATCAAGAAGATGGTCGACAGCGGAGTGATCAAGCACAAAGTCGTCGGCGTACACATGGCCCAGGCCAGCGCCGTGGCGATTGAAAAGGCTCGGCTGATCCTGGTCTCCGAGGGTATTTCGGAACAACAGGCACACAAGGTCGGCTTCTCCTGGTCGGCAACGCCGCAGGAAGCATTTGAAAAGGCGATCGAAATGTGCGGTCCCTCTGCCACGGTGGCGGTACTGCACGATGCGGCCCGAATGTTGCCATTGAAACCCAACGAAGGACCAGATGATGGAATTGAAGAATGAAGTCGCAATCGTAACCGGCGCGGCCAAGGGGATCGGCCGTTCAATCAGCCGCCTTTTCGCCAAGGAAGGAGCGCAGGTTGCGTTAGTCGACATGGATCAATCGGCACTGGATGAAGAAGTCCGCAGGCTGCAGAATGAAAAGAAGCGGGTCCTTGGCATCGTTACGGACGTTTCTGACGAACGCGATGTGAAGAACGCGGTCGCGTCGACCTTGGAGGAGTTTGGCCGAATTGACATCCTGGTCAACTGCGCCGGAATCTGCAAGATGATCCCCCTTCTTCAGATCGAGGTGGCGGACTGGGATCGCACATTGGCCGTGAACCTGCGAGGCGTGTTCCTGTTCAGCAGGGAAGTGCTTCGCGGCATGCAGGCACAACGAAGCGGCAAGATCATCAACATCGCCTCCGCGGCGGGCAAGATCGGCGGGGTTGCCGCGGGCGCGCATTACTCCGCGAGCAAAGCCGGGGTCATGTGCTTGACCAAGAGCCTGGCCCTGGAAGCCGCTCCCTACAGAATCAATGTCAACGCGGTTTGCCCCGGACCTACTGCAACAGAGATGACCGACGCGTGGGGCGAGGAGACAAATGAGGCCTTTGCCGCCAAGATCCCCTTCAAGGAATACGGCGAGCCCGAGGACGTGGCCCAGGCGGTCCTGTTTTTGGCCTCCGACCGAGCCCGCTATATCACCGGGGAGATCCTCGACGTAAACGGCGGTTTGATTATGGATTGAAATGACCCGGCGTGGGAGTATACTCCATCATGGGTGGTTGGTTCTATTGGACGTGCGCGGCCATCCGATGAAAGCTCGTGCCCGGCGCGTCCCTTGATGTACCTCGCTCAGGGAAAGTACAATCATTCGTATGCTCGGAGAATCGAAAGTACTATCCGTCCGTTGGGTTCGCGCAACGGGCATCACGCCGGGTTGTCATCAACCGTGACCGGCTGATGTACCGCCCTTCCGGAGGGAATTCCCATGTCCGCCTGTCACTTCTCCACCCCTGCCTGCGTTCTCATGTCTGCCGTCCTCGTCTCGGCGGCTGAGGTCCAAACCACAAGTGAGAATTTCTCGGTCACCGAGAGCATGGAGCTTCTGTGGAGTATCCACGCGGACCCGCGCAACGTCATCCTCAATTCGTTCGAAGACTGCCAGGCCGATGGCTTCACTTACTACGAGAGCGAGTACCGCTGGCCGGCCATGCAGAGGACCGCCGGCGAGGGCACGTTGACCGTTCACGCCCCCCAGGCCGGGCACTTTCACCTTGGCGTGGCTGTGTACGACGACAGGGGCCGCGAGCGCTTCGACATGGAGGTCGATGGCAAGCGCGTGGGCCGCTTCATCGCCGACACAGACAACCGACGGCAACGCCTGTTTTTCACGCCGGAACCGCTCGAATTCAAGGGCGGCGAGACGATCGTCCTGCGAGGGACCAGCGATACGGGCCTGTGCGTGGTCGAAGACGTCGTATTGCTCGCGGCCAAGCCGCCCACACTGGCGCCGCAACTCGAGATCCGCAATCTGGAGGTCGCGTACGATCGGACGGCCGAACGCGTGCGGGCCACGTGGCTCACGACGCTGCCCGCCAGGTGCATGCTCCACTACGACGGCCAGGAGATCGCCGAACAGATGGCCGTACAGAACCACCGTATCTACCTGCCCCAACTTGATGAGGGAAAGCGTTTTACATGTTGGGTGAACGCGGGCGACCTGAAGAGCAAGACCCTTGAGATGGTGGCAGGCCGCGGCGAGGCGCCTCAGGGATCTGCGCGACGCGAGCCACTGAAGCTCAGTATCCTTCACGAAGGCGACGCCAACTCGGTCGGTTATCCCCTCACCGGCGGTATCCCCTTCCCCCGAGGGGTACTGGGAGACAGCCTGAACATACGACTGTTGTTGCCGAACGGCGACGAGTGGCTCAGCCAGGCGCGCACACTCGCATATTGGCCGGATGGGACTGTGAAGATGGCGTTGTTGGACACGTCCGTCCCCACGGCGAAGGAGATCACGCTTGAGTACGGCTCGCAGGTCGAGCGTCGTTCGCCCGAGCGAGCCATCCACATCACCCGAGACGGCAACCGGGTCACCGTGACCACTCGCTGGCTCCTCATGGAATTCGACCGCACGGTCTCGGGGCTATTCACAAGCCTTGCGCTGCGGCCTTCTCCGCTCGATGAATCCACACCATTCGTGCCCGTCACGGATCAGCCTCCCAAGATCTGCATTGTGGACGATGCAGGCCGGCTCCACGACACGCTGGGCCCGGCCGAGACCCTGGTCGTGGAGGAGGCCGGACCGCTTCGGGCCGTGGTCAGGCTGGACGGTCACCACACGAACGACGCCGGCCGGTTCTTCACCTATCAGGTGCGTTTCACATTCTATCAATACCTGCGAGGCGTCGGTCTATCATATCGCTGGGGCAATGACGAGAGCCGGTCGGAACTCACGAGATTCCGGAGCGTCTGGCTGGAGTTGCCGGCGGATCTCGGCGAGAACGCCCGGCCCTCGGTCGGTAGGGACCATGCGCTCAGCGGCGGGCGGATCGAACAGTGGGATTACGACCCAAACCGAGTGGACCAGAGAGCGAATCCCTGGGCCGCAGTGTCCGACGGCCGGCGCCAGGTCGCGCTGTTGTGCCGCCATTTTGGGCAGCTCTATCCGAAGGCCATGGCGTCGATGCCCGGTCTGCTGCGGCTGGACCTCTGTCCCGAGCTGGATGGGACGCACTACGGTGATTGCTCCGAGATGGACCTCATCAAACTCTACTACTACCTTCAGGACCGCCGCTACAAGGTGCGTCAGGGCGTGACCAAGACGCACGAGATGCTGCTGTTGTATGCACTCGGGGCCGACGCGCCCGACGCCCAGGCACTCGGCATGCTTTCCAGAACGCTCGACAACCCGCCCGTTCTCGCGGCGCCGCCCGACTGGTATGCCCAAAGCGGCGTGTTCGGCGACTTCGTGCCAAAGACCGCTCTTCGCACGCCTGTCTACGACGAGACATGCGAGCGCTCTCACCGCGAATACGTGAAGCAGCGAGACGAGGGACGCATGTACGGCATGCTCAATTTCGGCGACCTGTTCGGCGAGCGGAAGGTCAACTGGTTCAACGGCGAATACGACCATCCCCACACCGCCGCACAGATGTTCGTCCGCGCGGCCGACGTCCGGTGGTACCGTCTCATGGAGGCCGTGGCGAGGCACAGCATCGACGTGGATCTCTGTCACTACCACAAGAACCACTACTTTCGCCACTCCTCCTGGATACACGCCATGGGGCACACGGGGGGATACTTCGACAAACAGTATCAGGGGCAATGGGGAATCCCCGAAGGCGGCACGACCGCGGACCACGTGTGGACGGAGGGGATGTGCGAGTACTTCCTGCTCACGGGAGACCCGTCCGGCATCGAAGCCGCCCGGAACATCGCCGACCGCTTCGGCGGCGCCACCCTGAACAACTACGACTTCACCAACGGCCGCTTTCCAGGCTGGCAGTTGATCCATCTCATGGCCGTCTATCGCGTCACGAACGATCCGTACTACCTGAACGCCGCACGTATCATCGTAGACCGCGTGCTCGAACGTCGCACACCGGGCAGCGGCTGGGCACGGCAGTTGGTCCCCGGCCATTGCTCCTGCACCCCGCGTTGCCATGGCGCGTGCAGCTTCATGCAGGGCATCCTCGGCATCGGCCTGCGCGAGTACTACAGGGAGACCGCCGACGAGCGCATCCCCCCGGCCATCGTGGACATGACGCGATACGTGATCGAGCAGATGTGGGTTCCCGATCGCAATGCGTTCCGGTACACGTCATGCCCACACAGCGACATTACTCCAAGCCGTGCCGATGCGCTGGCCGGCCTCGTGCTCTTCGCCTACGAGTTGAGCGGCGACCCGCTGTTCGCGGACGTCGCCGTGCGCGGCATGAACGAGAGCTTCAAGGACACGGCCGATATCGCAGATCTGCGATGGATGCCCTACATCACGTACGCGCTCGACCGTCTGCCCCAGGCCCCCCATCGGTAGTCTGTGGTCTTTGAGTACCCCCCCAAACCGCCGGATGCATTCGCCATGTAAACTCACGACACTCGCCGGATCGCACCGACTCGGGTTGTGTGGATTCACGAATATGTGCGCAAAATGATATTATCGATGCGCAAAATGAACTCGTCGCCTCCTGGTTCCTGCCCATATACTGGCTGGGAGTATCGGCTGCAAAAACATAGTGCGGGTTTTCGAGATGCTGGGCGCGTGCACATACGTCTCACGCAACGGGAGTTCTGGTCAGCCTTCCGCGTGCCGGATCGGTCGCGCGGCCCTGTATCGAGCAAGGCCCCCCTGCCTGGCCGGCGCAGGGCCAGGCACAGGACAAGGGGGGCAAGGACAAATGGATATGTACCAACTACAGGCCCATTGAATCGAATCAGCGTAGTTCTTGAAAGGGGATTCGTCATGCGTATGAAGACAGTTGCCGTTTGTATCGGTTTGTGCATCGCGGTCGGCTGCCTCTCATCCACCACGCCGGTGGTTGGGGCGAACACGGCATCGGGCAAGGAGTACCATGTCTCCGTGGGGGGCAACGATGCTCAGGACGGCTCGGCCGCTCGGCCGCTGCGGACTATCCAGGCGGCCGCGCAGCTCGCCCAACCCGGGGATGTGATTACGGTCCATCAGGGGCAATACCGCGAGCGCATCGATCCGCCTCGCGGAGGGACATCCGACGATCACCGTATCGTCTACCGGGCCGCCCCCGGCGAGAAGGTGGTCATCAAGGGCTCCGAGGCAATCAAAGGCTGGCAGAAGGTGCAGAATGACACCTGGAAAGTCACCATTCCGAATGCGTTCTTCGGGGGGTTCAATCCGTACGGTGATTTGATCCGCGGCGATTGGTTCAGTCCCATGAACCGGCAGCATCACACCGGCGCAGTGTACCTGAACGGCCACTGGCTGACGGAAGCAATCAGCCTGGAGGACGCCTTGAAGCCCATTGGCGAGGTCGCCGGCTCGTATGTCCCAGGAAGCCAGCAGACGCTGCTCAATATAGCCTGGTTGTCGCCGGGGGACGGCTCGCAGACCGCCTCCCGGATTCCAGCGGCGAGTTTTGCCTCTCAACAGGGGGTCCAAACCGCGCCTTGCACGGACGGCGGAGAGTGCGTCGGCTGGATCGAACAGCGGGACTGGATCCGATATGAGCAGGTGGATTTCGGTCATGGCGCAAGACAAATAGCGTTTCGCTCGGCGTCCGCCACAAACGGCGGGACGATCGAGATTCGCCTGGACACGCCGGACGGAGACCTGCTGGGCGCCTGCGAGGTCCCGAACACGGGCGGATGGCAGTCGTGGCGCACGTTCGTCGCCCAGATCAAGCCAACGAGTGGAGCCAAGACGCTCTGCCTGACGTTCCGAGCACCGCGTTTGCAGGACGTCTCAAGCCTGCGGCTGTGGTTTGCCCAGGCGGACGAGTCGAACACCACGATCTGGGGCCAGTTCAGGGATGTCAATCCCAACGAGGCCGACGTGGAAATCAACGTTCGCAAGGCGGTGTTCTACCCCGAGAAGCCGGGCGTCAACTACCTCACCGTCCGTGGCTTCACGATGATGCACGCGGCCACGTCCTGGGCGCCGCCCACCGCCGAGCAGGTCGGCCTGATCGGGACCCACTGGAGCAAGGGCTGGATCATCGAGGACAACGACGTTCGGTACTCCGTCTGCACGGGCATCACGCTCGGCAAGTACGGCGATGAATGGGACAACCGCGCGGAGTCTGCGGAAGGGTATGTCGGGACCATCCAACGCGCCTTGAAGAACGGCTGGTCCCGGGACAGCATCGGCCATCACATCGTTCGCAACAACCATATCTCCAACTGCGAGCAATCGGGGATCGTCGGCAGCCTGGGGTGCGTGTTCTGCACCGTCACGGGCAACACAATCCACGAAATCCACACGCGCCGGCTGTTCACCGGGGCGGAAATGGCCGGGATCAAGTTCCACGGCGCGATCGACACGGTCATTGAAGGCAATCACATCTATGACACCTGCCTGGGGATCTGGCTGGACTGGATGGCCCAGGGCACGCACGTCACGAGGAACCTGTTGCACGACAACGGGCGGGACCTGTTCGTGGAAGTCAATCATGGACCGTTCCTGGTGGACAACAATCTGTTCCTCTCGGGCAGCGGCGTGCTGGTCGATTCGCAGGGCGGCGCCTATGTCCACAATCTGATCGTCGGCAATATCGAAGTCATCCACACGGAGACGCGTCTGACGCCGTATCACAAGGCCCATTCCACCGAAGTCGTAGCGCTGCATCCCAATCCCAGCGGCGACGACCGCTATTACAACAACATCTTCGTCAATGCGGCTCTGAACACGTACGACAAGGCCAAGCTGCCCGTGTTCATGGCGGGCAACGTGTTCCTCCACCAGGCCGCGCCGTCGAAACATGAGGCCGATCCCGTCGTGCAGCCGGAGGTCGATCCCGACGTCAAGCTCGTCGAAAAGAGCGATGGGCTGTACTTGCGAGTCCCGTTCGACAAGAATTGGGCACAACGGCAACGTCGCATCGTGACGACCGATCTGCTCGGCAAGACAGATGCGGCAGGTCTTCCATACGAACATGCGGACGGCTCCCCCTATCGCATCGATACGGACTATTTCGGGCGAGCGAGGAATCTCGCCAATCCGTTCCCGGGTCCTGTCGAGCCGGTGAACGGTGACAAACAGGCGATGAAGATCTGGCCCATGGCCTCGTCGCGATAGCTTGTGTCGTCCGGGGCCGAGGGCGGGGCGCGGGCAGGCCCGCTGGAGCACGTTCGGCGTCGAAGAAGGGAGCCGTTCATGGAACGACCTTCCGTCGCCGCTGCCTGCAAACGCGGCAGCATGATTGCCTTCTGCACGCGGTACTGGTAGCCACGCTGGGCGGTTTGTTGTCCGGATATGATACGGGTGCAGTCTCCGGGGCGATTGGCTGTCTGCGTGGCACTGGTGCTGGTCGTGATCGCCGCCGTGCCGAAGACCAGGGGCAAGACACTCGATGAGATCGAAGAGCAGTGGATGCGAGGCCCTCTGGGCCGGCGGCCACAAGCGGATCGGGCACACAGGGGCTACTCCGCGGAGTGCTTCTTGCGATACTGTAGAGGGGTCAGCCCCATCCGCTGGCGAAAGTAGCGGGCGATGTTCTTCATCTCCGTAGATTGCAGCAATCGCGCGATCTCGCCAATCGACAGGTTGGTCGATACGAGCATGCGGGCCATGTGATCGGTCCGGGTTCGCTTGATTTCGTCGTGGATCGATCGTCCAAGGACCCGCTTGAACCGCTGTTGCAGAGCCCGGCGGGACAATGTGGTCGCCCCGGCCACGTCTTCCACCTGGATGCCTTCGCGGGCGTGCTCCCGAATGAATCGCAGCGCCGCTGCGATTTCCCGATCTTCTGTGGCTAAGACATCCGTGGACTGTCGCTCGACAACGTGCAGGGGGGCGACCACGACCCGCTCTTTGGTCTTTCCGACTCTCTCTCCCGCGATCAGTTTCTCCAGCAGCGCCGCGGCGGCGTATCCGGCCGCCTCGACGCTCAAGGCAATGCTGGAAAGACGCGGGTACCCGATTTCACAGACCAGTTCGTCGTTGTCGATACCCAGGATGGCAATCTCGTCCGGCACCTGCAAGTCCGCGATTTTGCAGGCGGCCAGGATCTGTTTGCTCCGATCGTCGTTGCAGGCCAGAAGAGCCGTCGGCTTGGGCAGGGACTTCAACCACGCGGCGATCCAGAGCATCTCCTCTTCGTCGGTGCGGGGCGGCTTGCTCTTGGGCTGCTCGTAGAAGGCGATCTCGCACCCGGCCTCTGCGGCCTTTCGACCGAAGATTTCGCCCCGTTGCGTCGACCAGTACATCCCATCGAGCCCACAATAGGCAAATCGGCGGAATCCTCGATCCAGGAAGTAATCGACGGCCATTCGCCCGATTCCTTCATTGTCGGTCACCAAGGCGTGGGCGTTAGCCACGGGTTCCCTGATGCCCGCAATGACGGCCGGAATCCCCAACTCGATGATGTTCTCGATGGCCCGCCTGTCCGCCAAGTGCGCAATGACCCCGTCTGTCTTCAACTCCTTCATCCACTCCCGGGATTGCCGGTGGGAGAGGCGGTAGAACTCAGGTTCCATGTGGAGCACCCACGGGCCGTGGATGGTTGCATAGCGGGCCGCACCCCGAAGGAGCCCTCGTCCATACGCCCGCGATTTTTCAACCAGAAGCATGACTCTCCGCGTCGTGAACATGCCTGTGATTCTACAAAGTCACGCCCGATGGCTCAAGGACATGTGCGCAGAATGATTGTTTTTATGCGCAAGATGAAGTCGGAGCGCCCTGTCCTGCGCCGATATACTATAGATGTGCGATGTGTGTCGCCCCTGAAAAGGAGGGTGTAGGTCTCGCGGGCAGACACTTAGCCGGCGGATAACCTGGCATCCCGAACGTCGGCAGGTGTCCTGGATTCGTCAGGTGGCGACGACATCCGCGGAGGATAAGTCTGTGCAACTGGACTTCGATCAGATAAGTCATCGCTTTTTCGCTGCCGCAAGCCGAATGGGAGCGCGTGGGTTGGCCTGCGGCGATTCCAGTGTTCCATCAAAAAGGAGGTAGGTCATGTGCAAAAGAGCGTTGTTCCACGTTTGTCTGTTGACGGCATTGGCCTTGGCCGCCCAGGCGGCTGAACCGGTGGGGTACTGGCCCTTTGATGGGGACCTTGCCGATGCCGTTGGAGGGCAGGATGGAACGTTCAGCGGAGGGACCACGGTGTATGTCAAGGGCCGGATGGGTCAGGCGATCTTGTTCGACGGGGTCGATGACTACGTCGCAGTCAAGGGAGGCAACCTCAATGCCTACACGATTACCGCCTGGGTCAAGCCCGCAAGGACAGCCGCGGCCAGCATCGTGGCGAGAACCGACTCCACTGGCCCGGGGAAATCGTGGTCGCACCAGATGCGCATCTCCTCGACCGGCGTGTTCGAGCACTACCTTTGGGACGGCGCCTCGAAGTCCGCTCTGGGGACGACGCCGGTGCAGGTCGGCGAGTGGTACTTCGTTGCCACCCAGGCGACCAACAACGCATCCATGGAGCTGTTCGTCGACGGTGTGAAGGAAGCCTCTACCACGATCGGCGCCTTCTGGGCCGGTGGAGACCGATATCACATAGGATCCAACTCCGGCAATAGCATGGGGTGGTATCAGGGAGTCATCGACGAGGTTCGGATCTACGACGGCGCCTTATCGGACGATGAGATCAAGGCCGTCATGCTGAGCGCGTATGCGACCGGCTCTTTCCCGACTCCCGAAGACAATGGCACAGACGTGGCCAGGGATACGACTTTCAGTTGGTCGGCCGGGGTATGGGCCGAGACGCATGATGTCTACTTCGGCACGACGTTCGATGAGGTCAGTCAGGCCACACGCGACAATCCGATGGGCGTACTGGTCAGCCAAGGCCAGACCGAGACCACCTACGATCCGGAAGGGCTTCTCGAGTTCGGCCAAACGTATTACTGGCGTGTCGATGAAGTCAACGCAGCCCCGGACCATGCCATCTTCACGGGAGAAGTCTGGAGCTTCACGATTGAGCCGTTTGGATATCCCGTGCCGGCCGATTCCATCACAGCCACGGCCTCCAGCTCGGCCAGTGCTGCGGAAGGGCCCGAGAACGTGATCAACGGTTCGGGACTGAACGAAGACGATTTGCACTCGACGACTGCGGCACAGATGTGGTGGACCAAGAGCGGTGACAAGGCCCCCTGGATCCTGTTTGAATTCGACAGGCCGTTTGAGCTGTATGAGATGTTGGTCTGGAACCACAATACGCAGATGGAGGTGTACATCGGTGTCGGCATTCGAGAGGCGAAGATCGAATACTCCCTGGATGGGACGACCTGGACCTCGTTGGACACGACGGAATTCTCGAAGGCGACCGGCAAGGCAGATTACGCCGCCAGCACAACCGTGGCGTTCGATGGAGTGATTGCCCAATATGTCAGGATCACCCCGATCAACAACTGGGGCGGCCTCTTCGCCCAGTATGGTCTGAGCGAGGTTCGCTTCCTCTACGTCCCGGTTCAGGCTCGGAACCCGGCGCCGGCCGACGGCACGGTGGATGTGCCCGTGGACACCCCGCTCGCCTGGCACGCCGGACGCGAGGCGGTTACGCACAACGTATACGTGGGGACCGACCCGGAGGCCCTGAGTCTGTTGGGCAATGTGGATCAGGCCGGCTATGGATTTGATGACGCGCTGGATCTCGAAGCGACCTACTACTGGCGTGTTGACGAGGTCAACGAAGCGAGTGCGGCCGGCCTCTGGAAAGGGGAAACCTGGAGCTTCACCACTGAGGAGTGTCTGATTGTGGATGACTTCGAAGCCTACACCGACGATATGGACGCGGGTGAAGCCATCTTCCAAAGCTGGCATGACGGTGTGGAATCCGCCGCTACTTACGGGGGCTCGCAGGTCGGCTACGATCCCGCGCCGTTTGCCGAGACCACCCTCGTCCACGGCGGTGCGCAGTCCATGCCGCTGTCCTACGACAATTCGACCTACGCGTTCTCCGAGACCACGTTCGATCTGTCACAGGACTGGACGGCCAGTGCGATCCAGAGCCTTTCGCTGTACTTCTATGGAGCCCTGGAGAACACCGGGACTCTGTATCTGAAGATCAACAATACG
>ENA-UPTA01001509-UPTA01001509.1-activated-sludge-metagenome-genome-assembly--contig:-NODE-1509-length-25844-cov-8.596340_pt1 | contig 25844 bp, 9 predicted proteins | sample MGYA00238184_ERZ773361 | MGnify/ENA primary metagenome ERZ773361 (study PRJEB29100, sample SAMN05720205) | activated sludge metagenome | isolation source: anaerobic digester from wastewater... | reverse complement strand
TCCGGCGGCAGCACGATCCGCGGGCTGGCGATCAACCGCTTCCACGACGGCATCGTCGTGACCGCCGACAGCGACGGCAACCTGATCGTCGGCAACCGCATCGGCACGGACGTGACCGGCGCGATCGACCGGGGCAACACGCACATCGGTGTGTACGTGCTCGGCGATGCGAACACGATCGGCGGCAGCAATGCGGCCGACCGCAACGTCGTGTCCGGCAACGACGGCTACGGCATCTTCGTGTCCAACGCATGGAGCGGCGGGTCGGACAACTGGATCGCCGGCAACTTCATCGGGGTCGATGCGGCCGGCACCGCGGCCCTCGGCAACGGCTTCAACGGCGTCTACCTCGGCGGCGGTTCCGACAACCGCGTCGGCGGCGTGAACCCCGGCGAAGGCAACGTGATCAGCGCCAACGGCGACATCGGGCTGCGTCTCGAAGGCGCGCAGTCGACGCGCATCGAAGGCAACCGCATCGGCACGGATGCCACCGGCAGCGTGCTGCTGGGCAATGTCGCCGTGGGCGTGTCGCTGCACTTCGGCACCACCGGTACCGTGCTGGGTGGCGTCACCCCCGAAGCCGGAAACGTCATCGCCGGCAACGCCGTCGGCGTGGTGGTCGACAGCGCGGCCTCGGCCGACAACGCGATCCTGGGCAACACGATCCGCGCCAATGCCGGTCTGGGCATCGACCTGGGCGGGGATGGCGTCACCGCCAACGACGGCGACGACGCCGACGCCGGACCGAACGGCCTGCAGAACCATCCGGTGCTGACCTGGGCGCGCACCGACGGCACCGACACGCGCATCGTCGGCACGCTCGACTCCACCGCCGGCACGACCTACCGCATCGAGTTCTACGCCAGCGCCGCGGGCACCGAGGACGCCAGCGGCCATGGCGAAGGCGCAACCTTCCTCGGCACCGCCGACGTGGTCACCGACGCGGCCGGACAGGCATCGATCGACGTCACCCTGCTCGGCGTCAGCGTCGCACTCGGCGACCGCGTCACCGCGACGGCGACGGTGAAGACCGGTGTCGCGACCTATGGCGCAAGCTCCGAGTTCGCGATGAACGTGCTGGCCGCCCCGATGAACTCGGCGCCGACGCACACGCTGCCCGCGCCCGCCACGGCGACCGAGGACGTTGCCCTGGCGCTCGCCGGCGTGTCGGTGGCCGATGCGGAGAGCAACGTCGTGTCGACGGCGCTGTCCGTCACGAACGGCACCCTCACCGTCGACCTGGGCGGCGGCGCGACGATCTCGGCCGGCGCCAATGGTGCGGCCAGCCTGACCCTGGCCGGCACGCAGGCCCAGATCAACCTCGCGCTGGCCTCTCTCTCCTATCAGGGGGATCCGGACTACGCCGGCGCCGACCTGCTGCAGCTCGTCTCGACCGACGCGCTCGGAGAAAGTGCATCGGATGCACTGGCGATCACGGTCACCGCGGTCAACGACGCACCCGCCCTGACGCTGCCCGGCGGCGGCACCAGCTTCACCGAAGGCGGCGGCGCCGTGGTGCTGGACGCCGGCGTCACGGTGAGCGACGTCGAGCTGAACGGGGCCGGCAACTTCGCCGGCGCAACGCTCACGCTGGCGCGCAACGGCGGTGCCCACGCGCAGGACGTGTTCAGCGCCACCGGCACCCTGTCGTCGATTGCCGCTGCGAGCGGCGACCTCGCGGTGGGCGGCACCACCATCGGCACCTATACCCACGGCGGCGGCACGCTGGCAATCACCTTCAACGCCAGTGCCACCCATGCGCTGGTCGATCTGGCGATGCAGCAGATCGCCTATGCCAACACGAGCAACACCCCGCCGGCCAGCGTGCAGATCGACTGGAGCTTCAGCGACGGCAATACCGGCGCCCAGGGCACGGGCGGTGCGCTGACGGCCGCGGGCAGCACGACGGTGACCATCACCGCGGTGCACACGCAACCCGTCGCGTTCCTGGGCGGGGTCGGGGCCGGCGCCAACGGTGCCATCGTCGTCTGGGACGCCGATGCAACCGCGGACGGCCGCGCCACCGGGAGCGTCACCCAGGGCGGCACCGCGTTCACCGTGCACCTGGAGGGCGTCGACGGCACCGCCAACGGCGGCATCACCGGCCTGCCGGCGGCCAACTACGCGACGTCGCCGTTCTCGAACGACGTGCCGGGCATCGGCAGCGCCAGCGACAACAACACCTTCCGCAACTACGTGGCGGTGGACGCCGATGCCGTCAGCGCCGGCGGTGTGCATCGCATCACCTTCTCGACCGCGAGCGGCGGCGTCGGTGCCGTCGTCGATCCCATCCTGCTGGTCAACTACACCGACCCGGGCAGCAGCATCTCGTTCCCGGGCCTGAGCGCCGACCGGGTACGGCTGCTGGACTGGGACCTGTCCAACCCGGTGCAGACGGGCAGCACGATCAGCGTCTCCGGATCGAACTCGATCCACATCGGCGTGGCGGTGCAGCTGATCGGAGTGTTCAGCTCGATCGACTTCACCACGGCGTCCGGCGCGTCGCAATCGATCGGCGTGGGCGTGATGCTGCCGACCGAGGCGGGGGTGCAGAACATCCAGGTGGCCACCACCGAGAATGCAGCGCCGGTCTCGATCGCGGGCGCGGCGATGGCCATCCGCGACCCCGACAGCACCCAGCTCGTGTCGGCCGACGTCACGCTGATCGGCGCCCAGGCCGGCGACCAGCTGCGCGTCGGCGGATCGACCGCGGCCTCGGGCAGCATCGGCGCCATCGGCTGGACCCGCACGGACACGTCGGTGAGCTTCAGCGGCAGCGCCAGCACCGACGACTACGCGACGGCGCTCGCGTCGGTGCAGTTCGTGCACCTGGGCGAGACCCCCTCGGCAGCCGCCCGCACGGTGCAGGTGACGGTGGACGACGGCAGCAGCAGCTCGCCGGTCTCGACCAGCACCATCACCGTGGCGGCCGTGAACGACGCGCCGGTCTTCGACGCGCTGGACGGCACGCCGGTGTTCACCGAGGACGGTGCGGCGGTGGTCCTCGACGGCAACGTGACCGTCGGCGATGCCGAGCTGAGCGCAACCGACGACTTCAGCGCCGCCACGCTGACCCTGGCCCGCACCGGCGGCGCCAACAGCCAGGACCTGTTCAGCGCCAGCGGCACGCTGACCGCGCTGACCGAAGGCGGCAGCCTGGTGGTGGACGGCACCACGATCGGCACCGTCACCACCAACAGCGGCGGCACGCTGGTGCTGAGCTTCAACGCCCAGGCCACCAATGCGCTGGTGAACAGCGCCCTGCGGCAGATCGCCTACAGCAACGGCAGCAACACGCCGCCGGCCAGCGTGCAGATCGACTGGACCTTCAGCGACGGCAACAGCGGAGCCCAGGGCTCGGGTGGCGTGCTCACGGCCACGGGCGCGACGCAGGTGAACATCACCGCGGTCAACGACGCGCCGCTGAACACGGTGCCGGGCGGGTTGCAGACGACGCCGGTGAACACGGCGCTCGTGTTCTCGAGCGGCACCGGGCGGGCGATCCAGGTGGCCGACGTCGACGCCGGCACCCTTCAGGTCACCCTGAGCGCCACCAACGGCACCTTGACCCTGTCCGGCGTCGTCGGGCTCGGCTTCTCCGCCGGGGACGGGTCCGCCGACGGCACGATGACCTTCACCGGCACCGCCGCCGCCATCAACGCCGCCCTCGAGGGACTGAGCTTCGCGCCCACCAGTGCGTTCCAGGGCAGCGCGAGCATCGTGCTCCAGACCTCCGATCAGGGGGGCACCGGCAGCGGCGGGACGCTGACCGACAGCGACACCGTGCAGATCCAGGTCGGAGCAGCCCGCTTCCAGCAGGGCGTGTCCGGCTATGCCGGCACGGCCGACACCTGGGTCAGCACCGGGTCGGCCAACACCGACCATGGCAGCGAGACCACCGTGATCGCGGACGACAACTCCGCGAGCGACGCGGCGCTGCTGCGCTTCGACGCCCTGTTCGGCAGCGCGCCCGGCCAGATCCCTGTCGGATCGACGATCGCGGGCGCCACCTTGTCGATCTACGTGACCGACCGCGATCTCAGCGACACGGTCGCCCTGCACCGCATGCTGTCGCCGTGGACGGAAAGCGCCACGTACACGAGCCTGGGCAGCGGCGTGCAGGCCAACGGGGTCGAGGCATCGTCCAGCGCGCTGCTGACGCTCGACGCCGGCGTGCTCGGCTGGAACAACCTGTCGAGCGCACAACTGACGGCGGCCGTGCAGGCCTGGGCGAACGGTCAAACGAACCACGGCTTCGCGTTCATCTCGAACGCAGCCGACCTCTGGACGTTCGCTTCGTCGGAGAACGCCACCGTCAGCCTCCGGCCGTACCTGACCGTGTCGTTCACGCCGCCGCAGGCGCCGGTCGTCACCACCACCCCGAGCCCGGTCGCCTACACCGAGAACGGCGCGCCGATCGCCGTCGATCCGAACCTGCAGCTCACCGATGCCGACAGCACGACGCTGACTGGCGCCACGGTGTGGATCTCGGCGCAGTACGTGGCCGGGCAGGACGTGCTCGCCTTCACCGACCAGAGCGGCATCACGGGAAGCTGGAACGCCGGCACCCTGACGCTGACCGGCACGGCCACCGTCGCGCAGTACCAGGCCGCGCTGCGGTCGATCACCTACGCAAACACGAGCGACGCGCCCGACACCGCGCTGCGCACGGTGAGCTTCGTCGTCGACGACGGCATCGCCGACAGTGCAGCGGCCCTGCGGCAGATTGCGGTGTCGGCCGTCAACGACGCACCGGTGCTGGGCTTGGTGTCCGGCAACGCGAACTATCCGGAGAACGCCGGCGCGGTGGTCCTCTCCGCTTCGGCCACCGTCACGGACGCCGATTCCGCCGACTTCGACGGCGGACGCCTCGTTGTCGGCATTTCTGCCAACGGGCAGGCCGAGGACCGGATCTCCATCCGCAACGAAGGCACCGGCGCGGGCCAGATCGGCCTGTCCGCGGGTGCCGTCACCTATGGCGGGGTCACGATCGGTTCGGCCAGCGGCGGATCGGGCGCCGCGAGCCCTCTGATCGTCACCTTCAACGCCAACGCGAGCGTGGCCGCCGTGCAGGCGCTGGCGCGCAACATCACGTACGAGAACGTCTCGGAGGCACCGTCCACCGCCGTGCGCACCATGTTCGGCTACGTTGAGGACGGCGACGGCGGCACCAGCAACACCGTCTCGGGCACGCTGACGATCATTCCGTCGAACGACGCCCCGGTCATCACGTCCAACGGTGGGGGCGCGAGTGCGGCCGTATCGGTGGCCGAGAACCAGACCGCAGTGACCGTCGTCACGTCGTCGGATCCGGACTCGGCCAACCGAACCTACAGCATCGCCGGCGGCGCCGACGCAGCCCTGTTCTCGATCGATGCCGTCGACGGGACGCTGACGTTCGTGTCGGCACCCGACCACGAGACGCCGCTCGACGCCGGTGCCGACAACGTGTACGACGTCGTCGTCCTGGCGAGCGACGGCAGTCTGTCGGATACGCAGGCGATCGCCGTCACGGTCACGAACGTGAACGAAGGCGGCGTGAGCACCCTGGCGGACACGAACGCCGCTGCCGATCGCGTTGCCGAGAACGCGGCAGTCGGCACCGCCGTCGGCGTGACCGCCTTCGCCTCGGATCCGGATGCGCCGGACACGGTCGGCTACACGCTGGACGACAACGCGGGTGGACGCTTCTCGATCGACGCCGCGGGTGTCGTACGCGTCGCCGGTGCGCTCGACCGGGAGGCCGCCGCCAGCCACGACGTGATCGTGCGCGCCACCAGCACCGATGGCTCCTTCAGCACCGCCACCTTCACCATCGCCGTCGACGATGTCGACGAGTTCGACGTCGGGGCGGTGACCGATGGCAACGCTGCGGCCAACACGGTCGCCGAGAATGCAGTGGTCGGGACTGCCGTGGGGATCTCGGCGGTCGCCAGCGACCTGGATGCCACGACCAACGGCATCACCTGGTCGCTCGACGACGATGCGGGCGGACGATTCTCGATCGACGCGAGCGGCGTGGTCCGCGTTGCTGGAGCGTTGGACTTCGAGACGTCCTCCAGCCACTCGGTGATCGTCCGCGCCACCAGCGACGATGGCTCGTTCTCGACCGCAACCTTCGGCATCACGGTCACCGACGTCAGCGAGGCATCGATCGGCGCGACTTCGGACAATGACGCAGCAGCCGACCGCGTCGCGGAGAACGCTGCGGTTGGCACGGCGGTTGGCGTCACTGCGCTCGCCGTCGACCCCGACGTCGTCGATACCGTGTCCTACAGCCTCGACGATGATGCGGGCGGGCGCTTCTCGATCGACGCGGCGGGCGTCGTACGCGTCGCCGGTGCGCTCGACCGGGAGGCCACCGCCAGCCACGACGTGACCGTGCGCGCCACCAGCACCGACGGTTCGTTCAGTACCGCCACCTTCACCATCGCCGTCGACGACGTCGACGAGTTCGACGTCGGCGCGGTCACCGATGGCAACGCCGCGGCCGACACCGTCGCCGAGAGCTCGGCGATCGGCACTGCCGTGGGGATCTCGGCGCTGGCCACCGACCCGGATGCCGCAACCAACGCCATCACCTGGTCGCTCGACGACGATGCGGGCGGTCGCTTCAGCATCGATGCAGGCGGCGTCGTCCGCGTCGCCGGAGCACTGGACTTCGAGACGGCCTCCAGCCACTCGGTGATCGTGCGCGCCACCAGCGACGACGGCTCGTTCTCGACGGCGACGTTTGGCATCACCGTCACCGACGTCAGCGAGGCATCGATCGGCCCGGCTTCGGACAACGACGCAGCAGCCGACCGCGTAGCGGAGAACACTGCCGTTGGCACGGCGGTTGGCGTCACTGCGCTCGCCGTCGACCCCGACATCGTCGATACCGTGTCCTACAGCCTCGACGACGATGCGGGCGGGCGCTTCTCGATCGACGCGGCAGGTGTCGTGCGCGTCGCCGGTGCCCTGGACCGCGAATCCGCTGCCAGCCACGACGTGACCGTGCGCGCCACCAGCACCGACGGTTCGTTCAGCACCGCCACGTTCACCATCGCGATTGATGATGTCGACGAGTTCGACGTCGGGGCGGTCACCGATGGCAATGCCGCGGCCAACACCGTTGCCGAGAACGCACTGATCGGCACCGCCGTGGGGATCTCGGTGGTCGCCACCGACCCGGATGCGACCGTCAACGCCGTCACCTGGACGCTCGATGACGATGCCGGCGGCCGCTTCAGCATCGACGCGGGCGGCGTGGTCCGTATTGCCAACGCCTTGGACTTCGAAACGGCGTCCAGCCACTCGGTGATCGTGCGCGCCACCAGCGACGACGGCTCGTTCTCGACGGCGACGTTTGGCATCACCGTCACCGACGTCAGCGAAGCCGCCGTGGGGCCGATCTCGGATACGGATGGTGCGGACGACCGGGTCAGTGAAAGCGCCGCGATCGGTACGGCCGTCGGCATCGCGGCCCTGGCCGTCGACCCCGACGTCGTCGATACCGTGTCCTACAGTCTCGACGACGACGCAGGAGGACGCTTCGCGATCGACGCCGCGGGCGTCGTGCGCGTCGCCGGTGCGCTCGACCGCGAATCCGCGGCCAGCCACGACGTGGTCGTACGCGCGACCAGCACGGACGGCTCCTTCAGTACGGCCACCTTCACGATCGCCATCGACGACGTCGACGAGTTCGACGTCGGTGCGATCACCGATGGCGACGGCGCAACCAACACCGTGGCCGAGAGCGCGGCGATCGGGACTGCCGTGGGCATCTCGGCCCTGGCCACCGACCTGGACGCCACCACCAACGCCATCACCTGGTCGCTCGACGACGACGCAGGCGGCCTCTTCAGCATCGACGCAGGCGGCGTGGTCAGGGTCGCTGGAGCCCTGGACTTCGAAACGGACTCCAGCCACTCGGTCATCGTGCGTGCCACCAGCGTCGATGGATCCTTCTCGACGGCGACGTTTGGGATCACCGTCACCGACGTCAGCGAGGCATCGATCGGCGCGACTTCGGACAACGACGCAGCGGAAGACCGCGTCGCGGAGAACGCTGCGATTGGAACCGCGGTTGGCGTCACTGCACTCGCCGTCGACCCCGACGTCGTCGATACCGTGTCCTACAGCCTCGACGACGATGCCGGCGGACGCTTCTCGATCGATGCGGCGGGTGTCGTACGCGTCGCTGGCGGCCTGGACCGGGAGGCCGCGACCAGCCACGACGTGACCGTGCGCGCGACGAGCACCGACGGCTCCTTCAGCACCGCCACCTTCACGATCGCCGTCGACGACATCGACGAGTTCGACGTCGGACCAGTCACCGACGGCAACGCCGCGGCCGACACCGTGGCCGAGAGCGCGGCGATCGGAACCGCCGTGGGCATCTCGGCACTGGCCACCGACCTGGACGCCACCACCAGCGCCATCACCTGGTCGCTCGACGACGATGCCGGCGGTCGCTTCAGCATCGACGCGGGCGGCGTGGTCCGCGTCGCCAGTGCCTTGGACTTCGAGACGGCCTCCAGCCACTCCGTGATCGTGCGCGCCACCAGCGACGACGGTTCGTTCTCGACCGCGACGTTCGGCATCACGGTCACCGACACGAGCGAAGCTGCCGTCGGCCCGCTCTCGGATACGGACGGTGCGGACGATCGCGTGAATGAAAACGCGATCGTCGGCACTGCTGTCGGCGTGTCGGTCCTGGCCGTGGACCCCGACATCGTCGACACCGTCGCCTACAGCCTGGACGACGACGCGGGTGGACGCTTCTCGATCGACGCTGCGGGTGTCGTACGCGTCGCCGGTGCGCTCGACCGCGAATCCGCCGCCAGCCACGACGTGATCGTCCGTGCCACCAGCACCGACGGCTCCTTCAGCACCGCTGCGTTCACGATCGCCATCGACGACGTCGACGAGTTCGACGTCGGTGCGGTCACCGATGGCAACGCCGCCGCGAACACCGTTGCCGAGAATGCGGCGATCGGCACCGCCGTCGGCATCTCGGCCCTGGCGACCGACCCGGACGCCACGACCAGCGCCCTCACCTGGTCGCTCGACGACGATGCCGGCGGCCGCTTCAGCATCGACGCGGGCGGCGTGATCCGCGTCGCCGATCTCCTCGACTACGAGACCGCCGCGAGCCACGCCGTTATCGTGCGCGCCACCAGCGACGACGGCTCCTTCTCCACCGCCACGTTCGACATCGCCGTCACCGACGTCAGCGAATCGGCCGTCGGCCCGGTGGCCGACACCGATGCCGCCCCGGATCATGTGTCGGAAGACGCCGCCATCGGCACGCTGGTCGGCATCACCGCCAGCGCCGTCGATCCGGACGTGCTGGACTCGGTCACCTACACGCTGGACAACGACGCCGGTGGCCGCTTCTCGATCGACGCCGCGGGCGTCGTGCGCGTCGCCGGCGCGCTGGATCGCGAGGCGGCCGGCAGCCACGAGATCGTCGTCCGGGCCACCAGCACGGACGGCACGTTCAGCGCGCGCATTTTCACCGTCGCCGTCGACGACGTCGACGAGTTCGACGTCGGGCCGGTCACCGATACGAATGCGGCGCCGAACACCGTCGCCGAGAGCGCCACGACCGGATCCGCCGTCGGGATCACGGCCGGCGCGACCGACCCGGATGCCACCACCAACGGCATCACCTGGTCGCTGGACAACGATGCGGGCGGCCGCTTCACGATCGACGGCAACGGTGTGGTGCGCGTCGGCAACGGCCTGGACTACGAAAGTGCCACGAGCCACGGCATCGTCGTGCGGGCAACCAGCGCCGACGGCAGCACGTCGACCCAGGCGTTCACGATCCAGGTCACCGACACCAACGAATCCGGCGTGGGCGGCATCTCCGACGTGAACGGCGCCGCCAACCGCGTGACCGAGAACGTCGGCGCCGGCACCGCCGTGGGCATCACGGCGTCCGCACGCGACCCGGACAAGTCCGACTCGGTGAGCTTCAGCCTGGAGAACAGCGCCGGCAACCGGTTCGTGATCGACGCAGCCACCGGCGTCGTGCGCACCGCACGGCTGATCGACCGCGAGGTGGCGGCCAGCTTCGACATCGTCGTGCGCGCCACGAGCACGGATGGCTCGTTCAGCCGGCAGACCTTCACCATCGACGTCACGGACGTCGACGAGCACGACGTCGGCGCGGTGTTCGACGCCAACGGGGCCGACGACACGGTGCCCGAGAACGCCCTGGTCGGCACGACGGTGGGCATCACCGCGCGGGCGGTGGATGCCGACGCCACGAACAACGGGGTGCGGTACACGCTGGTCGACAATGCCGGCGGACGCTTCTCGATCGACGCCACCAGCGGCGTGGTCCGGGTCGCCGCCAAGCTCGATTACGAGACGGCACCCAGCCACACGATCGTCGTGCGCGCCACCGGAGACGACGGGTCCACGTCGACCGGCTCCTTCGTGATCGCGGTCGCTGACGTCGGCGAGTACTCGACCAGCCCGATCCAGGATGCCAACGGCGCCGCCAATGCGGTGCAGGAGAACGCGGCGATCGGCACGACGGTGGGCATCACCGCCAGCGCCGTCGACCGCGACCGCGAGGACAGCGTGTCCTACGTGCTGGACGACTCCGCCGGCGGGCGCTTCAGCATCGACGCCGACAGCGGCGTGGTCCGCGTGGCCGGTGCGATCGACCGCGAAGCCGTCGACGCCCTGAACATCGTGGTGCGCGCGGTCAGCACCGACGGCTCGTTCACCACGCGCGCATTCACGATCGCGGTCGGCGGCGTGAACGACAATGCGCCTGTGATCACCAGCGGCGGGGGACGGGCGCTCGCCTGGCTGTCGCTCGAGGAAGGCACCACGGCGGCGACCACGATGACGGCCGAGGATGCCGATGTGCCGGCCTCCGCAACGCCCCTCACCTGGTCGATCATCGGCGGCAGCGACGCCACCGCGTTCACGCTCGATGCACGCTCGGGCGAGCTGCGCCTGCGCGCCGAGCCGGACTTCGAGCACCCCGCCGACGCCGACGGCGACAACACCTACGAGGTGCTCGTGCGTGTCAGCGACGGCACGAACACCGCCAGCCAGCTGCTGAACGTGCGGATCGTCGACCGCAACGAGCCTTCGGTGGCGCGCGACGACACCTACGCAACGCGCGAGGACGCGGCACTGACGGTGCGGGCGGCGGACGGCGTGCTCGCGAACGACGAGGACCCCGACGGCGGCGCGCTGTCGGCGGTGCTGGTCGAAGGGCCGGCGCACGGCAGCGTTCGACTCGAGGCGGACGGCTCGTTCACCTACACTCCGTCCTCGGAATACGCCGGACGCGACAGCTTCAGCTACCGGATCCGCAGCGGCGACACCGAGTCGAACCTGGCCGTGGTCGTGATCGACGTCGGCGCCGTCGACGATGCGCCGGTGAACATCGTGCCGCCTGCGCAGACGGTCACGGAAGACACGGCGCTCGTCTTCTCGGGCACCGGCGGCAACCGGATCTCGGTGTCCGATCCGGACGCCGGCGACGACCTGCTTCGGGTGCGCGTCGCGGTCGATCGCGGCCTGATCTCGATCGACCGGATCGACGGGCTGACGGTGGAGTCGGGCGACCCGGCGGGCGATGCGGCCCTCACCCTGCGGGGCACCGAGTCCGCGCTCGACCGGGCACTCGACGGGCTGCGCTTCACGCCCCTGGCGGACTGGTCGGGCACGGCCCGTCTGACGATCGTCACCGCGGGCGTCGCAACCGACGCCCCGCCGGCCGCGACCGACGCCGTCGACATCACCGTGCGCCCGGCCAACGATGCCCCCGTGCTCGACATGCCCGGCCGGATCGTGACGGCCGAGAACGAGCGCGCGATCCTGCGGGTCGCCGCCCAGGATCCCGACCTGCCGGACGAGCGTCTGCGGTTCTCGATCGACGGCGGTGCCGACGCCGCACTGTTCACGGTCGACGCCGGCTCCGGCGCGCTCGGCTGGGTGGACGCCCCCGACTACGAGACGCCGCGCGACGCTCAGCGTGCAAACGTGTACGAGGTGCGCGTCCGGGTTGCCGACGACAGCGGTGCGACCGATGCGCGCACCCTGCGCATCGAGGTCACGAACGTCAACGAGGCGCCGGTGGTCTGGGCGACCGCGGGCACCGACGGCGGAAGTGCCCCCATCGCCGCGGTCGCGATCACCGACGTCGACAGCGGCCTGATCACCAGCGCAACGGTGCGCGTGGCCAACGGCGCACCGGCCGACGCGGACCAGCTGATGCTGACGGGCGCGCATGCGATGCAGGCGTACTGGAACGCCGCCGATGCGACACTGACGCTCGTCGGTCCGGCCAGCATCACGCAGTACGAGCAGGCGCTGCGCGCGGTCATGTTCGAGACGTCGGACGCGGCGGCGCCCGCGCGCCTGGTGACGATCACCGTGTCCGACGGCGCGCTGGCCTCGCCGGTGTCCGCGAACGCGTACGCGGTCGGCACGGCCCTGCGGGCCAGCGCGCCGATGCTGCCACTCGCGCCGCAGCCCGGCAGCCCCGCGACGCCCGACGGCACCGGCCTGACGGGTCAGCCGGTCGGCACCACGGCGGGCAGCACACCATCGTCGACACCGTACGCCACGACGCCGACGCCCGTCGCCGGGCTGACGCCGGTGACCCCGTCGCTGGCGCTCCCCTCGACTCCATCGTTCACTTCGCCGGCGTCGATCACGGCGCCGACGACCTCGACCGGCACGACGCCGCCCGGCGTCACTGCGCCGGGCACGACGCCCACCGGAAAGGCCCTCGAAGCCGCCGCCGGCGCGACGCCCTCGGGGACGACCGGAACGACCGGTGCGACCGCATCGCCGACCGCACCGGCGCGCGCGTCGACCGGACTCTCGCCGCTGACCGATGCACTCGACGCGCTGATCACGGCGTCGGCGCCGCCCGCCGAGCGCCTGGCCGACCCCACGCGTGTCACGGTGCTGCAGGGCGCCTCCACCGGCCTGGTCAGCCTGCGCAGCGACCCTGCGGTGCTCGGCGGATTCGCGCTCAGCCAGCCGCTCGCCGAGGTGCTGTCGCTCTCGCTCGACACCGAGCGGACCGCGGCGGTCGCCGGCCTCGACCTGCTGCTCGGCATGCCGGGCGGCGGCACCGGACGCACCACGGTCACGGTTGCCGCCGACGGTCTGCGCATCGAACTCACCGGCAGCGACGCGATCTCGGTCGATGCGCTGAGCACCACCACGCGCGTGTCGGGCCTGGCGGCCTCGGCCCTCACCTTGTGGTGGGCGGCACGCGCGACCGGTCTTGCGGCCGCGCTGGCGGCTTCGGTGCCGGCCTGGAGTTCGTTCGACCCGCTGCCGATCGTCGATCGCCCGGACGCCCCCCGCAAGGGGAAGGCCGCGACGCGCAGACCGGCACCCGCCGGTGCGGCGCCCGCCGGAGCGGCATCCGCCGGCGCGGCCGCACCCACGACGACGCAGACGCAGACCGTGCAGGCGACCCCGCGCACGCTGCTGATCATGGACGACGCACGATGAAGAAGCTCAACGCGGTCGGCAGGATCGCACTCGGCCTGGTGGCGCTGGCCGCCTCGATGGTGCTGATCTTCGACCTGATCTTCGGGCTGCTGCCGAGCGAGTCGGACACGCAGCGCATCGTCCGCCAGAAGGTGAGCGAGAACCTGGCGATCCAGGCGGCCGGCCTGCTGCAGGCGCGCGACGTGTCCGCGATCGAGGCGACGCTGCACAGCGTGTTCCGCCGCGACCCCGAGGTGCGCTCGATCGCGGTGCGGCGCGCCGACGGGCTGATGGTGGCTTCGGCCGGCGACCATGTGCGCTACTGGGTCGCCCCGCGCGACGGACTGTCGACCCTGACGCACGTGATCGTGCCGATCCAGGCCGACGGCGTGCGCTGGGGCGCGCTGGAGATCGCCTATCGCGCCTCGCTCGAACGTCCGCTGCTCGACTGGCTGAACGGCCCCACCGTCAAGCTGCTGGGGCTGCTCACGCTCGGCGGCTTCGTGCTGTTCTACCTGTACATGCGCCGCGCACTGCAGCACCTCGATCCGCGCTCGGCGGTGCCCGAGCGGGTGCGCGTCGCGTTCGACTCCCTCACCGAAGGCGTGCTGATCGTCGATTCGGCGGCACGCATCGTGCTGACGAACCACGCGTTCCGGCGCCTTGGCGGCGAGCGCTCGCGCGATCCGATCGGTCGGCGACCGGACGACATCCCGTGGCTCGCGTCGGCGCTGGGTGCCGACACCGGGGAGCCCCCGTGGCACGAAGCCATGCGCACCGGCAAGCCGGTGAGCGCGCGTCCGATCGCGATCGGGGCCAACGGCAGCCAGTCGCGCAAGGCGATCGTCAACTGCGCGCCCGTGCTCGACGGCGGCGGCGGGGTGCAGGGATGCATGATCACGTTCAACGACGTCACCCAGCTGGAGGCCGCACGCGAGCAGCTCGTCGACGCGCTGGCCGACCTGGTCACGTCGAAGGAGGAGCTCGAGCGCAAGAACGAGGAGCTGGAGTGGCTGGCCAGTCGCGATCCGATGACCGGATGCCTGAACCGGCGCGTGTTCTTCGAGCGCTTCGAACTGCTGTTCCGGACGGCGACCCGCGACGGCACGGCGCTGGCCTGCGTGATGTGCGACATCGACAAGTTCAAGTCGATCAACGACCGCCTCGGCCACCAGGTCGGCGACCAGGTGATCAAGGCGATCGGTACGCTGCTGCAGCGCGCCGCACGGCCCGGCGACCTGGTCGGCCGCTACGGCGGCGAGGAGTTCTGCCTCGTCGTCGCCGGCCGCGATGCTGCCGAAGCCGCGCGCTTCGCCGAATCGCTGCGCGCCCGCTTCGAGGCGGAAGGGGCGGCGTCGGTGCCGGCGCTGTTCGGATCGCAGGTCACGGCCAGCTTCGGCGTGTCCACGCTCGGTGGAGGCGCACGCGGTCCGGAGGAACTCATCGACCAGGCGGACCAGGCGCTCTACGCGTCGAAGCACGGCGGGCGCAATCGCGTGACCGTCTATGCGTCGCCCGACGCATCGCTCCCCATGACGAAGGACGAAGCCCATGCCGCATGACCGGTTCAGGATCGGCGCCGACCCGCTGATCGCGCGGGTGAGCGAACTCGCCGCCATCGGCGTGTTCGAGTGGCATCCGGCCCAGGGGCGCATCAGTGCGACCCCGCACTGCCTCACCCTGCTCGGGCTGGAGGATCCCGAGGCGCCGCTGACGGCCGCCCGGCTGTGGTCCGGCATCGCCGACACCGATCGCGACCTGCTGGCCGAGGCGATGCGCGGCGTGCTCGCCGGCGGCGATCCCGTGCGACTGCAGGTGCGCACCCACGCAGCCGCGCACCCGGCCCCGCACGCGGTCGATGGGCTGCCTGGATCGGCGACGGCGTCCGAGCGGATCGCCGAGCGCCGGCGGGACACGGGTCTGCTGACGGTGGCGCTCGAGGCCCTGCCCGCGACCGGCGGCGACACCGGCATCCTCGGCACCGTCGCACCGGCCACGGCCGACGAGTCGGACAGCAAGTGGCGCCGGATGGTGTGCTACGACACCCTCACCGGCCTGCCGAACCGCCTGCTGTTCCGCGAGCAGGTCACCTACGCACTGAGGCGTGCCGAGCGCGACCGCACCCTGGTGGCGGTGCTGTCGATGGACGTCGACCAGTTCCGGCGCTTCAACGAGACCCTGGGCCACGAGTCCGGCGACCGCCTGCTCAAGCACGTCAGCGCGCGGGTCGCGCGCTGCCTGCGCAGCGAGGACATCATCGCCGCCGGCGAGGGTCTGGAGCGCAGTTCGGGCGTCGCGCGGCTCGGGGGCGACGAGTTCGCCATCCTGCTGTCGCGCATCGGCGATCCCCAGGATGCCGCGCGCGTCGCGCGGCGCCTCCTGCAGGCCGTCTCGGAGCCGGTCGACATCGACGGCCGCAACATGTATCCGAGCGTCAGCGTGGGCATCGCCCTGTACCCGTGGGACGGTGAGGAGACCGACCGGCTGATCCGCTGTGCCGACACGGCGCTGGGCCGCGCGATGGAGCTCGGCGGCGGCCGCGCCCAGTTCTACAGCAAGGCGATGAACGCGCTCTCCGCGGATCGCCTGGCGCTGGAGACGGGTCTGCGCAACGCGCTGGACGCTGGCGAGTTCGTGCTGCACTACCAGCCGCGGGTCGACGGCGCGTCGCGCAGCATCCTGTCGAACGAGGCGCTGATCCGTTGGAACCACAGCGAGCGCGGTCTCGTGGCGCCGGGCGGCTTCATCGACGTGGCCGAGCAGAGCCGGCTGATCGTGCCGATCGGCACCTGGGTGCTCGAGGAGGCGTGCCGGCAGAACCGCATGTGGCAGCAGCGCGGTCTGCCCGCGGTGCCGATCTCCGTCAACATCTCGTCGATCCAGTTCCGCGACCCGGGGTTCATCGGCATCGTCGAGCGCGTGCTCGCCACCACGGGCCTGGAGCCGCGCTTCCTGGAGCTGGAGATCACCGAATCGGTGGTGATGTCGGAGGCCGAGGACGCGATCCGGATCATGCGCGCGCTCAAGGAGCTCGGCGTGCGGATCTCGATCGACGACTTCGGCACCGGCTTCTCGTCGCTGGCCTACCTGAAGGACTTCCCGGTCGACGCGCTGAAAGTCGACCGCTCGTTCGTGCACGACGTGACGCACAACCCGCGCATCGCGTCGATCGCCTGCGCGGTGATCGACCTGGGCACGCGCCTGGGCATGGAGGTCGTGGCCGAGGGGGTCGAGACCGAAGGGCAGCGGCGCTTCCTGCTGGAGCACGGCTGCCGCGAGATGCAGGGCTTCCTGTTCGCACGGCCGATGGATCCGGTCGCCCTGGAGATGCGCTGGCGCGGCAGCCGCGCCGAGGCGGTCGCCGCGACGGTGTGAACGGAGACCGGCACGGCCTGACGCGGGGGGCGGCCCCCGCGTCGGGACGTCAGCGCTTCCAGCTGGGCGGACGCTTGTCGATGAACGCCTGGACGCCTTCCTGCGCGGTGTCTTCCATCATGTTGCAGGCCATCGTCTGGCCGGCCAGCTGATAGGCCGCCTCGATCCCGGTCTCGAGCTGCCGGTAGAACAGCCCCTTGCCCATGGCGATCGCCGCCGACGGCTTGGCGAGGATCTTGCGGGCCAGGCCTTCGACCTCGGCGTCGAGCTGGGCGGCGGGCACGACCCGGTTGACCAGCCCCTTGTCGAGCGCGGCGGCCGCGTCGATGAAGTCGCCGGTGACGAGCATCTCGAACGCCTCCTTGCGCGACAGGTTGCGCGACAGCGCCACCGACGGTGTCGAGCAGAACAGGCCGAGGTTGACGCCCGAGACCGCAAACTTGGCCTCCTCGACGGCGACCGCCAGGTCGCACATCGCCACGAGCTGGCAGCCCGCCGCGGTCGCGATGCCGTGCACGCGCGCGATCACCGGCTGGGGCATGCGCTGGATCGTGAGCATCAGCTTGCTGCACTGCGCGAACAGCGCCTGGTAGAACGCCATCGTCGGCTGCGCGCGCATCTCGCGCAGGTCGTGCCCGGCGCAGAACGCCTTGCCCGCCGCGGCGAGCACGACGACGCGCGCCTGCGGATCGGCGGCGATCGCGTCGAGCTCCACCTGCAGCGCCGACATCATCGCCGACGACAGGGCGTTGTACTGCGACCCGCGGTTCATCGTCAGCGTGACGATGCCGTCGTCGCGACGGACGGTGACGAGCGCGTCCTCGGACGCGGTGTTGAGGACTGCGGACATGGCGGTCTCCTGGCGGTTGAGCGGCACGGCGGACCCCCGCGGCCACGCACGTGCAGGCCGTCCGTCCGACGGGGGGCGGTACGACCCGGATGCTACCGCGGCTCGACCCGCCGATGCATCCCGGTCACACCACCGGAGCGCCGAGCCCGCTGGGCATGAGCGCATGGTGCTTCGCCGCGTACATCGCCGTGTCGCTGCGGTGCAGGACGGACTCGGGCGGCTCGCCCGGGCGCGCCCGCGCAACGCCGAAGCTGACGGTGACCGCGAGGCCCGGCCGGATCGCCGCCCAGTCGGTGGCGGCGAAGGCATCGGCCACCTGCCGGCACCGGGCGACCGCCTCGGCCTCGTCGGTGGCGGGCAACAGGAGCACGAACTCGTCCCCCGCCAGCCGTGCCGCGAAATCGTCGGCATGCGCAAGACGGCGCAGCAGTTCCGCGAACCGCTGCAGCACCTGATCGCCCACCAGGTGCGAATGACGGTCGTTCACCTGCTTGAAGCGGTCCACGTCGAACAGCGCGACGCAGCACGCGTGCGCGGGTTCGCCCGCGTCGCTCAGGCGATCGGTCAGCACCCGGTCGAAGTGGCGGCGGTTGGGCAGGCCCGTAAGGGTGTCCTCCAGCGACAGGCGTTCGAGCCGGCGCGACGCGCTCTCGAGCACGCGCCGGGCGCGTTCGCCGCTGCGCACCTCGAGCTGCCACTCGACGACACGCGCGCGGCTCGCCAGGTTCTCGGTGCGGATCTTGTGCTCGCGGACCCGCAACCGCCGCATCTCGGCCATCGCGTCGGCCATCCGTCCCTGGGCCTCGTGCAGCCCGATGAGGATCAGGTGCCCCAGACAGGCCAGCTGCTCGTGGTCCACCCGGTTGGCGAGCTCGATCATGGCCGTCGCGCGCTGCTCGGCCTGCGCGAAGTCGTTCAGGGCGATCCCGATCTCGCAGCGCACCCAGTTCTCGACCACGTGCAGCCAGGTGGTCGCCCGATAGCGGTCGCGCCACTCGAGCGCCGCGGCGAGGCGGGCCTGCGCGCCGGCCAGGTCTCCGTTCCAGCAGGCGGCCAGGCTGGACAGGAACTGCAGCACTGCATGCCCGGTGACCTGCCCGCCGATCACGATGCTGCCGTTGCGGCCCGATCGCGCCAGCGCGTTGCAGGTCTCGACCACGGCATTCAGACGCCCGAGGTCGGGCAGCGCGCCGGTCTCGTAGCGCACGCACACGGCACGCACGCATTCGGACATCGCCTGGTTCTGACGCGGCTGCGCCGGCGGCAGCGGCGGATCGGATTCGCCGGCGGCCCGCACCGCGCGCTCGAAGCTGTGTTCCGCGCGCTCGAAGTCGCGGCTCCAGAACTGCGCGATGCCGAGGTAGTTCCAGGCGAGCACCGTCTGAGGCCCGACGGGCTGCAGTTCACACAGGCGGACACCGAGCAGCGCGGCCTCGACCGCCTCCTCGTTGCGGCCCAGACTCGCCGCACAGTGGGCGAGGGTCGCGAGCGCGGCCGATTCCCCGGCCACGTCGTCGAGCGCCTTGAACAGCATCGCTGCCCGCTGGGCGTGGTCGTGCGCGCGTCGGAACCGGGACACGGTCCGTTCGATGTCGCCGAGCGACGCCAGCGCACGCGCCTGCATCAGGCGATCGCCCCGGGCCTGGGCACCGGCCAGCACCTCGTGCGCGAGCGCCCGCGCCTGCTCGACGTCGCCGACGTCGAGCGACAGGCGCGCGCTCTGCAGCACGGTATCGAATCCGCTTCCCTGGACCATGCTCGATCGGTGGTTACGACACACTCGTATTCTTGTTCCCGCGCGTGTTCCACGTCGGAACGACCGGCGGACCACTGCACGATGCCACCAATTCGGGGCTTCGGCGACCGCGCCGCGACGTCAGGCACCGGGCGGCGCGCCCGATCCGACCGACGGCGTGCGCTGCGGGTCCGGCGGCCGCCGCCGGGGCGCCTGCACGCGCCGCTCGCGACGCCGGCGTCGATTCCGCCACACCCGTGCGGCCGACCGTCGGCCGACATGCGGCGAGCCCCGGAGGCCGCGGATCGTTCGATTACACTGGACCGACCCCATCCACGCCTCCGATCCCGCATCCGGAATGCTCGAAAAGATCCAGTCGGTCGCCGCCCAGGTAGGTCAGGTCGTCGTCGGCAAGCAGCCACAGATCCGACTCGCCCTCGCCTGCATGCTCGCGCGCGGCCACCTGCTCATCGAGGACCTGCCCGGCGTCGGCAAGACGACGCTGGCGCACGCGCTGTCGATCTCGCTGGGCCTGGAGTTCAAGCGCGTGCAGTTCACCAACGACCTGCTGCCGGCGGACATCGTGGGCGTCAGCGTGTTCGACCGGGATCGCGCGCAGTTCGTGTTCCACAAGGGCACGGTCTTCTCCCAGGTCCTGCTGGCCGACGAGATCAACCGCGCGTCGCCCAAGACCCAGAGCGCGCTGCTCGAAGCCATGGAAGAGCGGCAGGTGTCGGTCGACGGCAAGCCGATGGGCCTGCCGGACCCGTTCTTCGTGATCGCCACGCAGAACCCGCAGGACCAGATCGGCACGTTCCCGCTGCCCGAGTCGCAGCTCGACCGCTTCCTGATGTGCATCGAGCTCGGCTATCCGGATCCCAAGTCCGAGCGTGCGCTGCTCGACGGCGAGGACCGCCGCGGCATGCTCGACGCACTGCCCGCGCGCATCACGCCCCAGGACCTGGTCGCGGCCCAGCAGGAGGTGCGGCGCATCCGCTGCGCACCGGCGCTGCTCGACTACGTCCAGAACCTGCTCACCTTCAGCCGCCGCTCGCCGGCGCTGGCCGAAGGCCTGAGCCCACGCGCAGGACTCGCGCTGGTCCAGGCGGCACGCGCGTGGGCGATGCTCGACGGACGCAACCACGTGCTGCCGGACGACGTCCAGGCCGTGATGCCGGCGGTGGCCGGCCACCGGCTGCGCCCGGCGAAAGGCGGCGGCGTCACGTACCGCGCGCGCGCCGAGCTGGTCGCCGCGCTCGTCTCGTCGGTGGCGGTGCCCTAGGACCGCGTCCGCGCCGATGGCCCGCAGCGCCTCCCATCCGTTCCAGCACCGGGCCCGCACCCGGACCTCGAGCCGCGCGCCCGGCGACTCCTGGGTCGACCGGATCGCCGGCCGGTTCCTGCGGCGCCGTCCCCCGGTCGGCGGCGACGTGCGTCTCACCCAGCGCAACGTCTACGTGCTGCCGAGCCGTGCCGGGATGCTGTACGCGACGATCCTGCTGGCCATGCTGATCGCATCGGTCAACTACGCGCTGTCGCTCGGCTTCATGCTGACGTTCCTGCTGGGCGCGATCGCCGTGGTCGCGATGCTGCACACGTTCCGCAACATGGTGGCCCTGGTGCTGCGCCCGGGCCGTGCCGACCCCGTGTTCGCGGGCCAGCCGGCGCAGTTCTCGCTGCTGCTGATCAATCCGGCGCGTCACGACCGGCACGCGCTGAACCTGTTCGCGACCGGCATGGTCCGCCCGGAGGTCGTCGACGTCTCGGCGCAGACCGAGCAGCTCGTCACGATTGCGCTGCCGGCGCCGCAGCGCGGCTGGATGAGCGTGCCGCGCCTGAAGCTGTGGTCGGAGTTCCCGCTCGGTCTGTGGCGCGTCTGGAGCTACTGGCACCCATCGCTGCGCGTGCTCGTCTACCCCACGCCCGAGACCCCGCCCGCGCCCCTGCCCGAGTCCCGCGCGCTGGCCGGCGACGGCGAAGGCGGCGGGGGCGGCGAGGACGACATCGCCGCCGTCCGCCCCTGGCAGCCGGGCGATTCGCCCCGCCGGATCGCGTGGAAGGCGATGGCGCGGACGGCGTCCGACACGCTGCTCACCAAGCAGTTCGAAGGCGGAGAGCGCGGCGAACTGTGGTTCGACTGGCACCATCTGCCGGCGACCCTCGACCCCGAACTGCGCATCTCGCGCCTGACGCGCTGGGTCCTCGATGCCGACGCCAGCGGCGCCCGCTGGGCGCTCACGCTCCCGGGCGAGCCGATCCCCCTCGACGGCGGGCCCGGGCATCGCGACCGGTGTCTCGAGGCCCTGGCCACGATGCGGGTGTGACCATGGAGGCCGGCAAGGGGCTGCGGTATTCGCTGCGCGCGCTGGGCGGGCGCCTGGGCGAGCAATGGGAGCGCGAGCGGCGCGACACGCTGTTCCTGATGGGCGCGACGCTGCTGGCCGTGGCCCCGCATCTGATCCACCTGCCCTGGTGGACGGCGCTCGGCTTCCTGGTGCTGTTCTTCTGGCGGCTCGGCCTGGTGATGTCGGGCCGCTGGCTGCCGCGGGACTCGGTGCGCTGGTTCGCCGCCGCCGCCTGCACCGCCGCCGTGCTCGCGCACTACAAGACCCTGCTGGGCCGGGATCCCGGCGTCGCGCTGCTGGTGCTCTTCCTGGGCCTGAAGCTGATGGAGATGCGGGTGCGGCGCGACCTGTTCGTCGTCACCTTCCTGTGCTTCTTCCTGCTGCTGACGTCGTTCTTCTACTCGCAGACGATGCTGACCGGCGCGCTGACGCTGCTGGCGGTGCTGGGTCTGCTGACCACGATGCTGACGATGCAGTACGGCGCCAACGAACAGCCGGTGTCGCGCCGCGTGCGCACGGCGGGCGGCCTGCTGCTGCAGGCGCTGCCGATCGCCGCGCTGTTCTTCGTGCTGTTCCCGCGCGTGCAGGGGCCGCTGTGGGGCCTGCCCGACGACGCGCACGCCGGCGGGACGGGCCTGTCGGAATCGATGCGGCCCGGACAGATCTCCGAGCTGAGCCAGTCCGACGACATCGCGTTCCGCGTGCGGTTCGACGACACCCCGCCGCTGCCCGAGCGCATGTACTGGCGCGGCCCGACGTTCGGGCAGTTCGACGGCGCGGTCTGGAGCCCGATGCGCAAGCCGCTGGCGCCGGTGCCGCTGCCGAGCATCCAGGGCGAGGGATCGACCCTGGTGCGCTACACGGTGACGCTGGAGGCCCACAACCGGAACTGGCTGTTCGCACTCGAGGCGCCGGTGCGCATCGACCGTCTGCCCCAGGGGGCGGCGCTGCTGATGCCGGACATGCTCCTGCAGGCGCGCGAGCGTGTGGTCGAGCGGCTGCGCTACAACGTCGAGTCGACGACCGGCTACACGTTCGGACTCAACGAGACGCCGCTCAGCCTGCAGAACTGGCTCGCACTGCCGCCCGGTTTCAACCCGAAGACGCTCGAGCTCGCCGCGCGCTGGCGCAACGAGGAACCCGACAACGCGAAGCTGGTCGACCGGGCGTTGCGGATGTTCAACCGCGAGGCGTTCCACTACACGCTGAAGCCGCCGCTGCTGGGCCGCGACTCGGCCGACGACTTCCTGTTCCGCACCCGTTCGGGCTTCTGCGAGCACTATGCCAGCGCCTTCGTCGTGCTGATGCGCGCCCTCGACATCCCGGCACGCGTCGTCACGGGCTACCAGGGCGGAGAGCTGAACCCCGTCGACGGCTGGTGGGTCGTCCGCCAGGCGGACGCGCATGCCTGGGCCGAGGTCTGGCTGGCGGGCCGGGGCTGGACACGCGTCGACCCCACGGCCGCGATCGCGCCCGAGCGCATCGAGCGCGGCAGCCGCGCGCTGCAGCCCGCCGCCGTCGAGCGTCCGCTGGGCCTGGACCTGCCTCTGCTCGCCGACCTGCGCTTCAACCTCGACGCGCTGTCGAACGCCTGGAACCAGTGGGTGCTGTCCTACGACCACAGCCGCCAGATGCGGCTGCTGGCCGCGCTGGGGCTGGGCATCGACGACTGGGGTCAGATGATCGGCGTGCTCGCCCTCGGCATGGCGCTGATGATCGGCGTGGTGGCGCTGATCACCCTGCGCCCGCGCCGCCCGCACGACCCGGTGGCGCGCGCGTATCACGAGTTCTGCCTGCGGCTGGCTGCCGTCGGCGTCACGCGTGCGCCGCACGAGACCTCGCACCGCCTGCTCGAGCGCGCCGAGCATGCGCTCGACCCCGCGCTTGCGCGTCAGGCCCGCGGCATCGTCACGCTCTACAACGCCCTGCGCTACGGCCCTGCCGACCGGAACGAACGCACCGACGTGAGACACTTGCGCTCTCTCGTCAAAGCGTTCAAGCCGTGATTCCGCCTCGTCTCCGCACGCCGCTCCGTTCCCTCGTTCTGCTGTGCCTGCCGGTCATCGCCGGTGCGCTGCTGACGCCTGCGCATGCCGCCCCGGCGCGACGGCACGCGCCGGCCGCGGTCGAGCCGGCCGCCGGCCGCGACTATGCCGCGCGCGACGAGGTCCGTGCCTTCATCGACGCGATGGTCCAGGCACACGGCTTCGATGCCGAGCACCTGTCGCGCGTGTTCCGCGCGGCCCGCTTCGACGCCGACGTCCTGCGCCTGATCGGTCCGCCGCGTGCCGGATTCAAGCGCTCGTGGGAGGTCTACCGCGCCCGCTTCCTCGACCCGCTGCGCATCCGCGAGGGCGTGCGCTTCTGGCGCACCCACGAGGACGCGCTGAAGCGCGCGTCGGCCGAATACGGCGTGCCGGCCGAGATCATCGTGTCGATCATCGGCGTCGAGACGATCTACGGACGCATCACCGGCGACTTCCGCGTGCTGGATGCGCTGACGACGCTGGCGTTCGACTATCCGCGCCGGGCCGCCTACTTCCGCGAGGAGCTCGAGCACTTCCTGCTGTACACGCGCGACGCCGGTCTCGACCTGTTCGAGGTGCGGGGCTCGTTCGCAGGCGCGATCGGTCTGCCGCAGTTCATGCCGGGCAGCCTGCGGCGCTTCGCCGTCGACTTCGACGGCGACGGGCGGATCGACCTGCGGGGCAGCCCGGTCGACGCGATCGGCAGCGTTGCACGCTTCCTGTCGCTGCACGGCTGGGTGCCCGGCGAGCCCACGCACTTCCCCGCGACGATCGCGGCCGAAGAGCGCATCGAGCCGCTGATCGCCGCCGGCATCGAACCGCAGTTCACGCTGGCGCAGCTCGCCGACTACGGCGTGGGCAGCCCGTCCGACGTGCCGGCCGACGCGAAGCTCGCGCTGATCGACCTGCAGAACGCCGGACGCGCAACCGACTACGTGCTCGGCGCCCGTAACTTCTACGCCGTCACCCGCTACAACCGGTCGAGCTTCTACGCGATGGCCGTGATCGAGCTGGCGCGCACGCTGAGCAAGGCGCGCGACGGCTGAACGCCGGCGTCAGGCGCCGGGCTGCGGCGGCGGCGCAGCCACGGGCCGGGGCGCCCGCTGGCGCACGGCCATCGTGACGCCGCTGGCCACGATCAGGGCCATGCCCCCCAGCGCGATCGCGTCCGGGAAGTTGCCGAACACCAGCCAGCCGACCGTGATCGCCGCCACCAGCTGCGTATAGCCGAACGGCGCCAGCAGCGTCGCCGGCGCATGGTCGAAGGCGCGCACCAGCAGCATGTGCCCGAACGCGCCGATCGCCCCCGTGGCCACCAGCATCGCAGCGTCGAGCGCGCTGCGCGGCGACGTCCAGAACAGGGGCACGACCGCGCACATGATCACGGCCGACACGAGGCCGCCCAGGAACAGCGTGGCCATGCCGTCGTCCACGCCGGACAGGCGCCGCGTCAGCAGCTGATAGGTGGCGAAGCAGAACGCCGTGCACATCGGCAGCAGCGCCGCCCAGCTGAACACCGACGAGCCCGGCCGCACGATCAGCAGCACGCCGGCGAAGCTGACGGCCAGTGCCCACCACGTGCCTGCGGGCGCGCGTTCGCCCAGGAAGCGCACGGCCAGCACGGTCACCAGAATGGGCGCGATCGAGGCGATGGCGCCGGCATCGGCCAGCGGCAGGTAGGCCAGACCGAGGAAGAAGAACAGCGACGACAGCCCCAGCATCGCGCCGCGCACGAGTTGCATCAGCGGACGCCGGGTGCGCACGAGGCGGGTGCCCATGCGCGGCCCGAACAGCAGCGCCAGCAGCACCACGTGGAAGAAGTAGCGCGCCCACACGATCATCGGCACCGGATAGGTGGCCGACAGGTGCTTCGCCGTGGCGTCCAGCAGCGTGAACGAGCAGATCGCGCAGACCAGCAGGGCCACCCCCTTCATCGGATGCGCGGCCCGCCCGGCCGCAGCCTGCGCGGGGCTCAAGCGGGGAACACGCCGGTCGACAGGTAGCGATCGCCACGGTCGCACACGACGAACACGATCGTGGCG
>ENA-UPTA01001504-UPTA01001504.1-activated-sludge-metagenome-genome-assembly--contig:-NODE-1504-length-25879-cov-55.880383_pt1 | contig 25879 bp, 15 predicted proteins | sample MGYA00238184_ERZ773361 | MGnify/ENA primary metagenome ERZ773361 (study PRJEB29100, sample SAMN05720205) | activated sludge metagenome | isolation source: anaerobic digester from wastewater... | reverse complement strand
TATTTGGTCCATTAGCAATACCTTTCCTGCTTTTCTTTTCTGTTCTCATAATTCGGTCGCTGCAGCTCGATCGAAGAGCCATTAGACAAATGGAGCCTGGGGCAAAGCGTGACCAGATAAGGTTGTTTATGATATCCTTATCGATAGCTGCATTGGCTTCCGTCGACTTTCTTTCCTCCATTCCATCGCTTCATTTCTATCCGATTGGTTTTCTGCTAGTCCTCGTCTTTATATCGCTTCAGGCCTATGCAATAATGAAGTATAAAAGGGCTTCTCTGGGTACTATTTTCGAAGCAATCGAGGATGGGATCATTGTTATAGATAAAAATGGCAAAATAGAAGAAGCAAATCCATCCATGGAGACCATGCTGGGTATCAAGAAGCACGATTTTATCGGTAAAGATTTTCTTAGTATAGTTTCTCTAGTTTCGACCGGAACAGAGGATCCTGAAAAAGTGGAAGCTATGATAAAAAACTTGTTGCTCACGCCCGCAAAGATCGCCGATGAAGACATTGCTTTCAAGGACTCTGAGCGACATTTCAATGTCGCTTCCTCGCCGATTCTGGATCGCTTTGGTGCGAAAACAGGCACCATACTCATATTTCGGGATATCACGGAACGAAAAAAAATGGAGGAGGAACTGAGGCGATACCAGGGATCTCTAGAAGAAATGGTTAAGGCCCGGACAAAAGAACTCAAGGAATCAGAAGAAAAATACAAAGCACTTGTGGATCATGCATTGGTTGGTATTGGCATTCATCAGAACGCCCAAATGGTCTTTGCAAATAGGCAGTTTGCATCCATGTTAAGATTCTCCGAAGAAGAAATGATAGGCCTGCCCATCTTACAAATAATCCATCCAGACGAAAGAGAACTTATCATGTCTAGAGCCTACAATAGATATAGTGGAAAAGAAGTTATCGAGACGTATGAGATGCGAATGGTCAGAAAGGACGGCAGTTTTATGCCTGCCTTCATTAGTAACACGGCAATCGAATACAATGGGGCAAGAGCGACACTCATCACTGTCGTCGATATGACAGAAACGAAGCTTCGTAAGGAGCTAGAGCAAGTAAACGAGGAACTAGAGAGATTCACATATTCTGTCTCTCATGATCTACGTGCGCCGCTTAGGAGCATTGATGGTTTCAGCCAAGCTCTGCAAGAAGATTACGAGGATCGGCTTGATCGAGAGGGACAGGATTATCTTCATCGTATAAGGGCGGCATGTCAGCGAATGACAGCCATGATAGATGCCATTCTTCAGCTCTCTCGCATTGGAAGATATGAGATGCACAGAGAAAAAGTGAAACTTAGCGCGTTAGCGCAGGATATAGCCCTAGAACTTGAAGCAACCTCTCCCGATCGTAAGGTGGAATTCTCGATCACAGAAGGCATCGTTGCAGCTGGAGATCCGATGCTTCTAAGGATGGCTTTAGAGAACCTGATCGGCAATGCATGGAAATTCACGCAAGAACGTGAAGGCGCAAGAATTGAATTTGGCGTCATGCAGAAGAATTCTAAGACGATCTATTATGTTCGCGACAATGGGACTGGGTTCGATATGAAATATATAGATAAGATTTTCGATCCATTCCAGCGCCTCGATAATGCGATGGCCTTTAGCGGAACAGGCATAGGGCTGGCTTCGGTAAAGCGCATAATTCACCGCCATGGAGGGGAAATCTGGGCCGAAGGCGAAGTCGATAAAGGCGCTACCTTCTATTTTACATTGGAGTAATGAATAGAATACTTTATGAGGCTAATTAGCTAATGGAGAACCGAATGGATAAACCATTGCGAGTGCTGTTAATCGAGGATTCCGAAGACGATGCTGTGCTGATCCTACGCGAATTGCGAAAAGCTGGTTATACACCAGTATCTGAGCGTGTGGAAACCGAATACACAATGAGATCAGCCCTCTCATCTCAAAAATGGGATATTATCCTTTCGGATTATAACATGCCAGAATTCTGCGCTGCAGAAGCCCTATCTGTTTATAGAGAATGCGGAATAGAAATACCTTTTATTATTGTATCCGGAGCTGTTGGGGAAGAAAAAGCGGTTCAACTCATGAAGGAAGGCGCGCATGACTATGTGATGAAAGACAATCTCAAGCGCCTTGTTCCCGCAATTGAGCGCGAGCTCAAGGAATCTGAAGATAGAAAATCCCGAAAAATCGCCGAGGATTCCTATAGAAAATCCGATTTTATCGTCAATGCTTCGCGCGATATGATGGCTTTGATAAATAGATCTGGAATATTTGAAACTGTCAATAGCAGCTTTTGCAAGATTTTTGGCAAAGAAAGGCAGCAAGAAATTGTAGGCCATTCAGTTAGTGAAATGTGGGGCCAAGAAGTCTATGAGCAAAAAATCAAGCCTTGCCTCGAACGCTGTCAAAATGGAGAAGATATCAATACCGAAGACTGGTTCGATATGGAAGGAATGGGCACTCAATGTTTCGAAATCAACTATATCCCTTATAGGAACAGCGATGGAGTCGTTACGCATGCCATAATGGCGGCTCATAATATCACAAATCGAAAAATGGCAGAACAAGAGCTGGATAAGAGCTATCGGAATCTGCAAAAAACATTAGAGGAGACCGTTAATGCGCTTTCTGCCTTGGTAGAAATGCGAGATCCGTATACGGCAGGGCACCAGAACCGGGTTGCAAGGATTGCCAAAGCTATTGCCCAGCAGCTTGGTTTGTCAGAAGATGCTGCCCAAGGCATATGGGTAGCTTCGCTGATACATGATATTGGCAAAGTTCGTGTGCCAGCCGACATCCTTTCTAGACCAGCTCATCTTTCAAGTGCAGAGTTCGAGCTTATCAAAGAGCATCCTCGAACAGGTTATGAGATACTAAAAGAGATAGATTTTCCATGGCCTATTGCCGAGATTGTACTCCAACACCATGAGAGGATAAATGGATCGGGCTATCCATTGGGGCTCAAAGGGGATGAGATCTTGTTTGCAAGCAGAATCATAGGCGTTGCCGATGTCGTCGAAGCCATGACTTATCACCGCCCCTATAGAGAAGCACTTGGATTGGATGCAGCGCTCGATGAGATTAAGGAAAACAAGGGGATCCTATATGATTCCGATGTTGTGGATGCCTGCATCAAGGTTTTTTTGGAAAAAGGTTTGGCACTCGATTGATTTCTATTCACCATGATATTTATGCATGCATTTTGATTTTTCGATAAGACGATTATGTTTGCAAGCCAACGGCCATGGCAGCTGATTTGATATCTTTAAGCCCGTTGCCTGTCAGCATAACCACAACACGCGCTTCGGGATCGAGCTCTGAGCGCACCTTCATAAATCCCGCAAAGGCGCAGGCACTCGAAGGCTCGGCGAAAAGGCCGGAGAGCCTTGCAACATAAGTTTGAGCCTTAAGGATTTCCTCGTCCGAAACGACAACGGCGCGACCGCCATGCTTTTTAAGCTTATGCAGAGTAAAATAACCATTCCTCGGCAAATCGACCGCTATCGAATCGGCAATAGTTCGCGATGGACGCGCTTCGAAAACACCTGTTGCCAGTGCTCTGGCTATTGCACACGAGCCTTCGGCCTGAGCTGCCCATACAGTTGGCATTCTATCTATCCAACCCAATCTCAGGAGATCTTCGAAACCTCGGATCACCCCCGAGAGAATTACGCCATCCCCTGTGGGTACAAAGATGTGGTCAGGCGCAAGATAGTCAGGAATATTGGGAACTTTAAGCGCTTCATCTTGGCTTACATTCGTGTTTATACCATGTTTTTTTACATTATCTTCAGCTCTTGCCAGATCCTTGGCTATTTCGAAGCTTGCGGTTTTCTTGCCCTCTATCGTCAGTGGATTGTATGCGGTGTTGCGCGAAAGCATACCGGTCGCCTTGGAGTATTCGAGCGATTTATCGAAAGCGAGGTCGTATGTGCCATCGACCTCGATAAGCTCTGCGCCATACTGCAGAATCTGGACTCGCTTTGCGATAGGAGCCGACTTTGGAACATAGACTTTTATCGCTATGCCAGATGCGGCTCCAATGCAGGCCATGCTCGATGCAGCATTTCCAGTCGAAGCAAGGACAATTTCCTTTATGCCAAATTTACGCGCAAAGGCTGCCACAAGCCAGCTTGCTCGGTCCTTATACGAGCCAGAGGGATTACAGGTATCATCCTTGAGATATAGATGTGGTATTCCAAGCTCAGTCCGTAATCGCTCGGGAGCCCATAATGGCGTTTGACCCACAGGAATTGGAGGAAAGAAGGATTCTTCCACGGGGAGGGGAATGGAACCTCTGGATGGATTCTCTCCTTCCCAAGAGCATTCTAGTATTCCACGCAAGGGTTCATTTGGTTTCTGAGCTTCCGCACAGCTGTCGCATAGATAGCGCCCAGGTTCGATTGGATATGTTTTTCCACATAAAGGACAGCGATAGAACCATTTCATAGCTTTTATGCCTCGATAATTTATCTTTCTCGAGTTGGCAAAGCCGATAGCGCAAAGGGGAGGGCGACATAGAAGGCCGCAGCTATCTCAAGATCGTCTACACGCGTAATCTCATTGGGTGCATGGGCTTGAGCTTCGTCTCCTGGTCCGAATCCGATCACTGGGATATTATGGCGGCCACAGATCGCAACGGCGTTTGTCGAGAAGGTCCATTTGTCTACGATAGGCTTTTCTCCAAAAAGCGCTGTATATGCTTCGACGCCAGATTGCACGAGGATGTGATCCTCTGGGATCTTCCAGGTTGGGAAATAGAGTTCTTGGTGATATTCCGTTCCGGTCCAGGCTGGCTTTCTGTATTCAGGCATATAGACAGTAAAGTCATCTACGCCCGCCTCTTTTAGAACAGCCTGTACTTGCGCGATAGCGCTTTTGTCGGTTTCTCCCCAGGTTAGCCGACGATCACAATATAGCATAGCTTGATCGGGTACGGCGCACTGGCTTGGACCGTGCACATCTATCTGGCTTACGGTTATTGTGCCTTTCCCAAGGAAACGATCATCGTCGGGCAAAAGTTGAGTATTGAGTTTTTCGATCGCCAGGGCAGCTCGAGCTGCTTTGTATGCGGCACTATCGCCGCGCTCCGGAGCCGAGCCATGGCAAGAGATTCCTTTTATATCGATTTGGATTTCCATGCGTCCACGGTGGCCTCGATAGAGCCTGCAGGAAGTTGGCTCGGTCGATACTACGAAATCTGGGACGAATTTTTCTTCTTCGATGAGGTATTTCCAGCACATGCCATCGCAGTCTTCTTCGATCGTAGTAAAGGAAAACCAGATTTCATAGTCTCCCTCATAAGACAACTCTTTTAAAATATGCGCAGCTGTGATCATTGAGGCAGCTCCGCCAAGCTGATCGGAAGCTCCTCTCCCATATACAAGGCCATCCTTGATCAATCCAGAAAAGGGAGGGGTTTTCCATTGTGATTCATCACCGACACCAACTGTGTCGATATGTGCATCGAATACAAGCTTTTTCGAGCCTTTTCCCACTCGGCCGAGCAAAGATCCAAGCCCGTCGATCCACAGATCCTCCATACCAGCTTCTTCGCATAGCTTCTTCAAAAGCTGAATTCGTTCTTTTTCTGTGGTGGAAAACGCTGGCACCTTAATGATTTTGCTCAGATTCTGGGCAGTATAATCGCGATAATCATGAGTTTTTTCTAGAATCTTGGTTGTTTCCATTTATTACCTCTCTTCCATTCTTTTCCAGAGCCTTGAGGCTTGGTGACATGCTTCTGCTTCGATAGCTATGTCATCATACAATGGTCTATGATCGAGAATCCGAATCGACCCCGCAACCATCACCGTGCGAGCCGATCTACTGGACATTCCGAATGCAAAGTGTCCAGCAATGTTTGCTCCCACAAGCGGAGTAGGGGGATCATAATCCCAGAGCACGAGGTCTGCCGGAGCACCTCGCTTTATAGTACCGAATCCAGGAAATGTCGGCTCAAAGTCCTGTGAGAAATATCGCTCTATAAGGAGATTGCCTCTGTGCAAAGCCTTAAGAAAGTCACCAGGCCACCATGGGCCTTGACTTTCGCGATGCCTGAAAACAGCGAATTTGAATTCCTCGAGCATATCTGCACCCATGCCATCCGTTCCCAACACAACATTCTTGAATGTCGGCAATAGAGTGTTATAGCCGACGGCATTGTTCATATTGGAACGAGCATTGTGGGCAAGGAAGGCATCCCTAGCATTCATTATCTCTACTTCGGAAGGGGTTAGCCATACGCCATGGCCGATAAGCCCGCGAGGGTTAAGAGCTCCTACAGCATCAATGCGCTCTACAGGATCCTTGCCAAAGCGATATCTAGCATCGACAGCATCGAATTTGTCTTCTGCGAGATGGATATGAATGCCTCGGCCAGTCTCCTGTACTGCTTCGGCAAGCCCTTCCAGAGTCTCATTGCTGAGGGTAAAGCTAGCATGTGCGCCGATAGCAGCTTCTACAAGAGGCTTAAAACCCGATGCCCGGATGTTGTCCACCTCCTTGGCGAATCTTACATTTTCCGCGATTCCAGCTCGTGCTTCAGCCATTCCATTGCGGTCAGTTGTTTCGTAGCACAGAATCCCGCGCAAACCCGTATCTTCATAGGCTTTTCGTATAATTGAAAGACTATCAGCAATGCATTCAGGCCCAGCATGATGGTCGACAAGGCTTGTAACTCCTGCCTTGAGCGCGTCGGAACAACCTGCTAGGGCGCTAGCTTGCAGAATCTCAGGGTCGATTGCTCTATCGAGGCGCCACCACAGATGTTCGAGAAGCTGCGCGAAATCCTTGGATGGCGCAATATCTACGAGCATGCCGCGCGAAAGCACTGAGTATAGATGAGTATGTCCGCATACAAGCCCTGGAGAAAGGAATCCTCCATCTCCCGCTAGTTTGGCTTTTGGGTATCTTGTCTGCAAAGAGGTTCCAATCTCGGCAATAGTACCGCCATGTACGCCTTCGTCTGGCTCATATACCGCTACATCTATCGGTTCGGAAACCGAAGGCGGTTCCAGTTCCATAATTTTTACATTGCGAAACAAAATCATTCATGCACCTCCACGAGATATCTATGCTCAGACCAAACGACACGAGCTAAGGCCAAGATATCGCGATGCACCGATAGAGAAATGACTCCATTCCAGGCGAAAAATGGTAGTTCAGCGACAGATTCTCCTGCTTTTGCTCGGAAAACCAGCGATGGTCTTTCCCTATTTCCTGAAAAAGCAAAACCTGCATTATTCGAGACATGGAGATCGCCTACGGTGTCAAAGAGGGTCGGCTTATCCCTATAGGGCTCACCTTTCCATAGACAAAATCGCCCACAGTTACCGCACTCATTGCAGAGGCGATCGATATGCAGAATTTGCGCAGGTTGATCGAACAGTCTTCCTGTTTCTATGATTATATTCGCTCGGTTGGGACAGACTTCGACACATCGCAGACAAGCCGAATCACATGCCAGACAACGCTCAGCTTCTATTGCTGCAAATGAGGGGTCATCGATAGATAGAGATTCCATCATCTTGCCACGATTTGAACGAGATGTGCTGTCCCATAAAGGAGCTCGATAGTCTTTATTGATTACTTCTATTTCTCTTTTTTTGAGAATGGCTAAGGCTGCCGTTCGACCATCCGCTTCCGAGGCTATGATCGAAGAAGGTCCTCTACGAGCATCGCCACAAATATAGATTCCGGGAATCGAAGATTCCATTGTCTCTTCGTCTACGATTGGAAGACCATTTTTTGCCACTTCGATTCCGAAATTCTTGAAGAGTGTAGGATCAGGCGCTTCGCCCACTGCTGCAATCATGAGGTCGCAAGGAAGCGAAAATGTTTCATCAGTTGGTACTGGACTAGGCCGTCCAGACTCATCTTTCTCGCCTAGTTTCATGCGACGCAACGTTATTGTGCCTGGTCCTAGCGCTTCAGGGAGCGTCAATTCAAGAAAAATAGATTCTTGATTTTTCTCTTCTGAAGATGAATCTGGGGAAGATGAGGGATCTTGAGAAAAATATGAAGCTCGATTATCAGGACTAATCATGAGGGCGGTCGCTTCCGCGATTGCATTTGCTAGCTCTTCCTTATCTGCAGGCATCTCGTTTTTGCTGCGTCTATAAGACCAGTAGACATGTTCTACACCAGGGATTCTAGATGCCAACCTAACAGCGTCGCATGCAGTGTTGCCTCCTCCCACAACAAGTATATTTTTCGCTCCACTAAGAGGATCAAGCCCTTTTTCCATGCAAGAGCGAAGAAAATCGAGCGCATGCAAGACTCTTACGCCATCGCCACCAAGCATTAAATTGCGAGCATGGTATGCTCCATGAGCAATGACAATGGAATCGAATTCATCTCTTTCTAGGGCTTTACAAGATTCTATAGTAGAAATCTCAGTACCGAATCGAAACTCTACACCTAGTTTTTCAAATCTATCGATATCCGATGCAATATCCTCTTGAGAAATTCTGAAAGAAGGAATGACCGTAGAAGGTACACCGCCAGCAATAGGTAACTTTTCAAAAATAACGGCTTTCTGCCCATGTTGGGCCAAATACCAAGCACAAGCAAGCCCAGCGGGCCCTGCTCCAACTATTGCTGTTTTTCCAATCGCTTCTCTAGGCCATGCCGGTCGCATTTCATTTTCTGATTCTGAGTCTGCTGCTCGCACTGTCGATAATTTCATATCTCGGATTCGTACCGCGCCCTCATAATCAACGCGTGAGCAATGCTCCTGGCAAATATGATCGCACAGAATTCCAGTTATTGTGGGCAGCGGATTATCCGAAATAACAATGGAAAGCCCTCTATTTGCATCGCCAGTTCCTGTCGCAGCAACATAAGCAGGTACCTTTTGTCCCACAGGGCATGCTTCAATACAGGGTGCTGCAAAACAATCGAAAAGCGGCAAAGGACCTTCAATGGAAGCCATGCCTTCTTTCCATTCCTTGCGGTAATAGGGTTTTAAAAATACTCCTTCGGCAAGTGCATCTAAAGCTGCGGAATCTGGACTCTCGGGCGCAAATGGCAGACTTGAGAGTACATCTTTGACCATGTGTCCTAAGCGCTGATAACCGCCTGGCTTTAGTAAATCGGTTGCAATTGTAAGTGGGCCTATTCCCGCTCTGATTAGATCGGCCGCATTGAAGGCGGAAACACCGCCGCAATAAGAAAACCGCGCTCCGAAATCAGGCAAAGCATGAGCTAGTCTTGCTGTAAGGTGGATTGTTATTGGGAAAAGAGCCCGGCCTGAGAGGTATCGTTCCATACCAGGTAAATAATCACCGTTATTTATGTTGGCCAGAGTATTAGAAAGCTTGATGCCAAACCGCCTTCCCCTGTTGGCCGCAACCTCGCCTAAGGTATTTATGAGCGATATAGCCATGTCGAATTGCAGATCGTGCTCGAAACTCTCGCGTTTTAGGATAATATCCTTCCATCCAAGTCTATCGAGAATCGTTCGTGCATTTTCGTAGCCAAGAAGTGTGGGGTTTAGCTTTATATAGGTATCAAAGCCTTTCTCTTCAATGAGATAGCGGCCTATGCGCTCAATTTCGTCAGGAGGACAGCCATGCATGGTCGAGAGCGTCACCGAATGTACAGGTCGAACCGGCATGTGTTCTGCTATGGAACGGGCTTTCTCGAGCGCTTGAGATCCAAAAGCCTGCATAAAAAGTGGAGATTCGACGAAAGACTTTAGCTCTTCAAGCGCAGGTTCCCAATAAGAGCCTGTTTCGGGTCTGCGCATACCTTCGATAAAAGCGTCCATTTTTTCGCTCTTGAGGCCTTCTAGCGTGTAACCCACCGAAATATTGAATAAAAAATCGCTTGGTTTATGCGACCATAATCTTGCAAAGAGATTGATGACCATCCAGGCATTTATATATTCAATACGTGCCTCTTCGAGCGAGAGCTCGGTGGACCATTCGACATTGTACCCCTCGTCGAGCGCATCGATGCAAGGCTTGTCGATGTCGAGATGATCGTTCTCCTGTACCGTTTTTAATTCGAACACCCTCGCTCCCGAAAGGTATGCTGCGATGAGGTTAGGAGCAATCTGCGTGTGAGGCCCGGCTGCAGGCCCTAGTGGAATGCTTATTGTAGAAGCCATTACAGGCATGCCTGCGCTCTCCGCTTCCTGTTCGAATATATCTAGCCAAGTAGATTCCGGAATTTCGAAAATGCTACGTTTTGCTTTGTATTCGCCTGCAATGCGCGCAAACAGGGCGGGCAACGCTGTGGCCTTCATTATCTTGCTCATCGATACCCCCAAGTAAGAAATGTGCCATAACCAGGTTTGGCAAGAATTATGCCTTCTTCATTGGAAAATATAGGATCTTTGGGTGCTCCGAGCGCTGCAGCAAGCCTAACCGATGCATATACGATAGAACCCCTCACCCATGTGCCTTCGATGCGTCCCGAAAGCACCATTCCCGCAAATGGCGTTATCGCACTTTTGCTCATCATAGCCGAAGGGTTGAGCCGCCTCGTATGCTCTGGATCGACAAGGACAATATCAGCATCTTTGCCAGGGGCAAGCGAGCCCTTTCCTTGCCAAAGTCCATACCTTCTTGCCGCGCCTCCACTAGTTACCTCGAGAAAACGTTCGAGAGAGAGTCTCTTGGCAAACAATCCCTCAGATAGCATATAGGGAAAGAGTGTACCAGTACCAGGAATGCCACCATACGCCATCAATGGATTGTCTGTGAATTTTTCATAATCTGGTGCTCCCGCATGATCAGATGTGACAAAATTTATCTTACCATCTGCGAGAAGGTGCCAAAGAATTGATTTTTGTTCTGGGCTTTTCACTGGTGGAGCCGTCTTGAGTGCAGCTCCCAAGCGAGCAAAGTCTGTCTCATCGAACGCAAGGTAATGAGGGCAGGTCTCACATGTGGCGCCGCGCTCAAAAGCTGCCATGGCGGCCTTGGCGGTACCAATATGTACAATGTGTACATATTTGGCATATTGTCCTGCAAGTTTTAGAGCCTTCATCACCGCTACGATTTCAGCTTCCATTGGACGCGAGGCGTAGTAGTCTATCCATTGCGGTTTTTGTGCGCCACGTAGCAATTCTCTTTCCTTGGTTGCTTCCGAAATTACATAAGCGTCCTCGGCATGTAAAAGAAGGGGGCGCCCCTCTTTTCCGCAAGCCTTTGCAGCGGCGGCAAATTGGGCCTCGTCTACCGCAGGGAATGTGTCCATGCCTGAGATGAAATAGGATTTGAAGCCAAGCACTCGAGGAGCAAGCGATGCTATAAGTTCAGGAATATGTTCGGGAGTCATATTCCCATTTATGCCACCATAAAAGCCAAAATCGATCAACGCTTTTTTTTGTACTATTGATAGCTTCTCTTCTAGTGCCTCGTTAGAGATAACAGGTGGAATGGAAGTACAGGGCATGTCTATGATGGTGGTAACGCCTCCTCGGGCTGCCTCTGCGGAGCCATGCAGAAAATCTTCGCGATGCGTAAAGCCAGGCTCATCGAAGTGAACATGGGGATCTATTGCACCTGGAAATGCGAGAAGCCCATGTGCATCTATGATTTCTTCATCATCATAAGCATGAAGGTTAGTTGCTTCATTCGCCCCGGAATTTATATTTTCCAACGGATTATCTGTTTTCTTCTCAAGGTCTGCTTCCTTGATAGAAGCTATTTTATTGCCTTTTATGAAAATATTGACAAGCCTAAAATCGCGCTCACCAGGCAATGCTGCAGCGACATTTGCTAATATCATTCTGATTCTCCCTGCCAAGAATATTCCGCATCAGGCTTTTGTCCCCATGTGGTTTCCAGTTGCTTTATCTATTTTGTTCTGCTCTGAAATGAGCAGTTTTATTATTTTCTCTGGGATAAGAGGCAGATCGTAATATTCGAGCGTCTTTCCTGTTGCAGCTCTAATGGCCTCGAGAACAGCAAAATAGCCCGCAATACCATACTGCAATGGAGGCTCGCCAACTGCCTTTGAGTTATAAGGTGCAAATGGATTATCGATGCTTGGCAGGAATTCGATATCTATATTGGGAGGCATAAAGTTTATATCGGGCACTTTATAGGTGGATAGGGTGTCCGAAATAGGCTTACCATCGGGCTCGAAGCGCAGATCTTCGAGCAGAGCCCAGCCTAGGCCTTGTGCAAGGGCTCCTTCGATCTGCCCTATATCGACGCTTTCATCGATACTCTCACCAATATCGTGGACAATTGTTGCCCTGTCGATTGTATATGTGCCTCGTAGGACATCTATGCTGGCTTCTACCAGCGCTGCGCCATAGACATGATAGGCAAAAGGCTTTCCACGTTCTGTTTCCATATCATATTCGAGCATCGGCGTCGCATAGAATCCATGTGCGGATAGATCTTGCCGCGATGCGCTCATGGCCTCGACAAGCTGCTCCCAGCTGAGATGACCAGGTGCTCCATCTACTAGCACTGCTCCATCTTTGATATCGATCTTTTCGAGATCGACCATAAGGAGCTCTGCGGCTTTCTTTAAGAGTCTTCCTCGAATTTCCTGGCATGCAATTTTTGCCGCCATACCATTCATATCCGATCCCGTACTCGCGGCGGTCGGCACAGTATTGGCTACTGTCAAAGTTGTAGTGCGTTGAACCGTAACTCGATCTATTGGAACACCGAGAGTCTTTGCAACAATTATCGCGATTTTTCGCGCCACCTGCTGGCCCATTTCGATGGCGCCCGTCGAGACCACTACCGAGCCATCGCTGTAGATATGCACAAGGGCTCCGGCCTGATTCATCTGTAGCTTAGTAAAACTTATGCCAAATGCTACGGGAATAAGGCCAAGGCCCTTCTTTTTTAGTCGATGCGAGGCATTGAACTCTGCAATTCTAGCTCTTAGCGCAGGATAATCGACCTTGCGGAGAAGCTGCTCAACCGAGTCCGATGCGCGCACTCGCTCCATAGTCATGCCATAATAGGTCACGTCGCCTTCTTGGAAGAGATTGTTCCGCTTTATTTCTACTGGATCGATTCCCATCTTTTGTGCAAGCGCGTCGATTGCCGATTCGATAACAAAGAACGCTTGAGGCCCTCCAAAGCCCCTGAAGGCGGTGAAAGAGGGCAGGTTCGTATGGCACATATAGCCAGTTACTCTAACATTCGGGATCTGATAGGCACCCGTAGCATGCAGCACAGTGCGTGCAAGAATTGCCGCCGATAGATCGCAGGTCGAGCCAGAATTCTGGTAGTAGTCTGCCTCGAAAGCCATGAGTTTGCCGTTAGCATCTGCGCCGAGGCGAAAATCTGTGGAATAAGGATGACGCTTGCCTGTGGCCCGCATATCATCCTTGCGGTTGAGGTATATTTCGACTGGCTTTCCCGTAACCCAGGAAGCGACGGCAGCCATACATGCCCAATTGGCTCCTTGATCTTCCTTGCCACCAAATGCTCCACCTAGGCGTCTTGCCTCGACTTCCACCATGTTCATGGGTAAGCCCAGCGCTTGAGCAACCGCTCTTTGTACGCCCGTTGGCCCCTGTGTACTCGAAATGACATGCACTCTACGACCATCTATAACTTGAGCGATTGCTCCCTGGGTTTCGAGATAGACATGTTCTTGCCCACCCGAATCTACTCTGCCTTCGACGACAAAGGCACATTTTGAAAATGCCTCGAGCACATCGCCACAAGCTATTGTCCGCGGTGGAAAGATAAAATCTCCCTTGGTTGCCGCTTCCCTTGCATCTATGATTGCAGGAAGGTTTTCTCCTTCGATGCGCACAAGGCTTGCGGCTTTTCTTGCAAGACTGCGAGAAGTCGCCACAACAATTGCCAAAGGCTGGCCCCAATAATGCCACTCCTCCTCTGGAAGGAGCGGCTCGTCGGGCTTGTTAAACCCAATCTGATTGGTTCCAGGGATGTCTTTTGCCAGGATGACCCGTACAGAAGCGTCGAGCTCGATAGCCTTCTCTATGTGGATAGAGTGGATTTTTCCATGTGCGCTCTGCGATAGAACGACGACGGCCTGGAGGCAACCTGCTGGTCGCGGAATATCATCAATATATTGAGTTTGCCCCAGAACATTTGGTAGCGATTCGGGTATTAAGCCCGACGAGCCGCTTTCCAATTCCGCTCGACCTGCCCATTTAAGACTCATGTCCGAATTAGCCTCCCGAGCCCGGAATTCGTCCTGCTCAAGTGTTTCTTTATTATTCATGGAAATAGCTCCTCCGCAACACCGCTATCTTCAAAGAGGCGCACAAAATGTGCAAGCATGAGCCTATAGACCATTCTGCGCCGATATTCTTCAGATCCGCGCACATCGCTTATGGGCTTTACCGAAGCCTCAGCCAAGCTTGCCGTTTTCTTTGCAAGCTCGGCCATCGTTTTCCCATCTGAGATAGGGCAGAATGAACCTTCGAGCAGCTCCATTGCTGCTTTGCTGACTATTGGTATAGGCGCGACTCCTCCAAGGCTTATGTGTACATCCTTGAACCTTTGCTCCTCGATTCTAAAAGATATGGCCGTATTTACGGCGGCGATATCGAGATTTTTGCGTTTGCTTGCCTTTTCAAAGGAGAATTTCCGTGTCTTGGGGTCGACACAGCATGGAATCCTGATAGCTCTGATGACTTCTGTTGGTTTTAGATCGATTGTCTTGTATCCCAAAAAGAATTCTTCCAGCTTACAAGTACGCGCCGTTATAGATGTGCCAAATCCCTCTTCTTCCTGCGATGAAATGACGAGTTCTGCGTCGAGAGCCAATAGCATTGCCGTGATATCCGCTACTGGCGAGGCATTGACGATATTCCCGCCAATTGTAGCGAGATTGCGTATCAAGGTGCTTGCAAACATCGTTTCGAATTGCTCGATTCCCGGAACTTCTTGTCTTACAAGCTCTGAGGCAAAAAAGTCTCTCACCGTAACGGCAGCACCGATTTCGAGCCACTTTTGTCCTTTTTCCTCTAAGTAAGCAATCTCTTTGAATTCCGGCCTCATTCGAATCAAGAATGGCGAAAAGTCTTCGCCTGGCTCGGGGTTCTTTACATAATAGTCTGTTCCTCCGCCTAAGATGACAATGCCATTAGATGTTATTCTCTCTTTTGGCGCTATTTGAGGGTTCTTTTTTTCTATCGAGTTCTGTGAAAATTGCCTGGATATTTCAGCTGCAAATTCGCTGACCGATAAAGGAAGCACATGAACACCCACTAGCGCATTCAGCCTAGCCTCTGGATCGATGGGCAGGCCTTTGAATTGCTCGATAAGCCTAAGGGCTGCTCTTCGAATTGCAGCATACCCAGTACATCGGCACAAGTTGCCATCTATGGCCTGCAAAGCGCCTGCAAGGTCGAGTGGTTTCGGTTCCGCCAGCCAAGAAGTCAAGGCGATGATGAATCCAGGCGTACAAAACCCGCATTGACTTGCATTCTCATCTAAAAAGGCGCGCATGACTGGTGTAAGACCGTCTTGAGCTCCCTCTATTAAGCCTTCGAGCGTAATAAGATGTTTGCCTTTGAGCTCGCCAAGCGCAAGTAGGCACGAAGGAAGCGCTCGATATCGCAGTTGACTAGCTGCATATTCTCCAATCAATACAGCACATGCGCCACAATCGCCCTCGCGACAACCTTCCTTTGTTGCCATAAGGCCAAGTTCGCCTCGAATTACATCGATTGCGGGCGTTCCTTCAGATGAATGAATATCATGCCATGTGTTGTTGACCTTTATGCGCAAATAAGCCATTTTGCTCTCCCTAATCGAAAATTATATCATAGATTTTTCGGAAGGGCATTCATGACGCTGGACCCGAGCGCTTGTATCCCTCCTCTTGCTTTCCTCTGTTTATGGAAAAAGGCAACCTTTTTAAAAGGACTTGCCTTATGCATAAAGGCTGCCAAGATACCGAATCAGTGTTTTTCTTTGACTGTTTTGTCAGCGTAGAGCGATACTTTTTTGAATTTTTCGACATCGACAAGACCTTTGTCCGTAATCTTGAGGCTTGGAATAACTGGAAGGGCCATAAACGAGAGCGTCATAAGAGGAGAAGTCGCTGTCAGACCTTCCTTCTGGAAGAGTCTATCGAAATCGCTCAGCTTTTTTATAACAAAGTCGGCCGGTTTATCGCTCATGAGACCTGCAACAGGCAAAGGCAGGTCCAGTAAGATTTGATCTCCCACTGCATAGACCAAGCCGCCCTTGATTTTGTTGAGATGCCTGGCTGCCTTGAAGATCGATAAATCATCGACGCCAGCAATGATCATATGATGAGAATCATGGCTTATGGTGCTGCCTATAGCTCCGCGTTTAAGACCAAGTCCTTGAATAAAGCCTTTTCCTATGTTCCCCGAGCCTGTGTGCCTCTCTATAACGAATATCTTAAGGATGTCGCGCTCGAGATCTGAAACAAGCGCTCCATTCTCGGAAGGAAGCTCCTCTATGCCATGGATGGTTATAAGCGAATTTGGTTGGACTTTGATTACTCTCACCGGAGACCCTTTATCAGGAATCATGAAGTCTTCTGCAGTCAACCATTTGATGTTTACCGAATCTCGGATCGTTATTGGCGCTACGGAAAAATCTTCGATTAAAGCGCCATCTTTTGCCACAATCTTTCCATTTTTGATTACTGCTTTGATCTCGAAGGATTCAAATGAGGGGAACACGATAAAATCGGCCTTATAACCTGGAGCAATAGCACCTTGAGAAGGAATTCCAAACCATCTAGCTGCATTGCTCGAAGCTATGCGAATTGCATCTATAGGATCGACGCCTGCTTCCAGCATAAGCCTTAGCGAGAAGTCTATGTGGCCCTCATCGCGTAGATCGTTGCAATGACGGTCATCTGAACATAGCATGAAGCGCCCTGCGTTTTCTCGTCTAACTGCCGATAGCAAGTTGCGCAAATCCTTTGCTGTAGAGCCTTCCCTCAGCATTATGTACATTCCCTTGCCCACCTTCTCCAATGCTTCTTCTGCGCTGGTACACTCATGGTCAGAGCCTATTCCTGCGGCAATGTATGCCGAGAGGCGGGCGCCCGATAGCCCAGGAGAATGTCCGTCAATAGGCCTTCCATTTGACTTGAATAGTGCGATCTTATCCATAAGCTGCGGATCCTGCGCCAAAACTCCTGGATAGTTCATCACTTCGCCAAGCCCGAGTACGCGAGGCTCCTGTAAAAACTGATGCATATCAGAGGCATAGAGAGCCGCGCCAGCTGTATCGAAATCAGTTGCCGGTACGCACGATGGAACCATAAAATAAACATCTAGGGGAATGTTTTCCGAAACATTGAGCATATAGCGCATACCATCATAGCCCATCACGTTGGCAATCTCATGAGGATCTGCAATTACAGTGGTGGTTCCGTGAGGTATTACGACTTTTGCATATTCGGCCGGAGTGAGAAGCGAGGATTCTATGTGTACATGGCCATCGACAAGACCAGGTGCAAGATACATTCCTCTGAGGTCTATTGTTTCCTTTGCCGAAAGCCCATCGTTGATTCCAGCTACATAACCGTTCTTAATCGAAACAACAGAATCCTTGAGCAAACGGCCAGAAAGGACATCTACTAGGATACAATTGGAATAATTGACGTCGCATTGTACTTTTCCAATCGCGGCGTCTATGATGTCCTTTTTCATTTTTCCTCCCTCATATATGAGGATCCAAGCGCTGCAGGCGCGCCCACTTTTTTGGACAGGGCTTCCCACCATGTAATAGCTACAAGCACTATTATAGTGCCAATATATGGCAACATGTTGAGAAAGTTCGCAGGTATGCTCGTTCCTGATGCCTGAAGACGAAACTGGACTGCGTTGATTCCTCCGAACAATAGGGATCCCCACACTGCGCGTGCAGGATTCCACATCGAAAAGATAACAAGCGCAATCACAATCCAACCTCTTCCGCCAGTAATATTTTCCGACCATCCAGGAGTGTAAGAAAGAGAAAGATGGGCTCCTCCCAAAGCTATTAGCATTCCACCAATAATAGTATAGAAATATCTAGTTTTTGTAACATCGATTCCCATTGCATCGGCCGTATAGGGATCTTCTCCGACGGAACGAAGCCATAGGCCTGGTCTTGTCTTGTAAAGAAAAAACCATGCTAGGGGAATAAGGAGGTATACGAGATAGGTAATTATGTCTTGATTCAAAAATGCCGAAAGAATCGGAATGTCTTTTGCCCATTTTGGAGCAAAGGGCAGAATTCGCTCTGCTCTAAGGCCTACTAACCTGAAATTGTTGGATTCTGGTCCAAGCCTTTGTCCCAGAAATGATGAAAACCCTGTTCCAAAGAGCGTTATCGAAAGCCCCGAGACAACTTGATTTGCCCTCATTGTCGTGGTAAGAAAAGCATGTATTAAGGCGAGCAGACCTCCGATCACCATTGCTACCAAGATTCCCAGCATGATGTTGTGGCTATAAAAGACAGCAGTAAAAGCAGACAAGGCGCCCATAAGCATGATTCCCTCGACACCGAGATTTAGAATACCGGTGCGTTCGGTGAAGATTTCTCCAATAGTAGCAATGGTAAGGCTCGTTCCTGCACGGATGGTAATCGTCAGAATTGAAGTGACAAAATCCATACAATACTCCTAAGTTTCATCCAGGCAAGTTGCTCTTATTGTCTTTTACTGCCAGAAGCCTGTATTCAGTGAACAGGGAGCCTGCTAGCATAGGGAATAGTATGAGACCTTGCATCACGGTACCCATAGCCGCAGGTAGCCCCATTATCATCTGCACCTGATCGCCTCCTACAGATAGCGCGGCGAGCGCTACCGCTACAAAAGGAATCACAAGAGGATTGAGTTGGCTCATCCATGCAACTATTATCGCTGTATATCCATAACCAATAGAAAGGCCTTGCTGTAAACGATGTGATATCCCTGTTACCTCGAATGCTCCTGCTAGTCCGCAGAGAGCCCCGGAAAGCGTAATTGCAAGGACGATATTTCGTTCAACGGCGACTCCTTGATACCTTGCTGCTTGTTGGCTTGCACCAATGATCTGCAGCTCGAAGCCCCAGCGAGTCCGCCTAAGAATAAACCACAGGACAAGGGCAACGAACAAAGCTATTAAAATGCCGATATGCGCGCGTCCCACTATTCGTGGAAGCCAAGCATTAGATGCAAACATGCGCGATCCGGGGAATCCATATCCCTTAGGATCTCGCCAGGGGCCATAATAGAGGTATTCTGAGAACAAAATGGCGATATAATTCATCATAAGGGTGACAAGCGTCTCGTCGACATTTAGAGAGGTTTTGAGAATCGCAGGAATGCCTGCCCAAAGCGCACCTGCAAGTAAGCCTCCTAATAATGCGCCCACAAGAAGAAAGGGACCTGGCAGGTATTGCTCTAGAAAAAGAGCCACTCCCGCCGCGGCTACGCCGCCCAGCGTAAGCTGACCTTCGGCACCTATATTCCAAAACTTTAACTGAAAAGCAATTGCCACTCCGAGGCCCGTCATCATTAGAGGTATGGCTTTTACAAGTGTCTCCGCAAAACCATATAAAGATCCAAAAGCACCAATTGCCATTGCAGAATAGGTTTTGAGAGGATCGGCTCCGAAAATTGTGAGCAACAGGGCAGTCAGGCACAGAGAGACTGCAAATGATATCAGAGGAACGAGAATAATGGCCGAAATCGATGTCGCCTTTCGTTTTTCGAATACGAGCCTCATCAATCGACCTCCGTCTTCATGCCTGCCATCAGCATTCCAATATGTTCGATATCTATATTTTCAGCGTCGAAAATATCCATGATCTTCCCTTCGAAAATAACGGCTATGCGGTCCGAGACCTGCATGAGCTCATCCAGATCCTCCGAGAAAAGTAGGACACCAAGCCCTTCATCTCGCATATTGATTAGTTGACGCCTTACTGACTCTGTAGCTCCTACATCGAGCCCTCGAGATGGATAGACTGCAATTATCAACGAGCGTGCTGCGCCGATCTCCCTAGCCAGAATCGTCTTCTGCACATTTCCGCCGGAGAGGAATTTGACTTGAGTATTGGGCGAGGGGGTGGCAATGCGAAATTTATCTATCAACTTGCGGGCAAAATCGATGATTCTTTTGGGCAAAAGGATGATTCCCTGGGCAAGTGGTTTGGAGCGGTATTGCTTCATGGCAAGATTCGATGCGACACTGAGATCTCCGACCGCTCCAACGGATGCTCTATCCTGAGGAATGTGTGCTACTCCCTCTCGAATAATCTCGAGTGGAGATTTGTTGGTCATATCTTTATCTGCAATCTTTAGCGTTCCTTTTGTAGACTTTCGCAGCCCCGTTACGACCTCTGCTAGCTCTCTCTGTCCATTACCATCGACTCCGGCAATACCGAGTATCTCTCCTGCCTTTAGGCTAAATGATAGGTCCTTGAGAGCAGGTAAGCCTCTATCTCCAAGTGCTTCAATGTGAGAGAGCTCCAATATTGCTTTTCCAGGGCTATAGGGTTTTCTTTCAATTTGAAAGAGGACTTCGCGTCCTACCATCATTCGCGCTAGTTCTTTAGGACTCGTCTCTGAAGTAGGTGTTTCTGCAACGACTCTTCCTTTTTGCAGCACCATGACGCGGTCTGAAAACTCAATCACTTCTTCCATTTTATGAGTTATGAATATTGCTGACTTGCCTTCTTGCTTCATGGTCTTGATGACACGATTCAGCTCATGAGCCTCTTGTGGAGTAAGGACGGCAGTGGGTTCATCCAATATCAAGACCTCAGCATTCCTGTAAAGAAGTTTTAGGATCTCCACACGCTGCTGCTCTCCGACAGATAGCTGCCATATACAAGCATCTGGGTCGACACTGAGGTGGTATTGAGATGCTAATTCCATGAGCTGCTTGCGAACACGCTTCATATCTGGTACGAAGGGCTCATTGCGGAGGCCTAGAATGATATTTTCAAGAACATTCATCGAATCTACGAGCTTGAAACTCTGGTGCACCATCCCTATTCCATATTTTTGGGCATCTCGCGGAGAATGGATCTCGACTTGCTGTCCGTCTATGTATATTTCACCTTGATCCGGCCTATACAGGCCACACAATATATTCATCAAAGTGCTCTTTCCTGCGCCATTCTCTCCCAGAAGCGCTAAAACCTCTCCTTTATGGAGTTTGAAATCAATACAATCATTTGCAACAACTCCAGGGAATGACTTGGAAATGCGTCTCATTTCGACTTTCGGAATATTCGAATCATTCATAGATCTTATAGATAAAAAAAAGCCGGCATGCATTGCTTTTTGAGCAAACATACCGGCAGAAAATAATCACTGAACCTTACCTACCACCCCTTCAACAAACCAATCCATTGAAAGCTGTTTGTCGTCGGGGATGACTTCGCCCGCCTTGTAGACAATCTTCCCATTCTGATCCTTTATGGGGCCAGTAAAGATACTCCATCCGCCCAATATCTTTTTCTTTGCATCCTCCACTTCTTTCCTAACATTTGCGGGCACGCGCGGACTTAGGTCCGAAAGCTTTACAATATCATCTTTCAATCCACCCCAGTAGGCGTGTGTCTTCCAAGTTCCGTTCAATACCTCTTGGATAGTCTTGATATAGTAGGTTTCCCAGTTCCAAATTGCGCTGGCAAGAACAGTATCTCCTACGAATTTTGCCATATCTGAGTCATAGCCGATAGAGAGCTTGCCTCGCTCCTGTGCTGCTTTTTGAGGCTCTGTAGTATCCTGGTGTTGTGCAATGATATCGCAACCCGCGTCGAGAAGTGCTATTGCAGCTTCTCTTTCTTTTACGGGGTCATACCAGGTATTCGTCCAGACAACCTGGATCTTTGCATTTGGATTGACAGACCGTACTCCTAGAGCGAATCCATTTAGGCCCCTCACGACTTCAGGAATTCCGAAGGCTGCTACATATCCGATCTTATTGGTTTTGGTCATGCGGCCAGCAATAATGCCAGTTAGGTAGCGGGCTTCTTCGATTCGTCCAAAGTATGTAGCCATATTTGGAGCCGTCTTATATCCTGAGCAATGTTCGAAAACTATATTTGGGAATTCCTTAGCTACAGCATACGTTGGGTCCATATAACCAAAACTTGTAGTGAAGATAACATCGAATCCCTGAATAGCGAATTGACGAATGATACGCTCTGCATCTGGGCCTTCTGGAACATTTTCTACATATTTGGTTTCGATTTTATCGCCGAAATATTTCTGTAGAGCTAGTCGTCCTCGTTCATGCTCATAGGTCCAACCGAGATCACCTGGCGGGCCGATATATACAAAAGCGACCTTTAGAGGTTTTTTTGCCTGAGCCGTAGCTGGCAGCACGAGGGAAACTGCCATAAGAAGAGCAAGCAGACCGAGAATGATCTTTCTCATTGGCGACTCCTTTGCTTGATTGGTAAAAACGGAAAATTCCGTCGGCATAAAGTGCCTAAAAAAGTTTAGCCTCCAAATCGCTTGCTGTCAAACAAATTTATCATGGAGTGCTTTGTACGGAGTGCTCTGTATATTGTCGAATTCTTACCGGCTTGTAACAAAGGCATCCTGGCTTGCGCCTTTGACGGATTTTACCGTAAGAAGCCATTTTTTTGCCTCATCCGATGATGCATAAGGCCCAACCTTGACTTGATAATAGGTTTTACCGCCGACATCCTTTTGCGCAATGATGGCTGTCATGCCACGAGATATATATTCACTGCGAAGTTTTTCCGCAGTATCTTGTTGTGAAAAACTGCCAACCTGAATCCAATATTCCGTGCTCGATGAGTCAGTTTTTGGTGCAGCAGAAGGTGTTGGCTGGGTTGTTTTCTGTGTTGATGAGGCGCTAGGTGTTGTTGCTGGGCTTGTCTTTGCAGAGCTCTGTGCTGGTGTTTGCGATGTTTGAGATGTTTGTGACGTTTTTGGTGCAACAGCAGTCTTTTGCGATTGCGACTCAATTGGTTGCGAAGGAGTTTCAGCGGTTTTTTGATTTGAGGAAGGAGCAGGAACGATAATCACATTGCTCTGCGGTTTTTGGGGTTCTGTCTTTTCATCTTTGGAAGTGCTGGAAGCCTGACCTTCTCCTTCTGAAGATTGGATGACGATACTTGGAAAGGCAGAAAAGTCATTTGGAGATACCTCTTTGGCAGGCGACCTGCCTGTCAGGTCAAAAGGTTTGGATTCAGACAATTGATTGGGTGGAAAGATAATAAATACAGCAAGAAGGACAATCAATGCGAAGCCACTTACCGCTACAGCAATCCATAGCAATTTTTTTGAACGATCCGACATTTCTAGACCTCTATTTAATTAATATCGGCAAGGTAAATTATTAGGTAAAGCTCCGCTTTCCCTTTATTTCATTTTCTATTTTTTTTAGCAATTCAAGAGCATCGGCCTCGAGTTCCTCTAGAGATTTTAGATTCCAAAGCATATATATAGGGACACTGACATCAGATCTCTTTCTCCAAAGCTCTTTCTGGCTCGAGATTCTATGGAGTGCTTCCTCGAAAGACAGATGATCTCTTTGTATCGCTCGATCTATTCTTAGATAAAGTGGCGCTCTAACTTCGATGACCGCATCGCATGAATCAAGCTGTGGAAAACGATAGAGCAATGCCGCATTTATGCATAATTTTTGTATTGAATTCTGTTGCGCTTTCTCTATTTCCTTATCTAGTAAAGAAAGCATTGCGGGATGGACAATATTTTCGAGACTCGTCAATCGCTCTCTATTATTGAATACCAGCGTTCCAAGTTTTTTTCGGTCTATGGAACCATCTTCTCTTAGAATAGAGTCGCCAAAGGCATCGATAAGCTCATTGCATACAAGGGGAAGCGCCACATGGCCAAGCTTATCGACATCCGTGACTTTCCAGCCACTTTTTTTGAGTATGCTTGCGACTTCGTTTTTTCCAGCGCAATAACCTCCAGTGAGGCCAAGTATGAACATCGACCTTTCCTTTTGAATTACAAATGCATCTCGCCCCAAGATGGAGCCGATTCCATGCTTACCCTAAGTGGAATATCGAGCAGTACAGCATGTTCCATTTCCTCTTTGATAAGCTTCATGGCTCCTTCCACCAGAGCTTGTGGCGCTTCAAATACAAGTTCGTCGTGTACTTGCAGCAGCATATGCACTTCTGGCATTTCCTTCCTAAGCCTTCGATGTACTTTGATCATAGCTATTTTTACTATGTCTGCAGCAGTCCCCTGTATTGGTGTATTGACGGCAACCCGCTGTGCTGCTTGCTGCTCGGTTTTATTTTTAGAATTGATTCCAAGAATCTGCCGCCTGCGCCCAAATAAGGTAAAAGTGACGCCTTTTTCTTGGGCTTCTTTGATCGTTTTTTGAATAAAATCTGCAACTCCTGAATAAGTCGAAAAATATGAATCGATAAATTCCTTTGCTAGGCTGTTCGAAATACCTAGATCTCGCGCAAGTCTAAATGCGCTCATGCCATATATGACCCCAAAATTGATAGTCTTAGCAATTCTTCTTCGATCTGCATCGACCTGATCCTCAGGTATTCCAAAGATAAAGGAAGCAGTCCGCTTATGGATATCGACTCCTTCTTTGAAGGCTTTGATAAGATTAGGATCTTTGGAGAGGTGAGCCAGAACTGCTAGCTCGATTTGCGAATAGTCAGCAGAAACAAGCAAATGCCCTGGTTCGGCAATAAAAGCCTCTCTTATTTTTCTGCCTTCTTCTTCGCGTATAGGGATATTCTGGAGGTTTGGATCTCTGCTGGAAAGCCTTCCGGTTGCGGCGCCAGTCTGCACAAAGGTAGTATGAATTCGTCCTTGCGCCGTTGCCAACTCTGCGAGAGGTTCGATATATGTCGTCTTTAGTTTGGTCAAGAGCCTTTGCCTAAGAATGAGCTGAGGAACGGGATCCAAAGGTGCAAGCTCTTCTAGAACAGAAGTATCGGTAGAAAAGCCCGTTTTTGTTCGCTTTTGTACAGGTAGTTTCCTCTCGGAGAATAGCACTTCGGCTAGTTGTTTCGGAGAAGCCAAATTGAACTCATGGCCAACCAGCTGGAAGACTTTGGCTTCGATCTCTGTAAGCTCTTTCTGTAGTTCTTTACCATAGGCACGAAGGCGCTCTGCCTCGACGCGAATCCCGGTTCGTTCCATTTCAGCAAGGATTGGCAATAAGGGCATCTCTATATCATAGAATATATTATGCAGATTATGCGTCTCAATTTCCTTAGAGAGAAATTGATAGAGTAGAAAGGAAAAGTACGCATCTTCCGATGCATAGCGAGTTGCGCTAGCCAAAGGCACATCGGCAAAGGTAAGGCCTTTCGGTACTACATCCTCATATTCTAGTCCATAAATCCCGAGAAAACGTTTAGCAACCGAAGATAGCGAAAAAGAAGGAGCCTCTACATCCAGAACCCATGCGGCTATCATCGTGTCAAAGCAAGTTGGATTTACTTCAAGGCCCGCAGTGTAGAGAACGTTTATATCGAACTTTAGGTTGTGCCCAATAAGGAGCATTTGTGGCTCCTTCATAAGCCTCGATAAAGACGAAAGGGCCAGGTCCTTTGGAATGCATTCTGAATCAGGACTCTTTAGGGGCACATACCAGGCTGAATCAGCATCGAAAGCAAGAGAAAAACCGACAAGTCCCGCCTTAAGCACATCTAGAGAATCGGTCTCGGTATCAAAAGCACAGACAGCTCGTTCAATAGCCTCATCGATGATCCTATCGAGTTTTTCGATCGACAGGACTGCCTCATAATTCGCTTGTATTAGTTGGCTAGGCGATAATCCTGAAGTATTCTCTATAGTTACCATAGAAGCTGCCTCTTGAGTTGTTCCTTTAGTTGCAGCCTGTGAAGAAAGCGAAGCTTGCGTAGAATGCGCAGCTTGCGTAGAAGGCACAACTTGCATAGAAGACCTAGCCTGCACCTGTTGCGCTCGCCCTGAAATTTCCTGGAAACTCGCAGCTGAAGCAACTTCTT
>ENA-UPTA01001500-UPTA01001500.1-activated-sludge-metagenome-genome-assembly--contig:-NODE-1500-length-25898-cov-6.324537_pt1 | contig 25898 bp, 28 predicted proteins | sample MGYA00238184_ERZ773361 | MGnify/ENA primary metagenome ERZ773361 (study PRJEB29100, sample SAMN05720205) | activated sludge metagenome | isolation source: anaerobic digester from wastewater... | reverse complement strand
AGCATATTCGAAATACTGCAAATCGGATGGCGTCCAGTCGCTCTTACAGTGTACGACCGTATAATAATAATCCTTAACATCAGCTTCAATATCATCGAACGAAAACTCAAAATACGTATCAGAATCTTGCGCCAGAACAGGGTAAGCTACCTCCCACCCACCAACAGTCATCCTGACCGAATGAATAAATTTTACGTAAACTTTGTTGCGGTATTCCAGGTTTTCGAACCCCGTTCCATATACCGTAAAAGAAAAAAACATTAATAAAGCTGCTAATAGAATAAATAGCGGAGATTTACGTTTCATATCAGTTGGCCGGTTTAGCAATTGGTACATTTATTGAAATTAAATAACTGCTTAATAAATAATTGCGTAATTTTACAAAAAAATAAGACAATGAAGGGGTATTTTTGCTTGGCAATTTTCATCATAATTTCGCTGTCGTGTTTTTCACAAGGCATCAATAATCAAGCCATTACCGTTAAGAACGAGTTAACCAGCGATTACTCAGAAGTAACAGGAACGCAGATAAGCCTTCTTCTCCCTTCCGGTTTTGTTGCTTCCGACAGGTTTGTGGGGTTCGAGCATAAGATTGCCGGAACATCCATAGTAATCACTGAGGTTCCGGGTGAGGTAAGAAAGAATTTTCTTGCTTTTGGAAGAGTGAATCTTATCCAGCGCGGGCTGCTAATCGAAAAGGAGGAATTATATTTAATAAACGGCTTTGATGCTTTGCTGCAGTACGGGCAACAAAGCGCTTACGGAAAGATGTACCGCCGTTGGCTGCTGGTTATTGGCGACAATCAGAAAACTTTTCTTCTGAATGCATCCGCTCCTGCCGAAACGAGCATGGATCATGCCGAGGCTATTAAAAAGTGCCTTCTATCAGTTGTGTATCAACCTGCAAAAAAGGCATCATCTTCCGAACGCTACGACTTCACGCTTGACTTTAAAGAATCTGGGTTAAAGCAGGTTAGCATATTAATTAACTCGATGATTTATACCGATGATGGCATTCTTCCACCGAAAACTGAAGCCAAAGTTGTGATGATGGCCAGTCGCACCAAACCCGCTGTACCTATCAAAGACAAAAAAGTATTTGCATCATCCCTTCTTGATATGCTTCCTGTAAAATGGCCCAATAATGAGAAACCTGAACCCATACCCATTGAGCTTGAAGGTCTGAGCGGCTACGAAGTGTACGGGCTGGCTGTGAACAAAGATAATAACCGCCCGCAACTGGTGTATGAGTTGGTGTTGTACAATGGCGATTACTATTATCTGGTAAGCGGACTGGCATTCAAGTACTTCGAAGACAATCTGGACTTATTTAAAAGCGTTGCAAGGACGTTTAAGCTTAAGTAATTAATATACAGAAACAATTTCGGTATTTAAGACGACCCAATTGGCAGGTAAAAGAAAATAGATTTATAGTTAAATACGATTAAACCTTCAAACTATGAAAAAACTGGCATTAATATTATTTATGTTTATCGCTGCACTCATTGCCACCGGCTGTGCAAGTTCGCGTAGTTATAAACATGACATGAGTTTGAGTAGCTACGGGGAAAGCTATTCAGAAACAAAATCACTTTCAGGCATGAGCGATAATGTAACCACTCCCGAACCAAGAAAAATTATTTATTCAGCTTATCTTACACTTGCAGTAAAAAATATGGACACAGCAAGCAATCAGATAATTAGAATTGCTGAGCAGTTCAATGGGTACGTACAACAGAGCGGAACCTATTCGGTTACCATTCGTGTAAAAAGCGAAAACCTCGACATGGCTGTAGAAGATATCTGCCTGATTGGGAAAGTAAAGAGTAAAAATGTGGCAGGACAGGATGTGAGCGAAGAGTATCAGGATTACCAGATCAGGCTCGAGAATGCCGAAAAAGCCCGTGAGCGATACCTTGAGCTGCTTGCCAGGGCAGAAAACGTGGAAGCTGCGCTTAAAGTGGAAAAAGAACTGGAAAGGTTAAACGAAACCATTGAACTGTATAAGGGCAAAATCAACCGTATTGACCACCTTACCGAATTCTCAACCATTACCGTCAGCCTCCAGGAAAAGAAAAAGCCAGGGATTATCGGATATGTTGGGTTGGGATTGTATTATTCGGTAAAATGGCTGTTTGTTCGCAACTAACACAAAATCAGGTTTTTTACAATAAATGAGTATACGGCATTTATGCTGTAAAATATTTTATTACAAGAAGTACATCCGACTTATTTACTAATTTTGTTTCAGTTAAAACAAAATTAAGTTTCATCAAAATACATTGATTATGAAAAAAGTATTGATTGCAACCGACAAGCCATTCGCAAAAGACGCTGTCGAAGCTATTAAAGCTGTTGCGGTAAAAGCAGGTTACGAAATTGCGCTGCTCGAAAAATATACTGCCAAGCAGGAATTGATCGACGCTTGCGCAAAAGCTGAAGCTGTACTTATCAGAAGCGACATTATCGATAAAGAGGTAATTGAAAATTCGAAGAACCTTAAAATTGTTGTACGCGCAGGTGCCGGCTACGATAATGTGGATTTGAAATCTGCAACCGAGCATGGCGTTGTGGTAATGAATACTCCGGGGCAGAATTCGAATGCTGTTGCCGAACTCGCTTTTGGTATGATGCTTTATATGGCACGCGGATGCTTCGATGGTGGCACAGGAACCGAATTAAGAGGTAAAAAATTAGGGATACATGCTTACGGAAATGTAGGAAAATATGTCGCTGAAATTGCAAAAGGCTTTAAAATGGATATCTATGCTTTCGATCCGTTTATTAAAGACGAAGATATTGCTAAAGACGGTGTAAAACCCGTGCATTCGGTTGAAGAATTGTATAAAACCTGTCAATACGTTTCGTTGCATATACCTGCAAACGATAAAACCAAAAAATCGATTGGTCACGGTGTAGTAAGCATGATGCCGAAAAATGGGGTTTTAGTTAATACTGCCCGCGCTGAAGTAATCGACGAGGACGGATTGATTAAAATAATGGAAGAACGCCCAGACATAAAATATGTTTCTGACATTGCCCCTGCTGCCATAGCAACTTTTCAGGAAAAATTTGCAAAACGCTTCTTTTTCACACCGAAAAAAATGGGTGCTCAAACATCGGAAGCCAACAACAATGCCGGAATTGCCGCCATCAACCAAATCGTCGGCTTTTTCGAAAAAGGCGATAAAACTTTTCAGGTGAACAAATAAACTAATAATTCATTTTAATATTTTTTAAAGATGGCAATTGTAAAACCATTTAAAGGACTTCGTCCTGATAAATCTGTTGTTGAGAATCTGACCTGTCTGCCTTATGATGTTATGAACAGCGAAGAAGCGGCTAAAATGGCTGCCGGTAAACCCGAATCGCTGCTGCATGTAACCCATGCCGAAATCGATTGTCCTGCAGGAACCGATGTACACAGCGAAACAGTATATAACAAAGCCGTTGAGAACTTTCTGAACATTCAGGCAAAGAAATGGATGGCTCAGGACGCTGAAGCCCGCTTCTATATTTATGCACAAACCATGAACGGCAAGACACAATATGGCATTGTAGGCTGTGCATCATGCGAAGATTACCGCAACGGTATCATCAAAAAACACGAACTCACCCGTATCGAAAAAGAAGAAGACCGAATGGTGCTTACACGTTATACAAATGCGAATATTGAGCCTGTATTCTTCTCGTATCGTGCTGTTCCCGAAATCGATACTATTGTGAATGGTATTATCAGCAACCCGCCCGAATACGATTTCACTTCCGATGATGGCTTTGGTCACCATTTCTGGGTTATCGCCGACAGAGAAACCAACCGCAAGATTGAAAAACTATTCATTGAAAAAGTGCCGTTCATGTATGTAGCCGACGGTCACCACCGAACTGCTGCTGCAGCAAGAATTGGCATGGAGAAAGCATCGAAAAATACAAACCACAAAGGCACCGAAGAATACAACTTTTTCATGGCCGTTATTTTCCCTGATTATCAGCTGAATATTATCGACTATAACCGTGTTATCAAAGACCTGAACGGCATGACCGAAAGCGAGTTTTTCGGAAAGCTCGGTAAGTATTTCGACATTGGTGAAATGGGCACCGCGATATATAAACCCTCGAAGCTTCATGAATTCAGTATGTATATCAGCGGCAAGTGGTATAAACTCAATGCAAAGCAGGGAACATACAACGACAACGATCCCATTGGAGTACTCGATGTTACCATTCTTTCGAAACTTGTTTTCGACGAAATTCTGGGTATAAAAGACCTGCGCACAAGTAACAGGATCGATTTTGTAGGCGGTATCAGAGGCCTGGGTGAACTGAAGAGACGTGTCGACAATGGCGAAATGGTGGCTGCCTTTGCCCTTTTCCCGGTTTCGATGAAACAACTGATTGATATTGCCGATACAGGAAATATCATGCCACCCAAAACCACATGGTTTGAGCCCAAGTTGCGGTCTGGCTTGGTTATTCATATGCTTGATTAGCATCCTTTCGCGATATACTGTAAAGCAGTTGCCACGGTGACTGCTTTTTTTGTTATTTCACAATTTTGGCATTTGACCAAAAATTCGTTTTCTTTACTAAAAACAAACAAACTTGGAACTCATCGTTATAATACACCTTTTATCTTTTTCGCTTTTATATTTTACGATGATTGTAATTTTTATTACAGGATGGCGAAAAATCATTACACGAGAGCCTGTTACAGCAATTGAAAAGTTACCCAATGTTTCCGTTATTGTGCCATTCCGTAACGAAGAATCCAGCTTACCCCTGTTACTGCAGTCGCTGAAACAGCAACATTATACAAATTTCGAAGTTTTGCTTATCGATGACCATAGCACTGATAATTCGGTAAATGCTGCTAAAAGTGTTATTTCTTCAGACACAAGGTTTAAAATCATCAAACTTGATGATGAAGAAGGGAAAAAGGCAGCACAACGCGAAGGTGTAAAAAATGCACAATCCAATTTCCTGCTCTTTACAGATGCCGATTGTACGTTGGGGCTGAACTGGATACAGCACATGGTATCGGCAATGATTACCGAAAAAGCTGCTTTTGTGAGCTCGCGGATTGAATATACCGAAACCCGCGGTTTTTTTTCAAAGCTTCTGTACCTTGAATTTCAAAGCCTCATCGCCACAGGGGCCGCTGCAATATCGCTGAACAGAGCCAGCCTTTGTAATGGAGCCAGTATGGCTGTGCAGAAAGAACTATACCCTGCCCTCACAGAAATTGAAGGTGCTGAACGCAGTTCGGGTGACGATATTTTTATGATGCATCATCTTAAACGAAAAGGCGGAACAATTGTTTTCAACGCTTCGCCGGAGGCATCAGTTAAAACATCAGGACCAAAGACATTTGGGGCATTTCTGCGGCAACGGGTTCGCTGGGCATCGAAATCGGGTTCGTATCACGATTTCGACAGTATTTTTCAGGGGATAATTGTGCTGTTCATGTGTATCGCTATAATAACAAGCGTTTTACTCGCATTTTCGGGGGTATTATCATGGTGGGTACCTATGGCCGTGTTTCTGACTAAGACAGGATGCGATTTTGCTTTTTTATTGAGCTATCTGCAACATTACAATAAAAGCAAGTATTTGTGGTATATTGTACCTGTTGAACTTTTATACCCTATCTATATTATTATGGTAGGTATTCTGAGTTTATTCTGGCATCCGTTATGGAAAGGAAGGAAAATACGTTAATTACCCATTTCGGCTATAAACTTAATTCTTACCAGACGCACTTCTTCTTCCGAAAACTCATTTTCACCCAGTTCTTTTAAAGCATCTTCGATCGATTCGGTGTCGGCAACATCTTTGAAATAATCGTAAATATCCATAATATGGTCCTCATCCATAATGTTGTTCAGGTAGTAGTCGATATTAAGACGCGTTCCCGCATTCACAATTGCCTCAATCTCCTGAATGAGTTCAATCATTTCGAGGCCTTTGGCTTCGGCAATATCGTCGAGGGGAACTTTTAAGTCGATGTTCTTAATGATGTAAACCTTATTTCCCGACTTATTTACCACCGATTTCACCACCATGTCCTGCGGGCGTTCAATTTCGTTCTCAACCACATGGGCATGAATAAGCTCCACGAATGGTTTTCCGTATTTCTGGGCTTTACCCACTCCCACTCCCGAAATCTTGGTAAGCTCCTCGATGGTAATAGGGTATTGAATTGCCATATCCTGCAGCGAAGGGTCTCCAAAAATCACAAATGGAGGCAAATTGTATTGTTTTGCGAGTGTCTTTCTTAAATCTTTCAACATTGAGAACAGCACCATATCGGCAGCAGCCGTGCCACCGGTAACATTTTCGCTGTTATCGTCCTGCTCTTCATAATCGTGATCGCGGGTCATCATGAACCGGTGGGGTTTCTTGAGGAATTCCCTGCCGACTTTTGTAATTTTCAGCAGGCCGTAGTTCACAATATCCTTTTCGATAAGCTGTGCAATCAGAGCCTGACGTATCAGAGCTTTCCAGAACTTGACAGATTCGTCGGAACCGGTACCGAAAATAGGTAGTTTATCGTGTTTAAAAGTATTGATCTCAGCAGTCGATTTTCCAACAAGTACGTTTGCCACGTGTTCCCCCTTACAGCGTTCTTTCATTAGATCGATTGCTTCCAGCAGTATCTGCAATTGCTCTGTAGCTTCGAATTTTGGTTTTGGGTTACGGCAGTTATCGCAGTTGCCGCAATCCTCTTCCATCACTTCGCCGAAATAATTCAGCAATTGCCTTACCCTGCATACCGACGACTCTGCGTAGGATACCGTTTCGAGCAGCAGTTGCTTACCGATTTCCTGTTCGCTTACGGGTTTGTTCTGCATGAATTTTTCAAGCTTCTGGATATCGTCGTAACTGTAAAAAGCGATACAGTTTCCTTCGCCTCCATCGCGCCCGGCACGTCCGGTTTCCTGATAATATCCTTCAAGGCTCTTAGGAATGTTGTAATGAATAACAAAACGCACATCGGGTTTGTCGATTCCCATTCCAAATGCAATAGTAGCAACAATTATGTCGGCTTCTTCATTTAAAAACATATCCTGATTCCGCGAACGGGTAGCAGCATCCATACCGGCATGATACGGCAAAGCCTTAATATCGTTTACCACCAGGTTCTCGGCTAGCTCTTCCACTTTTTTACGACTCAGGCAATAAATGATACCTGATTTTCCCTGGTTGTTCTTAATATATTTGATGATTTCCTTGGTCGTATGCTCTTTCGGGCGAACTTCGTAGTAGAGATTATGACGGCGGAACGACGATTTAAATACCTTGGCATCGAGCATATCAAGGTTTTTTTGAATATCGTGCTGAACCTTCGGGGTAGCGGTAGCGGTTAGGGCAATCAAGGGAGCTTTACCAATCTCATCAATAATGGGTCGTATACGCCGGTACTCTGGTCGGAAGTCGTGTCCCCATTCCGAAATGCAATGCGCTTCGTCGATGGCATAAAAAGATATTTGAACACTTTTCAAAAAATCGACATTTTCGCGTTTCGTCAGCGATTCGGGAGCAACATACAGGAGTTTTGTTTTTCCGGCAACCAGATCTTCCTTTACCTTAAGTATTTCGGCTTTACTGAGTGATGAATTCATAAAATGAGCCACACCATCTTCGGTGCTGAATCCACGCATCGAATCCACCTGATTTTTCATCAGTGCAATAAGCGGAGATATTATAATGGCCGTCCCCGGATACATGAGAGCCGGTAACTGATAGCACAACGATTTACCACCCCCGGTTGGCATCAGCACAAAAGAGTCGGACCCTTCCAAAAGGCTGATAATGATTTCTCTTTGCGGCCCTTTAAAAGTATCGAAACCAAAATACTTTTTCAGCAGACTAAAAATTTGCTTTTCTTCGAATTGCATTATTTCTCAGATGATGTTCTAATTCAAAGTTAATATAAATCTGTTCCATTGATAAAATTTTCATGCTTTTTTTTAGAATTATTTTTTTAATAATTATAAATACCAGATTGTTGATTAAATCATACTATTGAAGCAATAATCGTTTGTCGATAATGTTATTTTTGCAGCAAGCCTTACGAAAATGAATAAAAAAATAAAAGATTTCGTACTCGATGTCGCAAAAAAAACCATTATCCTGGAAATTAAATCGCTTGAGAACCTGCCCGAATACTGCGATGAAAGATTTGCCGAGGTGGTGCATCTCATTTCAAAATCAAAAGGCAGACTAATTGTTACTGGGATTGGAAAAAGTGCGATTATCGGGCAAAAAATTGTTGCAACACTTAACAGCACAGGCACACCCGCAATATTTATGCATGCTGCTGACGCAATCCATGGCGATCTTGGCATTGTTCAGGAACATGACATTGTGCTATGCATTTCGAAAAGTGGTAATACTCCCGAAATAAAAGTACTTATTCCGCTTATTAAACGGCTTGGTAACACACTCATAGGCATGGTGTCGGATATCAGTTCATTTCTGGCAACGGAAGCCGATTATGTTATAAAAGCCACAGTTGCACATGAAGCCTGTCCAAATAACCTTGCACCCACAAGCAGTACTACCGCTCAGCTGGTAATGGGCGATGCTATGGCGGTTTGCCTCCTCGAGCTGAAAGGCTTTACAACAGAAGATTTTGCCAGATATCATCCCGGAGGATCAATCGGACGTAAGTTATATATGCGGGTTAGCGAACTATGTAAACAAAATCAGGTGCCGAAGGTAAGCATACACGATAAGGTAGATGTCATAATCATGGAAATGACCAGTAAGCTGTTGGGCGCGACTGCAGTAATTGATAACAACGAAAATCTGGTTGGAATCATTACCGACGGCGATTTGAGAAGAATGCTTCAAAAGAATCTGGCAGTTATAAGTGAGCTGACAGCACAGGATATCATGTCGCGAAACCCTAAAACCATCGACGAATCGGAGCTGGCAGTAAAAGCTTTGAGAATACTCGAAGAAAACAGTATTACACAGATAATTGTTACCAGCAGAAGCAATTATCTGGGGATGGTGCATCTGCACGATCTGATCAGAGAAGGTGTTGTATAACGCAGAAGATATTTTTATGAACAAAAGATTTTTTTTCATTCTCATTATTGCATTATCATTGTTTTATCAAAACATTAAGGCACAGGACAATCCGATAATACCCGCCGATAAACCCAAATTAGTTGTTGGCATTGTGGTTGAACAGATGCGTTACGATTACCTGACACGTTACTGGGACAAATTCGGAGAAAATGGCTTTAAGAAGCTCTATATTTATGGAACCAACTGCCAGAATGCCAATTTAAACTACAGTATTACACAAGTTTCGCCCGGTTATGCAACCATTGCAACCGGTGCCGAGCCTTCTGAACATGGAATTGTTTCAGATTACTGGTATGTGCCGCTTACCGGTAAAAAAGTGCAAAGCACCGAAGACAAAAACACAAAATGTATTGGTGGCTCCAAAAATGCTGAAGCGTTTTCGCCTGTAAATCTGCTGGCTCCCACGCTCAGCGATGAAATAAAACTGGCAAACCGGAATCAGTCGAAAGTAATTTCCATTTCGATGAACAGCACCGGCGCAGCGTTAATGGGCGGCTTTGCTGCTGATGCCGCCTACTGGTTCGACCGTGAAACCGGAAACTGGGTTTCGGGCACGTATTATATGAAAGTTTTACCCCAATGGGTCGATGAAATAAACAGTAAAAAACAGCCTGAAAACTATCTTACCCGTACCTGGATTCCCATGCTTCCTCTAAGTGAATATAAGGAATCGCTCAATGATACAAGTATTTATGAGTATGGCATCGACGGCCTTTATAAAACTTTCCCGTATGTATATCCTAAAATCAGAGAATCCGTAAAAAAATACGAACTGCTTACCATGGTTCCCGAAGGGAATACGCTTACAACCGATTTTGCTGTAAATGCCCTTTTCAACGAAGAACTGGGCAAAGATAATATAACCGACTTCCTTTTTGTGAGCTATTCTCCAGCCGGAGTTATAAGTAAATACTTCGGCCCTGATGCTGTAGAAACTGAAGATATGTACTTACGACTTGATAAAGAAATTGCACAGCTTTTATCGGTGCTCGAAGAAACCATCGGTAAAAACAACGTACTTATCTATCTCACTTCAACCAGCGGAATAAGCACCGTGCCTTCATACCTGCAAGATAACCGTATACCTGCCGGGGTGTTTAAACAGCACTATATGACAGCTTTGCTCACGTCCTATATTAAAGCTCTGTATGCCGAAGGTACCTGGATCATTGATTTTGCAAATCAGCAAATCTATCTGAACCGGCTGCTCATAGAAGATTCCAAAATTCCACTGAACGAAATGCAGGATAAAATTGCCTCATTTATAATCAACAGCGAAGCTGTAGCCTATGCCATAAGTACCCATAACATGTCGAACTATGCAGCAAATGACGGGATATTGCAGAAAATGAAAAATTCATTTCACCCAAAGCGAAGCGGCGACATAATGATAGCGCTGAAACCCGGCTGGATCTACGACGTAAGCTATTCGGCCGACCATGGTTCTGCGTATAATTATGATACTCATGTTCCATTGCTTTGGTACGGCTGGAAAGTGAAGAAGAATACCGTGCTTGATAACGTAAATATAACCGACATCGCACCAACTATATCTCAAATGCTGCAGATGCCAATGCCCTCTCATTCCAGTGGACAACCAATAATTGAACTGATAAAAAAATAAAACTATTCCCTGAAATGACAGGACGGTTGTTTCGCTGAAATATTTTAAGTAATTGGGCGTTCTGTTTGAGCACTTCTTTTCGGAATTGCTGATAATATGTTAATTTTACCACAAATATAAAATATGACTTACCGTTGCATTGAAATCGAGAAAGCCGGAGCAACCCGTATACTGAGTTTATCGAGGCCTGAAAAGAAAAATGCCATCAGTTTTGCTATGCTCCATGAACTTGATGATGCTTTTCGTGGTATTGCCACTGATAAAAGCTGCAACACTGTAATAATAAAAGGTAACGGAGGGCTATTTTCAGCAGGGGGCGATCTGAAAGACATTGCAGATATAGATGAATCCGACGCTCCCATTACCGGAATAGCTGTTCAGGAAGTATTTGCAAAAATTTCAATTTTGCCTCAGGTGGTAATCGCCTGTCTCGATGGGTTGGTGGCCGGTGGAGGTGCAGAGTTGGCCTTATATTGCGACATAAGAATTGCATCATCAGGTTTCAGACTATCATTACCTGAGATAAAACATGGTTTGATACCTGGTGCCGGAGGTATTGGCATGATGTCGCGCTTTATTGGGATTAACAATACGCTATATTACCTCGCTTCAGGAAGAGAAATGAATGCAGACACTGCATTTCGACTCGGACTGGTTCAGGAAGTGTGCTCCGTCGATGAATTATACGACACATGTTTATCTCTTGCAAATAGCATAAACATTTTGCAACCAGAAGTAGTTGCTACTGCAAAGCGTCTGGCATGGATGAATCTCAGCCGGCCTATCGACGAATGCCTCATTGCTGAATCAAGAGAATTTGGCAGTCTGCTTAACCGATTCGGAAAAAAGCAAATTCAGGATTTCTTCAGTAATAAGAAAAAAAGTAATGACAACATTTGATAGCATTATATTCAGCGGATTGGGCTATTCGCTGGGAAAACATCGCATAGAAAATTCAGAAATTGAAAACGCTATCGAAAGAGGGTTTCTGAAAGGATTTGACAAAGCCCGAATTGAGGAATCAGGCGACTATAAGAGTTTTGCTGCCAATCACCCCGAAGTATCGCCATTCCGCTACTTTGCCGAGCAAGTAATGGGTTTTACAACCCGTTACTATGTAGTGCCTTTTCCACCCTCTTCTGCACGTTATAGTATTGCAGAGAATAGCCTTGACTTATGTATTCAGGCTGTTGAAAATGCAATTGCATGTTCTGGCATTCAAGCTGAAAAAGTAGATGCATGGATGGTTTCTACCGCAACACCGCATCAACAGGCACCGGGTCTTGCTGAAACATTAAAAGGATATTTTACCGGGTTTGAGAATAAATCTCAGACAATGACACTAACTTCGGCCTGTGTTGGATTCAACTATAATCTGGAGCGTGCTGTAATGTTTCTGCGTAATCACCCTGAAGCGAAGCATATTGTTGTTGCACATGCCGAAGTAATGTCGGAACTACTTGTGAACGAAACCGATTTTGTGCCCTTTGTAACTTTCGGCGACAGTGCGGCAGCCGTGGTTGTTAGTCGCATTACAACCCGCCAACCCGAAGGAGTAATGAACATCGTTAATTATGAAGATGTGCAGATGCTCGATTTTTTGGGAGCAAATAAGCAAAGGGAGCTATATATGAATGCCCGCATGGTAAAACGCAGGGCCGTACCGAATATTACTTCAGTTTTCAATGAGTTACTTACAACATCGGGGTGGAGCAAATCGGAAGTCAGTCATTTTGTACCACACCAAACAGGGAACGCTATTGTGCATGAAGTGGCACGCAATATGGGTCTTTTGCCTGATATGATGTTTCAGGATGTGCAGCAAACAATGGGGAACCTTTCGGGCGCATCGGTACCGGCAGTCATTGCAATGCTTCATGAATCGGGAAGACTCTTGCCAGGCAACAGGCTTATTGCTTCCGTGGCGGGCCTGGGCGGGGAATTCGGAGGATTCAGTTACATTGTTCCCGATTTCAGGGGATTCAACTCCGAAGCACTTCACCTTAAAGGCAAAACGGCACTTATAACCGGTGCCACAGGTGCTCTTGGCTCAGCCATAGCTGCTCATCTTGCAAAGCATGGAGCAAACCTGATAGTTGTATTTAATAGTAATACCGAAAAGATTAAGCTTTTGAAGGATGTGCTCGGTAAATACAAAATAAAACTTCATTGCATTCAATGCGATTTCGGCAAACCGGATTCAATGGACAAAATGATCGATGAAATTAAGAGAGAATATGCTTCCATCGAGTATATGGTACATACGGCGGCAATATCGGGAATGGTTGACCGTGCTACTAAAATACCACATTCCGAAATGCAGCGTGCCTACAAGGTGAATAAAACCGCTATCCAACATATTACCGATAAGCTTATGCATCTTGTAAGCGAAACCGTTTTATTCACTGGCTCGGTAGCTGAAGATGCACGTTTTGCCGGCTCATCTGCTTATGTTGCATCGAAAAATGCATTGCATGCTTATGCGGCAGGCATATCCACAAAAATTCAAAATACAGGCGCCAGATGTATTTACTATATGCCGGGGATTATTGATGGTGGAATGGGAAATTTACTGAACAGAGAACAAAAAGCTGCAGGAATGATGCAAATTGAACAAAATGAACCTTTAGAAACCGGCCGCATAGCTGAAAGAATGGTTAAGTCGCTATACCTGCCCAAAGTTACCAATACCCGTGACAGCTTCGAGAATAATTTGCTGGTACGAAAAGACGGGTACTTCAAGTATTAGTTAAATTATGGTAATTTAATAAATTGAATTATTGATTATTAATAACAAAATATTACTACTAAAATTAGCTGATCTTTTCTACAACAAGAAAGCAGAACTTGCTACTGCAAACAGTACTGATATTGGCACCAATCTTAGCGTAAACAGCGACAATATTGAACGAGGCATTGCAGCAATGCGAGAATGGGCATCGGGGTCTGCCTCAGTTGATGGCAAAACCAAAGGAGGGCTAGCCATTTACTCTTGTTACAGCGACCCTTCATTCGTTCTTCTGGGGCTTTGCCTGCCACCGGCAATTCTGGCAAACGGAAATAATACTGCAATACACATTTATATTCCAACAGTGCTTCGTAGTTATCGCAGTATTTTTAAGCAGATTGTTGATGAAAGTGGATTATTTCCAAACATAACCTTCGTTGGCAGCCATCGTGATTTTTTCGAGCAATCGGTTACTTCACCCAACATACAATCAATCGTTGTTTTTGGCGATGATTGGATAAACAACTATCTGGGCAGTATCAGGGATCATGAAAAAACACTGATATATTTTGGACCAGGCAACAACACTGCTGTAATACTCGATAAGAGCAACCTGACTCAGGCCATTCATTCTATCACCCGCCTTACCACGATACTCTCGGGCCAGGCTGCGGTTTGTTTTAAAAGATGCATTGTAAGCTCCAATGTTGATTTTAACGATGTACTGCAGCTTCTAAGCACTCAATTTAAGGGAGTTACTACGGGAACTGATGTCAGAACATCAGTGGTTACCCCTATTGGTTTCGAAAGTATTATCAGCACAGTAGCCGAGAGGGTAAATGAAGCAGCCGGAAACGGTGCTGAGTTAATACACTTCAAGATTAAAACTCTTGAAGATGGAGTAATGGTTACACCGGCAATTATTGCAAATCCACATCCAAATTCAGATCTTTGGCAGAAGTATCACTTTGCTCCGGTACTGAGCATTGTGCAGTGTAAACCCGAAGAAATCAGCAGCTTTATACGTCACAACGACTATCAGCTCGCTGTATCAGTATTTGGCACGGACATGAAAGATGAAATTATTGCAGACTTACAGGCTGATCATGCTTTTGTTTTCGACAATTGTGATTTTCTTGATATACTACGCACAAATATAGGCTATCGCGGACACTGGGGTGGATTTAAAAATTCGGCATTCACCTATTCGAAAGAAAGCGGATACGTTAAAAACGGTGGTAAATTTGATTTGTATTCACTGATTACTCAGGAAAATAAATAATGTAATGGAATCGTACATATTTTCAGGCATAGGGCACGCAGAAGCCCGTTTTAAAATTACCAACAACGAAATTGGCACTGCGTTACACAATTATCATCTCAGTGGATTCAGCAACGATAAGGTTGTAAGCAGCAGGAATTATCAGGAATTCCTGAAGCGACAACCGGGAAAAACAGCATTCGACTATTTCACCGAAGAAAAAATGGGTTTCTCCGTTCGGCATCATGTAACTCCTTTCCCTCCCACCAACAAAAAGATTTACTTTGCCGAGTCATCACTTGATCTGGCAGTACGCGCAGTACGAAATGCTCTGAACAACAGTGGTGTACATCCTTCTCAGGTGGCTGCGTGGTTCTTAAGCACTGTTTCACCTCACGAACAGGCTCCGGGAATGGCAGCCAGCATGAAGTCGTATCTGGTGAGCATCAACAATACCACTCCGGCATTTACGCTAACCTCGGGTTGCGCCGGCTTCAATATTAACCTTGAGAGAGCAGTTGAATACCTAAAGTTTCACCCTGAATCGACACATGTTGTAGTTGTTCATTCCGAAACCATGTCTTCGTTTCTTACGAACCGTATCAAGTTTGTTCCGTTTGTAACCTTCGGCGATGGTGCCGCTGCAGTAGTGTTATCGAAAGTTGAAACTCCCTTACCACAGGGTTTACTGAATATAGTCAATTATCACGATGTTTCCATGGTCGATTTTGTGGGAGTCGACAAAAGATGGGATCTTTTTATGGATGACAACGTAATTAAAGACAGGGCAATAATCAACATTCCGGCAGCAGCTGAATCAGCGCTTCGCAATACAGGCTGGCAGACTACCGACATCGATTTCTTTGTGCCTCATCAAACAGGTAACGCTATTTTACTTCCGGCAATTGAAAAGCTGGGTATTCCGCGTAGTAAACTTTTTACAGATGCGCAGATGCAATACGGAAATGTTTCGGGGGCAACCGTTCCCATGAGTTTATCGCTTTTACACCAGCAAAACAAGCTTAGCCCGGGCACTAAAATTTTATCAGCAATGGCAGGTGTTGGCGGCAACTATGGTGCCTTTACCTATTTAGTTCCCGAGTTTTCCGTTTCGTACCCCAATAAAATCATTCATGAAATGGAAGGCAAAACAGCTATGGTACTGGGAGCACAATCTGGCCTTGGGAGAGCAATCGCTGAAAAACTCATTGAATATGGAGCCCGTGTATTTGCTGTAATAACAGGTAATGGAGCACTCCCCCACATACAGCACAATCATCTGCAGTACATTTTTTGTGATTTTTCCAGCGACAAAGATGTAAATTCGTTGGCAATACAATTATCAGCCTCTGAAATAGCTATTGATTATCTTATTCAGACCTCATCGGAGTTAACACAACCGGAAAATAACAACTTTTTTTCACCGTTGGAGATAATAAAAGCGAGTGTACCGCAAAAGCCACAATGTATTGTTGCAGTAGGCAACATTTCGGAGAACGTGGGGTTTCCCGATAAACACGACTATGTTTCATCGCTGGCTGCCTTGCACGGATCATTGGCCTCGGCTTCCGGTGAATTTTTGAGTTATGGTATTCGCCTGATTTATTATATACCCGGATTTACCGAGGATGATACTACGCTGCAAATGGATGAAAGATCAAGATTCAGGCTAATGATGCAGGCGGGTCAGGAACAAGTTCTCAGCATAAACGAGCTGTCGGATAGAATAGTTCAATCATTGTATATACTTAAGGTGGAAAACACATGGAGCTATTACGAAAATGCAATGGTGTTGCGATGCGACGGATTCAAACCCATGGTTGATTTATAAATTTAATTTGCAACTATGTATTGCTTTTCATATTATACCGTACCGCAGAAAAATTATCGGGAGTAATACTGTGTTTTTAGAGATAATATTCTGAACAATCACGTGAATTAAATGTTATAACAATAAACTTTTAAAACTTAAACAATGGAAAAAACTGCAATATTTCAATACCCTGTGATTGATATCATACAAAAAAGATGGAGCCCTGTACTATTCGATGGTAAAACTATCAGTGAGCAACAGGCAAATACTCTGGTAGAAGCGGCAATGTGGGCACCCAGTGCTTACAATGAGCAACCCTGGCGGTATATAGTTGCACATAAGGGAAGCGAGAAATTCGATAAAATACTCGCAGCACTGATAGAGTTCAATCATGCATGGGCAAAAGAAGCCTCACTGCTTGTGGTAAGCCTTGCAAAGAAAATCTATTCGCACGACGGTAAACCGAACTATCACTATATGTACGATACCGGAGCTGCCAATGCGTTTATGATAAATCAGGCTACTTCGATGGGTATTTTCTCACATAGCATGGGAGGAATTTATTACGATAAAATGAGAGAATTGTTTGCCATTCCCGAAGAGTTAGAGATTTGCTCAGTAATTGCTTTCGGATACCATAGCGAAGCTTCGGGTGCTAATGAACAACTACTGCAGCGTGAACAACAACCCCGCATGCGCAAAGCCATGAAAGATGTAGTGCTGCATAAATAACACTGTTTTGAACAGTACTAAAAATGTCAAGACAACAGCCGCGGGTATGAAACGTAACGGTTTCCGGTTATTATACTGTCCAGTTACACCGGACTTGATTCGTGACATTATGTTGTGATGTTGGCTGGAATACTACCGTATAATGTGCGCAAGGCTTGAATGATATACCCGGGCGTGTTGTTTCTCGGACATCATGTTTTACAGGAAAGACATTCGCCACAATACCAGATAGTATCGCTTTTCAATAAGCGTTCAATGTCAGTTTCATTTGCTTTCTGAACTGTATCAACAATAATCCGGGGATCATAGTCATAAAACTATGCAGCGGGACAAATTGCTGTGCATGTGTACCACATTTAGCAGGCATTTAATCCTTCCATGATGCGAATATCTTTATTTAAAAATTCAAATAATATTTTCATTTTTTTTAGGAATCATAACCCAATTTATAGCTTTCTCATTGCAAACAGAGATACATTTGAGGCATAAATCACACTTTTCCTGGCATATTACATATTTATAAGGGTTACATGGGACTTCATACGAAATGCAATATTTAATGCATTTACTACAATTTTGATTTTGTATTTTTCCAATTGCATTTTTGGGGCAAACCTGCACACATTTACCACACATTACACATTTCCAATTATCTATACTAAGTATTTGTTTTGCTAATGTCATGACGAAAGTTATCTATTTATTAGTAATTATGTTATAAGCAGATTTTATTCCTGTTGCAAAATCCGATTTCGGAGCATATTCCACAACGCTTTTACAATTAACCATCGCTTCAACCACATGGGGATTAAAAAGAAGTTTTCCGACAATACTAATATTGATACTATTGCAATAATCCTCTATCCGGTTAGTCATTTCAGAATTCAAGTCATACTTATTAATAATTACCCAAGTTTTTAAATTAAATTTTGTTGTAATTTCGATAGTTCTTTTTAAATCATGTATTCCCGAAATAGTTGGCTCTGTTACAATTACAACATGGTCAACGCCTGTGATTGTTGAAATTACAGGGCAACCAATACCCGGAGGACCATCAATAATTATTGTTTCAATATTTTCTGCTTTGGCTATTGTTTTAGCTTTATCACGAACAATATTTACAAGTTTTCCTGAATTTTCTTCACCTGGTGCAAGGCGACCATATACCATTTTCCCATTGCGAAATGTTCCTGCATACATACGGCTTTTATTACTGTCAATCATGCTAATTGCCGAGGCAGGACAAATACGTGAACATAGTTTACAGCCATCGCATGAGGTGTCTGAAATAATCACCTTATCATTCAATAATGAAATAGCTCCAAAACGACAATAATCAATGCACAACTTGCAATTCGTACATAATGAATAGTTAATTTCTGCTTTTTGTCCGCCAATATATACCTGTACTTCTTCTTGTGTAGGATTGAAAAGAATATACAAATTAGCGGCATCCACATCACAATCAGCCAAAACAACTTTTTCGGGTAATGTTGCAAAGGCAGCACTTATGCTACTTTTTCCTGTTCCTCCTTTCCCGCTAATTACGGCTATTTCCATATTCTTCAACTATTGAGTTATACATTGAAATGAAGTGCTGTTCCCATTCCGGTTTATATTTCACAAATAATTCTCCTTTTGAATAAAAAGATGCTATTTCTTTATCGAAGGGAATTTCCATTAATAATGGAATTTGTATTTTTTTTAAATAATCATAAATTTCATTATCACCAAGACCTGCACGGTTTATAATTACACCACAGGTTTTATTCATGGTTTTCAGCGTCTCAACCGATTGCTTTAAATCGCTTAAACCAAAAGGCGTTGGTTCGGTAACCAATATAACAAAATCAGCTCCGACAACGGTCTGAATAAAAGGGCACGAAGTACCCGGAGGAGAATCTAAAAGAATAATCCCATTGTTACCAGCTTCTTTAATTGCCTCTTTGATTATAGAAACGGGCGAAAAAACGCCTACTTTCATTTTGGCTTCGATAATTGTAGATTTTTCGGTATTACTAAAGCAACTTACGGTACCAAGCGAAACATCTTTTTCGCTGATTGCATCAAGTTTACAGGCTACTGTGCAAGCTCCGCAACCGTGACATAAATCTTCAATCACTTTAATTATTTTTGCCGGAGGTAAAATAAAAATTGCGTTGTAATTGCAGTATTCGTGACATTTTCCGCAGAAAGTACATTTGCTTTCATCTATTACAGGAACTTTTTGGTTTACCTCAAAAGATTTTTCTTTCTCTCCGATAAAAAATACCAAATCGTTTGGCTCTTCGGCATCACAATCAACCAATGAAATATTGATATTATGTTGTTGAAGCACATAAAACAGATTGGTAGAAATTAAAGTTTTCCCTGTTCCTCCTTTTCCACTGGCAATAGCAATTTTCATTTTTTCAATTTTAATCATATTCCAATCGAGTTTGCTCATCTGCAATAGTGGGCATTATAGCCTCTTGCCAAAACTTACTTTGCCATGTTTTAAGTTTATTATGTGGTAAAAAATATTTTTGCGGAATTGGGTGGGTTCCGATAACAACTTTTAAATTATATTTATCTTCGATAAATTTTTTGAAATAATCAATTCTTGGGCAAGGCGGATAGCCAACTACCATACCTGTTGCAAAATGAATTACGGTTACGCCGTTTTTTTTCATTTCTTCGGGTGCATACTCAATATTGCCACCCGGACAACCGCCACAGGTAGTATATGCAGCAATTTCTACTTCTTTATCCTTGTATTCATAAAAAGCACCTTCTCTGTTTTGCAATGCTCTGAAACATTTGCCACCGGCACAAGTATGGTAACGATTGCAGATGATAATTCCGATTTTTATTTTTTGCATAACAATTATTCACTATGATTATAAACAATAAAACTACCTTTTTCAACATTTAGTTTCTCGGCGATCACATCGCATTTTACCATCATCAGAAAGAAAATTCTTGAGTTATTTTCATTCATCAATCCTTCATAATTACCCTGCCCTTTTGAAATTATTAAATCAGCCGAATTATAAACATCAATAAACTCTTTGCTGCACTTATGCAATACGGTAGATGGAGCATTATATCCGTTTGAAATAACATCGGCAACCAGATTCATACCAACATATTCAGCATCTTCAATAGTAACATCATTAAGTACCGGATATTCTTTTACAGCATAGATGATGTCGTTATGCATCATGGTTTCAATGAAAAGCCTGTCAAAAACAATTTCACCCGCATTATCGCCCAAGTATAAAATTCTTTTTGCCTGTTTAATTAATTTTTGAAGCTGCTTAGAGTGGTCAATGGCAAAAGAAGATGTAAATACAGTTTCAATCGTTTCGTGAATATCAAAACTGTTATTTGCTCCATAATCCATAATATTGGCTGCAATTGCAAGCTTTAATGCCAAAACAAAAGGATTTTCTGATACAAGAACTTTTGGTTTCCATTCAGCATACAACCCTAATGCTATATCGTTACTTAATTTCTTTTCTTCAGAATAAGGGTCAGATACTTTAATTAAATTGCAAAATTTATTATGTAATAAAGGTTGAAACTCAGGACTAGAGAGATGATTACTTGTACTTATTTTTTCTTTAAAAAAAGCTATAAACTCCTGTTGTAGGTATTCGTTAACATTAAATTTTTCGAACAGTCGTTTATAGCTTTTCAGAAAGCATTTTTCACATCTTACATCCACAATATAGCTCGGTTTAATGTTGACAGTTCCCGTGTTCATGATTTTCATCATGATTGCAATAGTTTGCACTTAGACTTAACTTGTTTTCCAAAAAATCGGTTACAAGTTCTTTGGCTGATTTTACAGGTGCTCCAACAAAAGCATTAATATTTTGCTGATTGAAAAGCATGATTGCTTGTTGCCCCATACCTCCGGCAATAACATCAGTTACGCCAAATTGAGCAATCCATTTCGGATATAAGCCGGGCACATGTTCCGGCGGAACTGCTTCTTTAACTTCTGTTATTTTATTGTTTTCAACATTTACTAGAGCGAATGTCTGGCAATGCCCGAAATGAGCACATAATACTCCGTTTTCTAACGGAATAGCAATAATTTTTTTCATGCTCTTATTTTTTTAGAATTTTCTTTAAAACAGTGTCTTTATCTATCTTTTTAGTACAGAAAAACCAGTCATAGCACTTTGTGTGTTCATCTTGGCTTTCCATTCTTTCTTTTGCAACTCCACAAGAACCAGCTGTTGGTACAATTACTTCATCGCCTGGTCTCCAGTCTGCTGGCGTAGCTACACTAAACTCATCTGCTGTCTGCAATGCAAGAACAACACGGTACAATTCATCAAAATTACGACCCAAACTAAGTGGGTAATAAATAATTGTCCTGATAATGCCTTTCGGATCAATTACAAAAACTGCACGAACAGCTTTAGTGTTGCTTTCTCCAGGCATCATCATTCCGTATTTTTGAGCTACTTCCATTGTTATGTCCTCAATCAAAGGAAATGTTACTTCAACATTTTTCATTCCTTTGTATTCAATTTTTTCTTTGATGGTTCTCAACCATGCAATATGACTGTAAAGCCCGTCAACAGAAAGTCCAACGAGTTTACAATTTGCTTCATTAAATTTAGGTTCTAATGTTGCAAAAGTCATAAACTCTGAGGTACAAACAGGCGTAAAGTCAGCAGGATGACTAAAAAGAATTACCCAACTACCTTTGTAATCCGAAGGGAAATTGATTTGTCCTTGAGTTGTAACTGCTTTAAATTCGGGTGCATTTTCGCCTATACGAGGCATTGCATTTTTTTCTTGATTTTCCATATAATTTATTTTTAATTTTTAAACTGTGTTCTGAAAAATAGCGAGAGGATTTTTTTATTATCCCCTCATTATTAATACTACTGTCCGCTTCTGGAACGATTTTGTCGTCCCATACCACGACCTCTGCCACGGCCAAAACCTTTTGCATAGCCAAAACCTCGTCCCTGAACATTTTCAGGATTGTTTTCGTTTGGATTTTCATTGACAATTGTAGCAGATTGATTTTTTAAACTCGCACCGAAATTGGTGCAACGTCCCATCCGACGACCTGTCATAGGTCCTTGTCCATTGGGACCGGTTTGATTGAAACCTGGCATAATAAACTCCTTTTTAAAATTTAGTAATACCAATTAAATTGTTTTTAAGCGATACCCTTTCTTTTAATACTCACTAATTTTTATGATGCAACATTTCAAGAATATCTTTAATTTTTTTATCAGGCTCTTTTAGAACTATCATTTGAATTTTTAAGCTGTCTAACAGCGGTTTTATTTTCATTCCAAATTCACCGGATACAATTTTATTTACGTTGCGAGAGGCAACTAATTGCACTGATGCAGGGCCTGCGCCTTCTTCTGCATCTTTATTTGGATTGGGAATAAATTCCGTTGATTTGCTTTCAGTGTCGTAAACCACAAAGTAAGCACAACGACCAAATCGCTGGTCAATTGTTGATTCTAATGAATTTCCTGAAGATGTAATGGCAACTTTCATATTATTGATTTTTAAAATTTCTGCAATTTGGACTTCCTTTTCTTTTCATAAAACTTTTACAATGTGGACAAATTTGTTTGCTACATGGCTGTCCGTATTGATGTTCTTGTTCAAACCCGCATTCAGGGCATATACACATATCATAACATGGCTTATCAGCAATATCTTCATGGGTATTCTCATAATCAAACTTATCAACTCGTTGACTTCCACAAAGCGGACAATTATTAACAGATTTTTCTTTTTCAGGATTATTGAAGTAACAGCCACATTTTTTACAATCATACCAGTCGCTGTCGAAATAAACTTTACCTCCTTCAATAGAAATTTGCCTACCTTCAACAAATGCTTTAGCAATTTTTTGAAGTGCAGAAGCATAAATCCGTGTAAAGGTGGGTCTGGAAACACCCATCATAACAGATGCCTGATGATGATTAAGTATGTCATAGTCGCTTAGACGTATGGCTTCATATTCCTCATATAATAAATTAACCGGTTCCGTTTTTTGTTTTTCTGATTCTGGACCATAAGGCTTAAAACCCTTAATCACTGGAGGATTTGAAACTTTTCTTAGTGCTTTTATTCTTGGAGACATATTTATAATAAACCATAGTTCGATGCAAAGATAATGAACTATTGCTCATTTCGCAAATTTATTTTTATATTTGCAGAAAAATATTTTTATGGATGACAGGATAATGAAATCAGAAATAAGACAATTTAAAGTCATTTTCCCAAATACTTTAAATGACCACGATACTTTATTTGGAGGAATTGCAATGCAATGGATGGACGAAGTGGCTTATATTACTGCAATAAGATTTTCAAAAAAGAAAGTGGTTACTGTCTCGGCTGAGAAAGTTCAATTTTTATTACCAATGAAATCAGGTACAATTGCTGAAATTATTGGAAAAGTAACAAAAGTAAAAAATGTTAAGATTGAAATTCAGGTTGAAATATACATTGATGATATGTATTCTGATAATAGACAAAAAGCTGTTGATGCTTTATTTACATTTGCAGCAATAAATGATGAAAACAAACCTATTCCTATAAATACTAAAGAGTATTCAAGTCAAGAGGTTTAGAGCTTTAAAACTTGCATTGAATTTTCTTCTGCTTTTTTTCATAATACTGGTAAATTTAATTGTTTTTATTCAACTTAATCAGTGGTCTAATTTTCGGGGAGTATTTTATTGTATGCACATCTGTTGTGTTGTTGTAAGCTCCTGAAGCCTAATTATTGTACGTTCGTGCATTTTTGTTGCCTATTTGTTATTAAACCAATCAAGAATTAACTGATTTACCAAATGTAAGGAATAAGTCTATATTTAACTTTTTTGCAATATTCAGTGTAGCCAGTCAATTCTTTCTGTAAAGTTGTATCTTCATAATATGTTCTGATAAAAATTAAAATAATCATAATAACCAGGGGAATAAATGCAAGTAACGAGCCTAATGCCAAAGGTAATGATATTGAACCTAAAAGCATTCCAAGGTACCCTGGATGACGCACTATTTTATAGGGCCCTGTATTAATCACATTATGATTTTTCTCTCTTTGTATTCGTATAGTACCTTCAAAGAAAGGATTATGAAGCATTGGCCATATAGAAAATATTGTTGAAAAAATATATAGAATAATTCCTATATATAAGTAGAAGGAAGGTAATAATTCAATAAGATTAAATCTTCTATCAATTCCTGCCACAAATGGGGTTAACACTAGAGCAAATAAAAAGTAGATTAGGATAATATACTTGTCAAATTGTTTTGTCCCCTCTTGCATTTTCCCTCTATCATTTAATAATTCTGGTGATTTTTTATATAGCAAAATTCCAATAATTAGTCCACCAATAGCATATACACAGATATAAATCCATACTCTCAAATTGTTAATTTCTCCTGATGCAAGAAAAAAAAACAGACCTGTAATGATTATCCACCTAATTGGGGCTAAAAATGCCTTTATCCCTGATTTTGTTAACTGTTTTTTCATTTTTTTCTTCTTTCAAGGGTATATACTTCATTCCTGTTCAAGTATTGATGATTGTTTCTGCATGACGCACAACGGATTGGTGGTATATTTTTGTAGCCGATTTTGAAACACTGTCCTCTCAAGTTTTCTTTCATTGTCTAATTTTTACTTGTTTTACTTTGTCTTTTTCAAATTCAATATCCATTATTTCAACCGCCTTTTCTGTTGCAAGAGAATTTGGAATTGAAATTACAAACATCCAAGAATTGTCCGAATAGTTAAACTGTTTTATGCCAATCGTGTCGAGCAATTCAATGATTTCATCTTTAGTTTTCCCAGTTAGTATTTTGTTATCAACAATGTCGTTAAGCATATAGAATTGTTCGTCCTTCTTTGTTTTCCATTGCTCAGAGTTGAATTTTCTATTGGAACAACCAAAAAATAAAAGGGAACCTAATAAAAATATTCCTATTGCCTTTTTCATTAGTTCAGTTTAGGTGTTGTTAATATCAACCAAAACCAAAATTGTGTAGACTCCCGTTTTTAGTACAGCTCAATAATTGATCAGGCTACTCTTTCACAATTTTTGTTGTAAATATTTCTTTATCTGTTTGCAATCTAATTAAATACACTCCATTCGCAAATGTTGATAAATCGATATTTTCTGTTTGAGCTGTTACTGCTTTCTCAATGATTACTTTACCTGTTATATCCACAATTGTAATATTTTGAACAATGAAGTCTGAAAATTCAATATTTAGAATACCATTTGTTGGATTGGGATAAACTGAAACTTGTACTAGTTCAATACTTGAAACACTTATATAAGCATTTACTGTAATTTCAAAACTGCAAGTTTCTGTATTTCCGGCAATGTCGGTAACTGTCCAAACAATAGTGGTTATTCCAATTGGTAATTCTACATTTTCTATTGTTGTTAAATTATTCAAATCGTTTTCAATACTTTGAACATTGCAATTGTCAGCAGCTTCCAGTGGGTCAAATTCTGTTCCTTGAATTGTGTAGAATGTTTCCCCCTCGTTTAAGTTTATTACTTGGTTTTCAATACAAATTATTGTTGGATTTGTAACGTCGTCGATTATCACGGTTTGATCCACATTTACGTTGTTTCCGTTTCCA
>ENA-UPTA01001498-UPTA01001498.1-activated-sludge-metagenome-genome-assembly--contig:-NODE-1498-length-25910-cov-7.179965_pt1 | contig 25910 bp, 26 predicted proteins | sample MGYA00238184_ERZ773361 | MGnify/ENA primary metagenome ERZ773361 (study PRJEB29100, sample SAMN05720205) | activated sludge metagenome | isolation source: anaerobic digester from wastewater... | reverse complement strand
ATGGGATCCGAAATGTCGGTGTCGATTGAACTTACACCTCCATACTCATTATTTGGTAATGCCGATTATGCCTCAATGTCCGCTACCGATAAATACAAATGGATTGAATATCATAAGTGGAAATTCAGCGGGGCATGGTTTACAACTCTGGTCGGAAGTAAATCGGGCGACTCTCGGGCTTTGGTACTTCTTACAAAATTCGAAGCCGGAATACTGGGGTATTATAACAGCGACTTAGGTCCCTCCCCGTTTGAAGGTTTTCAGCTGGGTGGCGATGGTTTGTACGGCTACAATCTATATGGTAGGGAAACAATTGGCCTTAGAGGCTATTTGAACAACTCGTTGACCCCCAGCGATGGTGGAAATGTGTACGATAAATTCACCATAGAATTAAGATATCCGCTATCACTTAATCCGTCAGCGACTTTGTTTGCACTGGCATTTGTTGAGGCTGGTAATGCCTGGTACGATATAAAAAAATTCAACCCATTCGACGTAAAACGGTCGGCCGGTGTAGGTATCAGAATTTACATGCCCATGATTGGATTATTGGGTGTTGACTGGGGTTATGGATTTGACGAAATCAATGGTTCAACCAGTGCAAATGGCAGCCAATTTCATTTTGTGATTGGTCAAACATTTTAATTTTATATCTTTGGCTTACATTTTGCAATAACGAAAGAGTTATTATTTAAACAACTAAAAACGATTTGTTATGAAAAAGACCATTTTACTGTTGCTTGTATCTGTGTTTTCGATGTACGCCTGGGCACAGAAATATGCTTATGTCGACACAGAATATATTTTGAACAACATCCCGCTTTACGAATCGGCTCAAGAGCAACTGAACGAGCTTTCGGAGCAGTGGAAAGCAGAAGTAGATGCGATGCAGACTCAGGTGGATAAAATGTATAAGGATTTTCAGGCTGAGAAGGTGCTTCTTACCGATGAACTGAAAGAGAAAAGAGAACAAGAAATTGTGAATAAAGAACGTGAAATGCGCGATTTGCAAAAAAAATATTTTGGACGCGACGGTATGTTGTTTAAAAAACGTCAGGAGCTTATAAAACCCTTGCAGGATGACATTTATAATGCAATAAAGGAAATTGCAGTAGAGGGAAGTTATGCTGTTATTTTCGATACAGCTAATAGCCTGAACATGCTTTATACAGATCCAAAATACGATAAGAGCGATGAAGTTCTGAAAAAAATGGGATATAAAAACTAATATCTTATTTTTGCATCAATACAAATTAATAACACATAACAAAAACGGACAACAATGAAAAAACTGATTTTAATTACTTTACCTATCCTGTTAGTTTTTACAGCCTATGCTCAAAAATCAAAGTTCGGGCATGTGAATTCTGCTGCAATATTCGAAGCAATGCCTGAAAGGGCTGAAGCAAAGTCGGCTATTGAAAAATATGCAAAACAACTCGAAGACCAACTTCTTGCAATGAATAGCGAATTCGAACAGAAATACAACGCCTACCTAGAGGAGGCAGAGACATATTCGCCTGCTATTAAACAGAGCAAAGAAAAAGAACTTTCCGATCTTCAGTCGAGAATTCAGAATTTTCAGATGAATGCCCAGACTGATCTTCAGAATAAAGAACAGGAGTTGCTTGAACCAATCTATAACAAGATAAAAGACGCCATTAAACAGGTTGGGCAGGAAAATGGCTTCATGTATATATATGATATTTCTACACTGCTTTATTATTCCGATGAAAGCATCGATGTAACCGATATGGTTAAAACTAAACTTCAGAAAAAGTAGTATTAGAATAAATGATGAAGGACCATCTATGATGGTCTTTTTGTTTTTATGAGAAATGATGAGCCTATAGGTGTTTTTGATTCCGGTATCGGTGGGATTACTATTTTAAAATCGCTAATAAACGCGATGCCCTATGAGGATTTCATCTATCTTGGTGATAGCAGAAATGCTCCTTATGGCGAAAAAACCGTTGATGAAATAGTTAACCTCACCGTTAAAAATGTAGAAATACTTTTTCGGCAGAAATGCAAAATTATTGTAATTGCCTGTAATACTGCCACCGGGGCAGCGATTCATTTTCTCAGGAATACATACCCCGAGTATGATTTTGTGGGACTGGAACCTGCTGTGAAACCTGCCTGTCTGGCTTCAAAAACAGGGAACATCGGTGTGCTGGCGACCGAAGGAACTTTTAAAGCGCAACACTTTCGCAACACCAGTGAAAAGTACTCCGAATATATTCATATACATTCACAACCCGGTTATGGACTTGTTGACATGGTTGAGAGCGACATGATCAATACTCCCGAGGCTGAGGCGTTGTTGCAAAAATATATTTCTCCGCTCCTCGAAAAAAACATCGATTTTTTAGTACTAGGGTGTACCCATTTCCCGTTTTTTAAAAAAACTATACAGCAAATCTGTGGTGATGAGGTTGCTATATTAGATTCCGGGGATGCAGTAGCAAGGCGTACAAAAGATATTTTGATGACAAAGGGTCTGATGAAAAACCTTAATAACCTTGGGTTTATTAGAATTATTACAACAGGTGATGTAACAACACTTCAGTCGGTTGCCGGCAGTTATCTCGAAATTAATCAGGCAAATTATAGTTTTAGCCACATTGATAGGCTTTAGGTATAATTTATATAACTTACCCAACTTTGTGTGCGTATAAAATATTGTTAAAAATTTTCTATGAATTGCATTATAGTTGACGACGACCAATTATCCCGTAATCTGATAGAAGCTTACATCGAAAGGACTCAAACATTGTCCTTGAGCGGGTCATTCTCCAATCCGATAGAAGCTTTACATTTTTTGCAATCCGAAAACAATTCGATTGACCTGTTGTTTCTCGACATTCTTATGCCGGAAATGAATGGCTTTCAAATTCTTGACACCCTCGATGGTAAACAGCAAATTATTGTGATTTCCGGTAAAAAGGAGTTCGCTTTAGATACATTTCAATATGGTGTTACCGATTACCTTCTGAAACCTATTACCTATGAAAGGTTTTTTAAAGCGGTCGATAAAGCATATGAGAGAAACAGGGAAATTTATCCGCAAAAAAACTCAGATAATTTTCTCGTTAAAATAGGTACTTCATTCCGCAAGGTAAATTATAATGATATATTGTTTATTGAGGCCGATAACGAAAATACTTATCTGGTAACCGATGAAAATAAATTTAAAATAATCAGTAATTTGGAAGAGCTGGAGGTTTTTTTACCTGAACCAGCATTCCTTCGTGTACACGCTAATTACCTTGTTAATTTGAACAAAGTCTCAAGTGTTGAAGATGAAGCGCTTACCTTTTTAATCAATGGCAATACGTTAAATATTCCCTTTGAATGTTTGGCAAAAAAAACTATTATCGGTAAAATTGAACTCTCAAAAGTTAAAGTATAATAATGGCTTCGAACAGAGAGTTGTTTTTAAAGGTTTTAGGGCAGACATCCGAAACGCCATATCTACTCGAAATTGAATCGGCGCAAGGTGTTTTTCTTAAAGACCTTTCCGGTACGGAATATCTCGATTTAATTTCAGGAGTATCAGTAAGCAATCTGGGTCATAATAATCCGGAAATTGTCAAGGCCGTATGTGCTCAGGCAGCGGATTATATGCATCTGATGGTATATGGCGAATATGTTCTTGGGCCTCAGGTGAAGCTTGCAGAAATGTTGTGCTCGGTGTTGCCCGAAAAGCTCAACTCGGTGTATTTTGTGAATTCAGGCAGCGAAGCTGTTGAAGGAGCAGTGAAGCTTGCAAGGCGATATACCGGACGGAACCGTGTGATGTCGTTTAAAAACGCATACCACGGTAGTTCTGCCGGAGCTTTGAGTTTGTGTGGGAACGAAGATTTTAAAAACTCTTTCCGACCTTTGGTACCCGGGATACATCTGGCTGAATTGAACAGCTTCGAAGAATTGATAAATATCGACAGCGAAACAGCCTGTGTAATACTTGAGCCAATACAGGCCGAGGCCGGAGTGATGGAAACCGATACGCAATTCATGAAAGCACTGCGCAGCCGTTGTACCGAAACTGGTTGTTTGTTGATTTTCGATGAAATACAAACCGGGTTCGGTCGCACTGGGAAAATGTTCGCTATGGACCATTATGGAGTTGTGCCCGACATCGTATGTTTTGCGAAAGCTCTGGGAGGAGGAATGCCACTGGGAGCATTTGTGGCTGAAAAGAAAGTAATGAACAGTTTTACTTCTAACCCTGTGCTTGGTCATATTACAACTTTTGGCGGGCACCCGGTTAGCTGTGCAGCTGCGCTTGCATCGCTGCAGATTATTACTGCCGGGCAATTATGGATTAATGCAAATACAAGCGAAAAAATATTTCGACAACTGCTTAGCCATAAACTTATTAAAACCATCCGGGGTAAAGGATTGCTTCTTGCAGTTGAATTGCAGTCGGTTGAAGTAACAATGCAATTTGTAAGAGCTGCATTGACTCAGGGCTTGATAACCGATTGGTTTATCTTTCACCCTACGGCCTTTAGAATTGCCCCACCTCTAAATATTACCCGTGACGAAATTCAGCTTGCTTGTGCAAAAATTCTGAAAACTCTCAATTCTATAAATTTATAGTTACCAATACTATTGTTTAAATTCGCACCGTTATAATCGAAACATTGTTGTGGATTTGCCGAGAAAAATACATACTGCAGTATTGTTGTGCTCTTTATTCATTGTTACAAATAATGTGTTCTCACAAAAGAACGACGATTTGCAATATGCTGTCGATTCTATTGCATCATGGTTGAACCAGATTTCAGTTTCGAATGATGATAGCGAAAAAATCAGAATCAACAACTATGTTATCAGTTACATGGACATGGTGCTGCATGATGACGCTTCATTTGAAATGAACTTCGACTCTGTAAAATATCTCAAGGTGCTTGACACAGATAGCAAAAAACTGAGAATTTACACATGGAATATTTTTTATGAGGATGGAAGTTTTACCTATTTTGGTTATCTTCAGTATAAGAAAAACAAAGAGCTATTTACTTACCAGTTGCTCGATTGCTCCGACGATACGGTTGGGAATAAACGAAGCTTCACCAGCTACAAGGAATGGTATGGTGCATTGTATTATGAGGTTGTGGAAAAGAAATGGAATAATAAGGAACAATATGTTCTGATTGGCTGGGATGGAGCAGACAGACTGATTAACCGAAAAATAGTGGAGTCGTTGAGTTTTTCACGAAGCGGGTTGCCTGTATTCGGAGAAAAAGTATTTGTAGTAGGTAAAGAGAAAAAAGGAAAATTATTCTATGAGTACAGCGAAATGGCTACAATGATTCTTCGGTATAACCAGCAAAACGATATAATTGTGATCGATCATCTGGCACCCTCCAATAGCAGATTTACAGGTCATTACCAGTATTATGGACCTGATTTTTCTTACGATGCCCTGGAATACAATAGTGGGAAATGGTATTTTAAACCCGATATCGATCCCAATAAGGCCATCAACTATGAAAAGAACAAAAGAATTGATCGATTACAAAGAAGGGGAGCCTCAAAAAACTTTTAACATGTTCAATAAGATATAGTTTTATTAATACTTGTTTTCAATAGTAAAAAAATTCCATTATTTTCAACGGCTTTAAAAATGATATCCGATGAAGTCAGGAATGGGTAAAATGTACTGAAATTTATGAAGTCCACGAAACATATCGATTTTTACTTTGTTGACGATGACCTGTTGTATTTAAGCTTTTTCAGGAAACAGTTTAAACCCGACTTATCGTTTTCGCTTTTCACCTTTAGTTCCGGCGAAGCATTTTTAAATAAGTTTAAAAGAGATCAGGGAAATAAAAACTTAAAAATAGTTATTCTTGACTACGTTTTGAATTCTGAAGATATCAACGCGCGTACTGGTTTGGAATTACTACCAATTATTAAAGAAATCGATAAGTTTGCTGAGATAGTAATCCTTTCCGGCTTCGATAACATGGATGTTAAAGCCACCAGCAATTCGAAGTATCCGTTCGATTATATTAAAAAGAACGATCACACCTTTGTTCGACTTTATTCAACCATCAATACCATCATGAGCACATACAACCTGAAGAAAAAACGTCAGGATATGAAAATTGCCTGGTATGTATTTGGTGTTATTGGAACACTCCTAATAAGCTGCCTTATATTGCTTTTCATTTTTTCGTCGCAGTTATAAAAACTGCCGAAATGTCATATCATTTCAAATGGCATGTGCTTTGAAAAGTACAAAGCCGTAATAATAAAATGATTTCATATGGCATCAAAAAAAGGTAAGATTGGAGTTAGCTCAGAAAACATTTTTCCAATCATTAAAAAATTTCTCTATTCAGAGCACGATATTTTTCTCCGTGAATTGGTTTCGAACGCTGTTGACGCTACTCAAAAACTTAAAATCCTGGCTGCTGCCGGCGAAGTTACTCACGAGCTATCCGATGCACGAGTGTACATTGAGGTTGACGAGAAAAACAAAACGATTTTAATTCGCGACCACGGCATTGGAATGACCGAAGAAGAGGTAAAGAAATACATTAACCAGATAGCTTTTTCAAGTGCAGGTGACTTTCTCGAAAAATATAAAAACGATGCCAATGCAATAATTGGCCATTTTGGACTGGGTTTTTATTCAGCGTTTATGGTTTCGGAGAAAGTTGAAATTATTACCCGGTCATTCAGGGAAAATGCCCAGGCAGTACTTTGGTCGTGTACTGGCGACCCGGAATATACTTTAAAGGAGACTGAAAAAGATAGTATTGGAACCGACGTTATATTACATATTGATAAGGACTCGGAAGAATTTCTTGAGAAAAACAGAATTAGCTCATTACTCAATAAGTATTGTAAATTCCTTCCCGTTGAGATTGTTTTCGGAAAGAAGACCGAGTGGAAAGACGGCAAAGAAACAGAAACCGATGAGTGGAATGTTATTAATAACACCCAACCGGTATGGACGAAAAAGCCAGCAGACCTGAAAGATGAAGATTATGCTGGATTTTATAGGGAGTTGTACCCATATTCTTTCGAAGAGCCATTATTCAATATCCATTTGAATGTCGATTACCCGTTCAACCTTACCGGTGTTTTGTATTTTCCGAAAATAAAAAGTAATATCGATATTCAGAAAAACAAAATACAACTTTACTGCAATCAGGTTTTCGTTACCGATTCCGTTGAGGGTATTGTTCCTGAATTCCTCACATTGCTTCATGGGGTTATCGACTCACCTGATATTCCACTGAATGTTTCGAGAAGTTACCTTCAGAATGATGCCAATGTTAAAAAAATATCAGGTCATATTTCGAAAAAAGTATCCGACAGGTTGGCAGAAATATTTAAAAACGACAGAGCCGATTTTGAAAAAAAATGGGATGACCTGAAATTATTTATCATTTACGGAATGATTACCGATGAGAAGTTTTATGAACGTGCTGAAAAGTTTTCACTGCTGAAAAATACCGATGGGAAGTACTTTACTTTCGAGGAATATAAGCAACTGATTGAACTGGAACAGACGGATAAAAACAAAACAGTGGTCTACCTGTATGCCACCGATAGTGAAACACAGTTCAGCTACATTCAGGCTGCTAAAAACAAGGGATATGATGTGCTTCTTTTCGATGGTCAACTCGATATGCACTTTATTAATCATCTGGAGACTAAGTTTAAAAACTCACATTTTGTTCGCGTTGATGCAGAAACAGCCGATAATCTGGTTAAAAAGGAAAAGACAGAGGAGTCAAAACTCAGTGAACTCGAAAAACAACGTATACGACTAATGTTTGAAGGTGTTCTTCCCGAAAACGATAAATATATTGTGGGCGTTGAAAATATGAATGAAAGTGATATGCCGGTGTTATTAACCCGTGATGAGTTTATGCGTCGCATGAAGGATATGTCGCATTTCGGTAGTGGTACCAGTTTTTATCGTGATATGCCCGATAGCTTCCGGTTGGTAGTGAATTCGAACCACTCGATAATTGTTGAATTAAGTCGTGAAGCCGAAAGTGAACTCGGTGAAACCCTCATTGAGATCAGCAGCTCAGTTGAGCCACTTAAAAAACTACTTGAAGAGCTTACTGAAAAGCATAAGGGTAAGAAGGATGCTGATATTCCTGCCGAAGAGAAAGAACAAAAGATACAGTTACAGGAACAGGTTGATGCAATGAACGAAAATCGTTCAAACTTACTTCATAATTTTGGAAAGAGTCGCCAAATTATTAGTCAGTTATTCGACCTTGCATTACTTTCGAACAATATGCTTAAGGGAGAAGCTCTAACAAAGTTTGTAAACCGAAGCCTGACTTTGATGCAGAAGTAATTTCATGTGTGGGTAGGAGAGAATCGCATAATTATTATAAATTTAATCTTTATGCGATTTTTTATTTGGTAAGATCCTGGAAAACCTGCTCAAGGCTTTTGCTTTGCTCAGCCATACTAAGAATATTCAGATTGTTTTTAACTGCATATTTCATTATTTCCGGGCGTATGTCCTTTTTGCTGCCTGACTGTAATACAAATTCACATTCACTTACGGAGGCTACTTTTTCAACCCCGTTAATTTCGGTGAGGGATTTTTTGCTTACGGGTGTCTCGAAAACAATATGTATCGATTTTTTTATTCCTGCTGATTCTTCTTGTAATATTGCGGCATCTTCGTTGGCAACAATCTTGCCTTTGTTTATTATGATTATCTTCTGGCAAATAGCTTGAACTTCCTGAAGAATATGGGTTGAAAGCATTACCGTCTTTTTCTTCCCTAATTCCGAAATTAAGTTTCTGATTTCAATAATCTGATTGGGGTCTAAACCAGATGTGGGTTCATCCAATATTAAAACCTGTGGATCGTGAATTATTGCCTGTGCCAACCCGACCCTTTGCCGGAATCCTTTTGAAAGTGCTCCTATTTTCTTGCTTATTTCGGGTTCCAGACCAGTGAGCTCAATTACCTCATTGATGCGTTTCGAACGGTTTGATCCAATTTTGTAGATACCTGCCACAAAATTGAGATATTCCCTGATATACATATCGGTATATAAAGGATTGTTTTCAGGTAAATACCCAATCAGTCGTTTAATGTGTATTGAATCTTCCAATACATGTACACCATGAATGTAAGCATCTCCCGATGTCGGAGGAATAAAACCTGTAAGTATTTTCATCATAGTTGATTTCCCGGCTCCGTTGGGTCCCAGAAAACCGACTATTTCTCCTGAGTGTATTGAGAAAGAAACATCATCGAGTGCTTTTTGTTTCTTGAAAAGTTTGGTGATATTTTTTACTTCTATCGACATTGTTTTTGTTGTTATTTGGGCCTTGCTAATATATGAAAGGGATGATGTATTTAAGCTTTTTTCTGTGAAATTCATCCCCAAAGAGTAACGAATATTTTCTATATGTCGATTTTGCTCTGGGTGCAAGATTGGCAAATGTCCATACGGCAAATACAACAGCCGCCCACGACCATGATAATAATGCAAATCCAACCCATTCGAGAAATTCACCAAAATAATTTGCCGATACAACATAGTTGAACATGCCGCCTTTGGGTAGATAGTAGTTGTTGTCGCCTTCCTTACGCAGATTCCTGATAATACTGTCGGATGAAATATTAACAACCATTCCGGTGATGAAAATTATAACGCCTGCGATAAACTGAGGTGAGTAAAGCCACGAAACACTATACATGTCGGAAGGGGCAAAATAGAATAGCCAGCCCGCTTGCATAAAGGCATTCAGCATATTAAAGCTTACTCCCATGAGTACAATTGCAACAGGCATGGTATTTTTACCTTTCAGGCGAAACGGAAATATAAAAGCGCGATGGAAATAATGCGACATAAAAATTACATAGATAATGAGCGGAGTAATTTCGAATCCCCTTTCCGAAAAAAGCCAAAGTAAAAACATGGCAATAAAAACCGGTGTTTCCATCAGAAACCAACCAATCTTATTTTTAATGCTGAACCCCCACTTTTTATTTTTGAATTTTCCATAACCGGCTTCAACAAACTGAAGAGAGACAAACACAACAACCGCCAGTACTGTCATAAACAGTAGGTAGTACTTATAATATATATAATTGAACTCCATTTTATAATATATCGTCGTAACACAATTCGGGGTAAAAATGGTCTTCATCAGGGGAGTGTGATTCATGCCAAACCTGTGCAAAAAACGGATTCCTTCGGGCAATTTCATCGTAATTCCATGGCGGAGCCTCACAAACCGTACACCAATGGCCTGCTTTCAGCACAGCATAGGCACTGGCTTCGAATCGATGTCCAAATTCACATTCCCAAACCATTTGACAATACATATCCTGATCCCATTCCTCCGAAATCAATTTACCCCCTCTGAAATTTGCAGCGCTTTGTAAATCGGATACTTCCAACGATTCTTTTGTTTGGTCGTAGCCATGATTCAGTTGAATACATTCTGGCTCGGGGGTCCCAGCAAGTCCTTCAGGGAGAGGAGCGTCCCAGTCTGGAATGGCATCATAGGCATCGCGTGAGCCGTAAAAGGCTGCAATTCGAAGGTCGTTATTCTCGGTAATCCACCTTAGGTTTCCGGTTCTGCGCATAGCCATATTTTTCATTCTGCGCCGTGTTATTTTTTCAACCATATTCCTGAAGGCCGGTACTGATTTATTGAGCTTAACAACTGTTTTCAGATACCATGGCAGATTATGAGATACCGATTTTTTGAAGTCATCTAATGTATCGCCCCAATGGTTAAGGTATTCATTAAGAATGTTTGAATCGGCATAATACTGCATGTGGAAATTGCGTAATGCAAACCATTTTCGCTCAAATATTTTCTGATAGCGTAATCCCATTAACCCAAACATATCGTTTAAAAAGTCAAGATAATTTGTGCGACACTCCGGTCCGCCACCCATATTATAAACCTTTCTCCAGAAATCAGAATTATGGGGTATTTCAAGGCAATTGGCCATGCCTTTGCCGGCTGCTCTTGCTGTTATGTTCTCCATAAAACAACCAATCGGCTGATGAAACATAATGGGGTCTTCGAGCGAGAACACGTTCGGTATCATAATAAAAGTCTGCCGTAGCTGAACCCAGTGTTTTAATCCGGATTCAATCACCAGCCTTTCTGCTTTTACTTTTGTAATGGCATATATATCAAAAGGGCTAACAACTACAGGATCTCCCACCCTGCCTGCATGTATCCTACCCATTCTGTCGCCATATTCGGCTATACTGCCCACATTAACAAACCGGATATGTTCAGTCCCGTTCGGTTGCTCTTTAATAGCCTTGATAATATATTCAACAGCTTTCAGGTTTGTGTTTTTTGTATTTTCGGGCTCTTTTTCAGCACGTGGACTGATTATTGCCATGCAATTTAACACGAAATCAACCCCACTGACTGCTTTTTGAATGTCTTCGTATTTTCTACCATCGCCCCATATTACCTTAAGTCCGTTTTTTTCGATGATTTTACTTCTTGAGAACCCAATTCCACATTCAAAAAGGTATGGAGCAAGCAGTTTTCTGTTCTTTCGGGAATCGAAGAGCAATAAAACAATGTCGAAACGGCGGTCGCCATTGGTATCACATTTATTCCATACAGATTTAAAAGTCTCGAACCCCATGGACCCGGCTGCTCCTGCTATAAAAACCTTTTCTTTGCTCATGTATTCAATAAAAGCAACGAAAATACTATTTTATTACAAGTTTTTTTTAATTTTAGCATTGATATTTACTAATTGTTTTTAGCTATGAGGGGAATAATAATTACTGGTTTTTTTCTTTTCTTTTTATTACCGGTATTTTCTCAGACCGACTGCATTCTTGTTACCATTAACAGTATACGCAGCACAAAAGGGGTTGTTCGCTATGCACTGTATAACGAAAAAAATGAGTACAACTCGCATACCGATATCTTTAAGGAGGGCCTGGTCGAAGTTCATGGAAGCACGGTGCGAATACTAATAAAAGGTGTTCCTGATGGGATCTATGCTATTTCGGTTCTTCACGATGAAAATAACAATGGGGATTTGGACATGAGTGCTGTTGGGATTCCCAAAGAGGGTTTTGGATTTTCGAACGATGCAAAAGTTACCTTCGGTCCTCCAAAGTTTGAATCAGCAAAGTTTGTCAAAAAAGAAGAAACAGCAATACGCGTAAAAATGCGCTATATGTTGTAATTTTTTTAAATGAAAAAATATAGTATCGACTTAGCCAATTATGAACGTTTCCCGTCAAAAGAGGTAAAGATTGGGCACGTTCCACTTGGCGCAATGCATCCCATCCGGTTGCAAAGCATGACCAATACACAAACCAGCGATACGCAAAACACGGTTGATCAATGTATCCGATTATTTGAAGCAGGTGCCGATTATGTTCGTATAACCACACCAACTCAGGCCGATGCCGAGAACCTGACTCAAATAAAAAAACTCCTACAAGAGAAAGGATTTACAAACCCTTTGATTGCAGATGTGCACTTCAACCCTGTTATTGCTGAAACAGCTGCCAGAATTGTTGAGAAGGTTAGAATAAATCCAGGTAACTACTACGATAGAAATCACCATCGTTTGAACAGCCAGGTAGATGAACCCAGGTTTGAATTGGAAAAAATACATTCTCGCATCAAGCCGCTTATTAGTATTTGCAAAGAATATGGTACTGCTATAAGAATTGGTTCAAACCACGGGTCGTTATCAGAAAGAATTTTAAAAACCTACGGCAACACAGTGGAAGGGATGGTTGAAGCTGCTATTGAGTACATTAAAATATTCGTTGCAGAAGGTTTTTATCAGTTGGTTATTTCGATGAAGGCAAGCGATGTGAATACCACCGTGAAAGCATGCCGTTTGCTGAATGCAAGAATGCTTGAATTCGGATGGAATTTTCCACAACATTTGGGGGTTACCGAGGCGGGTGAAGGAGAAGATGGGCGCATTAAATCAGCGCTTGGAATCGGATCGTTGCTGAACGATGGGATTGGCGATACGATACGGGTATCGCTTACCGAAGAACCAGAAAGCGAAATTTACTTTGCAAAAAAGCTGGTCTCTGCTTATGTAAACCGTGCACCTCGGATACAAAATATGCCTCTTGATATTGCTCCATACGAAGTTTTTAAAACCGAAATGCAGGGAGAGGGAAAAGAGCTGAATGCGCGTAAATGTGCTATCATGGTTAACTCTGAGGTTTTACCACATTTATCAGCCCGGCATAAAGAAGAAATTGATTATGTATTCTACAGCACCGACGACGGGTCAGGCGAAAAATACGTATCCCGATTACTTGGGATTAATTCAACTGATGAAATATACCCTTACTACAGTTCGGCTGAATTAATGGTTCAGCTGGTGCAAACAAAACTTCCGGTTGGTAAGCGTTTCTTCTTGGAAATGAATGTAGGAGAATTTCAAAAACTTAAGCAGTTTATTGTTCAAACTAAATTAAGGATTAATATAGTCCTCAATGCAATCACCCAGTACCCGGCCGGCGAAATTCGCTATTTTTATAAACAGTTGCTTGATGCGGGTTTGAATATACCGCTAATAATAAGATATCACCATAGTAGGTTTTATGATGATAATGCCAAAGCCGAAATGAGCATATACCCTGGAAGCATACTTGTAGACAGGTTAGCCCAGGGGATATTCCCAATGATTGAAGCGCAACACAATGAGCATTTTGATGCAATACTTGCAATGTTTCAGGCACTTGGGCTGAGATATACCAAGGCAGAATTCATCTCTTGCCCCGGTTGCGGCAGAACTGCATACGATATCGAAACAATTGTAAAGCAAGTAAAAATCAGATTTTCGCACCTGAAAGGAATAAAAATTGCCGTTATGGGCTGTGTGGTTAATGGCCCGGGAGAAATGAACGATTCCGATTACGGTTACGTTGGGTCGCAAAAAGGAATTGTAACTTTATATAAGGGTTGTGTGGCGGTACGCAAAAATATTCCCGAAAACAAAGCTATTGATGAACTCGTATCTTTAATAAAAGAAAACGGTGATTGGTGTGATCCAGATTATGGAGTATGAATAGATATTCTCCCATACCAGCAGATTTGTTTGTAAGGAATCGCAAGAAGCTTTATGGGAAAATTTGTTCCCCAGCAATAATATTGCTTTTCTCATCGGAGAAGAAACTCCGTTCAGGAGATCAGTATTACAAATACCGCCAGAATTCCGATTTATTCTACTTGTCAGGTATTGAGCAGGACGACACCGTATTGGTGCTTTGCCCGTCGCACCCTAATACAGCCTTGCATGAAACGGTGTTTGTTCCGGCCCCGGATGAGAGAAACCGAATATGGTATGGCGACTATATGAGTCAGAACGAAATTACTGACATATCAGGCATAACCAATGTAAAACTGCTTCCTGAGCTGGAATCATATATCGGAGAGCTACTTAAGTTTTCTTCCCGTATTTATGTCCCCTACGGGGTGAATGAAAACGGAGCTGTGATACATAGTTCCTGTGATAATGTGATGGCCAGTAAAATTTGCCATCATTTTAATGATTGCTGGTTTGGCAGTTTGAACCCTATTCTTTCTGACCTTCGGCTGGTTAAGGAGCCGGAAGAGTTAATGCTGATACAAAAGGCAATCAGTATTACTTCAGAGGCATTTCAACAGGCATTGAAAACGATTTGCCCGGGAAAGTACGAATATGAAATTGAGGCAGCCATCACTTCAGAGTTTATTCGTTCCGGAGCATCGGACCATGCATTCCCACCCATCGTGGCAAGTGGTTCAAACGCATGCATATTGCACTATAATAAAAACAGTGGTGTGTTGCAGGAGGGAGATCTTGTACTTCTCGATTTTGGCGCGGAATACGCCAATTATTCTGCAGATTGCTCAAGAACTGCTCCTGTTAATGGGTACTTCAGCGAAAGACAAAAGAGTCTTTATAACGCAGTATTATCGGTTTCGAGACAAATAACATCATATGTTGTTCCGGGGAATACAATTTTAAAGTTGAACGAAATTGCCGGTGAATTAATGCAGGAGGAGTTGCTGAAGCTGGGGCTTATCTCTGTTGCAGATGTCGCTGTTCAATCACCTGAAAATGCCGCCTATAAAAAATATTTTATGCACGGAGTTTCCCATTTTATGGGTCTCGATGTGCACGATGTTGGTGCAAAATCGGATGTTTTCCGCAAAGGAATGGTTTTAACCTGTGAACCAGGGATATACATTGCTAAGGAAGGAATAGGAGTTCGTATCGAAAACGATATTCTGGTCGGGGATGAGCCAGTTAATCTTATGGATGGCATTCCCATAGTCACAGAAGAGATAGAAGACTTAATGCGGCAGAATATTGGCAAATGATAACACTATTTTGAATTCATGGATAAAATTATAAAACTTCCTAATATCGGGGTTAAACTTACAGAAAGGCTTTCCGAAGCAGGATTTCAAAGCCTGTCCGATTTGAAATCTATGGGGGCTGAAGGTGTTTTTTTAAAACTTAAAACTGTTTTTCCAGATGCCTGCGTATCGACGCTTTTTGCAATTGAAGGTGCTATTTTAGGCATTCGATGGCATGGTATTCCGGAACAACGAAAACGTGAATTAAAAAATTTCTTTAATCAAACATGCAAAAAGTAAAAACTCTACTCATTTCTATTATTTTCGTAATATGCTCTGCTGCCGATATTTGGGCACAACATGTCGAAGATACAATTAAGCAACTGAATCATGAGCTTGCCAGATATCGAATAATTTCAGATAGTTTGGAAAATCTGCTTGAAGATGCAAACCTCAGAATGATTGCTGCAAACCTCAACATGTATGGTTTACCTGAAATTAAGCAAGGTGAGGAGTTGATTGAGCACAACGGTTACATATTGGTTTTTTCACAAAAACACCATCAGGCAGCATGGGTGGCTCATATGATTATTTCTGAAGTAGCCGAAAGTAGGGTGAGCCGAACCAATGATTTTCGGCCAGACCCGCTTGTGAAAGGAGGTACTGCTGTTGAATCCGATTACTTTTTACGCATTGTGGGGCCCGACAGTACAATAACATACGACGGCTTCGGTTTCGATCGGGGGCATTTGGTTCCTTCTGCCGATTTTAGGTGGTCGCAAAAAGCACTTTCCGAAACCTATCTGTATTCGAATATTTCACCCCAACTTCCAGATTTCAACCGTGAAAAATGGGCAGAACTCGAGAATACACTCAGAGCTTATGTCATCGAAGGGAAGTCGGCAAGCGTGTATGTTGTTACAGGTCCGGTTTTCTCCGACTCTGCGACTTTTATTACAAAGGGAGTAAACAAGCTACCGGTACCTTCATACTTTTTTAAAGCAGTATTCGATAAACCCAATATGCGTTCAATAGCATTTCTTATGCCTCATACTAAATTGGAATACCCTGTGGAGTGGTATGCCATAACAATCGACTCGCTCGAAAGTTTTACAGGTATCGACTTTTTTGCATCGCTTGATGATAGCCTCGAAAGTAGTATTGAATCGCAATGCGATTATAAGTATTGGCTAACCGTAGAACAAAAAAATGATGTAAAACCCCTGAAAGAAACAGAACGGCCTAAAAACACATATAATACTGTTGAAGCAGCTCTTTTTTCGGGTACAAACAAAAACGTGTGTATTTGCGGCACTGTGGTGAGCACTCATATATCGGCAAAGGGGAATGTATTTATTAATCTTGATAAGAGTTTTCCAAACCAGATTTTTTCAATATCTATTTTTAAAAAGAACCTGGTCAATTTCAGCTATTTGCCTCATATATATCTTCAAAACAAAAAAATCTGCGTGAAAGGTTTGGTAAAGGAATATGAAGGTACTCCGGGAATATATCCCGTAAATGAAAAAGCTATCTATGAAATAGAATAGAAGCTTCTGATTCGGACAAAATCCTTCAATCACTTTTTTTCTTCAATGGTGAATTGGTAAGTGCTTGCAAATTCCTTCTGTGCTTTAACCAATTTAGTGAACGACTCGTTGTATATGCTGTCTATGTCTTGTAGTAAATTGAAACACTCAATTTCAACATCGGCTTTGAATAAGCTGTCGGGAAGAGAATATCTATCAACAAGTTTTGGGAACTCATTAGTAGCCAGTCTTTTATACATCGACGCAAATTCAATGGCAGCATTTTTATATGCACTTTGATTGTCGAAATCATCAAGTTTGGTAAAAAACTCAAGCGAGGCATCTGCCTGCTTCAGGGCTTCCTGAAGCTTTGAAGACATTTCTTCTTTTTTGTAATCGGCAAACGTCGCTTCAAAAGCGTTAAAGTTATCTTGTAGTTTAATTTGTTCCTGTACGATTTTCTCATTATACTGTGCTGCTTTTTTTGCAGATTTACCACATGAAAATAGTAATACTGTCGCAAACAGAATCAAAGCAATTGAATAAAAGAAACGGCTTTTCATAAGTAAGATTTTATTCAGAGGTAAATGTACTTATTTATTTAGTAAATCCCAATACTCCACAGCGCGACGGGTGTGCGGAATAACAATGGTTCCGCCCACAACATTGCAAACTGCAAGTATATCAAATATTTCATCGGTGCTAAGCTTGTGCTTGTAGCATTGCTCAAGGTGATACTTAACGCAATCGTCACAACGCAACACCAGCGATGTGGCAAGCCCTAACATCTCTTTCACTTTTGCAGACAGAGCAGAATCGGTATATGTCATGCTGTCGAGACTAAAGATGCGTTTGATAATTTTATTGTCGGATTCGAGCAAACGTTTATTCATCTCCGATCGGTAATTGGCAAATTCGGTAACTTTATCCATGATTAATAATTTTTCCTTTTAATGTTGCTGAGCTGGCATCGGTAATCATAACTGTAACAAACTGACCAATCTGAGTCTGATCTTTTTCGAATACAACAGTTTTATTGGTTTCGGTTCGCCCAGAGAAATAATCCTTAGAACGTTTCGATTCATTTTCGACCAGTACTTCAAATGTTTTCCCGATATCGTTTTTATTGCTTTGCAAAGAAATTTTATTCTGAAGCGAAATCAGTTCATTCAGTCTTTTTATTTTTACTTCTTCCAGAATGTCATCTGCCATCTTTTCAAAAGCCAGAGTGCCCGGTCTCCCAGAGTACTTAAACATGAACGCAGAATCGAAACGAACCCGACGCAACAGTTCAAGCGTTTCGGCATGGTCGTCTTCGGTTTCCCCGCAAAAACCACAAAAAATGTCGGTACTCAAACCACAGCCCGGTATTAGTTCCCTGATTTTTTCGACCCTGCTCAGGTACCATTCCCGCGAATACCTGCGATTCATAAGTTTCAGAATTCTATTGCTTCCCGACTGAACCGGAAGATGAATATGGTTGCAAATATTTTTATATTTCGCAATCACCTCGATTAACTCATCGGTGAGGTCTTTTGGGTGAGATGTGGTGAAACGTATTCGCATATCAGGATAGCTATCGGCAATTAACGATAACAGTGCGCTGAAATTCAAGTTGTTATTCTGATAACTGTTCACGTTCTGGCCAAGCAAATAAATTTCACGATATTGATTCTTAGAAAGGTCTTCGGCCTGCGAAAGTATATCAGTATAATCGCGGCTGCGTTCACGACCCCGGGTGTACGGAACAATGCAATAGCTGCAAAAATTATTACAACCCCTGGTTATACTTATAAATCCGGAAATGTGATTAATATCGCTACGCTTTGGCAGAATATTATGATAATTTTCGTCGATGCTAAAATGTGTATCCGACTCCTTTTTACCTTGAAGTGCCTTTTCAATCAAACCCGAAATGCTACGATACGCATCAGGACCTGCAACAAAGTCAACAGTTTTATGATTCAATATTTCTTCACCTAACCGCTGTGCCATACAACCGATAACCCCGGTAACCAATTGCTTGTTTTTGCGCTTTAAACCATGAATATGCTGCAAACGGTTCCAAATTTTTTTCTCAGCATGTTCACGAACCGAACAGGTATTAATAATAATAACATCTGCGTTTTCGATGCTGGCGGATATAGCGAACTTCTGATCAGGAAGCATCGCAGCTACCAATTCGCTGTCGGCGACATTCATCTGGCATCCGTAGGTTTCGATATATACTTTTTTTTGTTGCATTGAGCAAAGTTAAACTGCATACATTAAGGGATGCTTTATTTGTTTGAGTTTTTTTGTAAGCAGGGCTTCATTATTATCACAAATCTGGTTGACAAGTGCGTGAAACTGATGGCTGTGGTTTTTAAAAACAGTATGGCAGAGCTCATGCATTATAATAAAATCTATCAGTTCTTCTGGAAGCAGCATCAGATAACACGAAAAAGTGAGTTTATTATCGGAGCGGCACGACCCCCAACGAGTGCGGCTTTTCCCTATTTTAACCGAATGATAGTTAAACCGATGCAATTTCGCAAGATATTCAACCCTGCCTGGTAATTTTGCAGAGGCTTTAATCTTGAGTGCTTTTTCGCAGAATTTGTGCAGTTGTTGCTGTAAAAAGCTTTGCGTCAAATCACTTCCCATAGGTAGTTTAACTTCGATATTTTTATCGTGGATTCGGGCAGAAATTTTTGCATGGTCGCCATGATTGAATAATAACTTATAGCCCGCAAATTCAAATCCATCGCCGATGAAGCCCTTCCGTTCGGTTTGCATCTGCTTAAACTCTGTTTGCTTTGCGAGTACCCAGTCTTTTTTCAGATGTAAAAATCGGACACCTTCTTCATAGCTAACATACCAGGGAATGCTTATTTTCACTCCTGTAACAGGGTGCACTGATAAGCGAATATTTTTAGTGCCTTTCTTTTTTAGAATCTGGATTTTTCCGAAATCTCCGGAAACTAAAATCTTTTGCATCAACGAGGCAATTTGCTCAGGGTTTTATAAGATGCATCGGTTTTTCCTATTAGAGTAACCGCAATTTCGTTGATCTGCGATTTTAGTTTTTTAGCATCTTCGGTATCTTCGAGATGATTTAGCTTATAAATCAATTCTTTTCTCATTTTCAGGGCTTCGCTGATGATTTCAGCTATTTCTGTTTCAGCTTTTCCGGGCTGCATTTTCATATATTGTAAACAATCGGCAACTAGTTCATTTACGATGCGATTGATATCCTGTTTTAAGTTCTTTTTACTTGCCATAATCGCTGGTTAATTTCAAAATTTCTGGTTTATACTTCAAATAAAATCACAACTATTTAATTATCGATACCGAAATTATTTTAACATCCTCAAGTGGTCGGTTCGCTTTATTAGTTTCCACAGCAGCAATCTTGTCGATCACATCCAGACCATCTGTAACTTCTCCGAACACCGTATATGCTCCATCGAGATGAGGAGCCCCTCCAACGGTACAATAAGCATCTCTTTGCTCTTTTGTGAAAACCTTGCCAAGCTGCTTTTCGTAAGAATCGAGTTGCATATCGGTGAATACCTGCCCCTGGACAATATAAAACTGACTGCCGCTGCTTCGTTTTTCGGGGTTCATATTGTCGCCGGTACGTGCTGCAGCCAGGGCTCCTTTTTTGTGGATATGCGTTGGGACAAATTCTGCAGCAATGGTATATCCTGGGCCTCCATTGCCAAGCATTTTCCCTGCCGGTGCATTTCTCGAATCAGGGTCTCCAGCCTGTATCATGAATTGTTTGATTACTCTGTGAAATAGTACGTCGTTGTAATACGACTCGTTGACAAGTTTAATGAAGTTGTCGCGATGCAACGGAGTGTCGTCATACAACATCACTGTAATATCGCCTTTGCTTGTTTTAATAAGCACTTTGGTTGTCTGTGAAAAAACAGATGTGCTTAACAGTAAGCATATAAAAAGCATGGCTGCTATGTTTAAAACCGATTTCATAACCAATTAATTTCGCACAAAAGTAATAAAAATAATAAATAACAATATTGATACCAATAGCAGATAGTAGAAAACTCAAGATTTTAGCAAACAGAGTCAAATATTAAAAGGAATATTGTAGTTTTGTTTGCTTAATACAAAGCTGTTGACAGTTGAAAATTCTTGTCAGAATATTGGCCATACTCCATGGTTTGGTTTGCATACCCCTTCTTGCTGCATATCTGGCCAGATATATAGACCCTCTGAAGATTAAATGGCTGGTAGTAGCCACATATGCTTTCCCGTGGCTATTGTTGCTAAACGCATTATTTATTCCGTTATGGCTTATTTTTAAAAGGAAGATGCTATGGTTCGCTGTTCCATTGCTGTTGCTCGGAACCCCAATGATTAATGGACTCATTCCTTTAAGAAACTATTTCTCTGCTACACCTTCAGGAGAAGGGCATCTTAAGATAATGACGTACAATGTGCACGTTTTTGGTTTGTACAACTGGAGACAGAAAGATATTACCAAAAACGAAATGTTTCGGTATATAGAAACCGAAGATCCTGATATTGCCTGTTTTCAAGAGTATTTCTACGATTCAGGAGGTTTTTTCCCTACCACCGACTCGCTGCTGAAAATTTTAAAGGCCAAATATTATTATCAGGTGTTTTCTGCACATTCGGCAAAAACACAAAAATTTGGTATAGCCACTTTCAGCAAGTATCCTATTATTGCAAAAGGAAGTATCCGTTTCGAAAAAACACATAACCTGTGTATTTATACCGATATTTTATATGAGAAAGATACCCTGCGGGTGTACAACTGTCATTTACAATCGTTGTATTTCAACGATAAGAACTACCGAGAACTCGAAAACTTCGATTCAAGCGATATTCCTAAAGGTAATGTTGGGCAGTACCGAAACATCGTCGGTAAAATTCTTCTTGCAGCACAAAGGCGCAGCTCGCAGGTTAAAATACTTCGGCAGCATATCGATTCATGCCAGTATAGCATAATTGTTTGCGGCGATTTTAATGATAATCCATTTTCGTATGCGTACCGTATTGTTTCGAAAGGCTTTAAAGATTCGTTTTCGGGTGCCGGATCCGGTTTTGGGTATACTTGGGAGCAAAAGGGGGTGAAGCAACGCATCGATTATGTGCTTTATAGTAAAGATCTGGTTTGCAGTGAACATAAAATTACCAGGGTACCTTATTCCGATCATTACCCGTTGGTTGTTAAAATTGGTAAGAAATGAAAGTCTTTGGTTGGTTTATTATCATATGGTGTATTTCAGTTTTTCGCATTGCAGCCGGACAGGAACTGAAATTGGAATTGCCATTTACTGATGATACTGATACGGTGATTTGTCATACACAATACTGTTTTCAGTACAGTGAACAACATGAACAGGCCAAGTGGGTAGCATATGAGTTTACTTTGAAAGAACTGCCCCTTACCGCAGAACGTGCCAAAGCTTTCAGAACCGACCCCGAAGTAGCTACAATCACCGCTGACAATGACGATTACTACAAAACAGGTTATGACAAAGGGCATCTTGCTCCTTCGAGGGATATGGCTTTCGACCCGATTGCGCAGGAAGAGAGCTTCTATTTTAGCAATATCTCACCGCAGGTTCCTGGATTTAACAGAGGCATTTGGAGAGGGCTTGAGTTTAAGGTGCGTAAATGGGTTGAAAAGTACGACAACGTGTACGTTATCACAGGTCCGGTTTTGCGCGATAACCTACCTGTGATTGGTGAAAACAGGGTGTCGGTGCCGGAATACTTTTATAAAGCTGTATTGGTGGATAATGACACAGTTTGTAAAGCTGTTGGCTTTGTAATTCCTAACTGCGACAGTTTGGGCAATAGGTATTCACTCTATGCGGTGCCCGTAGATACCGTCGAAAAATTGCTGGAGATGGACTTCTTCTATGTTCTTGACGATAATTTAGAAAACAAAGCTGAGGCAGCGGTTGATTATAAATTTTGGGAATTGATAAAACCGAAAGAGGAATGATTTTTGTTACCTTTAAGAGATGCTTTAAACAATTTTCTAACCGCTAATAATGAATCTACAGAAGCTCACTTTACTTCCTATATGTTTGTATGCAATGCTGTTGATGTTCGTTGTATCAGCATGCGAAAGAATCAAACCTGCAGAAGTTCAGCCATATGTTACCGAAATTGAAATGCCTGAAGAGTTTAATGTCGATAAAATTATATTCCTTTCTAACACTAAAGGCTTTGCTGCAGGTGGCAAAAAGAATGCAGGGTGCAGAATATATATGACAACCGATGGTGGTGAAACATGGGTAAAAAGATATGGTAACGACAGCCTTAGCATTAATGATATGGTATTCTGTAACGACAGGGTAGGGTTTGCCTGTGGCGACAGCATGATGCTGCTTAAAACCATCGACGGAGGGCTTTCGTGGAAGGTATATAACTTACCAAACCTGCCATACCCCGAGTACAGGGTTCCATATAACAGCCTGGCTGCTCTTGATTCGACCCATATATTTGTTGCAGGTGGCGAAAACTATTATAAAGGATTAACATCAGAATTGGAGCCCGGTGCCAATCAGTGGATACATCATAGTTTCGATAACGAAATCCGGGATATATTATTTGTTGATGAAAACCTTGGCTTTTTTGCTGCCTACGGACAGGTGCTAATAACCGAAGATGGCGGAAACACCTTTAGTTACCTTGAAATCGACAATGAATATTTTTACGACCTCGAGTATTTCCAAAATACAATATGGCTTCTCGGACGTTATGGTAAGCTCTACACATCCGGTGATAGCGGGAATAGTTGGACTCTCCAAAAAGAATTCGGTGAAATGACTTTACAAGACTTATGGATTTGCAACACTGACTCTTACATTTGCGGTGGCGGAGGTTTTCTTCTTATAAGCCGCGATCAGGGTGAGTCGTGGTACAGTGTTTCGGGATGTGGCAATACAAACCTGAACAGCATTAGTGTGACACCCTCGGGAGAAGTCTGGGTCGGTGGCGACGATGGAAAACTATTTGTACTAAACCGACATAGAGGTGCTGAGTAAACCGTTTTCCTTCGGGGAACACTTCCATAATTAAATAAAAATGCTTTTTCCATAATTGGAAAGTAACATTTGAAATTTTCAAACAAAAGAACTTCTTATTATTTCCAGCTCTAAGATGTAGTTTCAACTTAAAACAGGTATTTTAGCGTAAAATATTCATTCTAAAGCATCAATATATGAGTATAAATCATTTGAGAGCGGCACTTCTGCCATTGTTACTGGCAAGTGTGCTTTCTGTTTATGCAGGCGACAGTATTCCCTGCGGTTACAACTTTTTGCGCATGGGCATAGGATTTACAAAGAACTCCGTACTCGATCAGGTGAACACCTGTTTGCCATATACCGGCCCGGGTATTGGAATTTCGCTGGGATATGAAAGGTGCAGGAAAAACTGCATCGAAGTGGGTAATGATTTTGCATTCGGAACCCTATCCCCTTACAACTTGCCCGAATATGACAACCAAGTGAGTTTTTATTATGACAATTTTTATGCGAAATACTTATGGCGTTTACCCATACATAAATTCTTTGGTTTGAACTTGTTTGCCGGCCCCGAAATAAGGATTCAGTTTGGAATGCGGATTAATGGAGCTGCTCTTGCAAACTCAGTTTTGGCATACGACTTTGCTACATCAACGGGCGTTGCGCTTATGTTAACACGTGATTTTTCGCTGCATTGCCTTTTTAAAAAAGCAGGTGATCGCAAATGTATTTCGGTTAGCGCAAAGTTGTCGCACCCTTTACTTGCCATGGTTCATACGCCACCTTATATTGGAATGCCTGAAAACCTATTGCAACAAAATGCCTCTTTGTTCGATTTGTCAAATCATTACGAAAGTGTAATAAACCGATTTATTAATCCTGATTTCTGCTTAAGCCTGAGCTACAATATGAAAAATGGTAATGCATTGGCATTGCATTACCGGTATAGCTATTTTGCAACTTATCCGGAATACAACCCGACCAAAGCAGCCTATAATTATTTTGGCTTTTCTCTGTTATTCAATCTTAAAAAACCATGCTCATGAAAAAAATAGCGAATTTGTTTTTGATTTTTGCCGGACTTGCTTCATTGGGAGCTTGCGAAAGGGCGGTATTGGACCAGCCGCCTTCATCAAAAAAAGATGTTTTTAATTTCTTATGGAAATCGATTGATGAAAGGTACAGCTTTTTCGAAATGAAGCATATCGATTGGGATTCGGTGTACACTGTGTATGAACCGAAAATTACTGAAACCATGAGCGAGGAAGCCTTTTTCGACACCTTGTCGTTACTGATTGATGAACTGCGTGATGGGCATTCAGGTATTAATTCTTTCAACAACGGTCATCAAAATGTGTGCTTCTTCTTTAACAGTCCTGAAAACTTTAACGAAAGAATTATTACAGATTTTTATTTTAAAGGTTACGGGAACCGTACCGGAGCTTTTCAGCATGCACACATAAGACACCGAAATATCGGGTATATTTATTACGGGAGTTTTAGTGAAGATGTAACCGATGAGGATATGGAGTATATTCTGGATTATTATTCCGATGCGATGGGATTAATTATTGACGTCAGGAATAATTTTGGAGGTACAGTTGAAAATGTGTACGATATTGCCTGTCATTTCACAAACGAACCGGTAACTGTTTTGGGATCGCAGCTAAAAATCGGCCCAGGGCATGAGGATTTTACCAATATTACCTATACCACAATTGAACCCAGAGGGACTTTCTGGACAAAACCGGTAATTGTTTTAACCAACCGAAAAACCTATAGTGCCGGTTCAATTTTTTCGCTGGTTATGAGCCAAATGCCTTCGGTAATGGTGGTTGGCGACACTACGGGTGGTGGTTTGGGTTTACCTATTGGAACGGAATTGCCCAACGGCTGGCAGATGCATTGTGCCGGAAGCCGTATTTTATCACCCGAAGGTGTTTGCTATGAATTGGGTGTTCCTCCCGATGTACAGCAAAATATGGACCCCGAGCAAGGCTATGACGATATTATTGAAAAAGCCGCCGATATT
>ENA-UPTA01001497-UPTA01001497.1-activated-sludge-metagenome-genome-assembly--contig:-NODE-1497-length-25923-cov-4.968919_pt1 | contig 25923 bp, 21 predicted proteins | sample MGYA00238184_ERZ773361 | MGnify/ENA primary metagenome ERZ773361 (study PRJEB29100, sample SAMN05720205) | activated sludge metagenome | isolation source: anaerobic digester from wastewater... | reverse complement strand
TTTGGGTAAGCGTTTAAGGCCATCTGCACTCGCGCTGATATTAGTGACATTAGTGGCGTTAGTGGCATTAGCAGCAGGCAATCCCTCTTTGGCTACAGATTGATTTTCTGATCGCACAACAATCGGGCCTTCTGTTTGCACGGGTTTTGCCACAGCAACCATCGTGGCATCAGCCTCTGGTGGCGCAACGCGCAAAAGCTGGTCCACCTGTATAACATTGGCATTGCTTAACTGATTCCAAGCGGCAATCTCTCGATGATCATGCCCGTGATCCAGCGCAATGCTGTACAAGGTATCGCCTTTTTTAACGCGGTACATTCCTGCCGGCGCTTTGGGCAATGCACTTGCCTCCTGACGGACGGCGGAAGAGGCATTGCGATCAACGACAGGAACAGGCGCCGTATTCGCACAACCGACAAGCCATGCAGTTGATATGGCAACACTAGACACCGAGAGAAATAACCTGATTTTCATGCGACCCCACTGAGCAACGGTACAAAGCGCACTGCATCAAACCGCGACTCTACAAAGCCTTTGTCCGTGCGCTCAACCAAGCAAATCACTTGTTCTGCACCACCTAGCGGAATGACCAGCCGCCCCCCAAGGGCAAGCTGAGTCAGCAGTGTCGGCGGCACGCTTTTAGCTGCGGCAGCCAAAATGATGGTATCAAACGGTGCCGCTTCTGGCAGTCCTAAATTGCCATCCGCATGCTTTAGGCGAATGCGGGTGAGTTTTAATTGCCGCAAGTTATCGCGTGCTTTTGCCAGCAGCGGTGCAATGCGCTCAACAGCAAAAACCTGTGTCGTCAACAGACTCAACACGGCGGCTTGGTAACCACAGCCTGCACCCACCTCCAACGTTTTGCCCAGCTCACGACCGTGAATCAGAATTTCTATCATGCGCGCTACCACGTAGGGCTGTGAGATCGTCTGCGCAAAACCAAGCGGCAGCGCCGTATCTTCATAAGCCCGACTGGCTAGCGCAGGTTCAACAAACACATGACGAGGAATCACACCCATGGCATGCAGCACGCGCGGATCGCTCACGCCTTGCTCACGCAAACGGTCAACCATGCGCGCCCGCGTGCGCTCTGAGGTCATGCCAATACCGGCTTTGGCTGGCTGATTAAAGTCGGCTTTATTATTCATGACTCTGCGTTAATTCGCCCAATTGATTCAAGTGATTCAACGGTTGCATCCAGTGCTTCACAGCAGCCAATTGTCCGGCATGCGTTAAATCAATTTGCAGCGGTGTGACCGATACCCAGCCATGCTCAACCGCATAAAAATCCGTGCCTTCACCTGCATCGGCGGCAGGGCCCGCAGCACCAATCCAATACACCATTTCACCACGCGGCGTGGTGGATTTAATCGCTGGCTCGGCCTTGTGGCGACGCCCCAGACGGGTAACTTGAATGCCGCGCAAGACTTCATAAGGACAATCAGGCACATTCACATTCAGCAGCACGGGAAAATCAAATGGGTGAGAAGTGAATTGCGCCACCAGCTCACGCGCTACGCGGCCCGCTGTTTCAAAATGCTGAACTTCATCACCCGGACGAGTCACTAGAGAAATTGCAATCGCGGGCACGCCCAGCAAATGCCCTTCCATCGCCGCAGCTACGGTACCGGAATAAATCGTATCGTCGCCCATATTCGCGCCCAGATTGATACCCGAGACAACCATATCCGGCTGCATAGGCAGCATGCCGGTCACCGCTAAATGGACACAATCAGATGGCGTGCCATTAACATAGTAAAAACCGTTGCCAGCCTGACGCAGGTTAAGCGGACGATCCAGCGTCAGCGAGTTGCTCGCCCCACTGCGATTCCGTTCTGGCGCTACCACGGTTAATTCAGTGAGCCCGGCCAGCCCATTCAGACTCGCCGCGAGCTGTACCAGTCCGGGCGCGAGATAACCATCATCGTTGCTGAGCAAAATACGCATGAAATAAAAGCCGGGTGAATAATGTGTGATGAGTGATCGATTGATACAGCGTCTATTTTAACGCATCCCTTGTCAGCGCCAATGCGACAAATAGAGATAGGATGCCGCACTATGCAAATAATTCTTCATGCTTCTGCCAGTGAAATTTCAGCGGCCGACTGGTCAAGTCTGGATCATCATGATGATCCCTTCATGAGTGGCGCTTTTTTAATCATTGCCGAAAAAGTCGGCGCTGCCGATACGGCGTTAGGCTGGCAGGCACAGCATCTGGCGCTGTATGACGAGACCGCACCCGATGGTGAAAAACTGCTTGGCCTGTTACCGCTCTATCTGCGCACACACTCCTTCGGCGATTTTTCGCATGACTGGCATTGGGCCGCCGCCTGGCAAAATGCCGGCCTGGCTTATTACCCCAAACTCGTCACCGGCGTACCTTTCACGCCATCCCCCGGCCCAAGACTCCTGGTACGCACGGGCGTGGCGCGCGCCCTCATTGTGCAAGCACTCATCCACGCCGCCATTGATCTGGCAAAAACCCAGCAAGTATCCTCCTGGCAATGTCTGTTTGTCGAAGAACCGGACTGTGAAGCACTCAAGGCTGCGGGGCTATTAATTCGGCAAGGCGTGCAATTTCACTGGATCAACAAAAATTATGCCCATTTTGATGATTTTCTTGTGGGATTTACAGCTGACAAGCGCAAAAAACTCAAACGCGAACGCCGCGCCGTGCACGAATCCGGCTTGCGACTAAGCGTTCTGCATGGCGATGAAATTGATGCGGCACTCTGGCGCGTGATTCATCGTCAATACCGCGACACCTTTGCCCGCTACGGTAACCATCCGGCTTTTCCGCTGGAATTTTTTATCGAAGCCAGTGCGCAGCTTGCCCGCCAGTTGCTGGTCTTTGTCGCCTTTGACGGCGAACAGCTAGTGGCCTCCGCCATCTGCTATCGCGATGCCACCACGCTTTACGGGCGGCATTGGGGAACAGAAGTCGATGTACCAGGCCTGCATTTTGAACTGTGTTACTACCAAGGCATTGATTACTGCATCCAGCATGGCCTGCAACGTTTTGAGCCCGGCGCACAAGGTGAACACAAGCTCGCCCGCGGTTTTGAGCCTGTGCCCACGCACTCCGCCTACTGGATTGCCAACCCCGGGATGCAGCGCGCTGTGGAAAATTTTCTAGCCAGAGAAACCGAAGCAATGGAAGATTACGCACTTGAAACGGCGGGGCATTTACCGTTCAAAAATAAGACGGCCTCATGAAAGAACAGGTTCCGGAAAACATTGATTTAACGGGTGGCAACAATCATTTAACTTAGAGCCCTCCACTGGACGCATCCGCTGGCGCGTTCGAATGCACCATCGGGTGCGTAGCGAAATTGCCCTGCTGCCGCCGTCTCGCCAGCGCCGACTTTTCAGGCCATATCAATTAGCGCGATGACCCGCCTGCGTAGTTCTCGAAGCGGGTGTATTCACCAATGAATGTCATGCGTGCCGTACCCACAGGGCCGTTACGGTGCTTGCCGATAATCACTTCCGCCGTGCCTTTGTCGGGCGTATCAGGTTTGTAGTATTCCTCGCGGTACATCATCATGATGATGTCGGCATCTTGTTCAATAGCGCCGGATTCGCGCAAGTCGCTCATCAAGGGGCGCTTATCGGTGCGCTCTTCCACTTTTCTCGATAACTGCGAGAGCGCGATAATGGGCACTTGCAGCTCTTTGGCCAGCGCCTTGATAGAGCGTGAAATTTCTGAAATTTCGGTTGCCCGATTTTCGCCATAACCATTCGAGCTCATCAACTGCAGGTAGTCGATGACGATCAGGCCGAGTTTGCCAAACTGCCGGTGCAAGCGCCGTGCGCGGGCACGCAGGTCGGTTGAATTGATCGCACCGGTTTCATCAATATGAATTGGTGCTTCATGCAGCTTGCCCAATGCTACCGTCATGCGGTCCCATTCGTCATCGGTCAGGCGGCCTGTGCGCAGCTTGCCTTGGTCAATGCGCCCGACGGAGGAAAGAAAGCGCGTAGCGAGCTGCGGACCGGACATTTCCAGGCTGAAGATCGCCACCGGCTGACGCAATTCAACACCGACGTGTTCGGCAATGTTAAGCGCAAAGGCGGTTTTACCCATGGAAGGACGTCCGGCGACAACGATCATATCCCCCGGCTGCAAGCCGGATGTCATGCGATCAAGATCGACAAACCCCGTTGGCACGCCAGTGATGTCGGACTGGCTGTCGCGCGCGAGCAGCGCTTCCATTTTCTCAACCACTTCGCCCAGCAAGGGCTGAATCTGCACAAACCCGCCGCTATCGCGGTTGCCGGTTTCGGCAATTTCCAGAATCTTCCGTTCTGCGTCATCCAGTAGTTGCTTGACATCGCGACCAGCCGGGTTCAACGCCTGACCCGCAATTTCATCGCCCACTGTAACGAGCTGCCGCAAAATAGCGCGCTCGCGCACGATTTCAGCATAGCGGCGCACATTGGCAGCCGATGGCGTGGCATTTGCGATTTCAGCAAGATAGGCCAAGCCGCCGGTCTGATCAATTTCATTCGATTGTTCAATCGACTCATACACCGTGACCACATCGGCCGGACGACCACGCTGAATCAGCTTGCCAATGTGGCGAAAGATGCGCTTATGGTCATCGCGATAAAAATCATTTTCACGCACTACGTCGGCAATGCGATCCCACGCCGGATTGTCGATCAGCAAGCCCCCAATCAGCGATTGTTCGGCCTCAATAGAGTGTGGCGGCAACTTGAGCGCAGCCACCTGCGGATCGTGGACGGGGGACTGATTGAATGATCGAACATTGGCCATGGTTATCTCCGCAGTGAAGCCGACAAGTCTACTCTGCGTCGCACGGTCTTGTAAGTGGATAAGCTGTGGAACTTGTGTGGATAACTTGTGAAAAGTCGGTGCATAAATTGAATGCAGTGCAACACGGCATGCAACACACAAATAAGTAGTGAAATTTCAGCTTCACTACCTTTCAATTATGCAATCCGTCATGTCTGTTATTGATGCGATAAAAATAAAAAACGAGCTGCCTCTCTTGGAGAACAGCTCGTTTTTTGTCTGGCAAATGACACCAGACATCAGGCCAGCATGACAAAGGCTATCTGGGTATCTTAGTGCTCACCCAAAACAGACACAGTGATTTTGGCAACCACGTCGCTATGCAATGCAATTTCAATTGCTGCGTCGCCAATAGCCTTGAGCGGGCCTTCGGGCAAACGGATAGCGGAACGCTCAACCACATGACCTTGCGCTTTCAACGCGTCAGCGATGTCAATGTTGGTCACGGAACCAAACAAGCGGCCATCCATGCCGGTTTTGCGGGTGATCTGCAACATCAAGCCATCAAGCGTAGCAGCTTGCGCTTGCGCTTGCGCCAATTTCGCTTGTTGAGCGGCTTCTAATTCAGCCCGCTTGGCTTCGAACACTTTGCGGTTCGCTTCCGTAGCGCGCTTGGCCTTGCCCTGGGGGATCAAATAGTTACGTGCATAACCGTCTTTAACTTTAACCTCATCACCCAAGTTACCGAGGTTGACAACTTTTTCCATCAAAATAATTTGCATGGTCTACTCCTCGATTATTGGTGCAAATCAGTAAAAGGCATCAAAGCCAAAAAGCGCGCACGCTTAATGGCCGTTGACAGCTGACGCTGGTAGCCGGTTTTGGTGCCCGTGATACGAGCTGGCATGATGCGTGCGTTTTCAGCAATAAAGTCTTTCAGAATTTCGACATCCTTGTAGTCGACTTCCTCAATTTTTTCAACGGTAAAGCGGCAAAACTTGCGCCGTTTAAACATGCTGCGGCCTTTTTCGCCTTTGCCTCCTTTACCTGCTGCTAGCTTACCTTTTGGTTTAAATGCCATTTTTAATTTCCTTCCACAAATTCAATCGTATTGACATGCAGTACGGGTGTTTTCCGCCTCAAACTGCGTGCCGCTAAAAATCCATTCACTATTAATGCGATGCCTGGTTTGACTGTTGCCAGCATTTGCGCCTGATTTCCTATCGCTACACAATCCATTTCGCAGCACACCTTGCGTTCAACTGAAGATTCGATTTGCATCGACTCGTGCATCAGACTGAATTCAAGAATCGCAACACCTGCCGGGGTGCGCCGCAGGGCGCCACGCTCGTGCAAAATGCCGGATAACTGCGTGAGGTTGCGTGAGCTCGATAAACAATTTTGTGACAACGCAAACGCTCAACAACCGCAGCGATCAAGCAGCAGGAGTATCGACTGCTGCCTCTGCTACAGGCACAGCAACGGCATCGCTTTGCGCCGTGCGTGAACGATCTTCTTTCATCATTGGCGAAGGCGTGGTAACAGCCTTACGTGTTTTGATGGTCAGATGGCGCAGCACAGCATCGATGAATTTGAATGAATTTTCCAGCTCAGCCAAGGCTTCGCCATCGCACTCGATGTTCATCAGCACGTAATGTGCCTTGTGAACCTTTTGAATCGGGTAAGCCATTTGACGGCGACCCCAGTCTTCCAGACGGTGGATGACCCCTGCACGGGCGGTAACCAGCGCTTTATAGCGCTCGACCATAGCGGGCACTTGCTCGGACTGGTCAGGGTGAACGATAAAAACGATTTCATAATGTCGCATGCAATCTCCTTTTGGTTAAGTGAAGCTCCCCCGCATGCGTATCGGGTGGAGCAAGGTGAGCCCGCTACTATAGCAATCATCGGCACTCAGGGCAAGCAAAAAAGCCTCACCCGCCTGTAGATTGATAGAGATAATTCACTAAATGTTCAAATACTTAGAACCCACGCCCAACCCACGTCCCCTGCGCCCGCAAGAACGACTTGAAGCAGTACGGCTCAGCTCGAACCCCTCGCTTTACTGAAAATAGTCAAACAGAAAAAAGTAAGCCGCGTGATAAAGCAACCAGAAGCCAGGGAGAAATCACAGGAAAACCCGCCCAGGAAACCCCGTTATCTGACAGATGATCCATTGGCAATCGAGATACACATGCGTCAATGAATAATATTGATTAGAATTATCGCCATGCTAGATAAGCGCTCGCAATCCCTGCTCAAAACACTGATTGAAAATTATATTGCCGACGGTCAACCGGTAGGCTCGCGCACTCTGGCCAGGCGCTCAAACCTGGAGCTCTCGCCAGCCACCATCCGCAATGTCATGTCTGATCTCGAAGAAATGGGCTTTATCACCAGCCCGCATACTTCGGCGGGTCGCATTCCAACTGCTTTAGGTTATCGGCTGTTTATTGACTCGCTCCTTACCGTGCGACCACTGAACGATACTGACTTATCCGAAATTCACGGCGCGATGCAGCCCGATCAACCGCAACGCGTCATCAGTCATGCATCTCAACTGCTCTCGCAACTCACCTCATTCGCAGGCGTGGTGGTGGTGCCACGTCGGCAGCAACCGCGCATTCGGCAAATTGAATTTTTGAGCTTGTCTGACAAACGCATTTTGCTCATCATCGTCACTGACAATGGCGACGTACAAAACCGCATTTTGTTCACACAACGAAATTACACCTCGGCAGAACTTACTTACGCCGCAAATTATTTGAACCAAAACTGCGTGGGTCTGGCTTTCGAGCAAATTCGCACACGCATCACGGACGAGTTAAGCCAGCTACGCTCGGATATGTCCACCCTCATGTCCGCTGCGCTGGATGCTGGCAATCAAGTGATGACTGACACCGCCGACCAATGCGTGATCAGCGGCGAGAGAAATCTTCTAGGTGTTGAAGATTTAGCTTCCAACATGACACGCATTCGCCGCTTGTTCGACTTGTTCGAGCAAAAAACCCATTTAGCGCAGCTATTGGCTTTATCAGACCAAGCCGAAGGCGTGCAGGTATTCATTGGCGACGAGTCCGGCATTGCGCCGCTGGATGAGTGCAGCGTGGTAGCGGCCCCATATGAAGTTGACGGGCAAGTTGTGGGCTCCATCGGCGTGATTGGCCCAACCCGCATGGCCTATGAACGGGTAATTCCGATTGTGGACATCACGGCCAAACTGCTGTCTTCAGCGCTCTCCGCGCCATAAATAAAAAACCTTTTACTCATACCGCAAAAGCGGCAAAAAATAATGTCTCGCTACACCCCCGAACCCGCGCATCCGCATCACGCCGCACAGAAGACAGCCGTTTTACTAGTGAACTTAGGCACACCCGACGCACCCACCCCTTCCGCTTTGCGGCGTTATCTCAAACAGTTTTTATGGGATCCGCGTGTCGTCGAAATCCCGCGCGCCCTGTGGTGGCTGATTTTGAATGGCATTATTCTTAACCTGCGCCCAGCCAAATCCGCCGCAAAATACGCGCAGATCTGGTTAAAAGAAGGCTCACCCCTGCGCGTGCACACGGAGCGGCAAGCCAAACTACTCAAAGGGCTGCTCGACCAGCGTGGCCATACCAAGGTCGAAGTGGCCTACGCCATGCGCTACGGCAACCCATCCATCGCCAGCGTACTCGATACACTCAAAAAAACCGGTGTTGAACGCGCACTGATTCTGCCTTTGTACCCACAATATGCGGCAAGCAGCACAGCAAGCGTCATGGATGATGTGGCCAACTGGATTAAAGCCACCCGCAACCCGCCAGAACTGCGCTTCACCAAACAATATCCCGACCACCCCGGCTACATTGCGGCATTAGCCAATAGCGTGAAAGAACACTGGGCAGCCAATGGCCGTAGCGAGCGCCTGGTGATGAGCTTTCATGGCCTGCCGCAACGCTCCCTGGCTTTAGGCGACCCCTACTTTTGCCTGTGCCAGAAAACCGGCCGCTTGCTAGCTGAAGCCTTAGGTTTAGCAAAAGAAGACTATCTCATCACCTTTCAATCGCGATTTGGCAAAGCCAAATGGCTAGAACCCTACACCCAAGCCACACTGGAAAAGTTAGCACGAGAAGGCGTTAGCCGATTAGATGTGATCTGTCCAGGTTTTGTAGCAGATTGCCTGGAAACGCTCGAAGAAATCGCAATGGAATGCAAAGAGGCTTTTATAGCAGCCGGTGGCAAAACATTTTTCTACATTCCATGCCTGAACGAACGTGCCGACTGGATTGCCGCGCTGGGCGACATTGCAACCACTCATATGGCAGGCTGGCCATTGGAAGCAGTTGAAGATCCTGCGACTCTCGAACGCGCCAAACGCTTGGGCGCGACGTATTAAGGCCTGCTTGCGCATTTGTATTGCATTGATAAAAAGTCGGCGCTGATAGTACGGCGTGACACACCATAATCCTGCGTAACACGCCCCAAGACCGCTCAATAAGCACCCCATGTGCGCATCCATGTAGCGCTCATATCGTCTGACACTGCCTTTGACTTGGGCGGATAAGCCCCGGCGGCTGGGTATAATTCCGCCCTTCGTTTCATTTACCCTCTTCACGACACATCCCCGGCCATGCAGGAAAAATATCAACCGTCTGACATCGAACAGGCTGCACAATCCTTTTGGAACACCGCGCAAAGTTTTCGTGCCACTGAATCTGGCGACAAACCCAAATACTATTGCCTGTCGATGTTTCCCTACCCCTCGGGCAAGCTGCACATGGGGCATGTACGCAACTACACGCTGGGCGATGTGCTCTCGCGGCAGCACCGCATGCGGGGTTACAACGTCTTGCAACCCATGGGCTGGGATGCATTCGGGCTGCCGGCTGAAAACGCCGCCATGCAAAATAACGTGCCACCTGCGCAATGGACGAATGACAACATTGCCTACATGAAAAAGCAGTTGCAATCCTTGGGCTTTGCCATTGACTGGCAGCGCGAGCTGGCCACCTGCCAGCCCGAGTACTATAAATGGAACCAATGGCTGTTTTTGCGCATGCTGGAAAAAGGCATTGCCTATAAAAAAACCCAGGTCGTGAATTGGGATCCGGTCGATCAAACTGTACTGGCCAACGAGCAGGTGATTGACGGGCGCGGCTGGCGCACCGGCGCCGTGGTTGAAAAACGCGAAATCCCCGGCTATTACCTGGCCATCACGCGCTATGCCGATGAGCTTTTATCCTCACTGGATACCCTGCCGGGCTGGCCCGAGCGCGTTAAAACCATGCAGGCCAACTGGATCGGCAAAAGCACCGGCGTGCGCTTTGCGTTCCCCTACACCATCGACGGCAAGGAAGAAAAACTGTGGGTGTACACCACGCGTGCCGACACCATCATGGGGGTGACGTTTTGCACCGTGGCGGCAGAACACCCCCTGGCTACCCACGCGGCACAAAACAACCCGGCGCTTGCCGCGTTTATTGAAGAATGCAAACACGGCTCGGTCATGGAAGCGGATATGGCCACCATGGAAAAAAAGGGCATGCCCACGGGGCTGTTTGTAACCCATCCTCTCACCGGCGAACAACTGGCGGTCTGGGTAGGCAACTATGTCTTGATGAATTATGGCGATGGCGCGGTGATGGCCGTGCCAGCGCATGACGAGCGCGACTTTCTATTTGCCAAAAAATACAACCTGCCGATCAAACCCGTGGTTGCGGTGGCAGACGAGACCTTCTCGCTGGATGCCTGGCAAGACTGGTATGCCGACAAGCAACGCGGTGTGTGCGTGAACTCCGGACAATATGACGGCTTGAATTTCACTGCGGCAGTCGCTGCCGTGGCGGCTGACCTGACTGAACTCAATCTGGGCGGCACGCAAGTGCATTACCGCTTGCGCGACTGGGGCGTCTCGCGGCAACGTTACTGGGGTTGCCCCATTCCGCTGATCCATTGCGAAGCCTGCGGCACGGTGCCTGTGCCGGATGAGCAGCTGCCAGTGGCGTTGCCCACCGATTGCGTGCCGGATGGTTCGGGCAATCCGCTCGCCAAGCGCGCTGATTTTGTGAACTGCACCTGCCCCAAATGCGGCCAACCCGCGCGGCGCGAGACGGATACCATGGACACCTTTGTGGATTCCTCCTGGTATTACGCCCGCTACTGCGCGGCGGATAACGCCAACGCCATGGTGGATGAGCGCACGAATCACTGGATGCCGGTAGACCAATACATCGGCGGCATTGAGCACGCGATTTTGCACCTGCTCTACTCGCGCTTCTGGACCAAGGTGATGCGTGACCTTGGCTTGGTGAATTATGACGAGCCCTTTGCCAACCTGCTCACCCAAGGCATGGTGCTCAACCACATTTTTTCGCGGCGCACCGCGCAAGGCGGCATAGCCTACTTTGCCCCGGAAGAACTGGACTTGATCAAAGACGAGGCTGGCCGCATCACCGGCGCCACTGCCAAAGCGGATGGCCAGCCAGTGGATTACCAAGGCATCGGCACGATGTCCAAATCCAAGCGCAACGGGGTGGACCCGCAATCGCTGATTGAAACTTATGGCGCGGATACGGCGCGTTTTTTCATGATGTTCGCCGCCCCGCCGGAGCAGACTTTGGAGTGGGCTGACTCGGGCGTCGATGGCGCCGCGCGCTTTTTGCGCCGCGTGTGGGCCATGGGCTACCGGCTGAAAAATTGCATTGATGTTTCCGCCAACCTCGCCGCCAAACCACCTGGCCCGCTACCGGAACCCATCGCCGCCCTGCGCCGGGAAATTCACTTGCAACTACGCCAGGCCAATTACGACTTTGCTAAACATCAATTCAACACCGTGGCCTCCAGCGCCATGAAAATGTTGAACAGCATGGAAAAGGCCTTGCAGGACGCGGCAAACGACTTCACCCAAACCCCGGCCGGCATTGCCACCATCACCGAATGCATGAGCATTTTGCTGCGCCTGCTCTCGCCACTTACCCCGCACATCTGCCATACGCTATGGCGCGAGCTGGGCTATGGCGACGACATTCTCAACGCTCCCTGGCCTGAACCCGAAGAAGCGGCGCTGGTGCAGGATGAGCTTGAACTCGTGCTGCAAATCAACGGCAAGCACCGTGGCAACCTGCGCATAAAAGTCGGCGCTGACGGCACGGCGGATAAAGCTGCAATTGAAGCCGCCGCGCTGGCTTCAGACGTTGCGCAAAAGTTCATGGCAGGCAGCCCGGCGAAAAAAGTGATTGTTGTGCCGGGACGCTTGGTGAATATCGTTATATAAACAGCCAGTGTAAGCTAACAAAATAATCACGCGATGACACTGGCTGCCCAACCCTGCCCTCATACCAAAGGAAACCCATGCGGAACTCCAAGCGTACAACGCAAACCTTGATCCTGCTGGTTTTAGCCTGCATGCTCACCGCCTGCGGCTTTCAGTTGCGCGGCAGTTACAGCTTGCCATTTCAAACCTTGAGCATTGCCTTAGCGCCCAATTCAGCGCTATATGCACAAATCAAGCGTGGCGTTGAAGCCTCCTCCCCCACGCGAATTGTGGATGACCCCAAAGCAGCAGAAGCAAACCTGGTTGTACTTGGCGACACCCAGGAAAAAGTCATCCTCTCATTAAACGCTGCAGGTCGTGCCCGTGAATATGATCTTGTACGCACCTTTACGTTTAAAGTAATCGCCCCGGATAACACCGATTACCTGCCGCCCAGCCGCATCACCTTGCGACGTGACATGACCTTTAACGATGATCTTGTGCTCTCTAAAGACGCGGAGGAAGCCTTGCTCTGGCGTGATATCCAAAATGATTTGGTGCAACAGCTTTTGCGTCGCCTTTCAGCGATAAAACTCGTCCGGCAAACGGCAGAGGATGCCGCCCATGCAGCTACGCCCTGAACAGCTCGGCGCACACCTTGACCGCCCCTTATCGCCGCTGTATCTGCTGCATGGCGATGAACCCTTGCTGGTTATTGAAGCGGCCGACGCCATACGCCAAGCCGCGCGCCGCCAAGGTTTTACGCAGCGTGAAGTGATTGTTGCCGGCAACCATTTCCGCTGGGACGATCTGTTTTTAGCCGCAGGCAACCTGTCCTTGTTTGGCGAAACCAAGCTCATTGATTTGCGCATCCCCTCCGGCAAGCCCGGGCGCGAAGGCAGCGAAGCCCTGCAACGTTATATCAAAACACTCAACGCAGAGACGGTCACCCTCATCACCCTGCCCGAACTCGACTGGCAAGCCAAAAAAGCCGCCTGGGTCACAGCGTTAAGCCAGGCCGGCGTCGCCATTGAATGCAACGCCCCGCCTTTGGTGCGCTTGCCGCAATGGCTGGCCGAGCGCCTGGCAAGGCAAAAGCAAAGCACCTCGCCCGAAGGGCTGGCTTTTTTGGCCGCGCATGTAGAAGGCAACCTGCTCGCCGCGCATCAGGAAATCCAGAAACTGGGCTTGATCTATCCCGCCGGCAAGATTGCCCTGGCAGACATTGAAGCGGCGGTTTTAAACGTCGCCCGTTACGATATTTCCGACCTGCGCGATGCCATCAAAGCGCGCGACACCGTGCGCGCCGTGCGCACGCTGCAAGGGCTGGAAGCCGAAGCCGCCGCCCCGCCGCTAGTGCTGTGGGCCTTGGCCACCGAAGCGCGCGCCGCGCAAAATCGTTCGGCGCTCATGCAGGCCGCCAAAATTGACCGTCTGATCAAAGGGCTGGCCAGCGGCGATCTATGGGATGATTTTTTGCAACTCGCCTTACGCCTGACCCGGCCTGCTGCCCGCCCCGCTAGATGACAAGCACCCTGAACGACAGCACATTCGCGCTAAACATCCAGCAAAAACCACCGCCCATCGTCCATTCAATCAATCCGCCAAGGACTGCCGCATGAACACCCCAATGACACTAGAAAACACGCTCTTGCACATCGGCCAAGCCGCACGCGCCGCCTCGCGCGTCGTGGCGCGCGCTTCCACCCACGACAAAAATACCGCGCTGCTAGCCATAGCCAAGGCCATTCGCAGCCAGAAAGACCAACTGCTCAACGCCAACGCAGCAGATGTCGCCGCCGCCCGCGCAGACGGGCTGGATGCCGCGATGGTGGACCGCCTGGCCTTAAGTGAAAAAAGCATCGAAACCATGGCCCAAGGGCTGGAGCAAGTCGCTGCATTGCCTGACCCGGTGGGTGAAATTACCGACTTGAAGCGCCGCCCGTCGGGCATACAGGTCGGCAAAATGCGCGTACCGCTGGGCGTGGTCGGCATCATTTATGAAGCGCGGCCAAATGTCACAGCAGACGCCGCAGCCCTGTGTTTGAAATCCGGTAACGCCGCCATTTTGCGTGGCGGCAAAGAGGCCATTCGCAGCAATCAAGCCATTGCCGCTTGCGTCAAACTGGGCTTGGCCGCCGCTGCTCTGCCAGAAACTGCGATACAAGTTATCGACACCACCGATCGCGCCGCCGTGGGTTATCTCATCACCATGCCAGACTATGTCGACGTCATCGTGCCGCGCGGTGGCAAAAGCCTGATCGAACGCATCTCCAAAGAAGCGCGTGTGCCTGTCATCAAGCATCTGGACGGCAATTGCCATGTATATGTGGATGCGGCAGCCGACGCGCAAAAAGCCATCAACATTGTTGAAAACGCCAAGACACAGCGCCTGGGCACCTGCAATACTGCCGAATCTCTGCTCATCGCCCGTCCGATCGCAGCAAGCCTGTTGCCTGACATTGCAGCCATGCTCACCGCACGCGGCATTGAGATTCGTGGGTGCGATGAAACCCGCGCGCTCGTCGCAAACGCAAAACCGGCCAGCGAAGAAGACTACGCCACCGAATTTCTCGCAGCGATTATTTCCTGCAAGGTGGTGACGGACCTTGATGAAGCCATGAATCACATCAACCGTTACTCTTCCGGCCATACCGAAGCCATCATCACGGAAAACTACACCACTGCACTGCGCTTTTTGCGCGAAGTGGATTCAGCCTCGGTCATAGTGAATGCCTCAACGCGCTTTGCCGATGGCTTTGAATACGGCCTGGGCGCCGAGATCGGCATTTCCACCGACAAATTCCACGCCCGCGGGCCGGTCGGCCTGGAAGGACTGACTTCGCAAAAGTGGATTGTGCTGGGCAACGGCGAAGTCCGCGGATAAATCCATCCGATAGATTGATGAATGGCTGCACCGCCAAAATAGAATGACTTCGCGGCGTATCACCGTCCGCTACGGCGAGGAGAGCGTTTCTTGCTCGACCGCCTTCTAGCGCAGTGGCTTCATCAGCGTCGAGCTTTTACAAAACAATTTTCGCCTGAAATTTTTCATTTACTGCGCTGGCCCTGGCGGGACAACGCATAAAGCGAAAGAATGCTCAATCTGACCTCGAAAATTCCTGCCAAAGATTTGCCAAGAACGGATGGCAAGAAAGCGAAAATAAAACAGGTGCGCTCATCCGCGCCGCCAAACTCACGCAATCCGGACTGAATCACACACCTTAAATTCTGCACCACGGTCCTGCACTACCCGGTCTGGGCAATTGCCAGCACCGTATCACCATAGCCGACTTTTCCATAAAAAAACCCGATACCAGAGTATCGGGTTAAACCAGTTCATGACGAACTGGAGGGGGGAGGAAAACTTGCCGGGCAATCAAGGCGGGCTGGCGCCGGGCGCAGGTGGCGGATAGTAACCAGGGGGCACAGTTGGCGAACGTGGTTTAGCGCCCTGCGGTTGGGTATTTCTATCAACGAAATTCGCCGGTACCGCGACGCGCTGACCTTTGGCATACATGCATTGGGTGTAGGCATTATCGTATTGCCGCTGGGAGCCGTAGGATGATTGCCGGCCCGCATCGGCGCCCGCTGCGCTGCCCATGAGCAGACCTACGCCAGCACCAACGCCCGCGCCTTCATGCCCACCCATGGCAGCACCTGCGGCAGCACCAACCACGGTGCCCACAGCGGCACTTTTGACAGCCGCATTGTCCGCTGATTGTTGTGCGCTCGCGCCGCCTATCTGGGTCAGGGCATAGTCCCGGCAAATGGCATCATCGGCCCTGAACTGGTCAAAACTCTTCCCGGTGCCGGGCAATGCCAAATGACTTGGCCCGGTTGGCAGCGACGTGCAAGCGGCCAACAACAGCACGCCACACAAACTTGCCAGGCCTGTTTGAAATTTCATGTCGTCCTCCTCAATCGTTCACCTTGGCGCAGGTGGTTTTGGCACCACCTTTTGCCACGCAGAACGGCATTCTTTTACATACGGATAATAGGTTTTGGAGTCTTTGCAGTAATACCAATAATTACCGTCGTCCTCTTCATCAACCTCGTCAGGGGCATTTTCAGGCCGTTCGATATAAACCATCGGCGCGGGCTGCTCGATCACCACCGTGCGCGGCGGATAGTAAAACGGCCGGTAATACCAAGGATCCCAATATCCCATGCCGATGCCAATGCCGATATGCGGGCGACCCCAGCCATAGTGACCATGGTAACCGTGGCCGCGATGACCGCCATGGCCACCTCTATCTGCCCACGCGCTACCCATTGCCGCAATGGACGCAAGACTTAAAGCGGTCAGCACACAAAATAGTTTAAGTGGTTTCATTTTGTTCTCCATTCATCAAAGCGCATTGCAACGCTTCATTTCATGGTTCCCATTGAAGCACTTTGCTTCATCCTATGTATTTCAAACACGATTTACTTTGTAACATTCTGTGAAAAATCAAAATGCCCCGCCATGAAGAAACCCACCCCACCCGGAATCGCATTAAGTTAAGCCACATTTTCAATCAAAGGTGCCAGCGCACAAGTGGCGCTGATGAAAGCATTGAGCATGGATTTCAACACCGAAGTTACGCATTCAATTTCGGCGCGATCCCCGACAGAAAGGCTATGAACATAACCATTTCTTAGTTGGGCGCTAACTTCGTTCCACGCCGCCCCTTACCGCCAAGGTACAAAATTTTTATGTCAGGTTCCGGAAAAATGATTCCGAAATGCCGAATTGCTGCGCCAAGCATTTGAATCTGAAGCTTGTCAGCGCTTGGTTTCTGTTTCTTGGTGTCATCTTGATAAAACGAAGTTACCTTTCTCGCCAGTACTTCGGCGACAAAGTAACGATCAAGAAACGCACCAAGATCGCCTTGGCACGATAAACCGGGGGAGCGTTGAGTAATCTCAATCAACACTCCCCGTCGTTGCGCTGATAGAGCGACCATTCGATGTCAAGTCCTGCAAAGGTAGCGCTGTAAAATAATGAAAGAAGGTAATGAAAGAAGCGGCCAGGCTCGAATTGTTTTCAGCATTAGGCATCATATTTCCAACTCCCTTGTTCCCCCTGTTGTGCCGTCGCGGCGGTTTGGCTTCCTGCTGCTGCTTGGTCATCAAAATAATTCGAGCTTGGCCCTTTTGATTCCTCTTGATAATGGCCGACTAATGGGTGGCACCTTTAATTGCCAATTGGAACAAGGTTGCTCATGACTTTTGCAACCGAGCCAGGGCTTGACAGCCAAGGGTCTTCCATTTCTCATTATCAACAAGAGATGACCTGCTAATGCTGATATTTTTCCAGCCGTCAATTTCTCTTATTGTTTCTTTTACCTGATCGGCAACACTTTTTGGAATCCAAGGGCTGAGCACTATTTTTTTTACAGCGACCGCCGGCAAACGAAATCTCATAAGCGGCTCTTGCCTGTTATTTGTTGCAACAAACAATCTAAATTCCAGTTCGTCAGAAAACGCAATTCTTTTCAAGAATGGTAGCTGAACTTGTGATGGTTTAAGCTCTTTCAGTTCATTAATCGTCTTGTAAACAACAGGTTCTGCTCGTATGTTAGGCACTTTATTCACATGGGTGAGTAATTTTTCCTTGTTGAACTCAATACAAACTCCATTGACACCCGAGGTAAATACTTTCCAATGGTGATAGGTCTCTGGCGATTCAGTAAGACAAAGTGCATAGATAGAAGCAAATCCATTCGATTTTGCGTAATGCGTAAGGAAGTGACTATCGTTCTTGTCATCCCAAGACTCTGGATTCAATAATGGCAATTCGTTAGTTTGTAAAAAGTCAAACAAAAATGGAAGATCGGTATAACGCTTCAGATAATTAACTGGCGTAAGCATAGGGTCATTTCTCGGCATGACAGTAATTACCATTTAAAACCGGTTTGCTTTAGTCGCGATTCTCTTTCTACTGAAAGAGTCCCCTTCTTTTTTGAGCGCCTCTGTACGGAAACCCATTGACCGAGCCCAGTTTCCTCTTTTTGAGGAACATTTGCTGTCCCATATTTTTTCACGTACTCCAAGAGTTGATCAAAACGTCTTTCCCATTCGGCATCTCGGGCATGCCATTGGAATCCAATGCTCTCTAACTTCTTAGCTAATTCATCTGATAATTCGCCGCTTTTCTTTCTTTTCCTCTGCAAGCTTAACCATTGACCAAGCCCTGATGGGTGGCGTTGTGGGACTTCTAAGCTACTGAATTCTTCCTTATAAGCGATAAGTTGGCCTAACCTTGTCTCCCAAAGCGAATCCATTGGATTGAAATCAAACCCTGTTTCACTAAGTCGATTAATCTTATCGGCTGAGAGGGTTCCTTTTCTATATTTCGATCTTTGATTTGCAGCCCATACACCAACACCCGATGTTGAGCTTGGAACATTGGAGTGTCCATGCTGGCTTTTATATGCCATGAGCACATCAAAATAGCCATTCCAACTCGAATCTGTAGGATCCCAATCAAATCCTATGAGATCGAGCTTTTTCTCTTTCTCAACTTCAAGTCGCCCCTCTTGTTTAACTGCACGCTGCCTTAAAATCCAGGAATATAAGGATGGATAAATATCCCTTGCTGGATTTAGATGCCCTTGTTTTTCTTTGAACTCTATGAGCTCAAAGTATTTATTATCCCAAGCACTTTCATTCCTGCTCCATTCAAACCCGATTTGCTCTAATTTCTCCCTTCTTTGGGGCAGCAATTTCCCTGTTTTATAGTAGTGCCGCTGCTGTGAGACCCACATATCAAGCGATGTGGCGTCTCGTTTTGGAACATTGGTATGGCCATGAGTATCGTTGAAACTTAACAATTCGCCATACATCCGATCCCAGAAATTAGCGAATGTCTCCAAACACTCCGCAGTAATCGCTTCACGTATCGTCTCCAGCGAAACGCTCGTCCCCAGTACCTCGACCCGGTCTCTGAATCGACTGTCGTTGTAGCCGCCCGTCCGCCCCTTGTCTTCCTGCATCTGCCGGATGATGTCGACCAGCACGTCGTCCTGTTCCTTCATGGCGCCGAGCAGGTCCCACACGTCGTCGAAGCCGGTGCGCTTGAGCGCGTCCTCGATGGACTCGTTGGCGGCCTGTTCGACGAACAACGGCACCATGACGTAGCCGAATTCCTTGCCGGGTGACTTGCGCATGGCGCGACCGGTGGCTTGGACGATATCGACCTTGCTCTTGCGTGGTGAGATGAAGGCGACCATGTCGACGGCCGGCACGTCGACGCCTTCGGTCAAACAACGAGCATTCGACATCACGGCCTTGCCGGCCTGGCGGAAGGCTTTCATCTGGTCTTCGCGCCGGGCGGTGGGCATTTCGCCGCTGACGTGCAGCGTCGTGAAATCCGGCAGGTGTTGGACAATGCCTTCGCCGTCGTCGGCGGTGAAGGAACGCGCTGCTTTGACCGAACCATGGAAGGTGAAGATGCGGCTCACGCCGTATTTCTCGACGGCTTTTTGCAGCGCAATCTGTAGGGCTACTTGCCGTGCCTTGACGGTGTCGCCATCGACCACGATTTCGCCATGCCTCAGCAGGTGGTCATCAACCATGGCCGAGGTGACGACCGAGATAACAACTTTGTAGTCGCAGATGATGCCGCGCCGCGCGGCTTCGGCAAAGCTCAGGGTATGAACGACCGGGCCGTAGATTTCCGGCTTGTCCATCGAATAGACAAGGGTGCTGTCACCTTCCTTGTCTTTCTTGCGCACGTCGTAATGGCGCGGCGTGGCGGTGAAGAACAGACGCTTGCGGATCGGCAGGTTGCGGTCTTCGAGCGCGAAGCTGAAACGGGTGCCTTCACGGCTGGCCGTTTTGTGGGCTTCGTCGAAGATGCCGAGGTCGAAGGTCTGTGCAATTCCATCCGCACCGACCGGCAGACCCTCGGCGACGACCTGCGCCGATTGGTACGTGGAGAAGACGATCTTGACGCCGTCAAAGGGCTTGCCAAGAAACCGACGGACGACTGCGCTGTCGGTGGTTACCGGGAAATCGAGGTCGGCCTGATGGACGATGAGGTCATCCGCGCCCTTGGCTACCGTCGGGTCGGAACAGACACACATGAAGGTGAATCGGTCCCAGGCAGTCTCACGCAGCCATTCATGCAGCAACTGACGCACCAGTGCCAGTGAGGGCACCAGCAAGGTCTTGCAGTCGAGCCGTTCTGCGGCCCACAAGGCCACCAGCGATTTTCCGGTACCACAGGCCATGACGACCGTCGCGCGGTCACTTTCCTGAATGCCCTGTGAAATCGCATCCAGTGCTTCTTGCTGGTGTGGCTTTGGCGACTTGCGAGATAACTGTACCTGACCGCTGCGCAGCCATTGCCTCATGGCATCGAAGTCTTCCGCTGCGAGACGGTCGAGGTCGCTGCCCCGAATGGCGACAAACCCGCTGCGGTCCTGCATCAGGCTGGGCAGCGCCGCGCAGTTGGTGAAAAGAACACGCTGGCTGACCTGGTCGGTCAGGCCCATGAAGGTGAAGAGCTCGTCCCAGGTCAGCGATGGCCGATTGCTGCGGAACTTGACCTGATACGCCCGCAGTTCGCCGTCGGTGGTCAGATACGTTCCATCCACCCCCATGTCGCGGCCGGTATCGAGCGAAAGCGTCCGGCGCTGCTCCAACGGAATCGCCTCAAACGGCCACACTTCTTGTGCCAGCGCTATTTTCTGCGTGGCGAGGTAGGCTTCGGCGAATATCTCAAAGGCATCGCCGCGTTCCTTGTTGGTCGGCAGCGCGGAGAGGCGGGCTTCGAGATCGGCGAAGGTGATCAGATTGTCGAAGAGGCCGTTATTGAAGAAACGCGCAGTGGAAGCATGTTTTGAGGTCATGTGCGGTTGCCGTACTCATGAAGAGTGGATGGCGCGGGTTCAATCCATCCCGATAGGGGTAGATGCCGGTTCTCCGTTAGCTTTGGTTGTCATCCTCTTCAACTTCGTCTTCGCCGCCACTTATGTTTTGGACGGTCTCCTCCGATGCATCCGCCAACGATTTGCCGAATATTGAAAACATCGCTCTGGAGACACCGGGGGTTTTCAATACGTCGGCGAATACAGTATCGCTTCCCTCGCAAGTCTCCATTAAAGATCGCCTCACGCGCATCAGTTCTCTGGCGACCTTCTGGCATGTCAGATCAACGACTGCGTTTATGTAGAGTTCGAACAATTCGTCGAGAGGCTCATAGTAGGCTTCATCGGACTCAGGTAACGTCGCCTGAATCTCGGGGAAATCATAGTTATTGTTCGCCGGAATCAAGCGGATGGCAAGGCCAGTGCTCAGGGATGGAACAGAATAGATGGCATCGTAGTCCTCATTGACGGACGCTTCAGAAAGATAGAAATCCGGAGGAAACCGGGAATAGTTTCCGTCGGCATCGATCAGCAGTAGCGCATCTTCGCCGTCATCAACGATGTAGGGCGGCTCCCCAAATCTCACGCCGGGGAGCTTGGGGATACCGTCGATCATGTTCTTGAAGCTTTCCCCTCTTGCTTCAATCAGTGCTGCCTGCTTGGCTAAGAACTCCGCCTGCTGTCTTTCGACAATTTCCTTAAACATGATTTCATCTCACTTATCTGTGTTTTCTTACTGTCCCGCAGATTGCCGTGGCTTTCGTTTCTCCTTGTTTTCCACAGATCACGGCGGCATTTTTTTATTCGATTAACAGGCTACCAGATAAGAATCAAAGGAGCCAGTCTGAGGTAGGCCGGCTTTCTCGGACACATTTGGAATGTAGACAATATCTTTGGAGGTGTCGAATGGGAAAGACAGTCAGCAAAGTCACTTCGCCGCGCAAGCGTGTGTGGTTCAGCAAGGAATTCAAACTCGAAGCCCGTCGTCTGATATCCCGATCAACACGCAGTTATAACAAGACTGAATCGATTCACTCCACAATTTTTACCTGCGTCCCTGCCTTGATCACGCCATCTGGGTAAGCGCCATTGATCAGGCGGAGTTGAGCTTCTGCGTGCGGCAGTGTGGCGGCAGAGCGCTTGACCAACTGAGCAAAGCCACCTTGTGGAAATACGGCCAGGCGAATTTTCCATGGGCGGGCCAAGAGGCGGTCCTTATCGGTGAGCGCCCTAAAGGTTTTTTCTGCCGCGAGCAGCGTTTCCCGTTCACGCTGCAAGGCTTCTGCACTTTTGGCGGCATGCAGGAAAAGATAATTCTGTTGTTTCGGTCCGGTGAGAATGGTCGCATCCACACTTTGCGTGCCGATTTGCCCGCCTGATTGCACACGCGCCGTGCCGACAAAATAGGTCGCAGAAAAACCGTTGATGGTGGTCTGCGCTGTGCGGCCATTGATCGGGTTGAAAATCTTCTGCACGATATCTGCATGCGTCTTTCCTGCTTCTGCGGGCACAGTGCGCATGATGAGCGCCGCATCTCCCGTGCCGTTAATGAGGGTCAGCTCGCTTGATGTATTTTGTATGCGCCAGCCTGTCGGGGCTGTCAGCACAAATCCCATGGGCTCATGGAAAAATTGCTGGCCTCGGGTAACGCCCTCTTCGCGACTTTCGCCAAAGGTGATGCCATCGATGGCTTTAAGGAAAGCCTCGCGACCACTTGCTGCCTTGGGGTCGTGATGCAGCAAGGCTGTTTGACGAATGTCTTCCAAGCGTTTATCGCTGCTCGGGTGAGATGCCAGCCAGTTGGCGCGGGGCGGCACTGTGCGGCCTTCGCTGCGTGCAATTTCCTGGGAAAACTGCTCTTGATTTTTCAGCATGCGGATGACATCAATCATGCGCGCTGAATCGTAATGGTTCTGCGCCAAATACTCAGCGCCTAGCTGATCTGATTGCAATTCCTGCTCGCGGCCATAGGACGTGATATAGCCTGCCGCGCCAATCTGCGACACCTGGTTGGTAAGGTCGCCCGCGCCGCTATAGCCTTTGTTCTCCAGCACGGCGCCTAGCACATTCGCCAGCAACACACCGACCCCTGCCGCCTGCTGGCGCGTGGCGCGCTGTGAAGCATGGCGTGCGGTCACGTGGCCGATTTCGTGGCCTAAAACCCCCGCCAGTTCTGCCTCGTCATTCAAATAAGCAAGAATGCCGCGAGTAATGTAAACATAGCCCCCTGGCAAGGCAAACGCGTTGACTTCCGGGCTATCCAGCACAGTGAAATGCCATTCGAGCGTCGCCCGCTGGGAGGATTTAGCCAACTTTTGCCCCACACTATTTACATAGGCTTGCAGCGCAGGATTCTCCAGCGCGCGGTATTCTTTCAATATCTCTTGGTGCCCTTTTTGCCCGGCTTGCAGCTCGCTGCGTTCATCCATGACTGTACGTTCATATTGCCCCGTCACAGGATTGCGCACGCTGGCACAGGAGGCGAGAAAAGCTAAAGCGCCAACGATCATAAAAAACCGAAACTTCATTTCATTGCACCTCAAAAATTCATAGTCATTACGTTAACAAAAGCTGACGCAACACAAACGGCAAAATCCCGCCCTGACGGTAGTAATCCACCTCAATCGGCGTATCGATACGCAAGCGCAATGTCACGCGGCGCGCATCCCCTGTCGGTGGACGAATCACCAGGATGACATCCTGCTGCGGTTCAATTGTGCCAGCCAAGCCTTCCAGATCAAACAGTTCATTGCCTGAAATACCCAGCGATGCGGCAGAATCCGCGCCTAAAAACTGCAAGGGCAAAACGCCCATGCCTACCAGATTACCCCGATGGATGCGCTCGAAGCTGCGCGCAATGACGGCTTTAACACCCAGCAATTGCGTGCCTTTCGCGGCCCAATCGCGCGATGAACCGGTGCCGTATTCCTCCCCGCCAAACACGATGCTGGGCACGCCGTCGCCCATGTAGCGTGTTGCAGCCTCGAAAATCGGGAGCTGTTCGCCCGTGGGCTGATGCAGGGTGAAGCCGCCCTCCACGCGCGTGCCATCGGCTTTCATCGGCAGCATCAGATTCTTGATGCGCACATTGGCAAACGTGCCGCGCACCATGACTTCATGATTGCCCCGCCGCGAGCCGTAAGAATTAAAGTCGGCGCTGGCGACACGGCGGGATAACAGCCACTGCCCGGCTGGGGAAGACTGACCAATCGAGCCTGCGGGCGAGATGTGGTCTGTCGTGACCGAATCGCCAAAAATCGCCAAAGCCCGCGCACCGCGCACCGCCTCCACTGCCAAGGGCTGCTTGATTTGCGCAACAAAGTCAGCAAAAAATGGCGGCCTGGCAATGTAAGTTGAGTCCGGCCACGCGTACACCTGCCCGGTGCTCGCATCTATGGCATTCCAGAGAACATGATCTTTGGTGAGGTCCGCATACAAGCGGCGAAAGGTGGCCGGGTTCATGGCAGTTTGCATACAGGCTTCAATCTCTTGGCTGGAAGGCCACAAGTCACGCAGCCAAACAGCCTGGCCGTTTTTGCCATAGCCAATGGGTTCGGTGAGCGGGTCTTTTTGCAACGTGCCTAGCAAGGCATACAGCACCACCAAGGGCGGGGATGCCAAAAAATTCGCCCGGATATTGGGATGGATGCGCGCTTCAAAATTCCGATTGCCCGAGAGCACTGCGGCACCAATCACGCCATGCTCAACCACGGCATCTTCAATCGGTGCGGCCAAGGGCCCGGCGTTGCCAATACAAGTGGTGCAGCCATAGCCCACGACGTTAAAACCGAGTTGTTCGAGATAAGGCAACAGACCGGACTGGGTGAGATATTCGGTGACCACACGGGAGCCCGGGGCAAGCGATGTCTTGACGTGCGCGCCCACCCGCAAACCATGCTCCACGGCTTTTTTGGCGACCAGCCCTGCCGCAATCATAACGCTGGGGTTCGAGGTATTGGTGCAGGAAGTAATAGCTGCGATCAGTACGTCGCCATGCCCTACATCCAGCCCGTCCGCACTGGCATAGCGCCGTGCTAAATCTTGTGCGGCCAGGCCAAAGCCATTCTCCGCCGTTGTTTTGGCAAAGGTTTCGGCAAAGGCAGTTTTCGCTTCGCTCAAGGGCACGCGGTCCTGCGGGCGTTTAGGGCCTGCCAAGGAGGGCACGATGCTGGCCAAATCCAGGCACAGGGTTTGCGAATAATCTATCTCGCCGCGCTGCGGCATGCCGAACAAGCCCTGCGCTTTAAAGTAAGCCTCAAACCGTGCGACATCGCGCGCCTCCCGCCCGGTATTTTTAAGATACGCCACCGTCTGCGCGTCCACCGGAAAGAACCCCATGGTCGCACCATATTCCGGTGCCATATTAGCCACCGTGGCGCGATCGGTGAGCGATAAATGCGCCGCGCCCTCACCAAAGAATTCAACGAACTTGCCCACCACTTTTTCCTTGCGCAGCATCTCGGTAATTCTTAGCACCAGATCCGTCGCCGTCACGCCTTCGGGCAATTTGCCCTGCAGCTCAACGCCCACCACATCGGGCGTTAAAAAATAGACCGGCTGGCCGAGCATGCCCGCTTCGGCCTCTATGCCGCCGACACCCCAGGCCACCACACCCGCGCTGTTGATCATGGTGGTATGGCTGTCCGTGCCGACCAGCGTATCGGGAAAGCACACGCCATCGCGCCGTTGCACGCCACGGAACAGGTATTCCAAATTGACCTGATGCACAATGCCTATGCCGGGCGGCACGACCTTAAAGCTGTCAAAGGCCTGCATGCCCCATTTCATGAACTGGTAGCGCTCATGATTGCGTTCGAACTCAAATTGCATATTGAGGCGCAAGGCATCCTGGCTGCCGTAATGATCGACCTGCACGGAGTGGTCAACCACCAGATCCACCGGCACGAGCGGCTCGATGCGCTTGGGGTCTTCACCCATTTGCACCGCCACGCCGCGCATCGCGGCCAAATCACACAGCAGCGGCACGCCGGTAAAGTCCTGCAGCAAAATCCGCGCAACAACAAAAGGAATTTCATCCACGCGCGGTGCATTCGGCTGCCAGGCTGCCAGTT
>ENA-UPTA01001496-UPTA01001496.1-activated-sludge-metagenome-genome-assembly--contig:-NODE-1496-length-25955-cov-9.888996_pt1 | contig 25955 bp, 20 predicted proteins | sample MGYA00238184_ERZ773361 | MGnify/ENA primary metagenome ERZ773361 (study PRJEB29100, sample SAMN05720205) | activated sludge metagenome | isolation source: anaerobic digester from wastewater... | reverse complement strand
CAGCTGACAACCTTCAAGCAAGTGCTTGAGGGTAGTGGCGATGCTGAAAATGGAGGACTTTCTGATGCTACGAGATCTCTACCACCAGGGGATGACCATCAGTCAAATCTCCCGGGAGACAGGGTATAACCGGAGAACAATACGGAAATACATCACTACCCACCAACCACCAATTGGACAGAAGCGGAGCAACAAGCCGAGCAAACTGGATGACTACAAGGACTACATCAATGAAAGAATCAGGGAATACCCACTTAGTGCCGCCCGGATCTACCGGGAGATCCAAAACAAGGGATTCTCCGGAGGCTACACAATCGTAAAAGACTATGTACGGCAGATACGCCCGAAAGAGAGTATATCCGCGGTATACAGGTTTGAGACAAAACCCGGTGTCCAAGCCCAAGTAGACTGGGGAGAATGTGATCGTATTGAAGTGGATGGCCAGCCGCGACGGCTCTACTGCTTCAGCATGATCCTTGGCTATTCCCGCATGAGGTATATGGAGTTCACCCTCACCACCGACGTCTATACCCTCATCCAATGTCACCTGCATGCCTTCGAGTATTTTGGAGGATATACCTCGGAAATCCTCTATGACAATATAAAACAGGTCATCCTCAAGCGGGCGATGAAGCCAAAAGAGAACACCTGGAACCCAAAATTCGAAGATTTCTTCTCCCATTACGGATTCATCCCCCGGCTCTGCAAGCCTTACTGCCCCCAGACCAAAGGGAAGATCGAGAATACCATTGGGTATATGAAGCGGGATTTTCTTCTGGGATCATCATTTGCATCCCTCGATGACATGAACCATCAGCTCAGCCAGTGGTTGTCCCGGGTCAACGAATCTGTCCATGGCACGACCCATGAGATACCCGCAGAACGCCTGGAATCCGAGAATCTGAAGACACTCGCATCGGTCCCGGCATATGTGGTGAGACGGGAGGAAGTCCGGAAAGTAATGCGGGATGGGTATGTCTCCTACCAGGGAAACCGCTATTCTGTACCATTCCAGCATGCAGGGCAGTCAGTTCTCCTTGAAATCCAGGGTGATCGGATGACCATTCGGCACGGCTCTGAATGTCTCTGCTCCCATGTGATGGTTCCCGGAAAATCCCGCGTTATCCGGGAGAAGGAGCACTTCAAAGGGCTCCTCTCTCTGGCCATGAAGTGCAATGCACAGTGCAGACGGACTACAAAACCTCTTTTCAGGATGATCGGGCCGGAGGTAGAACACCGTCCCCTCTCTGTGTATGACAGGTTTTCAAGTGAGGTGAAGTGAATGAGTGCTCTGGCCTATGAGCGGGTCCACCACAACCTGAAAAAGCTGAAGCTGACCACGATTGATACCCTCCTTGATAATTACCTGGAGATCGCGGTAAAAGAGGAACGGTCCACGCTGGAGGTCCTCGATTACCTCATTGACCAGGAGTTGAAGAGCAAGGAGGATCGAGCTCTCGGGTTGAGGATGCGGATGGCCGGGTTTCCCATGGAGAAGAGATTAGAGGACTTTGACATGAGCTTTCAGCCTTCCCTCGATCCTGCAGTGATCCGTGATCTCGCCTCGTTACGGTTCATCCATAATGCCGAGAATGTGGTCTTTCTCGGACCTCCCGGGGTCGGGAAGACCCATCTTGCCCTCGCGTTGGGATACGAGGCGGTACGGCAGGGATTCAGGGTGTACTTTGCAAATGCTTCACACTTGATGGAACGCTTGATTAAGGCCAAGTACGAGAACAAACTTGAGGAGAGGATCAAGGGATTGACTCGATTCCATCTCCTGATTGTTGATGAGATGGGGTACCTGCCGTTTAACAGTGAAGGAGCTCACTGTTTCTTCAACCTGATCTCTCGGAGATACGAGAAGTCGTCTACGATCTTTACCTCGAACAAATCGTATGGTGAATGGGGAGAAATTTTCGGTGACCACGTAATTGCTGCCGCAGTCCTGGACAGGATCCTCCACCATTGCACGACTCTCAATATTAAGGGCGATAGCTACCGGCTCAAGGAACGGAGGAAACAAGGGGTGTTCACACACTCACTGCCGGGATAAATTTCGATGTTCTTATGTGGTGAGGTGTACACTTTTATCCTGCCACATTTGGGCATTTTTATCCCGCCATTGACACTCATTTGCAATGTGTTCCTGAACTGCCACTCGGTGATCGAATAGACCATAAGACAGAGCACCATGATCATGGCAAGGGCGGCAATCCTATTCTCATTCTCGAGATAGACCTCAGACACGTGGAACCTGCCATCTTTAATGAATCGAAATCCCCTCTCGACAGTACTCTGTTCCTTGTAATACTCTAACATCACCTCAGGATCAATCGTCGGATCATTGCTCCCAAGAAGGAACCGGCCCAGCAGCTCCTTTTCGTGCGATACAACGACCGGATCGAACGTGAGATGAACTTCGACGTGATAGACCTGCTCAAGAAGTTCATCCTTTTTCGGTCTGCCCCGTTTCCCGGAACATCTCTGGTTTTTTTCGAGGATATTGAGATTCTTCAGGCTGTAACGGGGATGTTTCGCCAGCCAGCGTTCTACGGTCATTCTGGCATCGGCTTCACATGCGAAGCCTTTGACACAGAGTTTGTGAAGAGCAGTCTGATCCCGTTGCAGTTCTTTCTCCTGGTTCTTTTCATAGGTTGAAAGACTCTTCCGGAATTGTTCTTCAGACCGGAAAAGGACCCATCGTTGGGGAACTCCCCCGTAGGAACTCGAGAACAGGGCATAGTCGTATCGACGGTCACGGCCCTTGATCCAATCAGGATTTGACTGCACGATGTTTCGGACTTCCTTGATCGTCTCCGGAACACGAGTTATCCAAAAACACTGGGCGCCGAGACGGGCAATGTTTTCGGCAGAATACAGTGCAGAATCGGCCATGTGATAGATGGTTTTGTCGGTCACCAGGTTATTCCGGACTTCTTCAATGGTCCGGAGAAGGGTCTTCTTATCAGATTCGTTTCCAGACAGGGGTTCCATGAAGAGGGGAATTCCATGCTGGTTCGTAACTAGGGAAATGATGAACTGTTTGAGGTCTGATCGATGATCTTTCGAATGGCCGTGCACGATTTGGATCAACCGGGTGTTGAACCCCGAATCGTATTCCCCAGTAACATTGATCGACGTCGTATCGTAATGGAGCCTAAGGGTCCCTGTTCTGGTTCTGGACAGCATCTGAAGCGCTATGCTGGTAAAGAGTCGAGTCGGCCCGTATGCGGCGATTGCATCAAGGCATTCTCCGAACACATACTGGTTTAGATGATCGGGTGTGATCCCTTCCTTGATCAGGCGCTCCGTTGCGATATCTTCGAAATATTCCGGCATTAGGAATAACCGGCGTTCAACATATCCCAGACCGTTGAGTAAAAGTGCCTTCGTTGCTTCGCCGTGGGTAACTGCATGATGCCGTTTCTTGGGTATTTCTTTATCGATATATTCAACGATACCAAGCGTGTCGATCATCCCTGCCACGATGCCCAGATGAGCGATGGTGACATTCGAATTCTCGACGATCGGCATCAATCGTTTACCGATTGTACGTACTAAGATATATAGTTAAGTACAAAATAATTAAAAATCGTTGAATTTTACTGCCGACAGTCGGATATCTTAGTACAGCGATACAAAATATGTGGATAAATCTCCTCAATTCACGTCACAGGATTTCACATCTCGGCAAATAGGGCATTTAGGACTGGTTGCCGGAATGATCGATGAACTTGGCATATCAGCGGTCATTGATGAAGCATTACCCAAGACCCGGGATCATATCCTTCCTCACTCAAAGGTTGTCACGGCCATGCTCCTGAACGGGCTTGGTTTCAACGAACGCCGCCTCTACTTCTTCTCCCGGTTTTTCACCAATCTATCGACAGAACAATTGTTTGGTCCCGGAGTCACCCCTGAACATCTGAATGACGATGTCCTCCTTCGCACCCTTGACCGCATTTACGATTATGGCACCACCGATCTGTTCAATCGGATTGTCGTGAACGTCATGAAAAAATTTCAGTTTGGCACTCACCTGTTGCACGCTGACACGACCAGTTTCAGTGTCCACGGGGACTATGACAACGAGGAAGAAGACTTCCGGACTATCCAGATCACCTACGGTCACAATAAAGATCTCCGGTGGGATCTCAAGCAGTTCGTGCTCAGCATGGTGACAAACCAGCATGGTATCCCCCTGTTCACCCAGCCCTATTCTGGCAACGAGTCTGATAAAAAAATACTTCTAGAAACCATCCAAAAAGTGAAACAGAACCTTAATCTCGAAGACAAGGCGTACTACGTTGCTGATAGTGCATTCTATACCGCCCTCAACCTGCAGACACTTGGCCATCATACCTTCTGGATCAGCCATCCTCCCGCCACCATCGATGAAGTTACAAAGCTCCTGGTTGCCGATATGCCAATGGTTCCTGGCGAAGAAGAGGGATACTCGTTTTATGAGAGGCTGGTGAACTACGCCGGAATAGAACAGAAATGGGTCCTCGTCCATTCGGAGAAGAGGAGAGCGGCAAGCGAGAAGAACTACCAGAAAAATCTTGACAAACGGCTTGAAAAAGCACGAAAGTCATTGAAAAAGTTACGGTCAAAAGAGTTCGCATGTGAACCCGATGCACAAATGGCTGCACGATTATGGTTTGATGACTACCCCCACCTCTCCTCTGATAAGATCCAGATCTTATCCCGAACAAAGAAGAGTAATAGTAAAAAGGGGCGCCCAGGAAAAGATGAGTCTGTTGTCACTGTATATTCCGTCGATGCACAGATCGAGATTATTCCTGAAGTGATCGAGCAGGAAAAAACTCGTCTTGGTCGATTTGTCCTGGCTACGAATGATCTTGATCTTGATGCGGATTCTCTCCTAAAATACTATAAAGGTCAGCAATCCGTTGAACGTGGTTTCAGGTTTCTGAAGGATAAATCATTCAGAGTTGCTGAGGTGTTTCTGAAGAAAGAGAGCAGAATTGAGGCACTCTCCATGATTATGGTGCTCTGCTTGTTTGTGTATGCAATTGCTGAATGGTACCTTCGATCCAAACTTAAAGAAACCGGAAAAAAGGTGAATAACCAGTTGAAAAAGCCGATTCAGAACCCGACGATGAAGTGGATCTTTACTCTGTTCATGAGACCGGCTGAAGTTACGGTTTCTTTGAACTCACATTTACAACGGTTTATTGTGAATCTGGATGACGAGGTGATTCAAATTCTTGGGATTATGGGGCCGTCATTCGAAAAATATTATTTTGTGAGGCAGACCTGCGAAATGTAGGTTTGAGCTAAATGTGAAAGTTATTTCAGGATGTTAAAATAAAATCAAAGTGAAGATAATGATAGCCGGTGTATCCGTCAATTGTTTTCAAGGTAAAAATCTTAGTGAGTGCATTGATATTTTACTAGAGCTTGTTAATAAAGAAAATTTGGAGGCTATAGAACTACGATTGGAGGAATGCAGTAGTAATCCGTCCGTTTGGTATAGTAGTCTTGGTCCAAAGTTAGAGCTGTTACTAAATTCTTTTGAAATAATAGGAGCTCATTTGCCAATTAATGGGATAAACTTGATTTCCCAGAATATTAGCATGAGAAATAGTTCTATCAATAAGATAACCCAAGGGTTGGATATTGCTAAAGAATTGAATGTTGACTATTGTGTGATGCATTGTCGAGGGTCTAAGGTGACTAAGTCATCAAGTATTGTGCAAAATGAATGGAAGAATTTAATATCGACATTAACGGAATATGCTGAGGATAGATCTTTATTATTATTAGTAGAAAATGCGGATAGCATTACTAACCTTAAAACCCTTGTTAACATCGTTAAATCGATTGATTCTAAGTCTCTAAAAATTGCGTTAGATATAGGTCATGCACACATTCGAGAATTTCATTTGTCTACAGGCGTGAAAGGATTTTCCCTTAAGTGCATGGATTTTCTTGCAGGTGATCTTTACCGATCAAATCTAAATATGCCCTATGGAGAGTACGGCTCGATTTCCAACTTTATATCTATCGAAAGTCAAGTGATTAAAAATATTCATATTCATGACTATAATGGTAGAGAAGATCATCTTCCCCTTGGTCAGGGGTGTATTGATTTTAATTTCTTAAATATAATGAATCAGTCATATCATGGCCCGTGTATTATTGAAACGTTCTCTAAAAAACCATATTCTGACTTGATACAATGTTATTCAACATTAAAAGGGTGTTGTAGATGAAAGTGACAATTATTGGGGATGCTTTTGTTGATATTATTGTTCAATTAGAGGCTATGAAATTGGGTGAAACTCATCATAAAAATATTCTTTGCACATGTGGTGGAACTGCAAACGTCGCTATTCAAATAAGTAAACAAATTGATAACGTGAGTTTCGTTGGAAAGGTTGGGGATGATATCTTCGGTAGATATTTTGTTGAAGAATTAAAGAAATATAACGTCAAATCGTTAGTTTTCCAAGATACACAAAATTCAACAGGGATCTGTGTGTCACTTGTTGATAGTTCCGGCGAACGTACAATGATAGCAGATCGAGGCGCAAATAATTCAATTACGAAGGAAGACTTGTACTCAATTGAAAAAGAAATAATATGTTCTGATCTTGTGTACTTTTCTGGTTATTCGTTCACATCTAAAGAAAATTATGAGTTATTCGTCCCTTTAATGCATATATGTAGAACTAATTCATGTACGATATTCTTTAATCCGGGAGCCCCCAACATTATTAATGCTAGTTTTACAGAAATAATCACTAATTATGTTGATATTTTAATAATGAATGAAGATGAAGCCGTAGCAATCTCGAAAAGTGCTGACTTTAATTCTTTCTTTAATTCATTACCTCAACCTACAATTATTACTAAAGGTAACAAAGGTTGTTGTATCTTTTTTAATGGTAATCGCTGGGATGTGCCCACGAAACAAGAATCCGTCATCGACACAACTGGAGCAGGGGATGCATTTTCAGGGGGATATATTGTAGGTTATGCAAATAAAAAAGATCCCGTAGAATGTGCAATTCTGGGTAATGAATATGCGAAGAATTTTCTTTTAAAAAAGGGGAGGCTTTTTAATGGAGTTAATGAATGTATTCATTGATGGATTAAAACCAGAAAGTATCAAATATATGGATTTTTTAAGCACATTTAATTCAAAGGGAAGGATCAAAACTGAATTAGGATACTCAAATCCATGCCATGCATCAATGTATAGTGGCGTATATCCAAATAAGCATTTATATTGGTTTATCTGGAGATATTCCCCCAATACGTCCCCTTTCAAGTGGATAGATAATATCGGATTTATAAAAGAAACTGAAGATGTAATGATCAAATATGCCGCATTTAAACTTACCAAGATGTTTTTTTCAAAAAAAGTAACCTCTTTTTTTGGAATTCAATTTTTACCTAAAATCCCACTGAAAGTATGGTCTAATTTTGATTTAGCTGAGCAGAAGTACTGGACTGAAAATAATTATATTGATAGTTATCCTACACTTTTTGAAATTCTGCAGAAGCATGGAAAGTCATTCCACGTTGTTGGACTGAATGGTGATTTATCACATTCATCGGATCAAATTTCCAAGCATAAACCATCAAACGAAGAAGACCAGTGGTTATACTATTTTATAGGTGATATCGATCCAATGTCTCATAAATATGGGCAAAATTCTTCAGTAACAATAAACCAACTAAAAAAAATTGATCGGATATTAGAGAAAAAGTACAATGTTTTTGAAAAAGAGTGTAGTGATCCAGTTTTTATGCTTTTTTCTGATCATGGTCATACTACAGTAAAAAATGAGTTTAATATGCATAATATCTTCAGTAAATACCATAAAAGGTTAGCGGACTACATTCATTTCATCGATGCCAATTACATCCGTTTTTGGTTTAGAAGTTGCAAAGAAGAGAATGAAGTAAGAGGAATACTGTCTGCTTTAAATGATATTGGATTTATCCTTACAGAAAAGCACTTACAAAAATACCAAATAAATATGCCAGACAATAGATACGGCGATCTCATTTTTTATTTGGATGCTCCGAACATCTTTGGTCCAAGTGAATTTTATATCAAAACCAAAAAAATTGGGTCAAGAGTTGTATCAATGCATGGCTATCTCCCTGATTATTCGGAGTCAGATGGTGTAATAATTGCAAGCCAGGGATTTAATAGGAGCGAGGTCAAATTGGAGGATATTACGCCAACGGTTATTTCAAGTCTTGGAATAGATGTCCCTACATATATGGACGGCAAGCCAATATGGTAGTAAAGTACGTTCACGATCCTATTTTGAACCGAAAAGTATCAAAAATCATGGACGCTATAATATCTGAAATTGTTAATCAATACCATCCAAGGTCTATTATAATAATGGGTAGTTTGGGAAGGGGTGAAGGAATAATTTCAGAAGATCATAATGGTAATATTTTATTCCATAGCGATTGTGAGATGATAATATACCCTCTTTTTAATATATTGAAGTACAAAGAAATCCGAGAATTACGGGATCGTCTATATCGGAAGTATAAGATTAAATTAGATATTGGTGGGTTCAAATTCACAACAAGATATTCGCTCAGGATATCAAAACCAATGAGATTAGCACCTACCATTGAAAACTATGATCTTAAATATGGTTCGACTGTTGTTTATGGGGAAAATATTCTCGATAAAATTGAACATATAAATTGTGAAGATATACCATTATGGGAAGGATTACGCCTTGTTTTCAATCGAATGGCAGAACTTCTTGAATTGTATTCCTTGGATATCCGGAAATCTCATATATCGCAGGAACGGCAACAAGATATCAATTATAGAATTTTTAAGCTTGTCTTAGCAGTTCAGGATCTCCTTTTAATAAGGAGTACGAAATATCACACATCATATAAACAGAGGAATGAAATTTTCCAAAATATTTTTCCACAGGAATACAAAAAATTATGCGCAAGGATGCCTGGATTTACATCTCTTACTATTACCGCAACAAGTGAGAGGACTAATAAATCTTATGTTAGCGATATGAATCCCTTTATGCTCTGGGATGAAGTTCTAATATACACAGATGAAATTCTGCGTTATATTCTCTTTGAGGATCTTAATATCTCTTTTAATTCGTATGATGATTTCCAGGAACACTTTCTCTCTAACCCGTACGTCATGAATAAATGTTTCCGAGGATTATCCCCACGCCCAATTTATCAAAATTCTAAATGCATATTGATTAACGCCCTATTATTTAAGAACAACCTTGAGATGGAAAGGTCGACACATTCGAAACCATGGTTTCAGCTAGTATATTCAACAATACCAATACTCTACTTTAGTACCTATCAAGGGAACAACCAAGCACTACACACCAGGAATTTCAATCACAATTTGGGTTCATCCGATAACAAACAATTTCAATTATTACTCGAAGGCCTTCCCGCACCACGAAATATTGCAAAAAATGATTTGAAGCAAGAGTGGGATTATGTTAAACAACAGATACTAAATTTTTGGGCATTATTTTGTTGCGCATGTGGAGAATAAGATATTTCTTCTTGGGTTGTAAAGGTTTGATCACTGTCTCAGGGTTCACAATCCACCTCAGTCATTTAAAATCCTATACCATATCGAATTCCAATAAAAGAAGTAATCCTCACTCTGAATTCTTTTAAGATTCAATCATCGGATTATTTGGAGCTTTCTCCATAATTTGTTCATAGACCAACAATTCTTTCTCAATTCGTTTATTCCAGCTTCTCTCTTGGATTATTTTCTCGCGTGCTTTACGACCTAATTCTTTTCTTAATTCGGGATTGTGATACATTATCTCTAAAGCATCTACAAAACCATCAATATCGCCAGGCTCCACCAAAATACCATTTTCCATATTCGTTATCAGATTGGATATTCCCCCATTGTTAAATACAATTACTGGTTTGGCACATGCCATTGCTTCTTGGATAGCACGGCCGGTATTGCTATTTAGAGATGTACCAATAACAACTGAGCTCCGATTGAAGCATTTAATCAAAGATTCTCCCGATAAATCATTTTTAAAAAAAACACTACTTCCTAAACCCTGATCTACAGTAAGTTGCTTGAGGCCGTCTGCATGGTTGGCAGCAAGATACGTCAAACAAGCAGTTGAACTCCCTATTTTGCTGGATAATTTCTCGAAAATCTTCAAGGCTATATCGGGTTTTTTTATAGGAACAGGTCTATGGGGGAATAGTATAGTAAAATGTTTACAATCATTGATATTATTTGGCTTAAAAAGTGATGTGTCGATCCCATGATATACTATATCCCAAGGAATGTTGGCTTTACACAAGACTTCCTGAAGATCGAAAATCTGACTTCCATCATTCAGTATAAGATACCGATCCGGGGAAGATAATCGAATTAGAAGTTTTCCAAGCCCATACGAGAATTTAAATGGTCTCGCTTTTTTTTCTGGCCATCCGTGGACCATGACCACACAATGCAAATTTCGATCTTTTAAGCGTATTTGTGGTATAAGATATGAAGCTAAAAAAGGAGAATGGATATGGACAATATCGACATTATAGTCCTCGATTGCTTGTGCTATCACCTTTTTTGCGTATAACGAATACAGAAATTCAGCAATAACAGGGCAGTTAGCGTAACAAATGGCAGGAGACTTTACCCGAATAATTGGAATTGAAAATTTTTTATCGAAGCTTTCGCAGTCTGGGATATGGGGGGCAACAATAATCTGCTTCTTTAGGTGTGGGTCCATTGCCCTTGAAAGCTCCACAATATGAGTAATAGAGCCACCAATCGTTGGTGCAAAATGCCTTACCACTCTTAGTATTGAAAACTTACCCCCTACTTTGCTTTCATTCATTTCTAAATTCACAACATCCATAACACTATAATCCCCAAGAAGTTTTGGTAATATTAACGTAAAATTTTTATTTAGACACATCCCTAGCCGAGATGGGGAAACCGAAAGCAAGAGCAGGGAGAAGTAATCGGTTGTTTGGATTCCCTACTGCAATGGTATTGATGTAACAGCGTTGCTTTTATGGATTTGTTCATCTCTATTAAAGAGACCCGCATCAATTTGAAAGGATATGGGATGGATGAAATCAAATACTTGTTACCAATAATAGGATATAACGCAAAAAGTATCTCAGTAAGTATGTTTTGGAGATGAATCATCTATTTTTAGTTTATGAGTAAGCGTTGATGTAATACACATCACATTCACCATTATTGTAAAGATATTCCACTGATGGATCATTCTTTAGACGTATAAAGTCATTTTCGTTAAACCTACCAACGGGTAGGTATACAGTTAAATATATAATTTTATCAAACATCGTAAGGACAAAATATCTATCTGAGGGGTAGTTTTCGCCAAAATATAATTTATTAGGATAGTTGAAATGATTTGGGACCTTTTCAGTAATTATTTCAATGTCAGATCTTTGCATCCTATAATTCATTCCGAATATAGCATCTGCAAAACGGTAAGGAGGACATGTGATCTCAATATAAGGATCATTAAAATCTTTATTCTTTAATGACCATTCCATGCCATACATATCCATTTGGGTAATTTGTGGCGTAGGGCGGTCGACTATGGGAGAAGCAAAAGTACCAAATATAGATAAAGTAACCGTAATCATCATTATCCCTACACATAACAGCACATAAATCAACTTTTTCTTCGATAATAAGTACAGGAATAAAAAACCTACGAAAATCGGGGTCATAATCTTGACATATGCAAGAATCCGGCTGCCTTCTATTAAGTCAAGAACGGTAACAATATTAAATAGGTAACTTGCATATATAAAGCAAAAGAATAATGTAACGAAGATAAACGCGAATATTCTTTTAAATTCTTGCCTTTTATGGTACGTACTATAGGCAAAATAAGAACCAAAGGCGAAAAGAATGAGAAATATTATTGCATCTCCTTCTTCTTTTATTACTAATAAGATGACCTCAAGTATATCAAGCTCCATTTTCGATATTTGACTTCCCATTTCTGCCAATACATCCGAACTAACATCCAAAAAAAGAGCTTGAAGGTTAGCATAGAATTTTTCGAACGATAACGTCCAAACGACCCAGGATATTGAAATAACGCCAAGGAGTTCGAGGGATGGAGCCTTATCAGGAAGAAAAAAGTGCTTTTGAATTTTATTGCGGAAATATCCAAATCGATTCAAGAAAGCATGTATCGCAGCCAAAAGAAGGATTATAATTGTTAAAAGTAATGCAGATAATGTGTGGAAGAATGGCATAATTATTAAAATAATTACCGCAAGGATCTTGTACGAGATTCCAGCGTGTAAATCCGTTGTTTTTAAAACAATTAAGAGCGCGAACGGAAAAAATAAGATCGACCAACCATTTGGTGTTAAATTTACATCATATCGACTGAATATCACACACCCAGTAGCTGCAAGTGCCAGTAGCGTTGCTCTTTTATCTGTTCCAAGAAACGTCCCAATAAGGTAAATGGTCATAAGAAAAAAAACTGATAGAAAAGCGGTTGGATATGTGGTTAAATAATCTGATGAGATATTTAGGAGAAGTGCCATCTGCGAGAGGAGGATGTGTGTTATTGGATAGAAGTTATCTGGTGCAGTAAAACCCGAAACAAGGATGTCGTGTATTATGCCAATATGTGTTAAATGATCCCATTGCCATGCAACATACCCCCTATTATACGGGAGCCAGAGCAGGCTAATACGGGAAATTATAAGAATAAATAATCCGTAAATCCAAGCGTTGGAGTAGTTGAAATGTTTTGTGTAAACCTCATAGACAATTATACTAACACCACATAAGGAGGAAATTATCAGGAAATACCAAATTATTGATGGCATTGCATCGTAAATAGACAGTTCATATCCTAGAGCGGGATTCAGCAATATTATTAGATTAATCAAAAAAATTGCAAGGAAACCAAATATTGCAGTGACTTTTACAAAGGTAACTCTCCGATTAATAAACGGACTATTTTCTACCTCTTTTGTTGTCAGCATGTGAATCGATAATTTACTTATCCTTTGAATAATGGAATGCGACGATTCTAAAACCTTTTTCTTTCTGATTTTTATTTAGTCAAATAAAGGCATGAGATCATACTCTTCCTTATTCAGAAGGGAGTTGGTAGTTTTCACCATACTTTATTTAAAATAAGTCGGCGGAAAAATTTGAGTATCTTTAATAAATTTGTTGGAGAATATTGTAAAGAGATAAAATGATAAAAATTTTAGCTACTGGAATAAAAATTGAAAATAATTTTGGCGGCCCGTCAATATTGCATGGTGTTCAAGAAGTTTTAAACGAACTTTATGGTGATGATTATGAGTTAAATTTTTTCCAAACAACTCATTTTAATAAATACCAATCACGTGATTTTAATTTTAAAATTCAAGAAGTGCCTTTTCTAAAGGAAAATTTTGGTTTTACTCTTCTCCGAAATAAAGAGATGAAAGATTTGATTCGAGAGGTAAGGTCATCGGATATTGTAGTTGATTTATTAGGAATTTGTTTCTCCGACAATTTCCATCCTAAAAAATATAATTCTTGGAGAATAAATCTTGGAGTTCTCTATTCATTTAGAGTATTAACTATTGCTAAATTTTTCGGGAAAAAAACAGTGAAAAACACGTGTAGTTTCGGGCCGATGAAAACTAAAATGAATCAAAAAGCGGCGGCATTCGCCTGTAAGTACTTATTTGATGTGATAGCTGCAAGAGAAATAAAAAGTCGTGAGGCACTGATTTCTGATGCGGAGATAAAAAAAGAAGTTTTATTATCTCCGGATATTGCAAATATGATGAATTTCTCAAGAAATCCTAATAGTAATAGAAAAGTAATAGGAATTTCCACAAGCCACCAGATTATCAGACAATGGGAGGGAGAAGAAGAATATATTCATTGTATTGTTAATCTCTGCCGACATATTGCCCACACACTCAATTCATCCATTATTTTGATTCCCAATGAAGTGCAACCAATGCCTGATTTCAATGATGTCACCGTTTCTTTGGATATTCAGGATAAACTACAAAGAAATGGAATTCAAGTTGATGTCGTCGATTCTGAACATATAACAAGCACAGAATTGAAAAATATCGTTGCTTCTTGTGAGGTCATTATTGCGAGCAGATACCATTCATGTGTTGCAGCTTTATCGTCAGGAGTTCCGACTTTAGTTATCGGATGGCACTATAAATATGAAGAACTACTCCGCGGGTATGGTCAGGAAAAATGGGGTATTCCGACAAAGGACTGTTCTTCAGAGAAATTGATTACAACCTTCGATTCATTCTGGGAGAGCAGGAATGAATCTAAAAGAATTATTGCTGAAAAGTATCCCGATGTTAGAAAAAGAGTTCTTGAAGCAGGAAAAATCTTGTTCTCAAAATAAGTGATTTGATATGCCAATTGAGAATATTTCACAAATTTCAAAGAATGCTCTTTGCACTGCCTGCGGAGCATGTGCCGGGATTTGTCCCACAAAAGCAGTGAGAATGATCACGAATACTGCCGGATTTCTTGTTGCATTTGTTGATAATGATTTATGTGTCAGCTGCAGGAAATGTGTAAAAATTTGCCCAAGCAACCCTGAAAATTTCTTTTCAGTTAAGATTGATGATATCTTTCACGGGATTTGTCTTGCTGGATATGTGGGATATGCGAGTGATAGAAAAATAAGACAAAAATCACAGAGTGGTGGGATTGTAACAGCATTATTGTGTTATCTACTAGAGAAAGGAGAAATTGATGGGGCAATTGTGAATAATTTGAACGTGAAAACAAGAAGACCTCAATCGGTTTTTGCCTCATCAGAAGATGAAATTATTAATGGGTGCGGGTCCTATTATGCCCAATCATCAGTTATCCAAACAATTCTTGAGCATTCAGATAAAAATACCGCTGCTGTCGTTTTAGGTTGCCAAGCTGAAAGTCTGCAATTTATCAAAAATGAATATAAAAATATTAACTTACCAAAATATATAATTGGGTTGATTTGTATCGGGCAATATAGTGGGGATATTATTGACGCCCTGATTGAGCAAAGTGACTGCGACATTGGAAAGATATCAGGATTCAGGTTCAGGGATAAAACTATAGGTGGTTGGCCGGGTGATATCCATATCTCAACATCCAATAATGGTTACTCACTTCCAAAAGAGAGACGTCTAGAATTAAAGCCAATTTATGAACTCCATCGCTGCATTGTGTGTTTTGACCAGATGAATGTATTCAGTGATATCGTTTGTGGCGATCCTTGGGGAGTTCTTCATAAACAACAGCCAGAAGGGCATACTGTGGTCATTGCAAGAACTGTGAAAGGAAAAAGACTTTTGGAAAACGCAGCAAGAGATGGCGCAATTATACTTGAAACATTAGCTATTGAAGATATTTTCCGAGGACAGACTGTTGATGGGAGACATAAAACCAAATTCTACACGTCACGCGACATATTTTCTGAGAATAACTGGTTGTTCCCTTATCCAGAGGAGCCATTTGAAAATATAAAATATTCTCCTGCAAAGAAAAAAGAATATCAGAACTTAATTGAAAAATTAAGATATACCCGCGATTTATATCTGACAACAAACCGTGATGAATACCTAAAAAAAATCCAATTAAAGAAGAAAAAAATACGAAAAAATCCCCTTCTGAAAATGAACCGGATGATTGGGCATTATGCTGGGCTTATGATAAGGAAGTTGTATTCATTAAAATGATGGGTATAGTATCAATCTAGCCCCCAACCTCCTTCTCTAACAGTTTGAGGATTCGTTTTATCTTCATCATATCGCTTTCCTTTCGATGGTTGTATCGCCATACATATTCGCCCAGATAGAGGGGAAGTTTCTCTCTTCGGATGCCTCCCTTAGAGGCAAGTTTCCGTTTCAGGTATCCCCAAAATCCTTCTAATCCATTGATATGGTTTCCTTTCCCGTCAGAGTACTGTTTCTCTCCATGGTTCACCAGACGATGAACAAATCCCCGAGAAGCGATTCCAGTGTACGCTCTCCAGGTATCAGAGCAGACCACAGAACCCGGAGAGACTTGTCGGGTTATGAGGGGTTGCAGGGTCCCTGCTTCGACATCGTTCACAACTTCAGCCCAGACGGTTCCATTACGACAAAGGATTCCAAAAACCGGTTGTTTCTTTGTGCCCCTCCCCCGTTTTGTTCCTGCATCTCTCACAATTTTACGCTTGTTTCTCCACTGGCCTCCGAGATAGGTTTCATCCACTTCCACCGTTCCGGAGAAGATCTCGGGAACATCCTGGATTAGTGCTCGTCTGATTATGGTGAGAGCTCGAAGGACTCTACCTCGTTCAAGTGAGGTCCTGATCGCAATGCTCTGGCTGCTCTGCTCAAGGAGGAACCATCTGATTATTTCTTTCCACTGTTCCCTGGTCAAATAGAGGGGAAGACGGTGAGGGGTAAAGTCATACCGGCACTGGGCACATCGACGCTTTCCGGTCCCCATCAAGTACACTTTTTTCGACCTGCATTTTGGACACTGGATTACTGCCATTCTCCCCTCGTATTTTGGTTACGAGGTTGGGGTTTAAAATACAGCTATACCCAAAATGATTATTTTTTACATTAGCTGAACTCTATCTGCCAATATATGCTCTTACCAAAGGTTGGCTTTTAAAAATGTAAAAAATATATCCCCCACCAATTAATGTTGAGATTGTGCATAAAATCAGTGATGATTCTATTACCAATGACATCATCAGAACAACCAATGTCAGAAGGACTGTAATTATAAGGGGATTTTTAACCTGGTTCCATATTTCTTTCAAAGAAACTTTAGCCCATACAATCACACAAAGATATCCAATTCCTCCATAAATGGCAACCCCAGATATCATGAATAGAACAAGAGCAAGATATACACTCCCATATACTCCCCCTAGTACTAATACCACAACGCGAGTAACGAAAAGGATTATATTGTAAACCAAATTGATTTCCTGTTTCTCCACAACAATCGCAATATAGGTTAATGGACTTACAATGAACCGCATCATTGCCCACAATCCAATAATCTGGACATAAACACCAGCTTCTCTCCATTGTTCACCAAAAACGATAGTAAAAAGATCTCCCCCCAAAATACAAAGGAGAACAAAAGGCAGAACAGAGATTATAACTAATACAGAGCATGTGTCTCTTGCTAAATCAGATAAGGCATTATCACGTTTTGCAATAGCTGAACGCTGTAAAAAGACTTGTGATATCGAACTACCGATGAAATTCATTGGTACTTGAACAACATACATTCCCAATGCATAAAGACCGGTTACCGTTGAAGAAAAAAACATTGTTAATAGAAACACAGGGATATTCCCAGACAAGGAATTGAAAAGTGCACTCCAAATGTTGTAAATTGGAAATTTTTTGTATCTCACCATTTGAGCACGAATATTTTTCCATGAGAAACTCGATCGTATAAGGGTAAAATCGTATTTAATCACTTGTAGAAATAGAATAAACATTCCGAAGAAGTTACCAATTATCTGTCCAAGGATCAGAGCCCCGGAAGTAACAAATCCGGCTACCCCAAAACCAAGTTTTAAACCGGATCCAGACACTGATTGCAGAGTTTGTGTAGCGGCCTGAGTTCCAAACCTCCTACGGCGAGTATTCCAATAACGAAGAGCTAGATAAAATCCGTCAATAAATACTGCCAGCGGGACAAGGAAGAAATATATCTTAACATTCGGGTTTCCCACTAAATCTGCAATTATATCCTCAAATAAGAAGAAAATCAGCGTACTAACAAGGCAAACACACGTGAGAATAACAACACACGCGAGGAGTATAGCCCCTGCATCATTGTCATTTTTTGGCAGAATAATAGCAAGCTCGTACCGCAGGCATGAAATTGCAGTAATAATACTAACTGTTGCAATAAAAACAGATGCAACACCCAATAGATCCGGGTTGAATATGCGAGTGATAACTGGATAGAAACACGCAGCAGCAATCTGGGCAATTATCGTCCCACTGACAAGTTTTCCTACATCCCGTCCAAAGGACTTCTTTGAGTCATCATCTGATGTTTTCGGATCTTCAATCATCGTTTGTTCTGTCAGAGTTTATTACCTTGAAGAGTGTAAGCTACGCAAATAAGATAAGGGATACTCATTTGGTTTTGCTACATTGTGTTAACGATTAGATCGAAATTTAAAAAAAACTAGTTTAAAAAAATTAAAAAAAATTCAATCAAATAGCTCTTTCCATTATTTAAAGCCTAATCCGTGATAGATTAAGGCAAATGATGCCTCATGTACTACGTAACCTGCATCAATAAGGATCTCAATTTGGGACTTACGCAGTTGAGTTAACCAGGAAAAGTTGTAATCCCTGACATTAGGATATAGGGAAAAGAAATTATCTTAAAAAAAGAGGGTTGGGCAACAAAGAGGATAGTTGCAGATCGCTGAATTGCCCGTTTTGATTCATTACAGCTCGTACCCGTTTTTAATCGATAGGATTCCAATCGGAGAAATCTGAGTACAGCAAGAAAAATATGACCCCGCTGGACCTCCTCTTTCCGACCCTGGCACCTCTCAATTCCGCAACACTCTTTAATACCCCGATGATATTCTTCGATATTTCATCCACAGTCCTTGAATGTTCTTCTGTCGGAGTCTGATGTGTCCAGGATATCAGTTGCTCAATACTCGACATCAGAAGCACCAAGAACCACTTTAAAGATCTTGATGAAGCCGTATTGGCGGAAAATGGACCACCCTTCCCTCATGGGGAATCTCTACTTCTGATACCGGTCGGTTATAGGTGTCATCTTGATTCACCATTCGATTAGACTTGAGGCGGGTAAACCAGTGCCACTCCATTGAGCGGATCAATTTGAGGATCTCAATACTCGCATACCAGGAATCGAAGATGACGCATGATAAAAATGATCCTCAATTATCTTTCGATTCATTTATCTGCCACTCGACGTAAATATTAATGATTAAATAGTACCTTGGGGGGTTAATTTTACGATCCATTATGGAATAAACATAATCGGTAAAAATGCACAACTTTTCGATCCAGTGACCCTAGGATTCCCTTCTCGCAACCTTCTGGGAAAAAGTGAATTTTCAGGTGTAACAATCGGGGATGATGCTGTCCTTCGCTCGGGCAGCATCATCTATTGCGAGGTGACAATTGGTGACCGTTTTCAATGTGGCCACAATGTTCTCATTAGAGAGAAGACGGTTATTGGAGACAATACATCGGTAGGGACAGCATCGGTTATTGAAGGGTATACCACAATTGGATCAAACACCAGAATTCAGAGCATGGTATTTATTCCGATTAATACGGAGATTGGAGATAATGTCTTCATTGGACCGGCAGCGACGCTCACTAATGACCGTTATCCCCCTACTGGAAAGCCTGAGCTGAAAGGACCGATTCTGGAAGATAAATCTGTTATTGGAGCAAAAGCGGTCATTTTACCAATGGTCCGGATTGGAAAGGGAGCGGCAGTGGCTGCCGGAGCGGTGGTAACCCGGGATGTGCCTGCTGGTAAGATGGCAATCGGATCACCGGCCAAGATCAGAGAAATGCCAAGGGAAATGATGAGGTATTGAAATTATGATTAGGAATATTTCCATTCATCAGAGAGAATCTCCCCAATCATCGAGGGTATTATTATGATTCCAATCGGTAAACCTGCGCTTGGACAGGAAGAGATCGATTCTGTTTCGACGGTAATTCAATCGGGGATGCTTGCTCAGGGACCGAGAGTAGAGGAGTTGGAGCACGCTTTTTCCCGATATTGCAATTCCACACAGGGTATTGCTGTAAATAGTGGAACAGCGGCGTTACATGCGTCCCTGCTCGCTCTTGGGGTTGGACCAGGGGATGAAGTGATCGTCCCAGCATTCACCTTCTTTGCGACTGCTTCATCGGTGTGCATGTGTGGAGCAAATCCTGTCTTTGTCGATGTTGACGAGGACACCTTCAACATCTCAATAGATTCTCTCGAAGAGAATCTCTCGCAGAAAACGAGGGCTGTGATTGGAGTACACCTTTTCGGACAGCCATTCGCAATCCGGCCAGTAGCAGAGATCTGCGGAGAAAGGGGGATCCATTTCATCGAAGATGCAGCCCAGGCCCACGGTGCCATATACCATGGGAAGAAGGTGGGATCATTCGGGGTAGCAGGTTGTTTCTCGTTCTACCCGACTAAGAATATGACCACAGGTGAGGGAGGTATGGTGACCACTCATGATGCCGACCTTGCTGCAGTGATTCGACGTTACATCAACCATGGTCAGACCGAGAAATACCTTCATACCTGCATCGGGTATAATTTCCGGTTGACAGATATCGGGGCAGCGATCGGCCTCGCCCAGTTAAAGAAACTGGATGCTTTCAATAAAAGGAGACAAAAGACAGCAGCGTACTATGATGATCATATTCGGTGCCCTGGGATTATTTTGCCAGAAGTTACCGAAGGGGTCGAGCATGTCTATCATCAATATGTCATCCGGGTAACGGATGAATGCCGGCTCACTCGCGATCAGCTCGCCATTTCTCTCCGGGAGAAAGGTATCGGGACTGCAGTTCACTATCCTATTCCGCTTCACAGGCAGCCGGTTTTTGAAGAATGTGCAAAAAAGAGCCGTTGCCCGGTTTCAGACAAGCTGGCTGCAGAAGTCCTTTCACTGCCGGTGCACCCACTGGTTACGGACAAAGAACGTCAATATATTGCAGAATCTGTTAACGAGGTAGTATAACATGGAAGTCGGCGTAATAGGGACTGGAGTAATGGGGAGGAACCATGTCCGGGTCTATTCAGAGCTCAAGTATGTTACCGGGCTCTATGTCTACGATATCAATTACGATGCATCTCTCGGAGTCGCATTACAAAATGGTGCAGTCCCTTGTGCAACCATTGAAGATCTCCTGAAAAAGGTTGACGCCGTGAGTATCTGTGTTCCGACCCGATATCATTTCGATACGGCTAAGCAGATGATAGAGGCGGGGGTCCACATGCTCATGGAAAAACCGATCTGCTCAACATTAGAAGAGGCGAACCAGGTTCTCGATCTCATTGGTAAAAACCAGACGGTCGGTGTTGGCCAGATCGAGCGTTTTAATCCCATTGTTCCCGAGATACAACGGATCTGCAAGAAACCATTATATGTCGAGTTCAACAGGCACAATCCTGCCTCCGCACGAGTTATTGAATCTACGGTCGTCGAGGACCTGATGATCCATGACATCGATATCCTCAGACATATCCTGTTCAAGGATACCTACGACCTTGCAGCTGGGGGTACAGAAGATATCGTTTCCTCCCTGTTCCGGTTTAACAGCACCCCGGCATACCTCTCGGCAAGCAGGAAAGCATCCAAAAAAGTGAGACGAATCTACATCGAAGAAGAAGATCTCACCATAGAAGGCGATTTCATGACCCAGGAAATATTCTCGTATTTCAAGCCTGAGAAATACCATGTCGAGAATGAAAGATACGTGCAGGAGAATATTATTGAAAAGGTGATGGTCAACAAGGTGGAGCCCCTGAAAGTTGAACTCCATACCTTCCTTGAGTGTGCCAAGAAACGGAAACCATTCCCGGTGACACCGGAACAGGCGACCGAAAATGTACGTATCTGCGAAGAGATCCGGGCATGCCTCACGAAGTAGGGGAAACGTATGGACCTGGCAACACAACTCAAAAGACGTGGCCCTATTACAAAGGTTGGAGTCATTGGGATGGGATATGTGGGTATCCCATCATCAGTACTCTTCGCCGACGTCTATCCCAGGATTTATGGATTTCAAAGAGACTCGAAGAGCTCCGGCTATAAGGTCGCGATGCTGAACCGGGGAGAGAGCCCGCTGAAAGGAGAGGAGCCAGGACTCGAAGAACTCCTGAAAAAAGTAATCAAGAAAGGTACCTATTCTTGCACCACCGACTTCTCAAAGATCTCTGAACTGGATGCTGTCACGATTGCAATCCAGACCCCCTTCAAGGATCCAAAAGACCTCATTCCTGACTTCTCTGCACTCACCGACGGGATCAGAATGGCCGGCAAGTATATCGACAAAGGTGCACTAGTTGTCCTGGAATCGACGATTACGCCTGGAACAACCCAGGGAATGGCACGGGAAATCCTTGAAGAAGCGTCTGGAATGATTGCTGGCAAGGATTTTGCGCTTGCCCATGCACCCGAAAGGGTCATGGTGGGTCGACTCATCAGGAACATCCAGGAACATGACAGGATCGTCGGAGGGATTGATCAGGAAAGCACGAAACGAGCTCAGGAACTTTATACCCCAGTGCTCACGACAGGCCGCATTATCCCGATGACAGCAACCGCAGCGGAGGTCACGAAAACAGCAGAGAATACGTTTCGGGATCTCCAGATTGCAGCAGTGAACGAGCTTGCCCTCTACTGCGAGGCAATGGGGATCAATGTATACGATGTTCGGGAAGGAGTTGCCAGCCTCAAAGAAGAAGGGGTTACACGGGCAATTCTTTGGCCTGGTGCTGGGGTAGGAGGTCATTGCTTAACGAAAGATACGTATCACCTCGAGAGGGGAGTGACAATGCTCGGTCCTGATCACCTTGATTATCCAGATGGGAAAGAGTCGCTCTTCACGCTTGCACGTGCCATTAATGACTTTATGCCAAAACATATGGCTCATCTCACCAGTGAAGGACTAACAAGGGCAGGAAAGGAGGTGAAAGGTTCCCGGATTGCACTACTCGGCTGGGCGTTTATTGCAAACTCAGATGATGCACGGAACACACCATCAGAAATCTATAGAGATCTCATGCAGCACGAAGGAGCCGAAGTAACGATTCATGACCCATTTGTGGAAGAATCATGGATTGAGAATGATCTTGATCCAGTACTTAATGGAGCCGATGTTGTAGCAATCTTTACTGGCCATACGATGTATCGAATCCTTGATCCAAATATGAACGGGATTAATCACCCCTTGCCGATAGTTATTGATGGACGTAATGTAATCGATGCAGAGAGGTTCATACAGGCTGGTTGGATCTATAAAGGGATAGGGAGAGGAGATAAAAACAATCATCTGGTTCAATTTAATAAAAGGTAGCAATCTATTTATCAGGATTTGTAGCCAAAAATATCTCCCTTATATGATATCTCTTATCAGACGAAAAGGACGGATAATCAAGTAAAGGGGGTATAAAAACCAAGGTAGATCAATAATTTCGAGATCTCGAGATTTTGGTGTGAAAATTGAATATATAATTTGGGAAAAAAAATATTTTAACTGAATGGGAATTCTCTCTTCCCTTCTCGAGATAATATGCAGAGATGAATGTAACCTTAACCTTTCTTTACTGAATAACTGAAATCTTATTTTATCAAGTGATTTGCATTTCTTCTGAATGTTATTTGCATGAATGGAATTCTTGATTTCTTCCGGTAATGATAAACCACCCATTTCAATTGCCAGATTTAGACTTTGATAGAGGAGAGTATTCATTGTGAAATTCTTGGATTTATCGAATATCTTTTGCCAATTCATATTCGGGTTCTGATAAATAAAGAAAATAATATCGGCAATCCATTTCAACCGGATCCAGTAATGATTAGCCCCATGAATGCTAAGTACGAGGAAAGTATCTTCAGGGCAAAGACCCTTGAGTTTTTTTCCTTGTAAAAGATAAACAATAGATTCTTTGAAAAATTTCTCTGTATCTACATTAAAGGCCATAAATTTATGAGCAAATGCCCAATGAATATCGATATGATACTCCGGATGATCGAAAGTAAGTTCGATATCTGTCTTTAGAAGATAATGTGCCTGATTGCCACTTAAAGCACAGGAATAACCTGATTTTGTTAACAGATCGTATGTTTGTTCGAAATCACAACGATGGATGACGATATCCAGGTCACTGAAACTCCGCATCGAAAGATCCCCATAAGCCTGAACTGCCAGTACCGGCCCTTTGAAGGGCATTGCCTCAATTCCTGCATCTGAAAGATGATCAAGGACCTTGATGAGCTGTTGTGTCATCCGGAGATTCCGGACTGCATTTGCCATAAACAGAGTACGGAATTCTTCCAGTTCCTTCGAGGGGACAAGATCGCTCATTTCATTCTTTAGCTTTTTGTAAAGAAGAGGGATGATCCCATGCTGGATCGCAGTCTTCCGGACGTAGTTCCAGTCAACCCCTGCAGAGAGAATCTCGGCAGCCCTCTGGTCCTTCGTATGATCTACCCTGATTAACCAGAGGAGAAGCTCCTGTTCTGGAGTGAACGATGGATTGGGATTTTTTTTCATGGGCGTCCTGGCACTGCCATTTTTTTAGGGAATCGATTAGAATTATTCTGCTCGCAACCTGAAAAGAGGTGCTATTCTATTCGGGATGGCAGCCTGCTCAAACCGGGATTCAATACTTCTCATCGATAGGTTTGAATGACAGTATCAGTCAGGATCTTTCAATACATAATAATCTGATATTTATTTAAATAGCGAGATGAAAATCCTGATATTCCTTTTTCCCGGCCTAAAATAACCCCTATACGGCCTCCGTTTGCCCTGAATATGCTCCCAGGAGGCAGTTCCACAGGAAGTAATGTCCACCCGTATGGAGAAATTAATTTAAAATGCTTATTTTCGAATAATAACGTCTTAAATCAAATAAAAAATATCCTCTTTATTGGGGATACAGCAGGCCTCAGAAACAGGGGGTAGTATTGATCGATCAAACCTGAGAAAGGCCCCTGGAGACAATCTATGAGGATTTCATAGAAAACGCCTAAAATCGCTTATTTCCTCATAATAACGTATTAAATTGAGTATCATGAATGAAGGGTGAATGAGCCATCCGCCTCGGCATACCGCCATTTGAGGAATGGTCCCATCCGGAGCGAACACTGGATTCAACGTTCCGCAACGAAACACAAGGAAATTCTGATCCATAATCAACCAAAAATGATACCCCGGAATTGAGCGGCCTACGACATGCACGAGATAAGAACCCCAACCAGTTTTATTGACGTATTTACCCGAAGAATGAAGTCTCGAATTGCACGCTATTTTCACGTCTGAGAATTGGTGATTTTCCGGCGTGAAAATTCTGGTGCGCATCAATTCGCCCGGATCGCTGAAAGGAGCCTGATACTGCGTCCGATTGGGATCCGGGGGGAAAGTATATGAACTCCCTCAACACTCGTTTGCTACCACACGGATCGGGAACAACCGGGGCTGGTGTCGGTAGCGATTCTCGGGGTTTGCATGAGCCTGAGCGAACGCTCCGCACCTCCCGGGGCGAAAACCCGGGGTCCCTGTGGAGGAGTTAGATCATGAACAGAAGAATTATTACACGAACGGCCGGGGGGAGCAGGATGCGGTACGCCCGGAGAGGTATGAAAAGAAGAGCACAGGAATCTAAAAAGCAGGACGGTCCATCAAGGGAGAGTGTCTTGGGACTGAAAGGAGCGGAGACCTTCCTGGTTGAGGAGAGTGCTGGTCATGAGTTTGTACCGCTCCATGAAATTGCTCTCGTCAAAAAACAAATCAGGAAACACCCTCCGGGAGGTGATGCCCGATGAGCCGGGGACACCGGCCGGAGGTGGCGATCGAGGAGGCGAAACGCCACGCAGCCAGTCTCGGCTTCCTGGTGATTTCCCTGGACACGTCCTGGATCCCGGTGGACTTCTTTGCCATACGGTCCGGATGTCTCACGCTCGTCCGGGTCCGGCGGGTCAAGTACGGGTATTACAACGTCCCTGACATTGAAGCGTCCTGTGAGCGGGAGATTATAGAATTAAGGGAGTTTCCCATCACCGGGGACATAGCACGCGAACTCTGGGTGAAGGGATGCGACAAGCACTTCCACCGGTACCGGGTGATGCCGGACCAGGTGGAAGCCATGGAAAAGGGATCACCCG
>ENA-UPTA01001494-UPTA01001494.1-activated-sludge-metagenome-genome-assembly--contig:-NODE-1494-length-25965-cov-5.728599_pt1 | contig 25965 bp, 27 predicted proteins | sample MGYA00238184_ERZ773361 | MGnify/ENA primary metagenome ERZ773361 (study PRJEB29100, sample SAMN05720205) | activated sludge metagenome | isolation source: anaerobic digester from wastewater... | reverse complement strand
CATATTACCACAAAAAACCAAAAATTCAATTGTTAAATAAACTAAAATAAGATACAATAACCTTTATGAATAAAGAAGATAAAGAATTATGCGAGGAAAAATTAAGGATGATTAAGCTTGAACTTAAGGACGGGATAGACGCCGTTGCTCGTTTTAATCCATCTGTAACCTTTTATGGTTCTGCTAGACTAGGGAAAGGAAATGAAGTATATGAAAAAGTACATCAGTTGTCTTTCCGTATAGCCAAAGAACTCGGTTACAATATTTTAAGTGGTGGAGGGCCAGGGGCCATGGAAGCAGCCAATAAGGGTGCCTATGACGCGGGGGTAAAGTCTGTTGGGCTAACCATTCGTTTGCCACACGAGCAAGGAACTAACCCTTTTGTTACCGATGAAATTCCTTTTAATTATTTTTTCACTCGTCAGGCCTCTTTGTCTTACTCTACGGAAGCTTGTATTTTTTGCCCTGGCGGTTTTGGAACAATAAGTGAATTGTTTGAAATTTTGACCCTTAAACAAACTAAAAAAATTGACAATGTTCCGGTCATTTTATTCGGGTCTGATTTTTGGTCTGGCTTAGACAACTATATTAAAGAAATCTTAAATGATAAATTTAATACTATAGACAGCGAAGATGGTGAACTTTATGTCATTGAAGATGATGTTGATAAAATAATTGAAATGGTTAAAAAAAGCAAAATAAGAGACGGTAGTCATTCCCTTCAATAAAATAAAACCCCTTCGGGGGTTTTATTTTTGTTTTCTCTTTCCACAAGCTTTAATAAAAGCAGTAAATAAGGGATGGGGGGCTAGGGGTCTTGCTTTAAACTCTGGATGAAATTGTGTCCCTAAGAAAAATGGATGCTTTTTTTCTGGTAATTCAGCTATTTCACACAAGTCACCTGCTGGAGATTGAGCTGAAAAGATGAGACCTGATTTTTCTAAGATTTCTCTGTATTCATTATTGACCTCATAACGGTGACGATGCCTTTCTGTTATTTTATTTGTCTTGTAAGCCCTCCTGGCTATTGTTCCTTCCTTTAAAATTGCAGGATAAGATCCGAGCCTCATCGTTCCTCCATAATTTTTATTCTTAATTTTTTCTTTTTGTTCTTCCATGACATCAATAACTAAGTTCTTAGACTTAGGGTTTATCTCTCTTGTGTCTGCATCTTTTAGTCCTAAAATATTTCTAGCATACTCTATGACCATTAATTGCATGCCGTAGCAAAGACCAAAATATGGGATCTTTTTCTCTCTAGCGTATTCTATAGCATTTATAATACCTTCTATGCCCCTACTCCCAAACCCACCTGGGACGATAATCCCATCATACCCTGAAAGTTCTTTAAGTTTTTCTTTTTTATCTTTTCCCTCAAAAATAGAAGACGATATCCAGGTAAGATTGGGTTTATAGCCCAAGGAAATAGCTGAATATTTAACCGCCTCAATAACACTAATATAGGAATCTGCTAAGACAAAATTACCCGTGGCAAAGTATTTTCCAACAACAGCAATCTTTAATTCTTTTTTAACTAAATGACATCGTTTAGCAAATTTTTTCCATTTTTCAAAATCCTTATTAGGTCGTGAGCTTAATTTCATACCCATGGTTTCGCTAATTATCTTACTAAGATTTTGTTTCTCGTAATAAATTGGGATGTCGTAAATACTTTCAACATCAGGTGATGAAATAATATGATCTTTGGCGATATTACAAAACATTGAAATCTTTTCTTTGCGAGGATTATCTAGCGGTAATTTACTTCGAGCCATTATGATATCTGGTTGTATTCCTGATGAATTTAGCGTCCTGACAGCATACTGCGTTGGTTTTGTCTTCATCTCTCCAATCCTTGAAGGAATTGGTAAATAAGAAACCATCACAAAAAAGACATCTTTGTTGTTTCTGATTTTCATCATCCTGGCTGCTTCTAGGAAAAGCATATTCTGATATTCGCCAACCGTTCCCCCAACTTCTATAATGACCACATCAGCATTACTTTTATCTCTAGCTTCTTCTATTCGTCTTATAACTTCAAGTGGTATATGAGGGACAACTTCCACGCAACGGCCACCATATTCTAAATTTCTTTCTTTATTGATAACACTTCTATATACTCGTCCAGTGGTCATGTAATTTGAAGTACTTAAATTAACATTTAGAAATCTTTCATAATTCCCAATATCTTGGTCTGTCTCATCACCATCATCTAAGACAAAAACCTCACCGTGTTCTATGGGATTCATTGTTCCAGCATCTATGTTTATATATGGATCAATTTTTAGGGAAGTTACCCTGCGCCCTCGGCTAGCAAGTATTCGCCCAATAGAAGAAGAGGCCACCCCTTTACCTACCCCAGAGATGACCCCCCCGATAACAAAAATATATTTACAATTATTCTTCTTGTTCGGCTCTTTTTTCATGTTATTTACTTCTTACGTAAATATTTATTAATCGCAAAAATACTAGAAATACTCCCTAAGATAATACCCGAGCCAAGCATAATAATAAACAATTGCCAGAAATTAGCTTTGTAATAATTATATATATTGATACCAATAAAATCAGTCATTTGGTTACCAAGCCAAATTGAAACCGGAACAAAGATTAAAGCCGTCGTAATTGAAGCCATAATTCCCACCATTACACCTGAAGCAATAAATGGTCCACTTATATACTTTTCTCCTGCTCCCACTAATTTCATTACTCCAATCTCTTCTCTAGACATGTAAATAATTAATCTAATTGTACTATAAGTGATGAGCAAAGATATTAAAACCAAAATCAACGAAACGATAAAACCCAATCTCTGTGCTCCCTCTATAATAGAATTTAATCTATCTATGACTAATTTATTTTGGCTATAATCTATTTTATCAATAATAGACAATGCCCCTCTAGACAAAGTTGTTCCATCTTCAAAATAATTAGAAATACTTTCATATTGAGATGGGTCTTTGGCATTTATATTTAAAGCTGCTCCAAGGGGATTTTCTCCTATTTCTTCTAAAGCTTGTAGAGTTAAATAATCATTGGCATGTTTCTCTTTAAAATCTTGTAAGGATTTCTCTTGAGAAACATATGCTACCCCACTAACTTCTGGCAAGCTCTCTAGCGAGTCTTTAATTTCTAAAATAACATCCTCTGGAGCATTTGGAACAAAGTAAACGGTCACATCCACTTTCTCTTTAATGTTATTCAAAGATGAATTAAGGGTGATGTTTACTAGAATTAAAGAAGTGATGACAAACAGTGTTACCGTCATTATCAAAACACTAGCAATTGAGGTAAAAACACTTCGGGTAAAATTCCGATAACCAGAAACAATAATTCTTTTTAGTTTAGTTAGAAACATAAGATTATTATAACATATATTTACCGTCCTTATCATCCCTAATAATCCTTCCTTCCTCTATGGTAATGACTCTTTTTTTAACTTGATCTATAACAGTTTTGTTGTGAGTAGTTAAGATTACTGTTGTCCCTAATTCATTTATCTTCTTTAATAAATTAACCACTTCTTTAGTATTTATTGGGTCTAAATTGCCCGTTGGCTCGTCGGCAATAATTAAATCTGGTTGAGTAATAATAGCTCTAGCTATCGCCAGTCGTTGCTTTTCACCTCCAGACAGCTGGCTTGGAAAGAAAAGAGCTCGAGAAGACAAGCCTACTAGCTCTAGAACTCGTGGAACATCTTTTTTTATTTCATCCTCCCCCTTATCAACCGCCTCCATAGCAAAAGAAATGTTTTCAAAAACAGTCTTGTTAGTTAATAATCTAAAATCCTGAAAAACCATCCCGATTTTTCGACGGAAAGCCATTAATTCTTTTTTAGATAATTTATTTATATCATTTGATTCAAAAAAGACAGAACCAGATGTTGGTTTTTCTTCAGCTAAAATTAATTTAGTTAAAGTTGTTTTACCAGCACCTGAGTGTCCAACGATAGAGACAAATTCCCCTTGAGATACAGAAAAGTTAATATCTTCTAAGCACACATTGCCCCCATATTTTTTTGTTACATTATTAAAATAAATCATGTCTTTATCTAGAATATCACAAATCCCTCTCGGCTTCAATGAAAAGACTGAGTTCTCCGTCCAAAAGTACGTCATCAGTGTTATGAATTTCTACCCCCGTTCGGTGGTCTTTGATCATTTTATATGGGTGTAAGGTATAAGTTCTAATTTGGTTGCCCCATTCAATGTCAACTGTTTTAGAGATAGCAAAACCGTCCTTTTGTCTTTGTTTTTCTTTTTCCCTAATTAAATAGAGCTTGCCTTTTAACATTTCTAGGGCTTTTTCTTTATTTTGCTCTTGAGATCTTTCCGATGTAACATGAATTGATGTATTTGTCGGAAGATGAATAACCCTAACCGCTGTTTCTCTTTTGTTTACATTTTGCCCACCTGGTCCTCCGGATTTAGAATATTCTATTTTCAAATCATCATCTGATATTTCTATTTCTTTATCGTCTTTCTCAAACTCAGGAATAACTTCAACTAAAGAGAAGGAGGTTTGTCTTAAAGATTTAGCATTAAATGGGGATTGACGAATTAGGCGATGAACACCTGATTCGTTTTTAAGCGTGCCATAAGCATTTTTACCAACAACCTCAATAGAAATATTTCTATACCCGCCAAGACTATTTTTATTTTCACTAATTACAGAATAAGAAAAACCGACTTTATTAAAATATTTGGTATACATTTTAAAAAGCATAGCTGAAAAATCTTCAGCATCATCTCCTCCAGCCCCCGAGAGAATAGATAGGATACAATTGCCCTTATCATACTTCTTTGACCCAAGGAGGCTGTTTTTTAATTCAGAAATTTTCTTTATAACAAGCTGAGCTCTTACCTTATCTTGCCAAAAATCAATCGAGGACATTTCTGCCTCTAGCTGATTTATCTCTTCTTTTATCTTTTCTTCATCCATCTTGTTTTTGAGCCGAAGGCCAGGATCGAACTGGCGACCTATGGTTTACGATACCATCGCTCTACCGACTGAGCTACTTCGGCTTATTAAAGATTATTTATTAAAAAACACAAACCTTATTTTCTCAATAAAAACAAACTAATTGGTTTTAGTTGAGCCGTTGATCGGGATTGAACCGATGACCTCTCCCTTACCATGGGAGTGCTCTACCAACTGAGCTACAACGGCTTTAAAGTAAAAAGGATATTTTCAAAAACATCCTAATATAAACAATACTATAAAATAAAAATAGTTGCAATTTATATCACAATAAGTTAGTATATAAGGCAATAGGAAAATCTAATGATCTTCACTAAAAAGTGGGTTATTTAATTTTTCTTTGATAATAATATCGCGGGATAGAGAAATGGTATCTCGCAAGAGACTGATAGCTCTCATAACCCCAAGGTTATGGGCGAGGAAGTCTAAAGAAGTAAGTGTAGTTTAGAATTAAATAATATCGCGGGATAGAGAAATGGTATCTCGCAAGAGACTGATAGCTCTCATGACCCCCAAGGTTATGAGAAGAAGGTTTCAATAAGTAATATAAGTTAGGGTTCACAACACATCGCGGGATAGAGAAATGGTATCTCGCAAGAGACTGATAGTTCTCATAACCCCAAGGTTATGAGCGAGGAAGTCTAAAGAAGTAAGTGTAGTTTAGAATTAAACAATATCGCGGGATAGAGAAATGGTATCTCGTAAGGCTCATAACCTTAAGAACCTGGTTCGATTCCAGGTCCCGCAACAAGAAAAAAACCAGTGGTTCAACCACTGGTTTTTGATATTTTACCAGAATTGCGCGATAGCGTTAGGTGGGTAAAAATAAATCACAGAGTGTTCCACACTGGGTTCATTATTTTGTTGCAGAGACAATGATTATTTCCTTTCAGTTAATAATACTAACTGAAAAAGCCACAGGTCCCAGCCACAGGTCCGACCTGTGGCTAACTCATGAATATTTTGTTGCGCAGTCGATGGGACTTGGTCACTCTCGTCTCATATTTTATTTCTGGTTCGACAAGCTCACCATCATAAAATATCTCACTCCCTTGACCTCCACTCGGGCTGGCCGCTTCGCGGACTTCGTCAGCCCTCGGTTCAAGTCCCACACCTGCTACAAAATAAATCGCCCAGTGTATCCACACTGGGTTCATTATTTTGTTGCGCGGCCGATGGGACTTGAACCCACGACCTCTCCCGTGACAGGGGAGCGTTCTAGCCAGCTGAACTACGGCCGCTTATTATTTTTATATACTCATCAAAAACATTTTTCTTCCTTTTTAAACAAAAAGGAACCTGACCCTTATTATACATAATTTTATAAATTTGCAAAGAGTCTTTAATAAAAACCATTGTGTCGGTGGGAGGAATTGAACCTCCGACCTTGGGCTTATGAGTCCCACGCTCTAACCAACTGAGCTACACCGACAAGGTAATTATATATTAACAAATTTTTTAGAAAATTCAATGTTTAAAACAAAAAAGAGACTCAGCTTATCCAACTGAATCTCTGTTATTCTACCTTAAAGACAAACCAGTAATCACCAGTTGCCATATTACTTACCCTTTCTGGGTAAACCATGGCATCTGATTCTCCTTCTATTTGAGCCGTCAGATATCTTTTATCTAAGATGGGATTGGTTGACACTAATTTAATAATATCAAAGAAATTTAAATCCCAGTAGATTTCAATATTCTTGCGACAAATAGAGACGAGCTCTCTTGGGCTAATAGTCTTTAGTGATTTTTTTTCAGCCCACTTATTGGCCTTCTCAAGCCCACCGTCTCCATCATTAGGCCAACAGATAGCAAGAAAGTCACAAGATTTATTCTCGGAACTTTCCCCCTCGTCGGCTTTAACTAACAAGTGGGTGTTGTAATCTGTAGTGTGAGAAGCAAAGTTTTTTATCAATGAAAGCATTGAAGTATCATAATGCACCTCAACATTTTCTATTAAATAAACCCTCGCCCCTATTGATTTAGCAGATTCCTCTAAATCAATAAAATTTAGTTTTTTCATCTTTTTACCTCCTTTTAATCTCTTTATAACACATTTTCTAGATTTCGCCAAGTTTACTGAGGTCTAAAAATATAGTATTACGGGGGTAAATATAATATATAACAGACCCCCTTTGGGGGTCCTTTTTTTATATCACTCCAAGCTCTTCAAAAAAGTTTTGATATTTTTTAATCATTTGTCTTCCTTTAACTTGAGTTATTTCAGCTTCTATTCCCTTGTGAGCTATTTCATTTCTATATATATGAGCATCCCAAGCGTCTTGTATGTGTCTAAAGCCTGATTCTCGGGCTGAATTTAATAATTCATTTAAAGTTTCTCCCGAAAACCCTTTCTCTTTTAAAACTTCCTCAAGTAATGAATCGGCTTCTAGTATTGCCACTCTCCAGTCTGATTCCTGAGTTCCCTCTATCAGTGTTAAAATATAATGCCAACGGTAATTACCATTTTCTTCTTTGTCAGACTGCTTTTCTATCATCTCAGATATTTTGCTTTTAACTTCTTCTTTCTGGTCTTTTTGTAATTCAAAAATCCTAACTAGTGAATAAATAATTATGATGAGAAAAAATATTATTATGATACTAATTATGTTAGAAACTGATGTCCAAATTTTTGGATTAGACAGGAACTGCCAAATATCCTCAAAAAAATTAACAATTTTAGAGAAAAAGAAGGTGATATTAAAATAAACTGGATTGATTGGCAAAGTCATATATTTTTATTTTACTACTAAAAAACAATTATTGTAAGCTTTCTATATCTTTACCTATTTGGAACAAAACATCTTCTCTTAAAAACGGTGCTGTAATTTGAACCCCAAAAGGTAATCCTTCATTAGTCTTACCAGATGGAATTGTTATGGCTGGGATATTAGCTAAGTTTGCGGGGGCAGAAAATATATCACACAGATACATTGAAACTGGGTCATTTAATTTTTCTCCTAATTTAAAAGGCAAAAACGGAACAGTTGGAGTAATAAAAGCATCTATGTCTAAAAAGGCTTTGTTTATTTCATCTTTTATCATTTTCCTAACTTTTATTGCAGTGTTGTAGTAGGCATCATAATAACCATGAGACAAAACATATGTCCCTAGTAATATTCTTCGTCTTACTTCTTTGCCAAAACCGGAAGCCCTACTTTTAGCATAAACATCAAAAAGATTATCAGCATCTATACTAAGTCCATAACGAATACCATCATAGCGAGCCAAATTGCTTGAAACCTCAGCCGGCATAATTATGTAATAAACAGCTAGGGAATATTTTAAGATGGGTAGTGATATGTCAACAATTTCATAACCAAGAGATTTTAATTTTTGACATGTTTCTTCGAAATTATTCAGGACCGCCTTATCTATTCCCCCACTCTCTAAGAACTCTCGAGGAATTCCTATTTTCTTCTTTAGGGGTTTCTTCTCAATATCTCTTTTTTCTTCTGGTATAGAAGTGCTGTCTTTTTTGTCGTATTTAGAAATTGCCTTAAAAACAATCTCCACCTCTTCAACTGTTTTTGCCATTGGTCCAACTTGATCAAGCGAACTACCCATAGCAATTATGCCAGACCGAGAAACAGCACCATAACTAGGTTTTAAGCCAACTAATCCACAAAAAGAAGCTGGTTGTCTGACAGATCCACAAGTCTCTGTCCCCAAAGCAACAAGTGCCATATCTCCCGCTACAGCAGAAGCAGAACCCCCTGATGATCCGCCTGGTACTCTAGATATATCATGAGGATTTTTAGTAACTCCAAAAGCACTAGTCTCCGTTGATGACCCCATGGCAAACTCATCCATATTTGTCCTTCCTAAAAATATAACCCCTTCGTCTTTTAGTCTTTCCACTACAAAAGAATCATAGGTGGCAACATAGTTCTCTAAAATTAAAGAGGAGGCTGAAGCAATTTGTCCTTTATATAAAATATTATCTTTTATAGCTATTGGTATACCAGTAAGAAGAGTTGCTCCCCCACTATCTATTAATTCTTGCGCTTTTTCTATTTGCTCATCTAAATTATTATATATTTCCAGATAGGCATTTATGTCTTTATTTTTTTCTTTTATCTCTCCTAGATAAACATCAACTAAATCTTTGACCTTAATCTTTTGGTCAATTAATAACTGGTGGGCTTTACTTATTGTTAATTCTCTTAAATTGATTTCCATAATTACAATATCTGCTTAACCTTAATAAAACCATCTTGTGTGTCCGGTGCATTTTTGAGGATATCTTCTCTTTTCCCTTTATCATTATTTGCCACCTCGTCTTCTCTCATGATGTTGTACAAAAAGTAATTTTCTTTATCTGTTATAGACTCATCTTTATTTCCAATTTCTTCTGATACTTCTTTAATTTGGTCAACATAAGCTAAGATGGCATCAAAATCCTGAGCCATCGCCTTAGCCTCATCATCTTTAATATCTATCCTTGATAAATTAGCTAGTTTTTTAATTTCAGTTATGTCCATAACAAAAGAATACCATATTTTTAATGATTTATATAGTTATTTAGTAGTTGAACTACTAAATAACTTAGTCAAGCGGAAAGATAAGCCACTACAAGAATAGCTTCCACAAAAGAGTACGCAAAATTTTTTGCTAAAAATTTTGCTCAAAGACTCTTCGCCGTCGCTCGAGCTAGCCTCTTTTGTGGAACTATTCTTTTCGTGGCTTACTAGCCTCGCGGAAAAGATTGTTGTTCCGAAAAACATTACGGAAGACGACAGTCTGAGCATAGTAATTTGAGAGCATTGAAATATCCGTGTTTTTTTGGAACAATAATCTTGAAGCGAGGTGAAGCCTTCCCACATGTCGGACATGTGGGAAAAATTATAACAATTCTTGGAAATCGCGTTCGTTAATTATTTTAATCTTTATTTTTTTTGCTTCTTCGTATTTACTACCCGGATTTTCACCGACTAAAAGATAGTCAGTCTTTGCCGAAACAGAGGAAGAAACTTTTCCACCTCTTTCAATTATCATCTTCTTAGCTTCCTCTCTCCCTAAGTTTGGCAATGTCCCCGTTAAAACAAAAGTTTTACCGGCAAGATTTTGGCTAACATTTTTTTCTTTTTCAATAGAAACTCCATTTTTAAATAAACTATCAATAAATTTAATGTTTTTCCCATCTTTAAAATAATTAAATATGTTGAGCGAAACAACTGGTCCAATATTTGGGACAGAGCCAATTTCTTCAATGGTTGCTTTTTTTATCTTATCTATAGTATTAAAATAATCAGCTAAATCACGAGCAGTCTGTTCTCCAACTTGTAAAATACCAAGAGCGTATATAAAACGCCATAGGGGAACTTTTTTATGCTCATTAATTGAATTGATAATATTTAGAGCTGACTTCTGCCCAAACCTCTCAAGCCCTGCTAGATCTGATTTCTCTAAAATAAATAAATCAGAGGCGTCACTAATCAAACCCTCGTCTTTTAAGCGATCTATTATCTTAGGACCTATTTCATATATTTCGAAAACATCAACAAAATGATATAGGTTCCTTGTGTTCCTAGCTTCACATTTTTTATTTAGACAAAAATAAGCCACTGATTTATCTTTATTTGAAGAAATTTTTTGTTCAATTTTACTTCCACAAACTGGGCAAAAATCCGGCATTTTAAAATCTCTTTCTTTGCCATTTCTCATGTCTTTAATAACTTCTACAACTTCAGGTATAACATCTCCAGCTTTTTGAATTACAATAGTGTCACCTATTTTTAAACCTAATCGCTTAATTTGATCCATATTGTGAAGAGTTGCCTTAGAGACAATAGAGCCGGCCACCGGTGTTTCATTAAAATAAGCCACCGGCGTTAAGACTCCAGTTCGCCCTACATTTACTTTAATATCTTTTAAGATGGTCGTGGCTCTTTCAGCTTGGTATTTATAGGCTACTGAATGTCTAGGAGCCTTACCAACAATCCCCAGACTATCTCTTATGCCCAAATCATCAATTGAAATAACTAGCCCATCTGTACCAACTGGTAATTTTTGCCTTATTTTCTCAACTTCTTCTAAGAAAACAAAAACTTCATCAATGTTTTTAACCTTCTTTTCTCTCGGTGAGGTTTTAAATCCTATTTTTTTCAGATAATTGTGTTTTTCAGAGTGATTATAAATATTTAATTTCTTCTCGTCTTCCTCCCTCAAGATTAAATCCCAGGCAAAAAAATTAAGGTTTCTTTCTTTAACAATGTTAGGATCTAATTGCCTTAAACTACCAGCGGCAGCATTTCTGGTATTAGCAAAAGTCTTTTTACCTAATTTTTCTTGTTTTTTGTTTAAATCTTCTAATGCTTTCTTGGACATAACAACCTCTCCCCTAATTTCTAGAAAATCAGGCACAGGACCTTTTAGTTTAAGGGGAATATCGTATATCATTCTGACATTTTGGCTAACATCTTCACCAATTAAACCATCACCCCGTGTTGCCCCACGAACTAGATTACCTCTTTCGTATACTAAAGAAGCTGATAATCCGTCTAACTTTAATTCACAAAAATAGGATAAATCATTCCCCGCTAATTTAGAAATTCTATTTTGCCAATCTCTGACCTCATCATAAGAAAAGACATCGTTTAAGCTAGTCATCCTTGTCTGATGTTTAACTTTTTTGAAAGAATCAAGAGGCTTCCCCCCAATTCTTTCTGTAGGAGATTGAATAGAACTAATTAATTCGGGATGCTTCTTTTCTAAATCTCTTAATTCTCTAAGCAAAGAATCATAAACCTCATCAGAAACAGAAGGATTATCATAAACATGATATTCCTCTTGAAGCTCTGCTATTTTCTGCCGTAGTTTAACTATTCTTTCTTTTGCTTTGGGTTTAGTAACTTGGCGCATATTCTCCATTATAATTAATTCTATATGATCTTTCGACAGCTCTAATATTTTGTTTATCACAAATATTAAAACCGCTAGATTCTATAGTTACATTCTTAACCTGGTTTTCATCTTGGACAGACTTAACACTAAATTCAAAACATGGCTGTTTTGGTTGATCGTCTAGTGCGCTCAGTTCATAGTTATAATTTCCTGGTTCGTAAGATTCTAAATCACCCATATCTCCCCAGTCAATTTCAAAATTAATCCCCCCACAAGTCCATTTGTTCGTCAGCGGGTTTTGACCTAACAAATGCTTAATTGCTACTTGCTCAAAAAAGAGAGCGCACTCATTGGCTGTATCAGCCCAAATCGTAGCAGTTTGAGAGTCTTTAGCTAAGGAAGAAAGAGTTAATTGTTTATAGGCAATGTTTGTTAGACCCGCAGTAATAACCGAAATCGCACTGACCACCACGACAGTAAATAGCATCGCATAACCTCCTTTATTTTTTTTGTATTTTTTCACCATATTATTATAATTTTTATTATTGTCTCCAATCTAACAATGTCATTTTAGCTGATCTTTCCTTAGACAAACTACTATTTCTAGGTTTCCAAATTATATGAACTTCTATTTCTAGCTCGGAGATATTTTCCCTTGGTATTATTTCTGGTTCATCTTCGCCGTTGTCTATTTCATAATTTTTTAATTCTTGTATTTTTTCTCTGGCTACAATATATCTTCTCATGTAAGTATCCTCTCCTACTATGTCATGATTATAAGGAACATCTGCTTCTTCGTCTAAATAAATTTTTCCACAAGAATCATCTCTGTCACAAGGTTTAATTTCTACACCCCCTACCCCAATTCCTATTTGACAACCCACACCCTCCTCACAAGCACCAGTGTATTTGTCAACAAAATCTTGCCAAGAATATTCGCCACTCAAAAAAACACTACTATCTCTATCGTTCCTTATACCATCTAGTGCTTCTTGAATTAAGAAGTTCATTATTATTTCTTGTTTAGCATATCTGGCTGAATACAAACTACTTGAAACCACAGTCATTAATCCAACAATCACAAACGTTAAAATAAATATAGCAAACATAGCCTCCACTAAAGTGAATCCTCCTTCGCAAATAGAAATCTTTTTATTTTTTACTTTTAGTTTTGTGTTTGGCATATTTAATAATTACGCTGACTTATAAATGTTTGAATGAAAAAAGGTATTATTTCTTCTTTAACCTTAACTTCTCCTTTTAGTTTTATAAAAACACGAGGTTGTTCTGCTTCATCTCCAGCCCCAGCCCCAGCTACATAAAAACTTAACTCTTTAACATCAACAGCGTCAGATATTACTTGCACACAGTCTTGTTCTTTGCATCTTTCGATAGTTTTCCCATTGTTATTAGAAGCAAGCTTGTAACTAACTGGTTTGGGGTCTGCTCCTTGTGGCAAGAAAGAGATTGCCGTTCCCGGGGTGACTATACAATTCTTCCCTTGTGTAAGACTTTCGGGTAAACCCTGTCCTCCGAGTACACAATAATATTTACTACCCATCCTGATAGACCTTGTCATGCTCTCTAGAGCAAAATTAACATTATCCATGGCTGTGTGAGTCGCCCTAGAATTCTTAGAAGCTCCTAGCAGGGTAAATAATGCACCTAATGAAGCTAGCATAACCATAGAGAAAATAGATGTTGCCACCATTAGCTCAATTAAAGTAAAACCTTTTTCTTTATTTTTATGTTTTTTAGTCATCTTGATTTGAAACACTTATTTGACCAGTATTAGATATTGTTATAAATTTTTCTGAATCTAAATCCTTAAAACTAGAAATCTTAATTTTAACATATTCTATAGACGGCTTGTCCGAGGGTGATAAAACATTACTTCCCCAGCAAAGATTATTTTCCATAACACAAATATATGGTTCAGGGTTTGGCCTTATAAACAGAATATTAACCCCTTTGGGATTATCCTCGTTACCAAGAGTCTGCTCGTCCCCTCCTGACGGTTTAACCTTTATCTCACTAATATAATCAGAACTTGTGATGTAAAGCATTTCTAGGCAATCACTACTACTGCCGTCGCAAATTCCATCTTGATTTTCGTAAACTGGGGAAAAATCACTTGAACCAGAATCAAGAGGAATATACTTTTTGTATAAAATAAAAGATTTGTTTGTCCCCTCGTAAAGATCTGCATCAGGAGACTCTGAATTATATTTTGTTATGTCAAAATAGACCCCATAACCAATATTAAAATGTCCACTTCTTCCCCTAACCCCTATGGCATAACTTTGGGCCCTTCTTACCGTCAAGGCTATATCATCAGCTAAATTTTGCATTGTTAAAGAAGCATTAAAATCTCCATAATTAAATAACACAACCCCAGTGATAATAGAAAATATAACCAAAGCTACCAAAAGCTCTATTAAGGTCATGCCTTTTTGTTTTTGATTATTTAATTTTTTTTTAAATATTCTAAACATTTTAGCCAAATAATCTAGCCAATGTGCTTACATCAAAACTAAAGAAAAAAGTGACAATTAGGCTAATAATTAGAAATGGTGCTAGGGGAACTTCTGTTTTCATGTCTATCTTTCTTTTCCTGAAACCAAGTATTCTTGGTGAGAGAATTATTAAGATTAGGCTCGTTAAAGCTCCAATCCAAAAACCTAAAATCAAAGAGAACAGGCCTGCTCCTAGCCCCAAGAACCAACCAATTCCTAAGATTAACTTCCCGTCACCTAGCCCCATTAAACGACCTCGAGAAAAAGACCACAGAAGAACAAATGGTAAAGCCAATATTGGACCGGATAATAAACTAGTCCAGCCTGGCCAAATAAACAGTGGTCCAACTGGTAGAGGATTAATAAAAACTAAAAGTAGAGAAATAATTATAAATGGATAAACAAAATGATTAGGGATTATCTTATGGCGCAAATCGTAAACTAAAATTACAACCAATAAACTAAATATAATTAGATGTAGTAAAACAAGTAGAATTGATGGCCAAATTGCAAAATAAAAATATGGTAAGAAATTATACAGAACAAGCCCAAATAAGAGGCCAGTGCCTATTTCAACAAATATATATTGGGGGGAAATTCGGCTATGGCAACGACGGCATCTTCCTCTTTGAATTAAAAAACTAAAAACAGGGATAAGCTCATACCACCTTAATTTTCGACCACAAGTCATACAAATAGACCTGCCACGAGTAATTTTTTTACCTGTTTTAAAACGATAAATAACAACATTTAAGAAACTACCAACGATAGTTCCTAATATAAAAAACAAAATTAGTGCAAGGTTTTCCATGCACTAATTATAGCATTTATTTGAGTTTAGAAAAATAGATTATTGTTCTGGGGTAGGAATACACTCAAGGTATTGAGTCGCTGAGCTAAGAGTCTGATCTCCAAGGTCAACTGTAGTTATGACACCCTCACCAGTTGAATCTACACAATAAAATTGTTGCCTATTGTCTGAATCCTTTTTTAACAGTGGAATTTGAGCTGCCCAGCGGGGATTAAGAAAATCATTCTGAGCCACATGGCACCTTGCATAATATACACCATAACCTTGGGCCGGATAAGCATAACCCCCCGATACTTCTAGGGACTGAACATAATTTTCTGGAGGTTCAAAACCTATAGTTTCTGCTGCCGCTAAAACATATTCATATATTCCTACTTCTTCTGATGTTGGAGTTGAAGGCGAACATAATCCATTATAGCTACCTGTTTTGGTGTAATAAATTTCAGCTTGATTACGAGCTTGGTTTAGTTGAGATATCGCTCCGCTGTCTTTCCCTTTTGCCCTAGCTGCGTTTATAGAAACTACCACAATCGTTGAAAGAATAGCAATTATGGCAACGACTACAAGTAATTCTATCAATGTAAAACCTTTGTTTTTTTGTTGTTTATTTTTCATATGGACCAAGGTCTAATTTATTTAAACTAATTACTCTGTTGTTATAGCAGGTAAGTCTCTACAGTTTATTACCCCAGATGTAGTCTCACTTGCGGCTCTTTCCTCAGATAAACCACCACTATCTATACACCAAACTGCTTCTTGGTCGTTAATTTTTGTCTTTAAGGGAACCCAAGCAACCCAAGCATCACCAGCAGTTGTATCTTCTCCACTAACTACACAATGCCCACCTTGGCCTATAGCTTTAGCCTTCTCAAAACCCTCCTTTAAACCGTCGGGTGATCCACAAACATTAGAAGTATCAGTTATATCAGCCCCCGTGGCTCCATAAGAATACTGATTATTATCAAAATACATTTCCGCTTGCGCTCTCATATTGTTTAAATTTGATTTAATTGCAGTATCTTGTCCTTTTTGACGAGCACTGTTTAGAGAAGCCAAAACGACTGATGATAAAATACCAATGATGGCAATAACGACCAATAATTCAATGAGTGTAAAACCTTTATTTTTTTTCATATTTAAAATAATTTAACTTTTAGTCTTTAAGTAAGACCGACCTTAATGTCTAATAATTATATTGTATCACAAATATTATTAATTTGTGCAAATTTTTTAGTCTGTGGATATCTATGATATGCCTCCGGCAATATTGTATATTGGCATCAAAACTGAGGCTAAGAGGACTCCAACTCCAAGCCCCAAAGCTATAATCATAATTGGCTCAATCAAACTAACCATAGAATCAACGGCCTCATTAACCTCTCGCCCATAAAAACTACCAAGGGTTTTCAAAATATTTCCAAGCGACCCCGTCTCTTCCCCCACCTTAATCATTCCTGACATAATTGATGGTATTTCTTCATGCATCCCAAAAGATGCCGACAATGAATTACCCGTTTTAACAGACTCCGTAATTTCTTTCAAAATATCTCGGTAAATTATGTTACCAACAACAGAACTCGTCAATTCTATGGCTCTAACTATAGGAATACTAGAAGATAACATTGTGTCCATATTGTCAGCAATTCTTGAAAGATATAATTTTTGATAAATATTTTTAATAATCGGAAAACTGATTTTCAATCGGTCAAAATACATTTTGCCTTTTTCAGTGCGGGCATATCTCAATAAAAGAATAACCAAAACAACCACTAGAGCTAACATATAAAGTCCATAGTTAACAAAAATCTGACTAGCTCCCATTATTATCTTGGTGAAAAAAGGTACTTCTGTTCCAGATTCAGCAATTATGTCTGAAAGCTTCGGCACAATGAAGGTAAACATTAAAACCATGACAATAACGAAAACTCCAATAACGAAACTTGGATAAATTAAAGCATTTTTAGTTTTTGAAGTTAATTGATATTGTCTATCTAAATAATCAGCTAAATAAGAAAAAGTTTGAGTTAATTTTCCTGATTCTTCTCCCGACTTAATCATGTTAACATAAAACTCAGAAAAAGCTTCTTTGTGTTTTGATAAAGCCGCTGAAATATATGTTCCACCTTTTATGTCATCAGCCACTTCAGCCAAAATACCAGCTAGTTTTTTATTAGGTGTATTTTCAGATAAAAGCAAGAAGGCCTTAAGGGCAGGAATCTGAGATTCAAAAAGAGTGGACATCTGCCTAGACATTGTCACGATGTCTTTCATTGGTATTTTTTTCTTCTCAAATAAATCTTTTTTAAAGAAGGCCTTCTTCTCTGACTCAGTTATAGTAGAGACAATTAACCCTCGACGCTGAATAGCGGCAATGGCTAAATCTTTAGAGTTTGCTTCAACAGCCCCCGTTTTCTTTTCTCCACTATTTGTAAATGCTTCGTAATTGAATAACATAATTAAAACATTTGCTCTAAGGCCTTAGGGTTAATGGCAAATTGGTAAGCGCTTTCCATGCTAATTTCACCTTTTTGAACTAAGTCAATTAAACTTCTGTTCATGTCTATCATTCCATCTTGCGATGATGTTTCTATGACCGTATCTATTTCGTGAACTCTCTCTTCTCTAATTAAATTAGCGATAGCTTTGTTGTTAATCAATAATTCATAAGCGGGTATTCTACCCCCAGAAATACGAGGAATTAATCTTTGAGAAAATATACCCAATAAACTAGAGGCTAATTGCAAACGAATCTGACCTTGCTGATTAGCTGGAAATGAATCTATGATACGGTCAATTGATTGAGAAGCGTTGTTTGTGTGCAGGGTTGCAAAGACTAAATGCCCCGTCTCTGCGGCTGTCACGGCTGCGGCCATTGTCTCGCTATCTCTCATCTCTCCTATCATTAAAACATTAACATCTTCTCTAAAAGCGGCTTTTAGAGCTTGCGGAAAATCTGGAGCATCAGCCCCTATTTCTCTTTGGTTTATAATTGATTTATCTGCTTTGTATAAAATTTCTATTGGGTCTTCAATGGTTAAAATATGCTGAGAAGATTCTTGGTTAATAGTGTTTATCATAGCAGACAGCGTTGTTGATTTGCCTTGTCCTACGGGGCCAACAACTAAAAAGAATCCTTGTTTTTTACGGGTAAAATCTTTTAGGATGGGAGGCAGGTTAAGCTCTTCTATCGTTTTAGGTTTGGGAAGTAAACGAATCGCTACACAAATAAGACCTCTTTGATAAAAAGCATTGCCTCTAATCTGAATTTCATTGTCCTTAAGACTAGCCGAAAAATCAATTGACCTTTCTTTCTCCAGGTTTTCTAATTTTTCCTTACCAGCCAAACCCTCAAGTATCCCAAAAATAATAGCTTTATCAAAAGGTTTATAATTAGCCAAAAATATTAACTGCCCATTAATTCTAATAGCGGGCTGACGCTCCTCCCCCAAGTGTAAATCCGAGCCATCTTGAGCAAGTAAATTTTCTAATAATTCATTTATTAAAGTTTGATAATTCATACTAAATTAATTATAACTAATAAACTAGAAATTGTATATCTCACTAAATGGAATTTCCCCTTGGGCACATTTCAAAATTGCATCTTCTCTGATAGTTAACATTCCTTTTGTCCTAGCCAATTTATATATTTCTTGTTCTTGAGGTTTTTTCATTATTATTTCTTGCATCTCTTTATCTATTTCAAACATCTCAAACAAAGCTATTCTCCCTTTTAATCCCGTAGCACTCTCTTCACAAGGAACAGCTTCGTGGATGTGGTCTTTAATTTCTAATTTTTGTTTATACTCTTCTGGTAAATCAGCAAATTGATGATTAATCATTTCTTTGGTAGCTTCGTCCATCAAAACTTTCTTTTTACCATTGGGGTGTATTCTTTTGGCTAGCCTTTGAGCCATACAAAGTTTTAAAGTCGGGGCAATTAAATATGGGTCAATGCCCATATCTATTAGACGAGGAACTGCACCAATAGCACTATTGGTGTGAAGCGTTGAGAAAACAAGGTGCCCCGTCAAAGCGGCTTGGATAGCCAGCTCGGCCGTCTCTTTGTCACGAATCTCACCAACTAAGATAACATTTGGGTCTTGCCTTAAAATAGATCGCAGGCCAGTGGCAAAAGTATAACCAATTTCTGGTGCAATTTGTGATTGATTAACCCCAGCCACCTTATACTCAACCGGGTCTTCCAAAGAAACAATATTTTCATCTTCCTTACTTATTTCAGACAACATAGAATAAAGAGTTGATGTTTTTCCTGAACCAGTCGGACCAGTCATCAAAATTAATCCATACGGAGCAGAAATACACTTTCTAATTAATTCTAGGTTTTGTTTTGAAATACCCATTTCGTCTAATGAATACAACCCTTTTTCAGCATCCAGTATTCTCATAACTATTTTTTCTCCATAATAAGCTGGCATTGTTGAAACACGAAAATCTATTTTGCTATTATTTATTCTAGCTGAAAAACCTCCGTCTTGTGGTTTTCTCTTTTCATCTAATCTTAATTTAGATAAAATCTTTATTCTAGCAATAACTCCATTGTAAACGCTAAGGGGTAAAACCAAGGAAGTGTGCAATGTTCCATCCACCCTAAAACGAACCCTAACTTTATCTCCTGTATTTTCTATGTGTATATCTGAAGCTAAACTTTCCACGGCACTTCTTAGAATAACTGCCACAATTTTTATAATCGGGGCATCTTCAACAATTTTTTCTTCTTCTCCTGGTTTTAATTTATCAGATTCTTTTCGGCTTTTCTCTATAACAACCCCATCATCTCCGACATTAGCAATTTCTGTATCAAGTTCGTTTAGAGCTTGCTCAACTTCTGGGTTATAATTCCCGTCATACATTTCTATCAGCTTTTTATAAACAGAAAAGGAAATTAAATATAATTTAAATGGCTTGTTAAACTTGGCCGTTATGAAAGTTAGAGCATCTATGGCTTTAACATTTTCAGGGTCAACTATTCCAACCTCTAAAAAATTATCACTAATATTGAGTGGGGCAAATTTATAATTACGAGCCGCATCTACTGGTATCATCTTTAAAACCGAAGGTGAAATATTTTTGGGATCAACCCTTTTTACCGGCATGCCAAAAACTTTAGACTTAACATCTAAAACTTTGTCTTCATCAACATCTAGATCAATCATTGCTTGATCTAAATTGCCTTCATATTTGTCTTCTGCTAATTTAACAGCTTTAATAGCCAGATTAGCATCAAGAACGCCGTTTTTGATTAGTTCTTCTATTAATGTCATATTAAATTAATTGGTCGTAAAGGATACAATGTCTCCACAACTAACAACTCGATTAATTCGAGCGCAGGCTCTAAAGAAGTAAGCTGTTCTTGGATATAATCCAGTGACTTCCTTAACAAATGTTCCAACCAAAGATGTTTGACTGATGCTTGTCGTTGTTTTTCCTAGTCCTTCTGTTGGTCCATATTCAAAATATATATCTGAAATATCATCATTTCCCCCAACATTAACTTGCCCATTAAAGACAGCTGAATTATTTGTGATTTGGGTTGGGGATGTTGTTGTGACCTTAGAAGATGAGGCTGATTGACTTTGCTTTCCGTTTATTGGAGCAAAAGGATTTGGACGACCAGGAACAACTGGCTCTATTTTAACGGAATTATCTTTTAACCTACTAAATAAAACATCCGAGAAAAGAGACGGGTCAATCTTTAGTGATTTTATGGATGACAATGTTGATATAAAAGATATTTCTGCTTGTATTTCATTACCAACTGAAGATTTTTGGGTTGTCGTAGAATCAGCCGTGCTCTCTAAGGCACTACCCATAGCAAGAGAAGAAACTTTTCTATCCTTCTGCCCATATAATCCTAAAAATAAGGAAACACCTATAATTGAAACTATTATTAAAAATTTAGTTGTCTTTTTCATGTTTTATTTAAGCCAATATGTCTCTATTTTTAAAGTGTAATCATATATATCATTTTCTGTTACTCGACCATCAGATGAAACAATTGCCTCTGGAACCTTAAAATCAATTGATTTAACATCAACTATTCTTAAGTTTTGTTCTAATTCTTTTAAGAAGGAAATAAAGGATTCGTATTTTCCAGTAACCTTAAATTTCATGGGAAAAACTCCATAGGGTAAAAAGTCCTTCGGGCTGGCCTGAGCCACCCTTCCCCCTTTCTCATCTCCGTCTAGCGTTCTGGCGTCAAATTCAATATCTCCAATTGGCATACCATGCAAATTAGCAATTTTTTCTATTTCCAAAATAAGCTCTATGTTACCAATATTATCTGGTAATAAATGTTTTAATTTTTCTATATCTTCCTCTCTAATATTATTATAAACGGAGACTAATTCATCTCTTGATCTTTGTAGTTCGGTTGAATTATCAAGGGCGTTATCGTAAGTTGAAATATCCTCTTTTATCTCTTTAACTTCTTTGTAAAAAGGGTCAACCGCTAAAAAGAAAACGACTCCGGTAATGATTATTAATAAGATTGAATAAATATTTTTCATAAGCTATTCGTTTTCTTCAATACTATTGTCTAATAAATCTTGTTGTTCTTTCGCCTCATAATTTTCTTGAACACCCTCAGTGTTATCAAAATTTTCAAACATCGTTAAACTATTATCCCTATAGGAAAGAAGCGATGGTTCAACATCAAACTCTAGGTTAAATTTGACATTGCCATCTAGGTCTTTTTTCAAATTAGAAAATAAAACATTTTTGAAAAACTTACTTCTTGGGTCATTAAACATGTCAGCCTGCAAAGCGATTGAACGATAATCCAAAGCCACTCCATCTAATTTAACAGTCAGAACCTTGTCTGCTGATTCGTGAGAAAAACTATTATATTGAACTTGGGGAATTGTAATCTCAGATAACAAACTAAAGAGTGGAGACAAAACAACATGTTCTTCTAATATGCTCTTGGCTGCTTTCATCCGCTCGCTAAAAGATCTAAGCTCTATAATTGTTTGCTCTTCAAAATTATTTCTAATAATAGATAAAGAGTTTGATCTAGATTCTTGAATTTTTAATAAGCTAACCTTATAAAAATAGAGACCTCCGGCTGCTAGCCCTGAAATAACAACCAGTAAGGTAGCAATTAAAAGAAAAAGGTTCTTAGGCTTGTTACTCTTAACCTTATTGGGGGTTATCGGTTTCTTAGGTATAAAAGATGTTTGAAATGAATTTTCCATATTTTAAGATAGTTGGCGTAAAGCTAAGCCTACTGCCACGGCAAACTCCGGACCGCTATTTTCTAAGACTGGTTCTAGAAATGCGGGGGCTTCGGTTTTTGAAAAAGGATTGCTATAAAAAACTTCTACTCTAAAATTTTCCCGAGCTGCTTCTAGTAAACCCTTAAGCAAAGAACCTCCACCTGATAAAAATACTTTGCTAATATTTTTATTATACTTCTTCTGGTAAGCAAAAACAATACTATTGATATCTGTGAATATATAATTGACAGCCAAACGAATTATTTTTTCGGCTTCGGGGTTTACGCTAGCATCTAATCCGACCATCCTTTTTAGCTTTTCCGCTTCCTCAAAAGTGATACCAAGAGCCTGAGATATATTGCGACTAATATCATGAGAGCCCCGATTAACAACATGAAATACTTTAACTACCCCAGATTCAACAATTGAAACCTTGGTCTTAGATGCCCCAAAATCAACTATTAAAAACGGAGCTAATTCATTGTTGAAAGTTGATCTTATGTTGCTAAATATTTCCATTTCAAAAGCATCACTCTCTAGGCCTGTTTGTTTTAATATTTCTCTGTATTGAGTCAGTGTCTCATTGTGTATAGCCACCACTAAAACTTCTCTATTTCTTTTTATGTTACTAGGACTATCATTTTCTTGCATTTCATCTTCGTTGGGAATAACAAACCAATCCAGAGTTACTTCTGAAATTGGAACTGGGATATATTTACGAGCTTCAATTGGTATTATATTTTCTAATTCAGATTCTTTGACTGTCCATGGTAGTGTAACTAAAAAAATTAGACTGGCCAGTGATGGTATAGATAAAATAGACGACTTCGTCGTAACATTAGATTCCTTCATAACATCTTTTAGTGCTCTGGCTATGTCTTCTGTTTTTAAACTAGTTAAAGCCCCAACGCTCGTTCCTCCGTATGGTCCAAGTGAAATCACTCCATAAGTTTCAAGCACGGCTCGTCCACCTTTTTTCTTTAACTGAACTACTTTGATAGAAGAAGAACCAATATCCACGCCAAGGGCTTGATTTTTATCGCCACCACTACTAAAAGAATTTTTTAGGCTAGCTAAGCCGTCTGCAATTATTTTTTTTAATGAATTGTCCATGTTCTATTCGTCCTATTATGTATTAATTGTAACATAATTATAGTAAAATGAATATATGAAAACGGGGAAAAATATCCGTAAGGCAAAAGATATTTTAATTGATTTATTATTTCCGGAAAAATGTCTTGGTTGTGGAGAAAGAGGTCAATTAATTTGCCCCTTGTGCTTGTCAAAGATAGCACAGAAAAAAGAACAAGCCGGCCCGAATATTTATTCTGTTTTTAGCTATAAAGATCCTATCGCAAGAAGAGCTATTTGGTATTTAAAATATCGTCATAATTACCGACTGGCTGATCGTTTAGGAAAAATTATGTTTCATCTAACTAAACAAAAATTACCTTTATTTTACAAAGTTAATCCACTAGAAAAGATTTTAGTTATACCCATCCCTTTATCCAGAAAAAAGAAATGGGTACGAGGATATAACCAATCTGAACATTTAGCTAAAGCTTTTTGTAAAGAAGATAAATACAATCTTTTTTCTTTTGAGAAAAGGTTGCTATTTAAAAAGAGAGAGACTAAACCTCAAGCCGAAATAAAAAATAGAAGGAAAAGACTAGAAAACATCAAGGGGGCTTTTTTTATTAAAGACAAGGAGAAAATTAAGGGCAAAACAATTCTTTTAATTGATGATGTTGTCACTACTGGTGGAACGCTTAAGGAGGCCAGTCTTGTCCTTAAAGAAGCTCAGGCTAAAAAAGTTTGCGCCTTTACCTTGGCCCACTAATTAAATCTTCTTGATACAATGCTTCACTTCTTGAAACAATATCATTAAAAACTTTTTCCTCTAATTGTCTAGACAAAAAAGCAAAAATAAAAATGTTGGCGACAATCCCGATGGTCACGAATATCCAATATTTAGGGAAACTTAATCTTGATCCAGGCATAATTTATAAAATTATAATTAATATGATTGATTTATTGGTCAGTCTTGTGTCTAGCTATAAAATAATATTTAACTCCCTCAATTAAGACAATATTAATAATAGCTAAGACAATAACGATAGCCCAAGCATTTAATCCAAGAGGGATTGTCCCTAGAATATTATTCAAGCTTGGTATATAAATAGCTGAAAGCAATCCAATTATACCAATTATCCAGGACCAAACCAACAACTTATTATCAAATAATTTTATCTTCCACAAATTATGTCTGAGGCTCTTGCAACAAAAGACATAACTAATTGAGTCTATTGCCAAACAGGCAAAGATAATTGTCCTCATATAATTTAAATCTAAGTTTTTGTTTGATAGCCAGAAGTAAAGAGATAGCAAAGCTAGATCTGTAATTAAACCAATAATAAAAATTATTATTTTCATCTCTTTGTTCAACAAAGGAACATTTAACCCTTGGGGTTTTCTCTTCATCAAATCATCTTCTTTTGATTCAAGAGCCAGAGCTACCCCAGGTAAACCATCTTCTATTAAATTAATCCATAATATCTGAGCAGCTGTAACGGGCAATGGTAAACCAAGAAACATGGCAACCCCAATTAAAATAACTTCCGTAAAACTATCAGACAAAAGATAAGTTATGACTTTTCTAATATTATCTAAAATAGAGCGACCTTCTTCAACCGCTGCCACAATAACAGAAAAATCATCTGATAATAAAACTAGGTCGGCCACCTCTTTGGCTACTTCTGTTCCTGAACCAAGAGCCACTCCGATATTTGCTTGCTTTAAGGCTGGAGCATCGTTTATACCATCTCCAGTCATGGCCACTATCTCTCCCTTCCTCTGCCATGCTAAAACAATTCTTGACTTATGTCTTGGTTCAACCCTAGCGTATATTTTTATTTTTTCTAAAACTTGATCTAATTCTTCATCTGATAATTTATCCAACTCTTTACCCTCTAAAATATTTTCATCCTCAGCCTTTAGGCCTAATTTATTCGCCACGGCTTTAGCTGTTAGTTTATTGTCTCCAGTTATAATAATTGGTTTCATCCCCGCCTCAAGACAAATTCGCAATGCATCCTTGGCGCTTTCTCTGACTGGATCTTCTAAATAAATAAATCCAGCAAAGACTAGATTATCTATGTCTTTGTGACCAACATGGTTATTAGGGAGATTTTCTAGGTCAGTTTCTTTAAAAGCAATCCCTAAGACCCGATAACCCAAAGCCGACAACTCTTCATATTTATTTTTTAATTCTTTTCTTTTATTTTCATCTATTTCAATAATTCGTCCATCATCTTTAATATATTTTGATTTTAAGAGAGTGATTTCTGGTGAACCCTTAAAACAGATAATATTATTATTTTGGTCTTTTCTTAGGCTAACAGAATATTTATAAACTGAGCTAAAAAGAATTTCATCTAATTTAGGATAAGTTTTGTCTAGATCGTTTTTTATTAAATTATAACTGTAACCATTTTCCAGAATAGCTTTTTCTGTCGGAGTTCCCCTAATTATCCAATTATCAAAATCATCTTCGGGATTTTCAATAAAAGCTTCGTTG
>ENA-UPTA01001489-UPTA01001489.1-activated-sludge-metagenome-genome-assembly--contig:-NODE-1489-length-25993-cov-38.651245_pt1 | contig 25993 bp, 18 predicted proteins | sample MGYA00238184_ERZ773361 | MGnify/ENA primary metagenome ERZ773361 (study PRJEB29100, sample SAMN05720205) | activated sludge metagenome | isolation source: anaerobic digester from wastewater... | reverse complement strand
GATACCGCAACTGCGTCGATTCGGCAGCCGAAAGACCGGCTAGATGATTATCAGGTCTTTATATTTAGTCAGATAGCACAAATCCTGACACGCTAAAAGTAAAGACCTGACCCTAATTACACGGTCCCCGGCTTTCGCGGGAGAGGATAGGAATTCGGTTGGCGTCATGTAAAACACATTGCCGCTCTTCCCTCCTCCCGAGAGGAAGAAGAGAACGACCGCTCCTACCATGACCGTGATCCCGACTATGAGTTTCGTCCGCATATCCTGACCTCGAACCGTCCCAAAGTGCCTGAAAACACAAGATAAACCAAAACAGCCGCCTTTGCAAATGAATTCCCGCCGTCGGAATGTTGGTGGCCGGTGTTCCGTTGATATTCGTCAGCTCTTGGAATTGATTGTCCTTTTTATGAACTATGAGTATTGGATAAATAGCGAAGCAAGGCAGGGTGCTTGCGAGATAAGTGCTATGTCTCTAGAGATTCAGGCTTGACTTATTTATCGGCTGTGTCAAAATGACGTCTGAAGAGAGATGTGGGAGGAGTTATGAAAAGAATTACAGCTATTATCGCAGCTTTTTTCTGTTTACTTTCACTTTCTTTATTCTGCGAAGAGAATCTTCCCTCTATTATTAAGAAAATACAACCCTCAGTTGTTATAATTACCACATATGACGCTCAAGGCAAACCCTTACTCCAAGGGAGCGGTTTCTTTATCAGCAATACTGGAGATGTGATAACGAACAAGCACGTAATTGAAGGAGCGGACAAAGCTGAAATCAAAACTTTTGATGGCAAAGTCACCCCAATCTTAAAGGTTTTGGCCATAGATAATGAGGGTGATCTCGCCAAGCTATCAACCAGTGTTGCGGTTGATCAAACTATAATTCCTTTGAGTTTGGGAACCGAAGTGCCGGAAGTCGGAGAAATAATTGTAGTTATCGGCTCTCCTTTGGGTCTGGCAAATACAGTTTCAGACGGCATAGTGTCTGCTGTTCGCGATATCCCGGCTTTTGGAAAAATAATTCAATTTACCGCACCTCTTTCTCAAGGTTCCAGTGGCGGACCTGTTGTGAACATGGAAGGCGCCGTAATAGGTGTTGCCACCTTTCAGTACGTAGAAGGGCAAAACCTTAATTTTGCTATTCCTTCCGAGAGAATAGGTAAGCTTACTACGGAAAAGCCAGAGTTGTTTTCGGATTGGAATTCTAAGAAAAAGAAAGAGTTAGAATCTCCAGCAAAGAACTTGTGCAGAACAGGAGTTACATTATACTGGGCAAAAAATTACGAAAAAGCTATTTATAACTTTCTGGAAGCGATAAAAAGCGACAGCAGTTTTGTTGAATCATACGGATGGCTAGCTCAGTGCTATATGATTCAGGAAAAATATTATGAGGCTATACAGGTATGTATGCAGGCAATTAAGCTGGATCAGAATAATGTCCGTATATATGATTTGATGGGACACTGCTTTGAATATCTTGACAAATATAAGGAAGCTGCAGAAGCTTATTTGCAGGTAATAAGGATAAGGCCTAATGATGCTTTGACATACCAAACCTTAGGTAGGAATTATTTTTGCCTTGGGTTATATAACGAAATGGAAGGGGCTCTCAAGCGAGCAGCAGAAATAGACCCCGAATATAAAGATGATTATTACTTTTACCTAGGGTTGGTTTATGAAAAACTTCAGCGGTATGCTGATGCGGTGGAGGCATACAAACAAGCAATCCTCATAAACCCAAACTCTTCGCATGGCTATCCCGGTCTTGGACGTTCTTATGAGAAACTTGGGCGTTACGATGAAGCCCTTGATTCATACAAAGAAGGTCTGCGCAAAGATCCAGAAGAAATTCTCTACATATTAAGTCTCCAAGAGATATATAGTAAACTTGGTCGCAATGAGGAAATGATCGCTTTTTTAAAACAACAAATTTCTAGAAAGCCATCTGCGGATTTGTATGGATATCTTGGGAGAGCTTATAGTGAACTCAACCGTTATGAAGATGCCATTGCCGCATGTAAGCAAGCTATCCGCATCAACCCTGGAGATGGCGAAGCATACTGCGACATTTGTAAATACTATATTGAGCTTGGACGTAACGCGGAGGCAATTGAAGCCTGCAAGAAAGCGATAAAAATTGATCCTAATTCCAAGTATGCATATTCCTATCTTGGTGATGGTTACTGGAATATGGAGCTTAAAAATGAAGCCCTCGAAGCATATAAACAGACCATACGCATAGACCCGGATTGGCCAATTGCTCATAAGGACATTGGCGATGCTTACTTTAACTTGAAACGTTATCAAGAGGCAGTAGGAGCATACAAACAAGCAATAAGAATTAAACCTGACTACCCGGAAGCACTTAATAATCTTGGTCACACCTACTTTCAATTGTGGCAGAGACAGGACGCTTTAGAGGCATACAAACTTGCGTTAGGATTCAAACCAGATTACCCCGAAGCGCTTATGGGCATTGGCGCAACATTTGCCTCTCTTGATAGACTTAAAGAGGCAGAACAAGCATTCAAGATGGCAATCCAAATCAAACCGGATTATGCTTATGCTCATTATGTGCTTGGATTGAATTATTTAAGACTAAATGATACTAATGCAGCTCTCAATGAATACAAGATCTTAAAGGATCTTGACAAGAAAGACGCAGATGATTTATTCAAGCTAATTTACGAATGAGGTGGCTCAATGGGTATAAAGCCTAAGTTTTGGTTTTATAGAAACTACTGGTGGCTTTTAATTATTCTGTTTGTCCTGGCTTGTTTAGGATTATTCCACTTTTCTAATAACCTTGATATTACTTTAATTGCTACTTTAACGGGAACATTTCTTTCACTTGTGTTTTTTATTCAAAAGCAGCGTGTCGAAGAAATAAGACTTTTTCGAGAAATATTCACAGAGTGCAACGCTCGATATGACAAAATGAACGATGGGCTTAATGCCATTGTTGCAGGCTGCGAAGATAATCCTCTTTCGCCCGCTGAGCGCAATTTGCTTTATGATTACTTCAATCTCTGTGGAGAGGAATATCTGTATTATATCCAAGGATTTATCTTTCCTTCAGTTTGGAAAGCATGGCTCAATGGTATGAAATTCTTTATTAAGAACAAGAGGATTGCTGAGGTTTGGAAAGAAGAGGAAAAAACAGATTCCTATTACGGTTTACGCATTTCTTGACATGATCTTCGTCGTGCGACATGGTAATTAGCTGCGGGATCGCTTCAAAAAGGCCACCTACTATGCAAAAGGGCAGGAAAAATTCCGGGCGCGATGCGACGCGCCCCTACGAAAGACAAACCCATTTCCATGTTGAACTTCAGCCTTCAGCTCTGAGGTGTCTTTTCGCACAACACCTAATTATCCTCAGGGACATCGGGGGCTTTTGACTTTTCGGCTTTTTCTATGAGTTAGAGAAGCTTGCCGACGCGATTGTTATCGGTTTTCATGGGAAATTGAAAGGACCTCCCGTTCCGTCGACCCCATATAAAGCTTCATAGACGTGATATTGAAAGAGTATCGCGGCGATCCCTACCAACCAGCATATAGGTGCCATCAAAAGCCACCTTAATCCAAATCCGCTGGGTTTTCTGCTGAGCAGAACAGAACATGCCAGACATGGCGCTACTATCAGGAATAACAGCTCGTGAATAAAGACGTATGTGGGACCGAGGATAGACCGAATTGAAATAGGACCATAGATCATTACTAAAACAAACTCCATCGCAAAAGCAACGACGACAATGATAGATAATATCTGAATAATGCGGGAGATCACACGAAAGCGGGCTACGACGTTCTCAACGATGAGGCAGAAGATAGGAGATGCTACAAGCCCAATGCCTGCGAAAAGCATGATCCCAAACAATTCCATTCCTACTCCACATTATTCTTAGGGACTTCCGGTGCTTTCGACTTTTCGGCTTTTTCAAAGATGGATATGAGCCTGCCGGCGAAGAAGGCGTAGAGCGCGCCGATCAGGATGAACATGCCTCCGATGCCGAAGACCCATTTGTCCTTGTCGTAATTCCAGTTCCAGATGACTGCGGTAAGGCCGAAGACCATGAATGCCGAGCCGACCCATCTCAGGATGGATTTGCCGTACTGCTTGTAGTTGTCCTTGTTGAGCTTGTATCCGATCATGCCCATCATCACATAGAGGCAGCCTATGAAGGCGAGGAAGGCGGGCATCCGGAACTTGCCTTCTTCGAAAAGGATAAGGGCTGAGGTTATGATGACGACGCCTTCGACGATGTGGAAAAGGGCGTGGGCGTGGCCGGATTCCTTCCTGCGCGCGGCGTTGTAGATCGAGCCGGCGATCACGAACAGCCCGGCGGCGAAAAGAAAGCAGACGTGGACCGGGTACTGGGAGAAGTACTTCATCTTGTCCAGCGCCTTGAGGAGTATCTGCACGCCGATCAGGAACCCGGCGAATTCGGTGGCCAGTTTCTGAAAGAAGGCATTCTTTTTATTGTCACCGCTCTTCGAGGTCATCTCTTTATCCTCGCCGCGTTTCCTCTATTTCCTGCCTGGTCATTTCGACGGGAGCGGCATCTTGACCGTGTGGACGAATCCCTTGTCCTTTTTCTCCGCGACGGTTAAAGAAAGGAGGTAGGACGAGTTCTCGGGGATGGCGGGCGGGGGAGTCCCGAAGGAGAGGGAGACCTCTTTTTCCCTGTCGGGGTAGAGCTCGACGGATCCGTTCTTGCCCATGTCCGCCGCGATCTTATCCTTGTAGAGGTGGTATTCCTTCACGCAAAGGTTCCAGCTCGGCTCATCGTCGGGGTCGGCTGTCGCGGCGAGGACGCGGAGGTTGTATTTCTCTCCAGGTCTCAAGCCCTCCTCTTCTCCCACCGCGAGGGTCAGGAACCTCTGGGACATGCCGTCGGCATAAAGGGATTTTCCGTCCTCGTCGAGGACTTCGACCGCTATGTCGGTGAACTTGCCGAAATCGGAGGAGGACATCTCGAGCTTGAAAGCGACCATCTCGTCGCCAGGTCCTATCTGGAACGGCCGGGTGAACTCGCTGCCGCTCACCTTCTCGTTCTTCTCCGAGAGGCTGCCCGTGATCTCCGCCGAGAGAGTCGCTTTAAGCGAATCCGACCGTTTGGATGTGAGGATCAGCTTCGCCTTGGACGGCGCTCCGGCGCTGATCTTGAGAGGGGAGGGGAGGCACGCCTTGACGGGTGAATCGAGGGCTTCGATGGTGAAGCTGACGTCGCCCGTGTTCAGGTAGTTGCCGTAAAGGACGATCTCGTAAACGCCCTTCTCGAAAGGCGGGGAGAGGGTTATCACTTCTTCTCTGTGTTCCCGCGAAAGGACGGCGAAATCTCTTTCGCGCCCTTCGGGGTCGGCGAAGTAGAAATAAACTCTTCCGTCAGGATCGTTCTCTATGGCGACCTTGAAAGAAGCGCCGGCGGAATCGGCTCCGACCCTGAAGAAGCTCCTGTTGACCTTGGCTTTTCCGACCGAGCCGTCCACCTTCGGGAATGCGCCGGTCTTAGCGTCCGCTTCGAAGGGGACGACCACAGTCACGGGGATCATCCATTCGGGGCCGAGAGAACCGTCCGTTCCCTTGAGGAAGAGCTTGATCTTTCCCGAATAGAGCCCGGGCTTCTGGAGGGCCGACCGGTTGAAGTTGACGTAGATCTTCGCGGGCTCTTCCGCCTTCATGTAGCAGGAGCCCTGCGCGAGCGAGAAGAATCCGCCCTCGGAGGAGAGGTCGAACGCCTCGAAGAACTTCACCTGTTTTTCTTTCGAGTAGTCTTTCGGGAAAACGGGGGAGACTGTTATCTCCTGCCGGTCCGCGCCCTTGGGGTAGAACGCGCCGCGGTAGAAGACGGCGGGGCCTTTGCCTGTGGCCATTTCGGGAGACTTGGTTTCCACCTTGAACGAAAGGACGGGGTTCTCCCTCTTCGCCAGCGATCTGTATATCTCCAAGGCCCTTTCGATGTTGACGAGGCCCCATCCCTGGTCGAGGATGTTGTAGCCGGGGATCTCCTTCGCGCTTCTTCTGAGTGCCGCGTTGAGGATGTCCCTCCTGATGGGAAGCCTCTCCGCTTTCGCCGCGGAGAGGACGAGAGCCACTGCTCCCGCGGCCTGGGGCGCCGCCATCGAGGTCCCGCGCATGACATTCTTGCCTTCTTCCCAGAGAGGGACGGTGGCCGCCGCGAAGCCGGGGCAGACGAAATCGGGCTTGTTGTATTCGCCGCCGCGGGAGGAGAAGCTGAAAAGCTCGTCCTGGGCGAGGTTCGCGCCGTAAAGGTCTTTCGCCGTCGTTTTGGCGAGGACCGCTCCGATCGAAAGGACATTGGAGGCGCAGGAGGGGAGGCCCGCGGTCGAGATCTGCGGCCCTTCGTTGCCGTTCGAGACGGTGGCGCAAACCTCGGGATTGTCGGCGAGAAGCTGGTCGATAAGCTCTTCGGCCTTCGACATTCCCTCGTCCTCCGCGCCGATCCCGTAGGACATCTGTATGACGAGCGGCATGTCAAGCTCCTTCGCCTTTTCGACGGCGTAGCGCCAGGCTGAGATCATCGAGCCGGGCGTGGTCGCCCCGCCGGAGTAGGCGTTGTTGCCGATCTTGAGGCCCATCACGCAGGCTCCGGGCGCTATCCCGTTGAACTTTTCCTGGCCGTCTATCCTGCAGCCCGCGGCTATCCCCGCGACGTGCGTCCCGTGGGAGCCGTCGGCGGCGTAGAAAGCGACCTCCTTCGTATCAGGGTCGATGTTAACCGCGAGGTTCATCGGAAGATACCCTGAGTGGCGGTCCCTGCCTTCGAGCTGGAAGTATTTCCTTCCCGTTGAATAATCGGAGAGGGGCTGCTCGCCTTCGAGGATGCCGTTCCCGTCGCGGTCCAGTAGGATTTTCCACTCGGGCTTGCTTCCGGCCTTGTCCTCGTAAAGGATGAATCCGAAGATATCGTTCTCAGCGCCGTTGCCGTTAAGGTCCTTCACCTCGGAGTTCTTGGCTGCCTCCTCCTCGAAGTAGCCGACGAAGAGGTCCTTCGGGTCCGCTCCGGGCAGAGCCTTTTCCCAGCCGAAGAGGCGCTTGCCGTCGCCCGAGTAGATCGAGCCGTCTTCCTTGGAGACTTCCGCTTTTTCCGCCTCGAACGCGTACTGGCCGCTGAAATCCCTCGCGTCTATGATCTTGTTCTCTCCGGTCGTAGTCCTGTCGAGGCCCGAAAGCCCGAGGTCCACTCCCGAGTCGCAGACCGCGATTATCACTCCGCGGCCGTCGTAAGCGGGGTGCTTGGCGATGAAATCCCCCGCGCCTATGGTCGAAGTGGAGAGGAACTCCCAGTTGGCGCTCTCCTTTTTCTGAGCGCTGAGCGCTGTGAACGCGAGGACAAGGACGATAACGACGAAAAGCTTTTTCATGACGGCCTCCATATAAGCATCAGCGTGTTATTATATCTTACTCGGGATATCAGAGGTAGAGATGGGCTTCTTCTCCGGTTCTGAAACATTCAAGTCGCTGGAACACCGAAATTTCCGACTCTATTTCTTCGCCCAGATGCTCTCTCTCATGGGAAGCTGGATGCAGATGACGGCGCAGAGCTGGCTTCTCTGGAGGCTCACCGGTTCTGAGCTGCTTCTCGGGTTCCTGGGGTTCGCCCAGATGGGGCCCGTCCTGCTGTTCGGGATCTTCGGAGGGCTGGTCGCCGACAGGCTCCCGAGGAAGAAGCTACTCCTCTTCACTCAATCGATGGCCCTAATCCAGGCCGCGACGCTGGCGTTCCTGGCTTTCACGGGGCTGATCACGCCCGTGCACATCCTTGTCCTCGCGGCGCTGCTCGGGACGATAAACGCCTTCGACATGACCGCGAGGCAGACCTTCCTCGGCGACATGGTGGGAATGAGCGACGTCGGCAACGCGATAGCCCTCAATTCTTTTCTTTTCAACATGGCGAGAGTGGTCGCCCCGCCTGTCGCGGGAATCATAGTGAGCCTTTACGGAGAAGGGCCCTGCTTCGCCATGAACGCCGCGTCTTTCCTCTTCGTCCTCTTGGCGCTGGTATTGATGGACGTCGGCGGCAGGAGCGGAGGATCGGGCTCGACCATCATCGCTTCTCTCAGGGAGGCGGTTTCATTCGTAAGAAGGGAGCCCACGACCTTCAGGCTGATCCTTCTGCTGTGCGTTACGAGCCTGGCGCTCCTGCCTTACGCCTATTTCCTGCCATATTTCGCGGACAAGGTGCTGGGAGGAAAAGCGGAAATGCTGGGGACTCTTCTGGCATCGGCGGGCCTCGGCGCACTTGTTGGCGCGCTTCTCATGGCGAGGAAAAGGGAAGTGTCCGGACTCCCGTGGGTGATGGGGGTTTCTTCCCTGCTTCTCAGCGCCGACCTGGCGCTTTTCTCGCTTTCAAGGTCGCAGGTCCTGTCGTCGATCCTGCTTTTCTGCGCCGGGCTGTGCACGATGCTCGCGGCCTCCTCGGCAAACATATTCCTTCAGACGACGGCGCCGGAACGCCTGAGGGGAAGGATCATAAGCTTTTACGTGACAACATTCGTGGGGTTCCCCCCGCTGGGAGGGTTCTTCATCGGGAACCTCGCGGAAAGGTTCGGGACGGGAAAAGTCCTCCTGTGGTGCGCGCTGGCAACGGCTGCGGCAAGCCTGTTGTACCTCGCCGTGACCGGGAGGAAGAAGGTTCAGCCTTCGGGCTTGTAGGAGCGGTTCAGCTCCCTGACCTTCCCTGCGAGGTAAGCCGCGACGGGAGGGGGTACGAACTTCTCCAGCGGGCCGCCGAGAAGCGCCACTTCCCTCACATGCCTCGACGAAAGGAAGACGTGTTCCTCGCGGGGCATGAGGAATATCGTCTCGATGTCGGGTGCGAGGCGCCTGTTGAGGAGCGCGATCTGGAACTCGTACTCGAAATCGGTGAGGGCTCTTATCCCCCTTATGATGTGGCTCGACTTCCTCACCCTCGCGTAATCGACGAGGAGGCCGTCGAAGGCGTCCACTTCGACGCCCGGCAAGTCTTTCGTGCATTCCCTGAGGAGCTTCACCCTTTCGTCTATGGAAAGAAGGGAATTTTTCGATGTGTTCCTGAGGACGGCGACGACCACTTTCTTGAACAGTTTCCTTGACCGTATGATCAGGTCGAGGTGGCCGTTGGTCGGAGGGTCGAAGGAACCGGGATAGATCGCTATGCTGTTCATATTCCTCCTCGGTACGGGAAGATTCTGATAGAATCGTCCATGTTCGGATTATGACTGGAGGTCTCATGGACGGCTGTCTTTTCTGCAGGATAATAAAGGGGGAGATCCCCTGTTCGAGGGTTTACGAGGACGAGGAGGTCTTCGCTTTTCACGACATTTCTCCGCAGGCTCCCGTGCATATCCTTGTGCTTCCCAAGAAGCATATACCCGATCTTTCCGAAATGAAAGAGGAGGACTGCGGCTTGATGGGAAAGCTCGTGTGGGCTGCCTCCTCGATCGCACGGGAAAAGGGGTTCGCCGGAAGCGGTTTCCGACTGGTCGTCAACACGAAGGAGTCGGCGGGGCAGTCGGTCTTCCACGTCCACATGCACCTGATGTCCGGAAGGAATTTCCACTGGCCTCCGGGCTGAACTAGCCGCAAAGGGCGACCACCTCGATCTCGACGAGGACGTCCTTGGGAAGCCTTGCGACCTCGACAGTGGCCCGCGCGGGAGGTTCGTTCTTGAAGAACTCTCCGTAGACGGCGTTCATTTCCGCGAACATGTTCATGTCCTTGAGGAAGACCGTCGTCTTGACGACCCGGTCCAGTGAGCTTCCGCCGGCGGCGAGCACTTCGCTCAGGTTCTCAAGCACCCTTCTGGTTTGTATTGCGATCCCGCCCTCGACGATCGTCATGGCGGCCGGATCGAGAGGGATCTGTCCCGAACAGTAAATGAAACCGTTCGCTTTCACGGCTTGCGAATAAGGACCTATCGCCTTCGGCGCTTTCTGGGTGCTGATGATCTCTTTGTTCATTTCGTTCCCTCCAGAACAAGGGGGGTCGCCGGCCCGAGAAGCCTCGGCTTGGCATCCTTCCCCGAATCGAGCAGCGTGAGAGATTCCACTCCTGACAAAAGCTTTACCACTCCGAACGGCGCGGCCTCGTCGCTCAGCCAGACTTCAGCCGTCCTTCCGTCCTGGGAGACAAGCTTGACCCTAGAGCAAGGGATGGTCCTGGCGCCGATCTGGACCTTATCGTCGGGCATGCCCTGCAGCTTCCCGGTCGTAGGGCCGATGCCGAACGCGGGGGAAACGCTCTGCTGGGAAGCCTTAAGCTTGTCCAGGGTCTGCTTGTCTATTTCAATGATCGGTCCGTCGCCGCTCCTGAGCCTTACCTTCAGCACGTTGGAGTCGTCGGTGGGGTCTCCCGAGACTAGAAAGGCCGCCAGGCCCGTCTCGCCCTGGACCGAACTTTCCACTTCGATCCAGAAATATTCTTTTTCTTTTGCGACTACCGATATGGTAAGGAGTGCCTTCTGCCCGCCCGAATCCACCATCTCGTACTTCGACCACCGGCCGACCTCCGGCTTGTAAACGTGATAGAACTGCGGGAAGTACGAAGATGCCGACAGAACGATCGGCATGAGAACGACAAGGGCAAGAAATTTCAGCTTCATCAGTTTTTCTCCTAGTTCCTCAGGGAAGTGATCGGCGGGGGAACCTGCCCGCCCCTCGATACGAAGCCCGAGGGTGAGAACAACTTCAGTTCCTGGACGGGAGCGTCGCCGAGAAGGCCGCCGAAGGATACTATCTCGCCTGCCTTCTTGCCGTGGACCGGGATCACTCTCACGGCCGTGGTCTTGGCGTTTATTATCCCTATGGACAGCTCGTCCGCGAGGAATCCCGCGAGGATGTCCTCGGGAGTATCGCCGGGTACCGCGACCATGTCGAGGCCCACCGAGCAGACCGCGGTCATGGCCTCCAGTTTTTCGAGGGTGAGTATCCCTTCGTGGGCGGCGCTTATCATCGCGCCGTCCTCGCTCACCGGGATGAAGGCGCCGGAAAGGCCGCCTACCGCGGAGGTCGCCATTGTTCCGCCCTTCTTGACCGCGTCGGTGAGCAGTGCCAGCGCCGCTGTCGTTCCGGGCGCTCCGGGCCTTTCGATACCCATCGCCATCAGGACCTCGCCGACGGAATCTCCCAGTTCGGGAGTCGGGGCCAAACTTATGTCAACTATCCCGAAGGGGATGCCCAGCCTTTTCGCGACCTCGCGGCCGACGATCTCTCCGACTCTCGTCACCTTGTACGAAGCTTTCTTTATGACCTCGGAAAGCTCGCGGAGGTCGCACGGGCCTCTCTGCCTGATGGCATCAAGGACGACGCCAGGCCCCGAGAGCCCCACGTTGATCATTACCTCCGGGTTGCCGACACCGTGGAAAGCCCCCGCGATGAACGGGTTGTTGTCCACAGCGTTGGTGAAAACCACGAACTTGGCGCAGCCTATGCTGCCCCGCTCACGGGTCATGAAAGCGGTTTCCTTTATCAGCGCCGCGGTTTTGAGGACGGCGTCCATGTTCAGGCCGACGCGGGTGGTTCCCACGTTTAGGCTGGAACACATCCTCGATGTGACCGTAAGGGTCTCGGGGATGGCGGCTATCAAGGCTTCGTCTGCCCTGGTGAATCCCGATTCCACGAGGGCCGAAAATCCGCCGACATAGTCGAACCCCATCTCTCCGGCCGCCCTGTCTATCTCCTTCGCGATCGTAACGTAACTCCGGGGCTCCGGCCTCGTCGCGATCAGCGATACCGGCGTTACCGCGAGCCTCCTGTTGGCGACCCTGATGCCGAGGCTGTCAGCCACTTCGGAGACCGTTCCCGGAAGGCTGGCTCCGTAGCGAGTAAGTTTTTCGTAAACCTTCCTCGCCGCCGCCTTGGGATCTTCGTCGGCGCAATCCAAAAGGGTGATTCCCATTGTGACGGTCCTTACGTCGAAATGCTCGACCTCCGTCATCTTGATGACTTCGAGGACTTCTCTTTTTGTATAGCTCATCTTCTAGATCCTGTTGAGTTCGCGCATCAGGTCTTCGTACTGGAGGAACACTCCTACTTCTTCCCTCCCGCCCCGCTCTTTGAGGAGGGACTTCAGCGAAGGGAAATCGACCTTTGCGCCTGAGGGATCGACTATCATTATCATCGCGAAGTTCCCGTGCAGTATGGTCTGGTTGATGTCCACGATGTCGACGTTCTGCTCCGCCAGGATCTCCGAGAATGCGTGGACTATCCCAGGATGGTTCTTGCCGAGGACCGTGAGGACCGCGAGCCGCTGGGAAGAAGGTCGGTCGCCCGCGGACAGCTCTTTCTCGGCCAGGAGTATCAGTTCTGCGGCGACCTTCTCGAGTACGCTCTGAGAGGGCGCGGGGGAGATGTGGTTGACAAGAATGGACGCGACCTCGAGGGCCATCTGCCTTCTGTTCATCTGTACTCCTTACTCCTTAACTTGAGACCCAGAGATATTCCGGCCTTACCAGCGGGGGCACGAGGAAGAGCTTCAGCCCCAGCACGTCGCGCCTGTGGGGGACGACCGCTTTCTCGTGATATAGGAAGAGCAGGGGGGCGTCGTCCAGCAGGACCTCCTCCGCCTTGCGGTAGAGCTCTATCCGCTCGTCGATGTCGAGCGACCTTCTCGCCTTTTCCGCGAGGGAGTCGAGCACGGGGCTCGTGTATTTCGTACCGAGGATGTCCCCGGAGCTGCTGTGGAAAAGCACGTAGATGAAGTTGTCGGGGTCGGGATAGTCCGCGTACCAGCCGGTGGCGTATATCGGGGGGCGGCCTTCCTTCTTGTTCCTCGAGGCGAAGTCGTCGTGGGTGAGGCTTTCTTCATCGATAATGATGTTCACCGCCTTCAGGCTGTTGACGACGAAATCGAAATCCTTCCTCTGGTTGACCCTGCTCTCGTCAGTGGGGACTTTCACTCTGAAGCCGTTCGAGTGGCCAGCTTTCGTTAGCAGCCATTTCGCCTTGTCGGGATCGAACGGGTAACCCCTCTGCTGAGGGTTGAACCCGAGGATGCCGGGAGGAAAGATGCCCATGGCGGGTTTCGGATCGGTCGCGGGATGTTCCGCCGAGAGAGCGTCCTTGTCTATGGCGTAATTGACCGCCTGGCGGACCTCCTTCTGGGCGAACGGCCCTACGTCGCACCTGAAAGTGAAGAAGGTAGTGCTCAGCAGCAGGGCGCTTTCGAACTGGCTCTGCCATTCTTCTTCGCGGAAGAGCTCCTCGAGGGCTTCCTTGGCGAGGGATGGCACTATGTCGACCGACCCTTCCCTGAGCATCGCGACCAGGTCGGTCGGAGTCTTCGCGCTGTAATCGAATACGACCTTGTCCACGTTAGCCACGGTCTTGTCGAAATAATCGTCGAAGCGCTGGAAGGTCACCTTGTTCCTGTCGGTGTCGACGACCTTGAAGGGGCCGCATCCGATAGGGCGGACCATCCTGAGGGTGCTCTCGTCGACGGCTTCGGAGGGGATGACGGACGCCTCGATGGCCGTGAGCATGTTAAGGAAGAAGGCCAGAGGTTCCTTGAGGTGAATCTCAACGGTCTGTTCATCCATGACCTTGAGGCCGGTGATGGTCTTGGCCCTGCCCTCCAGGAATTCTTCCGCACCCTCTACCCAGTTGAGGAACCACTTGCCCTCGTTGTCGAGAAGAGGGGACAGCGCGCGGTGCCAGGAGAAGAGGACATCCTTGGCGGACACCTTTCTTCCGTTGTGGAAGAATGCGTCTCCTCTCAGCCTGAAGGTGTATACGAGGCCGTCGGCGCTCACCGTCCATTCCTTGGCGAGTCCCGGGACTATGCGTGTGCCGTGGCCGAACTTCACGAGCGTCATGTTGTAGTTGTGCGAGAGCTCGTGGTTGAGCCTCAGGTTCCCGTAGACCGGGTCAATGTTGTAGGCGTGCCTGGTGAAGCCGAGCCTCACTTCTCCGCCCTTCTGGGCCTCGGGGAGCTCGAACCTGCTCAGCTCCTCCACCAGCAGGAGGGAATCCTGCCTCAGGTTGGAGCTTGTCGAGGAGAGGTCCCTCGCGCTGCCGAGGTTCTGGTCCGAAGCGCTCTTGATCGTGTCCATCGCGTCGACCATCTGCTGGCCCAGCTTAGACATCGAGATCAGCGCCTGGTGGGCGGAGGCGATCGCGATCTTCACCTTCTCCATCCCGTTCGAGATCATCTCGGCGCCCTTTGCCTGGTCGTGCGTCGCGCGGTCGACGGCGTCGGTGAGCTCGACCATCGTGGACGACCTCTTGGCTATGACCTGGCTCGTCTTCGCCTGGTCTCCCGTGGCGATCGAGATCCTTTCTATCCTTTTCGCCATCTCCTCGATTGCGGCGGTGACCTGCCTCGATCCCTTCGACTGCTCGCTGGCGGCCCTCGCGATGTGGCTTATGCTGGATTCGGCGCCCGATATAGCCTCGCTGATCCTCTGCAGGTTCTCCAGGGCGGCCCGCCCGAGTCTCACGCCCTCCTGGGCGCGCAGCGACCCTTCGGACGCGGTCTTGTTTGCTATGTCTATGTCCTTGTGTATCGAATTTATGATGTCTGTCACTTCAGCCGTCGAGCTGGCGGTCCTCTCGGCCAGGTCCCGGATCTCTTCAGCGACCACTCCGAAGCTCTTGCCGTGTTCGCCCGCCTGGGCGGCGATTATCGCGGCGTTGAGCGCGAGAAGGTTTGTCTGGTCGGTGATCTCCCTGATGACGTTCAGTATCTTTCCTATCTCCCTGGAGCGTTTCCCGAGGGATTCCATCGCGGTCTGGTTCTGGGTCACCGATTCCGCGATCTTTTCGAGGCCCTTTACCGTGTCCTGGACCGTCTGGAAGCCCAGCCTGGAAACCTGGGATACCTGCTGGGAAAGCGTTTCCGTGTCCCTGATGTTCTCCTCGATCTGCCCGATCGTCGCGTCCATCTCCACCATCGAAGCCGAATTCTGCACGGCGAAGGCGGAAAGGCTGTTGGTGTTTTCCGCGACCTCCTCGAAAGAGGCGGACATCTCGGTCATCGAAGAGGTTATCTCGTCCACGAACGTCGCGAGCCTGTGGGAAGCTTCGGCCACTTCGTCGATCGACGACCTCATCTCGAGGACGGAAGAAGCGGTCTGCTCCGCGAAATTCGAAAGCGAATCCATCTCCTCGACTACGATCTCGATCTCCTTGTCGAGCTGTTTTATAGACTTGTTCGCCTGGCTCACGGAGGCCACCTGCTCCTTGGCGTCGGAGATCAGGTTCCTCGTCTTTTCGGTGATACCGCCCGCGACGTCGGATACGTTCTCGCCCATGTCCTGGAGGTAATGGATCAGGTTGCGCATGGACCTGAGCAGCCTCCGGAACCCACCGAGGTGCTTCTGGACAACCTGGAAATGCTCCCTGTTGTCCGATGCGAGCCGCCCCTGGGCCAGGTCCAGAAGGACCTTTTCGGTGTTCTCCCTCTGTTTTCCGACGACCGACTTCACGTAGTAGGAAAGCCCGATCCCGGAAATGAAGGAAAAAGAGGCGAGAAAGATCCAGAAGGAACCCGTGGACATGACAGCCGGAGGCATGATGAGAGCGGCCAGCAGCAGGCCGAAGATGAACACGGCCGTCCCGCCTCCCAATGCGTTCCATAAAGAATTCTTGATCACGAAGACCTCCCTTGTGGGATTTCTCCCCTTTATATTAAATATGGTAAAGGGGTTGAAAGTCAATCCGCCGTCCTGCACGGAGCGCGGAGACTCGAAGGGGGCCGGTCCTCTTTTCTTGACACGGACTCGCTCGTGGCAATATAGTAGTGTTGATTTGTGTGCAGGAGGCGGCCGTTCTACCCCGAATAGAGCATATCCTGGAAAAAGTGAAGAGCTACAACCCCACATCCAACGAGATGCTGCTGAGGAAGGCGTACCTCTTCTCCGCGCTCGCACACGAAGGCGTGATGAGGAAGGACGGGCGGCCATACCTGAGCCACCCCATGTCCGTGGCCGACATCCTGGCGGACCTGAAGATGGACGATGTCGGGATTGTAGCGGGGTTCCTCCACGACGTGGTGGAGGACAACCACACGGTGACGATCGAGAACATCGGCGACAGGTTCGGGCCCGAGGTCGCCCACATCGTCGCGGCGGTCACCAAGATAGAGAGGGACGTGCCCCTCGACCAGCAGATGAGCAAGGAGGAGGCGGGATACGAGAACATCAGGAAGCTCATCATCGCCATGGTCGAGGACATCAGGGTCATCTTCGTCAAGCTCGCCGACAGGCTGCACAACCTCAGGACAATGGAAGGCATGCCGAGGGAGAGCGCGAGGAAGAAGGCGAAGGAGGGGCTCGAGATATTCGCGCCGATCGCGAACAGGCTGGGAATCGGAAAGATTAAGGCGGAACTGGAGGACCTCGGGTTCAGGTACGCATATCCGGAAGATTACGAAATGATCAGGTCGGCCATCCAGGAGAAGAGGATCTACAGCGCAGGCTTTCTGGAGGAGACGAGGACGCAGCTCACGGACCTCCTGGGGAAGAACGGCATCAGGTGCGAGGTCCAGGGAAGAGTGAAGCACCTCTACAGCATCTACAGGAAGATACTGAGGCAGGGAATAAACATCAACGAAGTCTACGATTACATGGCTTTCAGGATCCTGGTCCCGGAGCTCAAGGACTGCTATTCCGCGCTCGGCTACATCCACAGCAGGTGGAACCTGGTTCCCGGGCGTTTCAAGGATTTCATCTCCGATCCCAAGGAGAACGGCTACAAGTCGCTTCACACCTCCGTCATCGGGCCCAGCGGCCAGCCTTTCGAGATACAGATCAGGACCTTCGAGATGCACAGCCAGGCGGAGAACGGGATCGCGGCGCACTGGAAATACAAGGAGGGCCGTTTTGTCGAGGAGGATGACGACAACATCTCGACCTTCAGGAAGGAGATAGAGGACTCATCGAAGAGCTCGGGCGCGGAGTTCCTCAACAACCTCCACATAGACCTTTACCCCAAGGACATATACATCATCACTCCGAAGGGAAAGGTGGTCCACCTCGCCAGGGGCGCCACCCCGCTGGACTTCGCCTACGCGATCCACACAGACATCGGGAACCAGTGCGTGGGCGCCAAGGTCAACGGCAAGCTGGTACCGCTCAAGACCGAGCTGAAGTCCGGCGACAGGGTGGAGGTCATGACGAACCCGCAGGCGCACCCTTCGAGGGACTGGCTCGAAGTTGCCAAGAGCACGCGTGCAAAGAGCAAGATCAAGGGCTGGCTCGCCCAGAACGAGAAGAGCCTCGCCATCGAGAGGGGCCGGGAGTCGTTCGAGAAGGAACTGAGGAGGCTTAAAAAGAATCTCAGGGAACTCTCCGAGAACGGAGCTCTTGAGGAGGGACTGAAGAAAAGCGCCGTTCCGGACCTGGACAGCCTCTTTGCGGAGATAGGCTACGGGAAGATAGACCCGCGGGTGTTCCTCAAAAGGATCCTCGGCGGGGAGGAGGAAGAAGAAAGGTCGAGACATCCGGGGCGCAGGGCTTCCGATTCTCCTCCGATATCGTTCGGCGGGGACTCGGATTTCCTGATGAACCTCGCCAGGTGCTGCAACCCGGTGGAGGGCGACGAGATCAGGGGTTACATAGCCAAGGGCAAGGGGCTGGTGGTGCACAGGAACAGCTGTTCGAACCTCAGGAGGCTCGCCGAGATCCATCCGGAGAGGGTCTGCGAAGTAAACTGGGAAGGGAGGGGCGGTACCAACATTTTCGAGATACCGCTGTCTATCGTAGTGCACAACAGGCGAGGGGTGCTCGCCGGCGTCACCAAGACGGTGTCGGACGCCGGGGCTGACATCATGAGCTGCGACGCAAAGAGCCTCGAGAAACAGGGAGTGGGGGAGAAGGGGATGATCAGGATCAAGGTCCTCGTGAAGGACAAGGGTCACCTGAAAAGGCTTCTGTCCATGCTGAGCGACCTTGACGGAGTAGCGTCGATATCTAGGAACGCCCCCTGATTGGGAATTCAGCCTGGAAATGTAGTAAAATATTTAGCTTCGAGGGGCTCCACGGGGAGGAACCGTGTGCGGAATTTTCGGTATCGTGACAGGCAGAGAAGAGAACCTGGGAGGCATCCTGGTTGAGGCGTGCAGGAGGCTTTCCTACAGGGGCTACGATTCGGTGGGGTGCGCCGCGATCAGCGCCGGCGGCGAAGTGGACCTGAGGAAGGACGTCGGAAAGGTCGAGGACGTCTCGAGGAAACTGAACTTCGGCGAGATGTCCGGCTGCAGGGGGATCGCACAGCTGAGATGGGCGACCTTCGGCGCTCCTTCGATAGTGAACGCCCAGCCCCATTTCGATTCCGACAAGGAGATGGTGGGCGCCCACAACGGGAACGTGGTCAACAATGTCGCCCTCAGGGACCTTTTCAAGAAAGAGGGGTTGACCGTCAGGTCGACCAACGACGGCGAATCGTGCGTGCACGCCGTGGAGCTGTTCCTCAGGAAAGGTTTTTCCACGGAGGAAGCCGTCAGGAAGGCGAACGACCTCCTCGAAGGCGATTACGCGTTCGTGATCGGCAGGAGGGACGAAAAGACGCTCTACGCCGTCAAGAAAGGGTCCGGCCTCGTCGTCGGGCTCGGCGAGAACTCCAACTACCTTTCATCCGACCTTCCCTCCCTGCTTTTCCTTACAAAGAGGATAATCCGCGTCGAAGACGGCGAGATGGTGATAATGGGCGCGGAAACCGTTACGATAAAGAGGATAGACGACGGCAGCGAGGTGAAGAGGGAACCCGAAGAAATTACACAGGAGATGGGCGCCGCGCAGAAGGGCGGGTACCCCCATTTCATGCTCAAGGAGATCTGCGAACAGCCCGTCGTGGCGAGGGACCTTCTCCACCTTCTGAACGCGAGCCCCCACGCGAAAATGTTCCTCTCGAAACTTCAGAACGCCCGCAACATCTATTTCATAGCCTGCGGTACCAGTTACCACGCCGCGCTTTTCGGCGCGACGGCATTCGCGAGGTACGCGGGAAGGACCGTCATCCCGGTTCTTGCCCCGCAGTTCATTCCCCAGTACCTTCCCACCGTGGCGAGCGGCGACGTGGGGGTCTTCGTCAGCCAGAGCGGAGAAACGAGGGACGTCCTCAAGGCGATGATGATGGCCAAGGAAAAGGGTATAGCCGCTCTCAGCATCGTCAATGTGCTCGGGTCGACCATGATGAAGGAGAGCGAGGTTTACATACCCATCGCCTGCGGGTACGAGATATCCGTCCCCGCCACGAAGACCTTCATGAACCAGGCGCTTGCGTTCCTCTACCTGGCTCTCAAGCTGGGAGGCAAAGATACCTCGGTGCTGGATCCGCTCCCCGGCCTTATCTCGGAAACGATAAAGATGTCCAGGGAAAAGGTGGCGGATGTGATCCCTCATCTCAAGGACCAGGAGGAGTATTACTGCCTCGGTTACGGATCGACATATTCGATGGCGCTTGAGGGAGCGCTCAAGATAAAGGAAGTTACATATTCTCACTGCGAGGGCATGCTTTCGACGGAGTTCAAGCACGGTCCCCTCTCGTCGGTGAGAAAGAACTATCCCGTCGTGTTCGTCGTATCACCCGACGACATTCCCGTTTCTCTCAGCGGGATAAACGAAGTGGCGTGCAGGGGAGGGTACACGATAGTGATATCCGAAAAGGACGAAAGCCTCAGGGCCAACGCGGGCAAGACCTTCTTCCTTCCCAAGAGCGGAGAGCCGCTCGCATCGCTTCTTTCGGTGATCCCGCTCCAGCTCATGGCTTACAGGCTCAGCGTTGAGCGCGGCTTCGACCCGGATTTTCCAAGGAACCTGAGCAAGACTTTGACGGTGGATTGAGAGAGATGGCGGAAAAGGTCTTCCAGGGAAAATTGAAGGCGATCCCGATCCCCGACCTGCTGACCTTTATCAGCATGGTCAAGAAGACCGGCATCCTTGTCGTGGATGCCTCGGGCGTGACCAGGAAGCTCTGGTGGGAAAAAGGGGAACTGGTCTTCGCGGCATCGACGCACCCGGACGAGGCGCTTGGCTCTTTCCTCGTCAGGCACGGCAAGATAACTCAGGAACAGAACATGAAGTCGGGCCTCCTCGTGGAACCGGGAAAGCGGCAGGGAAAGGTTCTTGTCCAGATGGGAGTGTTGACGCCAAAGCAGCTCTGGTGGGCGGTCAAGAACCAGGTGCTCGAGATAATTTACGGGATATTCAGCCTCGGCGACGGAACCTTTTATTTCACCGAGGACGAGGAACCCACGGAGGAGAGGATCAAACTTTCCACCTCCACGACCAACATCATCATGGAAGGCATCAGAAGGCTCGACGAATGGCCGAGGATCAAGGAACTCATCCCCGACGACATGGCCGTTCCCAGGCTCGTTCCTCCGGAGTTCAGGGACGCTACCGTCAAGTTCCACGAGGGCGAGCTCGAGATACTGAACCTGGTAGACGACGACAGGAACATCAGGGAGATCATCCACGTTTCGCCCTTCGAGGAGTTCGAAACGCTGAGGATCCTGATGGCGCTCCTCCTGGCGCGCTACATACACATACCGGGAAGCGCCGTGCCTGCTGAAGAGGACGTGGAGGATGTATCCGTCATCGAGAACCTCATTGACCAGTACAACAGGATATTCGGCGAGATATGGAACGAGGTGGGGGAGAAGATTGGCCAGAAGGAAAGGCAGGACATGTTCGACGAGGTGAAGAACTCCCTCGGCGAAGCGATCCTGGAAGGCCCTTTCTTCGACGCGAGAGGGCACCTTCCGACCTCATCTTTGATGGCCAACGTGGCGGACCTGCCGCAGGAAAAAAGGGTGAAGCTTCTCAGCCTCGCTTTGGAGAACCTGCTCTCCTTCCTCCTTTTCGAGTCGAGCAAGCACCTCGACGCCGAACAGAAATCCTCTCTCTACAGGCTTGTGGAATCGAAGGGCGGCTGACCGGGGCGTCAGCGGCTGTCGGTGAATCTCGCCGGATCGAACAACCTGTCGATCTCATCTTCAGTGAGAAGATTCTTTTCAAGGATAACCTTCCTGATAGGGACGTCCCTGGAGATCGATTCCTTGTAAAGCTCTGAAGCCCTGTCGTACCCGAGGACGGGCTGAAGCGCCGTCACCAGCGACGGCGAGTTCTCGGCGTGAATCCTGCACTTTCGGATGTCCGCCTCTATACCTTCCACGCATTTCTCCGCGAATAGAAAGGCGGCGTTCGACAGGATTCCGGAAGCTGTCAGAAGGTTGTAACCGAGAAGCGGCATCATCGTATTCAGTTCGAGCCTTCCTCCCATCGCGCAGATCGTGTTGGCGGCGTCGAACCCGGCGACCTGTGCGGAGACCATCAGCACCATCTCAGGCATCACCGGGTTCACCTTCCCCGCCATGATGCTGGAGCCTGCCTGGAGCGAAGGGAGGATTAACTCGCCGAGTCCGCAGCGGGGGCCGGTCGCCATGAGCCTGATATCCTCGGCGATCTTGGCCATGGACGCCGCAGTCCGTTTCATGGCGCCGCTCGCGCCGAGAAGGCTGTCCTTCGAGCCGAGCCCTTCGAACAGGTTCTGCTGCTGCCTGAGATCGAGGCCGGTCTCTTCGGATAGAAGCTCTATCGCCCGGAGCGGGATCTTCGGGTCCGTTCCGAACCCTGTCCCCACGGCCGTCCCACCGAGAGGCAGAGCGGACAGCTCGGCGAAGCAGGCGCGGACGGAAAGCGACGAATGATCGATCTGTGAGGCGTAAGCGGCGAACTCCTGCCCGAGAGTCACCGGAAGGGCGTCCATCAGATGCGTCCGCCCGGCCTTCACGATCTCGCGGAACCGGATCGACCTGCCTTCCAGGGAAACCCTCAGCTTTTCGAGGGAGGGTATCAGCCCGTCTCTGAACGAAAGTAGCAGGGCAAGCTGGATAGCAGAGGGAAAAACGTCGTTGGAGGACTGCCCCATGTTAACGTCATCGTTGGGATGGACAATGCTCCTGTCTCCCTTCTTTCCCCCGAGGATCTCGGTGGCCCTGTTGGCGATGACCTCGTTAACGTTCATGTTAGTGGAGGTTCCCGATCCGGTCTGGAAAATATCAAGGGGGAACGAATCGTCGAATTTTCCTTCCGTTATCTCCCTGCAGGACGACCTGATGGCTTCGGCTTTGTTCCCGTCCAAAAGGGAGGCCTCCAGATTCGCCTTGGCGTAGAAGGATTTTACCCGCGCGGCGGCCCTGACGATCCCGGTCGGGACCCTGATGCCGCTGACCCTGAAGTTGTCGATCGCCCTAGCGGTGTTGATGCCGTAATAGGCGTCGTCGTTAAGCCTCACCTCCCCAACACCATCCTTTTCGACCCTTTCAGCCATGGCTCTCTCCCTGCCGGAAATGCTTACAATGTGACGGATATCACGGAATTACCGGCATTCCGGATTTATAGTATCATAAGTGGGATGAAGGAGGCCGTCATGTTCAAGAATTCCTTTCTGGCAAAAAGCGTCGTTTCGACAGTCCTGATATCATGCCTTTGGGTAAATATTTGTGCGCTGGAACTTGAGATCAAGGATGTCAGAGTGGACGACTCCGTCGAGCTGATATCATGCGCCTACCAGGGAGAATTGGACAGGCACATGAAAGGCAATGCGGACGGGGCCTTGTCCCCAGGTGAAAGAGTTCGGTTAGCAATAACGGTAGAGAATCGAACAGGATTCGACATAACATACATGCATGCCGTCATCTCTGACGACAGCATTTTTCTTAACACCATAAGCCCGAATTGCTACGCCGGTACAGGTGGCGGCGGGATCGGCGTCAGGTATGTCGAATTTGGTTCTTGGGGGAACGGTGAAAAAATGTCCAACTTTGATCCTTTCGTCGTCGAAGTCTCCCAAGACATGGCCTGCGGGAAGTTCGTTGAATTCGGAGTGACTTTCTATTACAGGACATCCGATCCTACCGGAGGCTGTTACAGTTCCCCGGACCTGTGCAGTGAAACGCATTATTTTACCCTTCCCGTCTTTGCTCTAACCGATCCGCTGGTGTTGCAGGAGGAAAAAGCCCCGGTTCCGTCAAGCGACGATCACACCGTTGTCAACGTCGCAACCAATTCGAGGGACATAGGATATATAGTCAGCAGGTCGGGTGCCTGGGACGTCAGCGGCTGCTATTTTTCAAGGATGGACTACGAGGGCACTGTAATGTGGGGGCCCAAGCGTATTCTGGACTACGGAATAAGTGGCGACAATAACGCCTTCATTTACAACGACAAACTGGAAAAGTACCAGCTTATCAGGGCCGGGTATGGCGGGTTCACGATCGTGTCGATACCCGATACCGAAAGCGAGGCGGTCACTTCGGAAACCATGAATTACCCGAGCGCGTACCCGTCATTCTCCGAAGCTGTGATAATCAACTCATGTTTTTATGACAACACAACTACAGTAGATCCCATGATAGTTGTGGCTTTTGAAGCAGACAACTCTCATACTTACATTTGCAAATATCCACCTATGGCCCCTTATTCGCCTTCGCAGGCAACGGACCTCGGCCAGAGCAGCTCGTATTCTCCTTCATCCAATTCCTCGATTGCCTACCTTCCCGAGGACCAGGCTTCTCTTATACCGGCTGCCTATTTCGTGGCCGCGGATGTCCATGACGGGACAAAAAATGTGATCAGGGTCTCGAAGATCCGCGCAACGGACCTTTTTCTGATGGGAACCTACGAGATTCCCGTATCGGTGCAATACTCCACGCCTTCCGTCGTGATCGACGACATCAACAGAATGGTTGTGGTAGCGTATGACATCCCGGCCTCTTACAATCCCGGCGGCAGGATACGCTGCACGGTATTCGACGAGGACCTTGTTCCCGTCAATCTTGACAAGGAGATCGAACCTCCCGATCCCGATCCCGATCCGTCGAATCTTTATTACTCGAAGACCCCCAGGCTTATCTTTAACTGCGGGAATTTCTACATTGTTACCCAAGAATCCAGGTTCAGCGCCCTCTCTTCTAGGGTGATGGCCGGACTCTTCGATCCGTACAGCTTTCCAAACCCAAAACTGCTGACGGCCGGCTACGCTTCGGAGGAATGGCTCATGATGGGCAATCTCAAGTCGGTCAACGCCGGGGACAGGTGCTACGCTTTCTGGAACGACTCACGTGATACATATCCCGGGATAACAAGCATCCATTACTCCGCTGGGATTTATCAGGACATCAGGATGCCTTATAATGCCAATGTCTTCGACGACGAGATAATTTCTCAGGCCTACGAACATACGAACCATCCATCCCTTGCGTGCAATGCGACGAAGTGTCTCACCGCCTGGGTGCACCAGGATTCAACCGACCCTTGGGGAAGAAACATCTTCAAGAGGGATCTCTCCGCCGACGGAACCATGCTGGACTCAGCGCCTGTCCAGATATCTTTCGGGAACGGCGCGTCATGGTACTCTCATGTGACCGCCGTGGATCATGGAGGGGTCTTCGAAGTGTTCTGGCGGGAAGGGGATGTTATCTCCAAATGGACCGAGCCGAATTACACGGACAACGGGGTATACACGCTTTACAACATGGATAGCCTTTTTCTGGACGCGGCGCCTTTCGGCAGTTATTCTGACCTGCTTCTTGTCAGGGACATGAGAGGCACAGACACGGGGGTGAACCTTTACGCCGTGAAGTACGACCACGGCATTGGTGTAAGCTACGAGGTGAACCTAACGAATTATCAGGATACGATGACGAATGTAATTATGGCAAAATGTGTCTCCGTGCCTGGATCCTCGAACGAAATCGCGGTGGCCTGGCTCGAGGAGGAGACGGGCCAAATGTTCAGGGTGAAGGTCGCAGTTCTAGGATTCGATCTGAATTATGTTATTGACCACGGCGTCTCTTATCCTTACACCGTAATGCAATCGCCCACGGCCCAATCTGTGCTGCAGTCTTTTGCAATGGCGGCCAACGAGAGCGGAATAATGTTTCTATTGCCGAACGGGTACATGTATGACTACTATCTGGACTATTTGTTTCTGGAAACTGAAACTGGATATGTCAGCAGAGATTCGTTGAAGCAAAGGCATTTTTCATACTGGTACTCACCCTTTATCTTTCCGGAGATGCGTTGGGATGGCAATCAATTCCTGTATTCCTGGCTCGAGAGGGGATTGGGCACAGAAAGACTCTTTTTCTACGGTAAATTTGATGAGTGCGGTTCCCCGATCGCCTGGCCGGTAAGGATCGCTTCTCCAAAGAGCTACATGTTCCCCCCTCCGGAGAGCGAGGCAAATTACGAGGTTGAATCTACTGAAAAAGGCGCCCTTGCCATATATACGAAAGGATCCGGGAGTTCCCAGGCCAACGTTTACCTCGCGGCAATGAGTTGGGAGCCGGATTCCATGTCATGCGCTCTTTACAACGATGCCCCCGTCTTGTCGGCAAACGGGGCATACGCGATAGAATACGGAAACGGCATCACGCTTAACGGCACGGCGGCAGACGACACGGCTATGGGCGATTACATCGCAAGCGCGGGCTGGGACGTCACGGGCGATTCGGTTGTCGACTTCGACGGGTTGCAGCCGATTATCAGTTTCGACCAGTTGAAACAAAAAGGATGGGTTTCCCCCAGAAGCTCGGCGGTATCGTTCATTGCGGCGGACCGTCACGGTTTGTCTTCTTCGGCGTCGACCACGCTTACAATCCAAGACACAACTCCTCCGACGGTTGAAGTCAGCTACCCCGACGGAGGGGAGACGCTCCGAGTGGGCGGCAGCTATACGATAATGTGGACGGGATCTGACAACTACCAGCTGGATCATTTCAATGTTTACTATTGCACCGACTGGAACGGAGACCCCGATACTGCCACCTGGATAAAGATCAACTCTTCGAACATACCGGGAACACAGTTCTTCTACGACTGGACTATCCCGGATGCGTTGTCTTCCACCTGCAGGATAAAAGTTGAAGCTTTCGACAAGGGGGTCCCTGCGGTAAAGACAAATTCCGACTATTCCGCCGAGAACTTCTACATCGTGCAGGCGACGACGTCTTCGATAAAGACTCTTATCCTGAGGAGCACGA
>ENA-UPTA01001488-UPTA01001488.1-activated-sludge-metagenome-genome-assembly--contig:-NODE-1488-length-26011-cov-7.315149_pt1 | contig 26011 bp, 11 predicted proteins | sample MGYA00238184_ERZ773361 | MGnify/ENA primary metagenome ERZ773361 (study PRJEB29100, sample SAMN05720205) | activated sludge metagenome | isolation source: anaerobic digester from wastewater... | reverse complement strand
GATGTTGCTGCCGATAGTGTTACAGAGGTGCCCGTTTGGCAGTATGGTCCTGCAGCAGTAATAGTGGCATCTACGGGAGTATCGATATGTATTGTTATTTGAGATGACGATGAACACGTTCCGCTACCTAAAGTATAAGTAATCAAATGATTTCCTGTTCCTGCAACTGCAGGGTCAAATAAGCCTGTGCTTGCATTTGTAACACCTGTTCCGCTCCATGTCCCTCCGGGGGTAACACTGCTCAGTATTTGAACAGCCGCATCTGCACAAAATGGTCCAGTGGTGACGATCGCTGAATTGGGGTTATCATCCACAAGAATTTGTATAGATTCTGAAGCATTGCAAATTCCATTTGTAACAGAATATGTTATTGTGTGAAGGCCATTCCCGGCTACGCCAGGGTGAAACATGCCTGTAGCACTGTTTATTATTCCGTTACCGCTCCAAACTCCGCCTGGTGATACAGCATACAATTGAACAACTCCCTGTGTTTCGCAAAACGGTCCGACAGGTGTAATTGTTGCATCCACAGCTCCGTCTACATGAATTGTTGCCTGGGAGCTAACACTACATGCCCCTGAAGTTAGGGAATACGTAATTGTATGGTTTCCTTCTCCAGCAACTGATGGTGAGAATATACCTGCAATGTTATCTGTAATTCCGTTTCCCAACCATGTTCCACCCGGTGTAGCCGCATTAAGGGATATCGGAATATTGTCGGAACAATATGGTCCGGAAGGCGTTATTGACACATCAGGGTTGTTGTCGATGTGGATTGTGGTTGATTGAGAATCGTTACAAACTCCATTCGACACCTGGTAAGTAATTATATGATCGCCCGCTCCGGCAAGTCCCGGGTTAAAAGACCCTGTACTTGAATTTGTAATACCTGTTCCCGACCATGTGCCTCCCAAGCTGGCGGCATTTAATGTAACCGGCAATGCATCGATGCAAAACGGCCCTGCAGGGGTAATCTGAGCGCTAACGGCTCCATCAATATGAATTATTATCTGGTCAGAATTTGTGCAACTACCACTGGTAATACTGTAAGTTATAGTGTGGTTTCCTGCACCGGCAACACCGGGATTGAAATTACCGTTATTAACGTTGGTAATACCTGTTCCCGACCACAACCCACCGGAAGTGGCCGAATTCAGAACAAATTCAGACTCAGAAGAACAGAATGGGCCAGCCTCACTGATATTAGCAGAAAGGGTGTCTTCCACTGTAATGGTAATATTATCGGAATCGAAGCATGCGATATTTCCAACATTATATTGTATCGTGAAGGTTCCCGGGCCGGAAATTCCCGGATCGAAAATTCCGGTTGAGGTATTGGTTATGCCCGTTCCCGACCATGTTCCGCCTTCTGTTACAGCATTCAGGTCAATTGATGCGCCGTTTACACATTGTGTGGCAACAGGGGTAATAGTGGCGTCAACAACAGTATTGTAAACATAAACAATCATTGTTCCGACCGAAAGGCATGCTCCATTGCTGATTTCATACGTAATATTGTGAGCTCCTGCTCCTGCAACAATAGGATCAAATAACCCTGTGGAAGTGTTTGTAATTCCATTACCTGCCCATACACCACCTATATTGGCTGCGCTGAGATTGAAAGCAGCATCAGTAATGCAGATAGGTCCTGGGTTATTGATTTCGGCATTGATAGCATTATCTACTGTAATTGTTTCAGTATCGGAGTCAGAGCAGGTTCCATTGGTAACAGCATAGGTCACTGAGTGATTCCCGATTCCGGCAGCTGCAGGATTGAATAAGCCAGTTGATGTATTGGTTATCCCTGTTCCACTCCAGATGCCTCCGTTAGAAATAGCGTGAAGGTTGACAGGATTATCGTATAAGCAAAATGGTCCTGCAGCGGTAATAGTTGCATCAACAGTGGCGTCAACCTGAATTATGGTTATTGCCGATGCAATACATACACCAGAATTAAGAATATATGTAATAGTATGCATCCCGCTTCCAGAGGCTACCGGGTTGAAAGTAGATCCGGTAACCCCGCTACCTGACCATGTACCACCGGAAGGATTGGCGGTCAATGTAACAGGACTGCTGTTCTGACACAATGGTGTAAAAGGAGTAATAATCGGTTGAATAAAGTCGTCAACAGTGATAACAATCTGGTCATTATCGCTGCAAACACCATTGACAATATTGTAGGTAATGGTGAAATTCCCTGGTCCAGCAACGCCAGGATTGAAAAGTCCTGTAGCCTGGTTGATGATACCGGTACCATTCCATACCCCCCCTGTTGATACTGCATGCAAATTAAAAGGAGTTGCGTTTTCGCATACTGGTGACACAGGTGTTATTGTAGCATCAACACTGGCATCAACATGAATGGTATTTGTAGCTGAACTGGTGCAAGCACCTGAAACGATATTGTAAGTAACGATGTGATTTCCCGGACCTGCAACTGATGGATTGAACTGCCCTGTAGCAGGATTTGTAATTCCTGTACCTGACCATGTTCCGCCGGAATTCACTGCCGTAAGTGTAAGATTCCCTGTATTTGAACAATAAGGACCTGATGGGTTAATTGTTGCATCAATACTTGCATCAACGTGGATCACTTCAGTGTCGGACCCCGAACACGCCCCATTTACAAGGGTATAAGTAATAGTATGATCACCGGCTCCGGCAATAGCTGGGTCAAATAAACCATTTGTAGACCCGGAAATTCCTGTACCGCTCCAAACACCACCCGTGGAAGCAGCCGTTAAAGTTACCGCTGTACTACTGATGCAAAATGGTCCAGCCGGTGTAATAGTTGCATTTGCGGTGGCATCTACATGTATCGTTTGTGTATCGATAGCTGTGCAAGCACCGTTATGTATGGTATATGTAATAATGTGATTCCCACTTCCGGCTAAGGCTGGACTAAAAACTCCTGTAGTAGTGTTAACAATTCCACTTCCACTCCATATTCCTCCCGCGGTTGCAGCTGTTAGCGTAATATTAGATGCTGAAATACATAAAGGATCCACAGCGGCAATTGTGGCATCTGGCAGGCAATCAACATGAATTATTTCAGTGTCGGAACTTACACATACTCCTGATGTAACTGTGTATGTAACTGTATGATCTCCACAACCGGCAACTGCAGGATTAAAAACTCCAGAAGGAGATAAACCACCAACACCCGACCAAATACCCCCTGTTGTGGCAGCACTAAGGGTAACCTGAGAATTATTCTGGCAGTATGGCCCAGCAGGGGTTATTGCAGCATTGGGTGAAGCATCAACATGTACGGTAATACTGCTTTGAGCTGTACAAGCTCCATTAACCACAGTGTAAGTGAGAACATGGTTTCCTGCGCCGGCGAGTGCCGGGCTGAATACTCCCGTAACGGAATTGGTAATACCAATTCCTGACCATGTGCCACCCGAAGGGGTAAAAGATAAGGTAATATTTGGTCCAGTAATGCAAAGCGCGGAAACAGAAGTCAGTGCTATAACCGGGTATGAGTCAACGTGAATTGTGGTAGTTTCAGTGTCGCTGCAACTCCCATTCTGAACAGAATACGTTATAACATGATTTCCTTGCCCGGCAATCGCTGGATTGAAAATCCCAGTGCTGGAATTGGTAATCCCGACTCCTGACCATAACCCACCGGAAGAAACGGCATGCAATGTAACAGGGCTTTGGGTCTGGCAATAAGGACCAGCAGGAGTAATGGCGGCATCAACCGAGGCAAACACTGTAATTGTCCTTGAATATGAATTCTGACAGGCTCCGTTAGTAACCAGATAGGTGATTTGATGATTCCCTGCTCCTGCAACTGACGGGCTGAACTGACCGGTAACGGAATTTGTTATGCCAGTCCCTGACCACACTCCACCGGGAGTGAGAGCTCCAAGAATAATCGGTGAATCTGAAATACAATATGGTCCTGCCGGGTTAACATAAGGATCAGGAATGGCATCTATATGAATTGTTATATGGTCGATATCAGAACAAGCTCCTGAATACACTTGATAGGTTATCTGATGATTTCCGGGACCGGCTACCTGAGGATTAAATGTTCCCAGAGCAGAATTTGTAATACCCGTACCACTCCATAATCCTCCCTGGCTGGTAGCAGTTAAATTTAATGCAGCATGGTTTTCGCAGAGATTTCCCGGTTGTGTAATTGTTGCATCGGGTATTGTATCTACATGAATTAAAATTGTGGGCTCCGAAACACATGTTCCATTTGTAATACTGTATATAATAGTATGATTCCCGTAACCGGCTACTGCAGGGTTAAATAAACCGGTTGCTGAATTGACAATTCCATTCCCTGACCAGACACCTCCGGGTAAGGTTGCAAAAAGAGCAACTGGGAAGTCGTTGATGCAGAATGGTCCTGATGGAGTCACGGAAACTATAGGGACAGCGTCAACATGAATTAATAAACTATCGCTGTCGAAGCAAGAAACATTACCCACACTATAGTAAACCCAATGGTCACCGGCACCAGCCAATTCAGGAGAGAAAGTCCCATTGGTCGGATTTGTGATTCCATTACCTGTCCATATCCCGCCTGCCGATACTGCTGAGAGATTAAATGGTGGTTCATTCTGGCAGACTTCAGTTACAGGAGTAATACTAGCATCCACAATGTTATACACTACTACTAAAACCGAGTCTTGATCATTGCAAACACCATTATTCACTTGATAATAAATCCAATGTGATCCGGAACCGGCAACGGATGGGTCAAATAAGCCTGTAGCACTGTTGGTAATTCCCGAACCATTCCATGTTCCCCCGGTATTTATTGATTGAAAATAAATTGGCATATCAGATATACAAAACGATCCCGGATTTATTATCTGTGCTGAAATTAATTCATCAATCTGAATGTCAATTGAATCAGAAGATGAGCAATAACCATTTGTAACAGTATATATTATATAATGCAGACCAGCTCCGGCAATGGAAGGATTAAATAAACCGGAGGATGAGTTTACAATACCCGGGCCAGACCAGTTGCCACCGGGCTGGTTGGCTGATAAAACGTATGGGTTGGCTGTGGAACAAAAAGGCCCGGCAGGAAGCACCGAAGCATCGGGAATAGTATCGACTTGAACAAAAATACTGGATGAATCAACGCATGAATTTGATTCAACAACGAGGGTATATTCACCGGAATGTATTGATGAACAATTTGTAATTACCGGGTTTTGTTCACTTGAAACAAAGCCATCGGGACCTTGCCATGAATAATTTCCATCTCCTGTAGCAAATAATTCAATATCAGCTCCTTCACAGATACCGGGAGCTGATGTAGCAGAGGCATCAGGAGTCGGATTAATTACAAAATCAGCACTAGCAATTCCACGGCAAGAATTATTATCGACAACGGTTACTGAGTATATCCCTGAATTTTGTGTGCTTACGGGATCAATTACAGGAGCAGGGAGATTGCTGTTAAACCCATTGGGACCGGACCAAATGTATTCTGCGTAATTCCCTGTGCTTAGGGTCATTGAATCGCCTTCACAGAAAGTGAATGGGGGAGATATTACAGGTACTGGGTTTGGATTTACGATTACATTAGTACTGGTAACACCTGTGCAACCATTATTATTGGTAACTGTAACATTGTAATTTCCACTGTTTGTAACCTGAGCATTGCTAATAACCGGATTCTGAGTTGTGCTGATATATCCTAGAGGGCCTTTCCACCGGTAATACTGCGATGGTGTAACATGAAGCTCAATGTTGTCTCCGGCACAGTAAGGTCCTGTATTTGAAGCAACTGGTACAGGGTTTTCGACAATAACAATACTGGTTGATAGTGTTTTGGTGCCACAAGGGTAATCAATTGTAACACTTACTGTAGTATTGCTGGTTGGTATGAAACTGATCTGCCGGACATTTTCCTGCCCGGTGCTCCATTGTATTAATGATGTATCAGGCTCTGGTGTGTAGTTTAAAGTTATCACAGCAGTATCTCCTCTGCAAACCGGACTATTGGTGGTAAAAGATGGTGTAAAAACTATCTGATCGTCGATGCGGATTGAATCGGTGCTTATCTGAACGCTGCAAGGGCAACCATTATATATGGAAATAACTATATATTCGTTATCATCGGCAAAATTATCGGCAATGGCATCGTAGTCGATAGTTATAAACTCTTCACCTGCTGGGATAATGTAATGTTGATTTATGGTGGTGTAGTCAGTACCCATGGTTGCGGAACCACTGATTGTAATATCCACGTCCATCGACTCAGTAATATTCTGCATATCGGATCGTGAAAAAACCAATTGATTTGTGCAACCTTCATGAATAGAATTCAGATACCCCCAGGCATTAAAATTCTTCATAACAACGCTGGTTCCTGATATAAAACTGCCCGCTTTTAGAAATACTCCGGAATCATAAATCCGGTCGCTTACGTCGGCAACAGCAAGTTTCATGTGATACGTTTCGCAGGGTGTAACGTCTAACTCAGCCGTTAGTGTTACTGTAAAACCGTCAAATTCCAGATAAGCCCCATTATCGTTATTGATGTAATAATCGGAGTTAACATTCTGATTAACATTATTTATACTAACAGGTGTTGAAGTTCCGGGTATCAGCGCTATGTTTTGATTGTTATAGTTTTCGGGCCCCCCGCTCACAAAAAATGCGAAAACATCGTTGAAGTTTGATCCAACATATTCTTCATATTCTTCCGACCCAAAAACATATTGAAACTCAACGTGGTCGGAAGCGGGTATAAAATCGAATTCAAGCACAGCTGCATCGCGGGTTTGTGAATTAATAACATTGTTCAGGTCGTTATCGCCGGGAGTACCCATGTTTCCACTGGTATTGTTGCTCACATTGGGACCGTCCATATCATGAGCATTACCCGATGTAAGAATAATGCCTTCCTCAAAATCCAACGCTGGAGTGCCAGAAGAAAAATATGCAATACTGTTAGGGTTTCCGGTATATTGCACATTCAAAGCCTGAACGCAACCTGTAGTAAGTATTTCGGTTACTAATTCCTCCGGCGTAAAGGATGTTGTATTTATTACAGGGGGAGTTCCAATGCCTCTTACCGAATTAGATTCTCTTGTTGACACAAGAACGCTGCCTTCGTCAATACCATCGATTACCCAAAACCGAACCAGAATACTCTCCCCGTTTTGGAAAGTACCTTTTGGAACAAATAATTGTAAAGTTTTTCCTTTGTTTTGATTGATGGCTTTTTCTTTTAACTCACCGTTATCTCTTTTATAAATCGCAATCCCTGCATGAGTTTCGTTAGGAAAGGTCAAATCAAGAAAAAAATCTGTGCTTAGGTTGTTTGTATAGATAAAATAAAAACTTTTTCCAGGGTGATTACGTGCCAAAGCCGGAATCTGAATTTCATTGAAACTTCCATTTCTATATACCAGCAATCCCCCATTGTTTTCCAACGAAATTTGGGCGGGTTTATTGAAGTCGGAACTTATAAGTGTTTGAGATTCAGCAATCTGAACGTAAAATAAGAAAAAAAATAATATTATGTTGAAAATTTTCATTTGGACACGACGCTGTTAATAAGACGAAAAATTGAAAAAAAGTTGTACAAAAGCTCTAAAGAATTAATGGTTATAATAAAGTGTTTTGAATGAAAGAACTTGTTCGCGGGTATAAATTCTGACAAAATATACCCCAGGAGCCAATCCGGAGTAATTGAATAATCTTAATTCCCCTGAACTGAAGCCATTATATAGTAGACTGCTAATACACTTTCCTTCAATGTTTATCAATTCAACAGTAAAATCTTGCGACGGGTCTAAATTAGTTTTACAATATAACCAATCATTTACCGGGTTTGGGTACACTTCAAAGCTTGAAAACATTTTTTCTGGGGCTACCGGGCTGGTAAGATATACATAGACTGAGTCGGTTATAGGGCATGCTTCACTTGTTATTGTACAATGATACCATCCATCAGCAATAACATCAATTGAATTAGATGTGGAAATACCGTTTTCCCAGTAATAGGTATAATTAAGGCTTGAATCAGGATTAAAATCCATCCAGGCAGCAACAATAGCAGGGTATTCAGTAACGTTAAGGCTATCGTTTTCTGCAAACCAGAAGACGATATTTTGTTCAACCCCAACGATATTTTTTACAATGGTATCGTTTATAGGTAAAATGTCGGAAGGGGCTTTTACAATGATTTTCACACTATGTAATCCAATATCGGCAAAGTGAATGGAATTCACCGAAATGCCGCCTAAATCCTCGCCGAGGTCGAGGTTGTTGCTGAGGATGATGTTTTCTGATAACAATATATTCCCCGAAGCATCTTCAACTCTCATTTGAAATGTTGTTCCAGCGGGAATAATGTTTTCACCGGTATTTACAAACATATATTGAACAAAATAATTGTTCAGCTCTGTTTCACAAACATATTCATCTTCCGATGATGTCAGGTTAGCAATGTCTGTTAGGTTTTTAAAATCGATACTCAGTGAAAGCTGTTTATAATTAACAATTTCGGAAGCCTGCCCCCCTGAAAAAGCAGCATTTAAAAATTCAATAGATATATTGTTTATATCGCTGGCATTAGAATGATTTAAAGCATAGCCTGTAAGGGTGAGTAATGCCGAATTGGGCGATACAACTTCGACATGGGCAGTAAGCCCTGAAGGAATATTCGAAGTAAGATAGTGCGCTCCCTCATTCAAAGGGCCCGACACAGCAAATGTTTCGTTGTATAAACCAAGGTTCACTGAGTTACTAATGCTGCCATTGTTTTCGGGGCTTTCTACAAATTGCAGAGAACTCCATTCAAGATATTTTTGTTCAGTAAACACGATTTCGAAATACTGAAGTGTTCCAGTAAAAGCAGCATTGTCATCGCATATCTGCAGTGTCCAGTCGCCATTAATATTTCCGCCATTATGGAATGCATTGATATTTCCTTCAGGAATAAAAGAACCGATAAAAGGAGCTGTGCCTGAAGTAATTGCACCACTAGCGCCATCCATGGCGAGGCTTGTGTATTGGTTGCAACTTCCGTTGTTATTGCCAAAGTTATCGCCACTTCCTCCAACATCACTAAAAAGAAGAACCGTTGTGCCATCAGGTGAGCTTAGGCTTAAATCGATGTCACCGTCAAAGTTATGGGTCATAATAAGACGGATCTCATCAATAAGAACATCCATACCTAGTGTTTCGTTTTCAGGGTCATTTACCGAAATGCTGTAACTAACACAGCTATTGTCGGGAATATTCAGGGCTGCGTTACAAGCAATAGGGTTTGAAAGGTTCATGGAAGTAGTCGTAAAAGAATAGGGTCCCGACCAAATGCTGTTACCGGAAGTACACAAGGTACGGATGTAAACTTCATAGGTGGTTTGGGGAAACAAGCCAGAGATAGTATAATTGGTTTCTGTCAGGTCCTCGCTAAGATAGCCCTCATTTGTATTAAAACCGCTAAACCCGTAGCTTACCTGATAATTCCCGATACTTGCCGATGCTTCCCACGAAACCACTGCACCTTCAGCATGAATACTGGTAATTGCTGGATTTATCGGAGGATAGCATTCGGGTTCTGTGCAGGATGCAAAAAATGTAACCAGTGTTGTAACCGAGATTCCTTCTTCGAGGGTGCTGATAGGTAATTGATAAATGCTGTTACCAAACGCGTCAAGCAGGTTTAATCCAACCTCGCTGACGAAAGATGAAGGATGTATAACGAGACTTACCGAGGCTTCGTTGCATAAGTATATATCTGCACTTTGGAATGAGCCGCTGGTCATATACACTTTATTAGTTTCAATCCCATTTTGCAATACCGAAATATAAGTTTCGCCCCAGCCGTCGCCCCATGCATCCGATTGCTGCAAAGTGTAATTGCACCCATCATTGCAAGGGAGTGTGAGAAATGTTGAAAAATTCGACCACAGCGATACTCCGTATACGTTTCCACAATATGCCTGGATTCTTACATCATAAGTTGTATTTGGCAGTAAATCGGTTAGTGAATATTGGCTTTCGGTTATGCCGGAAATAATGGTGCCGGTTCCTGGGGTAAAGCCGGATATTCCGTATTCCATATTCCAGCTTTCTTCTGAACCGGATGGTACCCAATCGATAAAAGCCGATGTGGCACTGACATTACTTATGCTTATATTGGTTATTTGCTGACACCCGTATGGTGTGGAAAACGATAAAGGACCAACCCATGTGCTGTTTTCTTCATCACAAAGAGCCCTCACATAAACATCGTAGTTTGAATTCGGACTCAGGTTTTGAAGAATATGCACGGGAAAAGATGTATTGGTAATAGTGCCTTCGCCATGCGAAAACCCAGAAAATCCATATTCAACCTGCCATGATTCTTCGTTGGATCCTGCAAGCCAGTTGATATGAGCTGAAACTGCAGTAATATTGCTGACATGTAGATTCTCGGGCTGGGGGCAGGTTGGGGGAATGCGTATCTGAAACTGATCCAGATATAAATAATACTGAAAAACTGTCCGGTAGTTGATTGCAACAAACTTAACATTTGGTGGCAATACCATGTTGTAAAGCTTCCATTGTGCTGTTGCATCAGTAATTTCTTCGGTCCAGTTAAAGTCGGTAGTAAGGTTGGTTCCGGTTGTGCTATACCCAACCCGAAAAGTTTCGCTTCCTGAAGAGTATCTTTTATACCAAAATCGCAATTCTCTTGTCCCCGTGTAAGAGCCTATTTCCGGAGTAATGAGGTATTGCCCGTAGGGAGGTCCCGGAGAATAGGAACTGAAACGAAACGACCTATTGCCAGAGAAGGCATAGGTTGTTGTATGTGTTACGAGGTTTCCTGCCGGTGGGGTTGTGTTCTGATACACTACCGACCAACAAGCTGGAGGAGCAGATGAACTTTCAAACCCTTCAATAAAATTATTTGCATTTATTAAATTGCAATCGGCAGTGAAGCTAACCGGACCTGCCCATTCACTGTTATTTCCGGAGCAAACAGCCCGAACATATGCCTGATACGATTGCCCCTCGGTTAACCCAAACAAGGTGAACGGCGCACTTGTAATATTTTCGACTAAGATTCCTCCACCATGCGAAAATCCTACGGGTCCGTATTCAAGTTGCCAAAGGTTGGCTTCCGACGTCCAGTTAAAGTTTGCCGATTCGGTCGAGGTACTCAACACACTAAATTCTGAGGGAGTATTGCATTGGGGGGCATCATCTACAACTACATCATCGAGTACAACACCAAAACCATATCCCGAGGTTGCTTTAAATCCGATAAAGTATGACGAAGATGGTTCAGGTAATTCAATTACCCGAAGCGTCCATGCGGTTACAGCGGTGTTATAGCTCGAAATCAAAATCCATTCTCCCGATTCTCCTTGTCGATAATAAACACTCATTACATCTTGATCGGTATCCCAGTTATATTGCGCGTGATAAAACCGAAGCCTTGGATTTTGCACAGCTGATAAATCGAATTCAGGGCTTATCAGCATTGTTTCGTCGCTATTGTAGTTAGGACTGCTGAAAAGAGCATTTCCACTTCCGGAATAGGGAGCTGAAGGATATCCACCATAACCACCACTGCCAATCGACCATAGAACAGCTCCTGATACAAATTCCTGAGTCCATTCGGAAGGAATGGATGCAACGTCAAACCCTTCGTTGTATGGGTAGCTGTTTATCTGTGAATAAAGAGGTAAGCTAATAGACCATAAAATCAAAAACGAAATTATTGCTTTAGGCATAATTTTGCTAAATTAAAAATGACACGAAAGATAAATAAAAATCAGGCCTTTTTGTTCAAACAAACTAATTATTTTTCTGTCTGAATTTCGGTGTCGCTTTTGGGTTTATGATATACATCAATGGCAACAATTATTGCAAAAAATGCCCAAAATGGAGCTGATGCTTTGTCGGTATCGAGGAAATTATTCATCAAGCCATGAATAAAATATGTTGTAAGCCCGCATATAATGCTGATAACCAGTGTTTTTGTCTTGAAATCGGTAAGTTTATAGTACAGGTTTATAGATGTGATATAAAACACTATCACAATAGCAATCATCGACAACAGGCCAAAAACACCCGATTCCGCCAAAGGTCCGAGATACTCACTATGAGCATTCCCCATATCCCCGGCATTTGTACTGATAATTGTCTTTTCGTAAGAGAATTGAAATGGTGCATATTTAAACTGGTATGTCCCTGGACCCCAGCCAAATAATGGTTTTTCTTTGAACATTCTCACCGCACAATTCCATCGGTTTATCCTCTCCAGATTACTTGCATCGGTAGCAATATTAGAAATGGATTTAACATGTTCTTCGAGATTTGTTGATGAGTCCTGTTTGTTCTGTTCAAGGCTCATCATGATTTGCGACTGATACAAAACAAATAACGTGAGAACGATACCAACCCCAATGAACAAAGTCCTGATTTTTATGCGCATTTTTAGTAAAAACCATAGTCCCAAAGCGGCAATTAAACCTACCCATGAAGCACGTGTATAACTAAAAATAATAGCAAGCACAAAAATGGCAAGCACAGAAACACTAATTAGCCGCACAGCTTTTTTCTGCGATTTATCGGTTATCATTCCAACCAAAATGGGAATGTACATCGCTAGCAATGCCCCATATGACGTGTGGTCGTTGAAAAAAGGTGTCATGACATAATTCGCCGATTTCTGATCGAAATAGAATGCGGAATGTCTGAATAAGGTGTAAGCAATTACAATAATGAAAGGAATGATATAAAACCAAAACGATTTATTGATGTTTTTATAATCTTTAAATACTTGTGTAAGAAGAAAGTAAAAAGGAATGATAAACCAAAGTTTTACCAGCAAAAATTTCAAAGAAACAATGGGCATTGTACTTGTAATCACTGTGATTGCCATCCAGCCCAGGTAAAAATACAGAACTTTACTTATTATATGTTTGCTCACAGCGGTATCGAAATCTCTGTCGCGAAGTTGTTTTAGAATGAAAATAAGAAGAATTAGAAATAACAAAGGTTCTGTAGGAAGCGACATGTCGTAATCCAATCCCGGAAGCAATTCTTTCAGGGGTATCGAAAGTGGAACCAAAGCAAACGAAACAATCAGCATTTTATCCAGCGAAAACAATGCAAACAGAAAGAAAAGCAGGATAAAAGGAAGTGCGTTGAAAACAAGAGATTCCGTAAAATATACAAACAAAACATTCAATACAATAAAAAGTATTGAAAGCACATAAAATGCAATTATCTTTCGCTTAGACAGCACCGTTTTTGGTTTTTTCCTTTCGCCCTTCGATGATGGCAATTATCAGGAATGAAGCAAATAAAGAACCTATTACCGAAAAAAGAACAAATAACCAACGAATGGGATATGATTTTTTATCCGCCGGAAAAGGATGCGTTATAATATGAGTAAAGGTCAGCTCTTTAATAGAGTGCATAAAAGCTTCGTCGTAATCTTTTTTTAATCTGTGAAAATCGGTGATTGCAAACCAAAGGGTTGAGTCGGTTTTCATATACTCAGAACCAAGCTGTTTCCAGTTATCGAGCATTTTGCGTGCTTCTTCAAGGCTTTTCCCACCGCTAACAGCTTCGGAATAAACTTTCACCTGAGTTTTATAATCAAGTAAGTTGTTTTTTTGCCGATACTCGTTGATAATATTAGTCAGGCTGTCTATTTCTTTTTCTTTTCTGTTCATTTGACCCTGCTTGATGAGAACAATTTCTTTCGACTTTGACCGGATCATAGTAAGCATCTTTTGGCTGTAAAACGAAAGTATTGAATCAACAATATCGGAGGCAAGTTGTGCGTCGGTGTCTAATGCCGTAATTTGAACGGCTTCGTTTGGAGTTTTCTGAAAAGTTACATTGTTTTCAAATTCTTTGTTCAGCAAAGTCTGAAAATGTGGGTTGTTTTTACTGATACCGTAATGCTCTCCCAGTTGGAATGTTTCACAAACGCGAAAACGGATATCAAGAGACTGAATTACCTCAAGCAATTGCTCTGTTTCCGATTCCTCCGAAAATGGGGAGACATTGGCGGGGTAAACCACAGCAAAAGATTTGTATTTTGGTTTTATAACCCACGGCGAAGAAACAATCACACCAACAGCCGCAGCAACAACGGCAATAGTTAACAAATGCCATTTGTACTTCAGCGATATTTCAAAAAGCTTTTTTGTTCGGAAGTATTGTTCCATAAGATTATAGTTTATTTCAAATTCAACATGATTCAGTAATCGGGTTAATTGGTTCAGGTATTCTTTTTTTTTTTAATCGGGTCCAAAAAAAGCAGTATGATTAAGGCGAAAAAGAAAGCTGCAAATGTGCTTACCACTACAATTGCCCAGCGGATAGGATACGCCTTTTTCTCAGGAACTTCACCTTTGCTTACAACATACTTATGCGGAAGGTCCTGATGGAGATCAACCTTGGCTTCAGCGTATTTCGACTCAATTTTGGCAAGATTTTTAATTTCTTCCTGAAGTTGGTCTCTCAGATTGGTGTATTGACTTCCATATTCAGCGAGAATATCAAGACGCTTTTCAATTTCCTGAACCCCTCGTTGGTTTCCCTGCGCCAGAGCTAAGGCAAGCTGATCGTTGAAGACTTCGCTTTGCGATTCAAAATCAAAAACACCCTTTTCGTGCAGCGTTCTGATAGTATCCTGAATGCGTTGGATTTTTTCCTTGACCAAATTATACTCTTGTTCTACAAGTAGAAATGCTTTTAATGTTCGTTCTTTCTGCATAATGTTTACCGTGCTGTCGTAAAGAGCAGCAATATCGTTGGCTATTGCGGCAGCCATTTTAGGGTTTTCGTCGTAAACATCAACTCTTACCGACATATACTCGGTGCGAACAACTTTAACATTTCTCTGATATTGCCTGTAAAGGCTTGTATTGGGGTATTTCCCTGCTTTATCAATGTTGTAATGTTTGAATAAATCATATTTCTGTATTATTCTGTCTCTGATAGCCGATGATTGCAATATTTGCATCATTTGCTCAACTTCTTCCTGTTCTCCGAATTTAAGGAGTTCTTTTTCAGCAAAACTTTCAGACAGTAAACTTTGTGAAACAGACCCGGGAGAGGCGGGATATAAAATTACAGATGATTTATATTTTACGGGAACCAGAAAACTAAGTATCAGTGACACTATTAAAGCAGATCCGACAATAACAGTTAACGGTTTTTTCTTCGCTAAAATGAAATTAAAAAGATTACGGGTGTCAAAACTGAACTGATTTTCCTTGTCGCTCATCTAATGCTGCTCTGTTTAGATGGCAAATTTATAAAATAATTGATATTTGCAAAATCATATTTTAGTTTCTGGCTTTTTTCACTTATTTGTTTTATAAGCTTTTGCATAAATTACTGCAATAAACAATTGCATGAGTATTGGGTTATTTTATCTTTCATTTTATATTTATATTTGTAAAAAATTGAAATTGCCATCATGACTTCACATTTTGAAGAGCCGCTTTGTAAAGATTGCCTTATAACCAACAGAGGCATTTTTAGAAAGTTGAAACCGGAAGAGCTCGATTATGTCAGTGAGCGGAAAACCTGCTCAGCTTACAAAAAGGGTACTGCTATTTATAAGGAGGGGCAGCGCATCAGTGGAATTTACTGTATTCATTCAGGCGTAATAAAAATTTACAAAACTGGTGTTGCCGGAAAGGAACAGATAATAAAATTTGCAAAACCCGGTGATATTTTCGGGTATCGGTCCATTATGAATGGAGAACCTGCTTGTACCAGTGTAAAAGTGCACGATGATGCCGTCCTTTGCCATATAATTGCAAGCGACTTATATGCCCTGCTTCGCAAAAACAACGATTTTGCCATCGATTTGCTTCAACTGGCCTGTGCCGAATTGGGTGAAGCCAATAACTTTATTACCGACATGGCTCAGAAAAATGTGCGCGAACGTTTGGCCGAAATGCTAATGCTTATTAAAAATGAATTTGGTACCGATACCGAAAATATTCTTAAAATTACTCTTACCCGCGAAGAACTGGCAAATCTCATCGGAACCGCAACCGAGTCTGTTATCAGGTTGTTATCGGAATTCAAATCTGAGAACATGATTGAATTAAAAGGAAGACGTATTAAAATTCTCGATGAGAATAAACTGCGAAAAACCGGAAATATTTAGCTCGGATGCATGACCACCACTTATGTAAAAGAGCTTCTTGCCCGGTCTGCTGAAACCGATTTTCTGAGTGTTGATGAAGCGCTAAACCTTTACTATCATGCTCCGCTTCCTGCGCTGATGAACTCTGCAAACATGCTGCGTAATTCAATGAACACCCCTGGCAATGTTACATGGATTGTCGACAGGAATGTGAATATTACGAATATTTGCCAGGTTCAGTGCCTTTTTTGTAATTTCTGCACAAAAAAAGGATCTTCGAATGCGTACACTTTAACTTTGAATGACTATCATGAAAGAATAGAAACACTTTTCAGGGAAGGAGGCAACCAGTTGCTGTTGCAAGGTGGCCTGAACCCGGAACTTGGCCTGCGTTTTTACACCCATCTGTTTGCATCGCTAAAGGATAAATACCCGAACCTGAAACTGCATGCTTTAGGTCCACCCGAGATTGTGTTTCTGTCGAAAAAAGAAGGAATTGGAATTGCTGATACCCTAAAAATACTGATAGAAGCAGGTCTCGACAGCCTCCCGGGAGCAGGTGCTGAAATTTTGTCCGACAGGGTCCGCAAACAATTAAGCCCTGCAAAATGTAGTGTTGACGAATGGCTCGAAGTGATGCGACAGGCTCATAAAATTGGTATTACTACTACGGCAACCATGATGTTCGGGCATATTGAAACAATCGAAGAACGCATACAACATTTGTACCTCATCAGGGAATTGCAAAACGAAAAACCTCCACAAAGCATGGGTTTTATTGCATTTATACCCTGGCCATGTTCTTTCAACAATACAAGATTACTGAAGCATTACCCTGATTTGAAACCCATTTCAGCGTCGGAGTACGTCAGGTTCATTTCCCTGAGTCGTATTTTTCTGCGGAACATTCAACATATTCAGGCATCGTGGCTTACAGTGGGTACCGAAGTGGGAGCTTTGTGCCTGCATGCCGGCGCCGACGACCTGGGCTCGGTGATGATAGAGGAAAATGTGGTAAAATCGACCGGACTCGAAAACACGCTTATAGCAGCTCAAATGAAGCAGTTGATAAGACAAAACGGGTTTATTCCGGTGCAGCGCGACCAGAATTATAATGCAGTGGCTGTTACTACAGAAAATTAATCTGATTCAGGTGAATTTTTGCCACTCAGCCATTTTTTACTAAAACTGAAATCAGCTCCCGGATTTTCTTTTTCGAAAACATAAACTTCTTGTTTAAGCTTTTTAACAAATTCCGCATAGGCAGTTGAGTTGGAATGATGTGGCCGGTGTTTCAGTGAACGGGAGATAGCTGTTGCTTTTTGTGTCAGCTTATGTGTGTTTTCCGAAAAATAGGCTTCCCCGAATTTTTCCCAGATATATTCAATGGCCGTTTCGGAAGGATGCAACATGTCGGAAGAATAAAATCTGTAATCGCGGAGCTCGTCCATCATGACTTCGTAAGCCGGAAAATAAAAACAGTTTTTGTTCGACTCCAGCAGTTGGTTTACAGCAATAAACAGCCCGGCTTTGCTCAGCTGGTTTTCGAAAGCTCCATCTTTGAAATGACGCACCGGACTGATACTGAAAATTATTTTCAAATTTGGATTAAGTGCGTTCAGACTGTGAAGTATCTCCTGCCAGAATGAAAATATCTCTCCGGGCTCAAGCCTTTTGCGCAGGAATGTTTCTGCCGGTTGTTTGTGGCAATTTGCCACAATTGCTCCCGATTTTCGGTGCATATAAACCCATGATGTGCCAAAAGTTACAATGAGAATACTTGCTTTTGTAAAATTTTCTGAGGCTTGCATCATGCTTTCATGTATCTTTTCGAGACATTTCTCTTTATCTGGCGACGAAAACGAACCATGAAAACCGTTATGAAAATATAATGCTCCATCGTACTCCAGCGCTTCTGCAGAAAACTTTTTTTTATCAATTAGATCGAGAATGCAATTCCCCGTCGAAACCGGATTGAAGAGCACCCCGGAAGGGTTTGAACAAATTCTGAAACCTGCTTCCGCCAGTTTTAAAGAAATATTTTCGGCAAAGCAGCTCCCTATCGAAAATATCGTATCACTGTAATCGATATTGAAACCGGGAGGCGGAACAGGTACCGGGGTAAATAGATTCATTGGTTAACTTTTTGTAAAAATACACATTCTGCCGATATGTTGCCGTGTTGCTGATCGATTTTACCTTTCAAATATAAATCCTATTTTTGCAAGAAAAAGATAATGGTTAACACCGAACAACAGAAAGATATTAACGGGCGGCTTGCAGCCCTGAGGAGGTTTCTTTGACCTCGACAACAAAATAGCCCGCGTAAACGAAGAGACTGAGAAAACACAAGCTCCGGGTTTTTGGGACGATCCTAAGGCAGCCGAATTACACATGAAAAACATCAGTTCAATTAAGCAGTGGATTGATGCATATAACGACGTGAAAAATCTGGTCGACGATTTTCAGGTAATGATCGATTTTGCCGAAACAGGCGATGCCGGTGAAGACGACGTTCTGCATGCCTACAATCAAGCGCTGACTGCAGTAGAAAATCTCGAACTGAAAAACATGCTTCGTAGCGAAGAAGATGCTATGGATTGTGTGATGAACATCAACGCAGGGGCAGGCGGTACCGAAAGCAACGACTGGGCCGATATGCTGATGCGTATGTATATCCGCTGGGGCGAGGAAAACGGATATAAGGTGCGCGAAATCGATTTTCAACCCGGCGACACTGTGGGAGTGAAGTCGGTAAGCCTTGAGTTTGCGGGTAAGTTTGCTTATGGATACCTGAAAAGCGAAAACGGTGTGCATCGCCTTGTGCGGCTTTCTCCTTTCGATGCGGCGCATAAACGTCATACATCATTTGCTTCGGTGTTTGTGTACCCGATGGTGGACGAGAACATCGAAATTGAGATCAATCAGGCCGATATTGAATGGGATACATACCGAAGCAGTGGAGCCGGCGGACAAAATGTAAATAAAGTGGAAACAGGAGTGCGCTTACGCCATTTGCCCTCCGGCATTGTTATCGAAAACACCGAAACCCGTTCGCAGCTAAAAAACCGCGAAAACGCCATGCGCCTGCTCAAGTCGCGCCTCTACGAACTTGAACTCCGCAAACAACTCGAAGAAAAGCAAAAAATCGAAGGGCAGAAAAAGAAAATTGAATGGGGTTCACAAATACGCAGCTATGTGATGCATCCCTATAAAATGGTAAAAGACCTGCGCACCGGACACGAAACCGGAAATGTGCAGGCTGTGATGGACGGCCGGTTGAACGATTTTATCAAAGCCTATCTGATGGAATTTGGCGGGGAATAAGCAATAATGCCCATTTACTCAATCGCCAGTTTTTTCGAATACCTCTGTCCATCCACCTCAAATTCGGCAACATACAAGCCCTTTGCCAATGCAGGCAGCGCAATGTGTCCGTCTTCGGGAACCGAAGTTGCCTGAAACACCATTTTCCCACTTATATCATACAGCGAAAAAACGGCAGGATTACCTGTGTTTTGGTTGGACTGTTTGATAAAAACCTCGTTACTGGCAGGATTGGGGTACATCTCAAAAACCTGATTTGTTTTACCGGGCTCAATACCCACATAGGGGTTTATGTTCATGGCAAACTCTTTAATTATGACACGGGAGTACCCTGTAACTTCCACTAAAATATAGCCATACAACATAACATCGTTCTTCTCCATACTGATGCCGATGTATTTTTCGCCTATGTTAAGCCAGCCGGGGTGATTAATAAAATAAAAACCAGGTCCACCTACTACAGCTAAGTACATGTTAGATTGCAAAAAATTATAACGTGAATCAATAGTATCGTTGTAATTAAAAGTTTTTGGGAAATTGTAGTATTGAATCTGAGGAGGGTTCCAGACATATATTGTATCAACAAGTTGCTCACCAAAAGCAAATTTAATATTATTAGTGAGATAAAGCAAATCCGTATTATTGCCACCGCCTCCTGCATTTTCCCATTCGGTGGTCCTGATTTTTATATCCAACCCTCCATTGCCATCCATATCGAAATTATACCTGTTGTACCATGACCCACTTTTTACATAATATGGTTGTATTGTAGTGTCGTTTATATCGTTATACGTGTCTCTGTCCAAATCAGGTATTCCGCACACAATAAAATTGTTTTGTGCAAAAACAGTGCACGAAGTGGCAATCGAAACAAAGGCAATTGCTAAAATTTGTGTTATTTTTTTCAAAATCATAATATATTTATTTAGCAGACGGAGTAACAAAAAGCATGATTGTAACAAACGGTTGCTGCATGTTTCTTCTATCTGCCAGAATAACTATGCAATATACAAAAAGGTTGCATTAATAAACGAATTATTATGCATTAGTGCATCAACTTATTTTATTTCGTTTGCAACTTTTCAAAATATATTGAGGTCTTATAGCTCGTGTGACGAAATTATTTTTAAAATTTACGATTTATTAATAATACGAAATTTCATCTGCTTATAAAACTTACATACATGAAAATTTTTATCGTTTCTCTGTTTGTCCTGATGGGTTTTCAATTGGTGGCGCAAAATTTTAATGTTGATGACCAGCCAATGAGGCTACCGCTTACGGCACAAGAACAATCCGAATTGTCATCTCTCCCTGAACTGAAATTGCCGGAAGCGTATAAAAACAAATCGTTGCCGGTGGAAGTTGACAACAGCACACTTCCTTATCATTGTGGTTTGTTCGAGCAATCCGGAAACGAATGTGGTCAGGCAACTTCGGTGGCAAATGCCTTTACCTACGAAATTGACCGCTTACGGGATGTTGCAGCCGATGTTCCCGAAAACAGATATCCAACTCACTTTGCATGGAACTGGGAAAACGGAGGTTATGGCTGGTATGGTGCAAGTTATTATCATACGCTGAAGCTTCTGAAAACAGTAGGTACCCCAAATGTGCAAACTTATGGCGGCGAATACGACACAGGAGGCAGCTCAAGGTTTATGACAGGTTACGACAATTACTATGCGGGCATGCACAACCGTATCGGAGGGGCTGCTGCAATTAAATGCGATACCGAAGAAGGGATTCTCACTGTGAAAAACTGGTTAAACGATCATCTCGATGGGTCGGAAACCGGCGGTGTTGGTTTTTTCTATTCGCAATATCAGAGTATTTCGCATACATTGCCTGCCGGAAGCCCTCATGAGGGCGAAAATGCAATTATAAGCTGGGATGCCTCCCCCAACCATGCTATGTGCATTATAGGCTACAACGACTCTGTCCGCTACGATTATAATGGCGACGGTCAATTTACCAACGATATCGACATCACTGGTGACGATATTGTGGATGTGCGCGATTGGGAAATTGGTGCATTTAAAATGGTGAACAACTACAGCACACCTTACTATGCCTGGATGATGTACCGCACACTGGCTATGGAATCGGATGATGGTGGTATATGGAATCATACAGTAAACATAATGTACGCTTTAAGAGACTATTCGCCTGTACTCACGTATAAAGTTAATTTATATTACTCTAACCGCGGCAGATTAAAAATACTGACTGGCTTTAGTACCGATCTTGATGCCACAAGTCCGGATTATTACTTGAGCTTTCCGATTTTCGACTATCAGGGTGGAGAATTGCCTATGCAGGGTCAATTCGGAGATGCTTATAAATATATTGAGTTTGGGCTTGATGTAACACCAATGCTTAATCTGATAAATCCGGGAACACCCATTAAATTATTTTTCATGGTTCTCGAAAACGACAACTGGGGCTTAGGTAGCGGACGCATTGTTAATTTTTCGGTGATGGATTACAGTTCAGGCAATCCGGTTGAAGCAATATCCGAACAAACCGATGTGAGCATTGCTAATAATGGTGTTACTTCAGTAGCGCTGATACATGTCCCGGAATTCGATAAGCCTGAAATTACACCCGAAGCATTGCCTGACCCTGTGTTGAATCAGGCATACTCACAGCAGCTTTCATCAGTTGGAGGAACGCCTCCTTATCGATATGAATTTAATATCGATTATAAAGAAACCGAAAATACAGAGGAAGCCCCCGATGTAAATACTCCCGTGTTGGATACCTATGTGCAATTGCCTTTCGAATTTGAATTTTATGGAGTGAAATACCATGGAATTAATATCAATGCAAACGGATATATCGATTTTTCGAATGAGCCCTATGCGTTGCCCTACAACGACAATTCAACCAATCAGCTTACCGTGAGTTTTCTGCACCGGAAATGCATTGCGGCTTTTATGTCGTCGGTAAGCTGTAGCACTTTTTATTCGGAGGGTACGGATTATTGTCTGATAAACTGGACCGGCACCGATATCAACACCACCCTAAAACTGGAATCCAGTGGTACAATTACAGTATATTATAACGATTGTAAAGGCTTAAACGGCACGGTTTGGATTTCGGGCGTTTCGAACGGAAATCTCGAAAATTACACATTATCGCCTTTGAGTGGACTTCCCGGAAATGTACCGGTAACCGCATATAGCTTTCATGCCTCGCTGATTCCTCAGGAACTTCAGCTTGCCGAAAACGGTTTGTTGTCGGGGCTGGTTACCGACGAAGCGCTGAATTCAACCATAAGTGTTAAAGTGACCGATTCCCGTGGTTTGACCGACGTGAAGAACTATCAGCTATTCTCGGCAATTCCGTTGGAATCTTTCAACGATAATGCTGTTATCGTAATTAGTCCAAACCCTGCAGGGGAATTCATCAGTGTGTATTTGCCGGGACATCCTGACCAAGCTGGTCGTGCCGAAATATTCAATTTGTCGGGTGCAGTGGTCTGCGAAAAGTTGATTTATACAATATCGGATAATACTATTGAAATTACTGATATGCCACCCGGGCAATATAAGTTAAAAATATCCTGCGTACGGAAGGTTTTTATTAAGAAATTTATCAAGTTGTAATAACAAACAGGATAAATTATTGATAATCTTTTATTTACCATAAAAAAAGTTGAAATAGATGGAAGAAGAACAAAAAGTGCCGAAATGGCTTAAAAGGCTCCAGGAAAGCTCATGGGAGCTCGAGTTGCTCATTTCTGGAGGAGCAATTTTCTCCCTGTTTAAATTTGGAGGAATTATCCCTGAGTTTTTTGATTCATTCACCACATATGCATCAATGCCGGGGTCATCAATTTTCATGATCTTCGTTATGATAGCAATAAAAAGCCTTACTCTGGGTTTTGTTGTTCACTTGATTTTAAGGTCGTATTGGCTGGCTTTGGTTTGTGTGAGCTTTGCCTTTCCACTGGGAATACAAAAGGAAAAGATAGGATGGAGGAAGCCCTTTAAAATTCCAGTTGCCGGAGAATCAGGGTTGTACAAGCAGATAATGAGGGTTGATAAAATATGTGGATTAATCATCTATTCCTCAATAATTCTCGCTGTAATAATAGCCGGTTTTATACTATTTACCCTTGTAATGGTTAGCATCCCGCTTATCATATTACCTGACAATGGTTTGTACATTACAATAATATTAGCTATTTTCATAGTGTATTTGTTCGATTTCTTAACTTTTGGGTTTCTGCGTAAAATACCCTATCTGAGCTACATTGTTTTCCTCCCGTTCCGGTTGATGGATTTTCTGACTCTGAGGTTTCTATATCAGCGTTCATTGCTTTTGTTAAGCACGAATATCAGAAAAATAAAAATTGCCCTGATTCTATTTGCATATATGCTTGCCGCGATATCTTTTTCGTATGTTTCGTTGTATCGCACCATGCACTGGAAGAATATTCTTGATCAGCGAAACATGCGTTTTCAAGAAAATTTCGACACGAACATTAATATCGACAAAAGCTATTATTTAGATGAACTGAATGGTGCAAAAGTGAAAAGTGTTGCTATTCAATCGCTTATTGTAAAAGATAAATGCCTGAAAGTTTTCTCTGTGTATTCCAAGCACTTGGATTATCTGATGGAGTATATCCCGGAGCGGAACGGGGAAAAATATTTTTCCGATTTGGCATTGGTCCGAATCGACGACAGTGTATATAACAATATTGAATGGATTCCGACAAGGAGCAATGATTTAGACCAGTTTGGAATGACGGCTTTTATACCGATAACCCATCTCGGTATGGGTAGGCATGTGCTTACAGTTACAGCAAATCTCGATTCCCTACAAATGAAAAAACTTCCCGCAGGCTATCGCGTTAAAGAAGCTGAAATTGTTTTCTGGAAGGATTATTAAAAGTGAACCTGTTTCGTCGGTTTCAAAATCGTATCGAATTTACAATTGAGCCTTTCCATTTGTTAAAATTTTCATAATTAGTATAGCAACCCGAATAATTTGGGCATAATTGATTTATTTAGATGAAAATTTTACGAATGAACCGTTATTTTTTATTGACTTGTTTATTAAGTATTTGCGGCTGGGCGCAGGCGCAATATTGCGAAATAAATGGCAGTGTTTCCGACTCAATCACACACGAACCACTTGCTTACTGTAATATTTCGGTGCTGAACAGCAGCGATTCGGTAGTGTCGGGGTGCATGAGCAACGAAAAGGGAGAGTTTCGAATAAAGTACATTCAATGCAATCAACACTACAAGCTCATGGTAAGCTACACGGGTTACTCATCCGTATTACTCGATTTACCCGAAACGCTGCCCGCAAAATACACCACCGGAAATGTTTTCCTCAGTCCGTCGGTTATGCACCTGAACGAAGCGGTAGTGGAAGGCACAACCCGTTATATGGAACAAAAATTCGACCGCAAGGTATATACCATGAACGAAAGCAAAGTGTTGTCGGCAAAAAGCATTTTCGATCTGCTCCGCACGCTTCCTGGTGTTACGGTTGATGAGGATGGAAATGTTAAATACAAAGGTGCTCCCGCAACAATTTACATCGACGATATGCCTTCGCAATATATATATCCCAAAACTGAAATGATTCCTGTGGCACAGGTAATTAAAATTGAGGTGATAGACGCAGCACTGCAAAGCGGTTCGGGTAAAGGGGGTATCATCAATATTAAGATGAAAAGTATGGCCACTGATGGAATTAGCGGTATGGCGCAGGCAAAGGCCGCTACTATTAATTTTAAAGACCTGAACAGTGGCTCCGGTTTTGCCAATTTGAATTACAAAACAGGGAATTTTCTTGTATTTGCAAACGGAAACTATGTTGCCAATAATGAGTGGGGCCAATCGGAAAACTCCGGCACCCTCCAATTTGGTGAAACCACATATCAAATGAATTCTATTTCAAGCAGAACGAATAAGGCAAATTCTTTGTGGACATATGGAGGGCTGCGATATTCGCCATCCGAAAATACAAGAATGTTTTTCTCGCTTGGGTTATACGATTACGGAGGCAGCTATCCGACAGTTGGAAACTCTTCGCTTGTATCGTATGCAAATGGTTCGTATTACGACAAGTATTCGCAATGGACAGTCTACGACTACAAATACATCAATAAATGGCTTAATGCCTATTTTTATCACCGTTTCGATACGGTTGGGCGCGAGCTGTCTGTGTATGCGGGTATTCAGGATCAACAAAACGACTATTTATCGGAGGTGTATTATTATCATGAATTTATTAACGGAAGCCCGGTTTTTCATAATACCAGCAACAGTACTGTTACCGGTATTGCCTCAAGGGGGATATGGGCAGGGGCATATTACAATCATCCCATCAACAACCTTACCCGCTGGAACCTTGGATACCGGAGTTGGATACCATTAAGCAATGTTATGGTTGAAGATTACACCCTCGATGGTGACGACTATCTTCCCAATTCAGGTACTACCCTGGCAAACACTCCATCCCATACCTTGTATTCCCGGTTTGGTACTACCGTAAAAAAGTGGAAATTCGATGCGGGCGTCTCTGTCGATTACAGCAGGA